>Ga0134077_10000425_pt1 | contig 10045 bp, 7 predicted proteins | sample 15_taG_5_FD_109980 | JGI IMG/M metagenome (GOLD analysis project Ga0134077, IMG submission 109980) | Grasslands soil microbial communities from the Angelo Coastal Reserve, California, USA - 15_D_Wat_40cm_5_24_1 metaG | ecosystem: Environmental > Terrestrial > Soil > Grasslands ... | reverse complement strand
TTTCTGCGTAAGGTAAAGTTGTTCAAGCTCCTCCTTCTTCGGCGGCCATGCTCTCCGGACCTCTTCGCTCCCCGCATCCGTTCGGATCTCTTCCATCTGACTCTTCATCGTCTCAGAGCTTTTAGTCACCCCTGAGGACTGGGATCCAGAATCGCTTCGAGCCTCATCAAAGGCGGGCTCTCCGAGATACTCTGGAGCAGACGAATTCGCAGATGCACCTATTCCCTTCTTCGATGCTTCCGGTCCGATTCCTTCAGCGGATTCCATAGCACAAACGGAGCGAAGATAACTGCGGCTAACGAAACGGAGACAACACACTACGAATATTCTAAGCAGGGTGAAAGAACTTCACTGTGATAACGGAGAGGTCTCGAGTAACACGAAGCCTCGCATAGAACCCAGTATGCGAACCAAAGCCACTTTCATTGAACAGAAATTTGATGTGCATGAGAGCATGCCTCACCATGCTTTATGGAGCTAACGATGTCCAGTCTGAAATTGACGAATGTTCGCCTGAGAATAGACATTCACGCGTCTCAAGATGTCCACTTTTTGATTGACACCCTTTCTTGGCAGAAAAATTGGGAAACGTGGAGTCTAGGATTCTCTGGAGCTGATTCAGAGCGACTCAGATGTTGCTCTTCTGATCCCGGACGACCCGATTGCATGGTCACCCCGGTCATGAAGTCGGAATCTATTTCTCGCCTCCACCCATTATCCACAAGCCTCGGAGGTGCTCGTCAAGGCTTCGGCTAGAATCCAGAAGTAGCGCAGAACCGCTTGTCACTGATGCCAGTAACATGAACACAGGTCAAAGCGCGGCAGACAGACGCAACCGCCACGGTAGGAAGGCTTACTCAGTCAGCGTCCAGTCGAATGCGCAGTCCGGCACAAGCTGCTCTTTCTGCTGGCTCGTGCTGGCCCTTAATCCCACCCTGGAAGGCATGAACGAGAGAGACTCGGCGACTTTCAAGGCGCATCTCGAGAAGGCGCACGGGCTAAGGGACGAGATTCAACCATAAGAGACAACTCCCCGACCGAGGCAGATTTCCGGTCGTGGTCGTCGCCAGTAGCGGTGGACTCATAGAGGTTCTTAAGGGGCGCATAATGTTCTCCTGAAGCCATCATGCGGATTCTACCGGGGTTCTTGGCGGTTATAACGGAGATTCAAATTTCTAGCTAGATTGCAGCAGCAGAAGCTTCACTACCTGCACGAAGCCACGGATTCTTGCGCCAAGAGCCGCTTCGTCTACTTCTGCACGGAGTGCCTCTGCGTCCTGAAGGTATGCAAGAGCCTCTCGTCCGTGGACAGGGTGATAGAGACATTCGAGAACCGTTGCCCGAGCTGCGGCTCAGCCCTCGAGGGTTCGCTCTCCTGCAGGCTGACTCCCGTTTCAGACGAGTGGTCTGACGCGCCTTCGCGACGAGAGGAAAGAAGGGTCAGGCCCGGAACAAGCGAACTCTTCAAACAGGCTTCTTCTCTTCCGCGCGAACCCTCGTTCAACTTCTCGCCGATCGAGAAGTTCGAGCCCGGGCGGGTCGCTGTCTTCACTGGGAAGTACGCCGAGACCGTCGCCGAGTTTCTCTGCTTCAGGGGTCAGCTGCCGAGGAGGCACGGCGGGCTCGACACAGTCGTCGTCTTCATCGACGGGGGGAACTGCTCCGACCCCTACCTCTTCGCGTCTTACGCCCGGGAGTATATGGTCCCGCCACGGGAGGCGCTTGGGAGGGTCGTGACCAGTAGAGCCTTCACGATTTACCAGCTCGCGAACCTCGTCACGAGGGAGCTGCCGGCCGTGATTGACGAGCACGGCTCCAAGTTCGTCATAATCTCCGACATCCTGAGCATGTTCAACGACCCCTCGATCGACGCGAAGGAGGCCAGCAGACTCATCGAGGCGATCAAGGGCGGCCTGCGGGAAGTCAAGAAGAAGAGGCGGGACGTCTTCGTCCTCGTCACGCTCACCGCGAAGACGCCTTACGACCACCTGATAACAGACTCGGCCGACCTCCTCCTCAACCTGAGCCCCGCCAACTCGAAGGTCGCCGCGATGCTCCTGAAGCACCAGTCCAAGCCCAGTCTTCAGCTGGGGGAGGAGGTCCTCAGGCCCGTCCTGCACCAGAGGTACCGTACCTATGGGTAGAACCATCCCCTCGTTCAGGATGGCCGAGGCTCGCGAAATCGAGGAGTGGAAGCCCTTCAGGAGGGCCCTCCCAAGGAGGGAGCGAGCAGCCTTCGACGAGTTGCTTAGAGCGGCGAAGCTCTACGCTTCGGCTTCCTCGGCCGCTGTGAGGACCTCGAGGTTCGAGGGGATGTTCATCGCGCTCCTCTTTCATCATCAGAAGATGCTGGCAGAGATCGAGGAGGTGGTCGCCGGGTTGAAGCGCCAATGACCCTCTCCGGCGAGGAGGTCAGGCAGGAGATCGAAAGCTGGAGGGGTTTCGCGGAGGCTCTCAGGGGCGAAGATAGGGACCTCTTCAACGAGATGATGAGACGCTGTTACGAGTACGCGCCCGCGATGCAGGTCAAGGCCTACCCCTTTCCAAACGAGGCGCTCTTCATGGGCCTGATATTCATGCAGCAAAAGGCAATCATGTCGCTCGCTAAGGAGATCAAGAGGCTTGCGAGGCTGGATACTTGACCTCTATCCCGGCAGCCCGGGAGAGATGGTCGTCTGGCTGAAGCTCGAGAACGGCGAGGTAAGACGGCTTCTCGATAGATGGTCTCCCTCGATCTTCGTGGCCTCCGACGACGGGTATGAACTCGCGAGGCTGGGGGGCCACAGGCTCATCGAGCCGGAGGTCCTGGGGTCGAGACTGGTCGGGAAGGTCGAGCAGATAACCGACCAGGCCAAGAGCGAGGTTCTCGAGCTCCAGGTCAAGGACGCGAAGAAGACCCAACTCCTCGCGAGGCGCATCGAGGGCCTCGGGCCCTTCGGCCTCTACAGGATATACAACGCCGACGTACCACCGGCCCAGACATACCTCTACGAGCGCGACCTCTTCCCGCTCGCCCACTGCGAGGTCTCGGAGGCGGCGCAGAGGCTTGAGTGGAGGCTGCACGACGACGACTGGTCTTACGATTACGTGATCCCCGAGCTGCGCGAAACGAAGGTCGAGGTGGAGGTCGAGAGGGAGGGGAGGATCGCGAGGAATACAGACACGATCAGGTCTGTCAAGCTGACCAGTCGAGAGGAGGAGATAGTGATCGAGAGCGGCTCCGAAGGAGAGAAGATACTCGAGGTGGTAAAGGCCCTCGAGGAACTGGACCCCGACCTCCTCCTCACCGAGGAGGGGGACACATTCCTCCTCCCCTACCTGATCAAGCGAGCGGAGAACAACGGTCTCTCCGAGAGATTCTTCCTGGACAGAGACAAGACGAGATTGACACTCCCGTCGAGGGCGGGTACCTCGTACTTCAGCTACGGGAAGATCCTCTTCAAGCCCTCCGCGATGAAGCTCTGCGGGAGGGTTCACCTCGACCTCTCGAGCTCCTTCGTCTGCAACGGGCCGAACCTCGAGGGGCTCTTCGAGCTGAGCAGGATTTGCAGGATGCCGCTCCAGACGGCGAGCAGGGCGAGCATCGGGAAGGCGCTCTCGAGCCTCCAGTTCTACCACGCGAGCAAGATGGACCTCCTGGTCCCGTGGAAGCCCGTCATCGCGGAGAAGTTCAAGGACAGATGGACCCTGATGGTCGCGGACAGAGGGGGGTTCATCTTCGAGCCGAAGGTCGGCCTCTTCGAGGGTGTCGGGGAGCTGGATTATTCCTGCCTCGTCAAGGATTCAACAGTGATGACGAGAAATGGAGAGAAATCTATTGCCGAGGTGAAAGAAGACAACGAGGTCTTCACCCCATTCGGCTGGCAGAGAGTATCAAAGGTCCATGAATATCGCATCAATGAGAAGGTAATCAGACTGACACTTTCAGACGGGAAAAGAATCACGTGTACTACGCATCACAAGTTCCCTGTTCTGGTAAGAGACGTTTTCGAAGAAAAGGTCGCCGATGAAATTCGCAAAGGGAACAGGTTCATCATAACCGACCCGCCCCCGGCCTTTCAGAACGACGATCTAGCTTGTCTGTTCGGCGCCTTCACAGCGGAAGGGGGGCGTCTGCGAAGAGATCAAGAATATTTCGACAAATCTAGAAAGAAAACTCGCGTTTCGCATCAATACAGGATAGAATTCAGCATCAACAAACACGAAATCGATTTTCGCAATTTCATCACGAAAACATTATCCAAAATCTATCCAAGCGTTCACGTCTACATCAAGACAAAACTAGGAAGCGACGGCATTACCCTAGTAGTGGCTCAAAGGGCGGTCGTGATGGACTTCTTATCGAGATACGAGTCTTTCATTGCCAGCGAGCACCACAATCAAGGCGAACAGGCGTCTTTCGTACGCGGTTTCTTCGAAGGCGATGGTGGTATCAACAAGAAGCGAAACACAGTTCAATGCGATCAGTCGTCCAAGAATCATTTCAAACTAGACATTGTGTGCAAATGCCTACGCGAACTAAACATAGGATATCGTGTCGGTAGGTACATCAACAAACACGGATTTTCTTCTATCCCTGCCGACTTTCTTGAGCTATCCGGTTTGGAAGCGGTGGTTAGGTATTACACCCAAGTCGGCTTCATTTCACAAGATAAGCAGGAAAGCCTACGCCAAGCCATACTGAGTCGCATAAGGAAAGCCAAGAACTATCCAAGCCCTCGCTTGGGATTGTACGCCAAGGCTCGGAAAAACAACGCATTATCATTCATACACGAAGTTCGAGTGATAGGAAAGGAGATCTTCGACTACGACGGCCACGTCTATGATTTGACGCTAGAATGGTCGGAGTTTCCTTACTATTTTGCCAATGGCATCCTAACTCACAATAGCCTTTATCCCAACATCATGCTGAAGAAGAACCTCTCGGCTGAAACTGTAAGGTGCCCGTGCTGCCCATCCTCGATTAACAGGATTCCTGAACTTGACTGGAACGTATGTCAGAGAAGGAAGGGGATAGTGCCGAAAGCGATAGAGATCATAGTCGGGAAAAGGCTGAGATACAAGGAACTCAAGAGGAGCGCGAAGAGTGATAAGGATAGAGAGAGATACGACGCCAGACAGTCGGCACTCAAATATTTGGGCGTAACTTCATTCGGATATTTAGGGTACAACAACGCGAAGTTCGGGAGGATTGACGCGCACATAGGCGTCTGTGCGTGGGACAGGAAGGTCCTACTCGATGCCACGAGGATAGCTGAAAGAAGCGGCTTTAAGCTCATTCACGGGATTGTCGACTCGCTCTGGCTGAAGAGGCAGGGAGCAGAAGAGGAGGACTACAAGAGGCTGAGAAGAGAAATCGAGGAGGAGACGGGCTTCGAGATCTCCTTCGAGGGCATCTACAAGTGGGTCGTCTTCCTCCCCTCGAGGGTCGAGCCTGGAATTCCCGTGCTCAACAGGTACTTCGGCGCGTACAGGACGGGGGAGCTGAAGGTTCGCGGGATAGAGGCGCGACGGCACGACACACCCGTCCTCTTCACGAAGTGCCAGATGGAGATTCTGGAGCTTCTCGCCAGGGCGGATTCGATAGCGGGGGCGAGAGAGCTGATTCCAGAGTGCCTCGGGGTATTCGAGAAGTACGCCAGAGCAATATCCAATCGCGAGGTCCCCCCCGAGTCCATGATCTTCACCAGGAATCTCTCGAAGAAACCCGGTGAGTACCTCAACAGGACGATCCAGTCCTCGGTGGCGGATCAGCTCTCGGAGGAGGGCATCGAGTTGCATGCGGGGGAAAGCGTAAGGTACCTGATCACAGACTACTATTCGGGGTCGCCGCGGAGGCGAGCTGCCCCGGAGTCGCTCATCGACGATGGAACGCCGTACGACGTAAGAAGGTACGTCGAGTTGCTGGCCGAGGCCTGCTCGACTGTTCTGGAACCATTCGACGGGAGATGCTCCCCGGAGCGGCTCGTAGGCAGACTTCAGGACACGCAGCTCTCTTCCTCTCCCGCAGAGGTGATGTGAGGATTTTTTGCGCGCTGTGTCAAACTTCGTTGTCTGGGTCGGGTATCTCCGCCTTCGCACACGAAACGGCTGGGAGAGATAATTGAGCAACTTCGAGAGGACCTGGAAGAAGGGCGAGGAAGGAGAGAGCTTCGCGAAGAGAACGCGCGAGGCTGTGAGAGGTCCTCAGCCAATCAAGCCTCAGATCGAGAAAGCCTCTGCGCAACTTCAGTCTGAGGTGAACAGGCTCGACGCCGCCCTCGCCAGGCTGAACCAGAGGGAGAGCATGATATTCAGGAAGACGGTTCACTCCGTCCAAGTCCACGACCAGGAGTCGAGCAAGGCCTACTCTAACGAGCTCTCGGAGGTCAAGAAGATGAAGAAAATCGTGACTCAATCCAGGGTTGCCCTCGAGCAGATATCGATAAGGCTCCAGACAGTGACGGAGCTGGGAGACTTCGCGGCGACGATAGCGCCCGCCATCGGGGTAGTACGGACGGTCAGGAGGACGCTGGGTGAGGCTGTCCCTGACGCCCAGGACACACTGGGAGAGATAGGTTCCCAGCTGAACTCGATCATGGTGGACGTCGGCGAGATCACAGGGACTAACTTCTCACTAGGCGAACCAAACGAGGATGCCCAGAAGATACTGGCCGAGGCCTCGGCGATAGCGGAGAAGAGGGTGAACGAGACATTCCCCGACGTTCCCACCTCCAGCGCCGACGAGCCCATCTTCACGAGCGGGGAACAGGGGTAAGCCGGCCGGCGGCTAGTCCGCCGCCCACTTTATGCTGCACCCGAACGGCCTAGTATCAGGGACACGAACTTCTCTCCCGGCGAGGAGGTCATCAAGGGCATTTCGGAGGTCGTGGCTCGACACCCACGAAGGGTCTCGCGAGTCGTCGATCCTGCCTCTGTAACGGAGGAACCGAGCCTTGTCGAAGGCGAAGACGTGCGGCGTGCAGACTGCCCCGTACTCCCCGACGACGATCTGATCCTCATCTCTCAGGTAGGGGAAGTTGAACCCCTTCTCCTTCGCCCTCTTGACCATCTGGGGGTAGCTGTCCTCCGGGTAGGTCTTGTCGTCATTGGAGTTAATCGCGACGAGCTGCAACCCTCTCGAGGCGTAATCTCTCTGGATTGAGACCATCCTATCCTCGTAAGCCTTGACGTAAGGGCAGTGGTTGCAGGAGAAGACGACCACCAAGACCGGCTTGTCATTGAATGAGGCGATGGAGTATCGCGCCCCGTCGGCTCCTAAGAGGTTCGTGAAGGACGGTGCCTTCTCACCCAGGTCAAGCATCTTGCTCATCACCCAGCGTTGAACGAATTGGAAATTAAGCTCTTCGTCGCCCCCGCGACCTGACCCACGCGTTTTTTAGGCGGAGCCCGATAGCTTCCGTGATTGAATCCAGACTACGACGTGATCATCGCGGGGGGAGGGATGGCCGGTCTGATCACGGCCGCCTCGGTCGCCCACTACTCCAACCAGAGGGCGAGAGTGCTTGTGGTTGACAGAAACCCGGCGGCCGAGCCGGGGAAGAAGACCCGCAATGGCTGGACCTGCGGCGACGCGGTGAGCCGGAATAGCCTCAGCTATCTCGCCAGCAACCTTGGGATCCAGTACGGGAGGCCGGAGGTGGAGCACGACGTCAAGGGGATCTACGTCTACTCGCCGGACCACAAGACGAAGGTCCTCTTCGAGGGCGAGGGGCATCTGCTGAACAGGAAGCTGGCCCCGAGGCGCCAGGTCAAGGATGCCCAGAAGCTCGGAGTTGAGTTCATGTGGGGCGCAACAGCGGAGCGCCTTCTCGCCGAAGACGGATCCATCGCGGGGATCACGGGGAGGGATAGCGAGGGCGAGCCTTTCAGGGCGAACGCCAAAGCGGTGATAGACGCGACCGGCTCGTCGTCAGTTCTCAGGAGGTTCCTCCCGATCGAGAGCTACATCGAGCGGGAGATCGATATGGATGACATCGAGGCGACGGGAAGGTACATCCTGGAGTTCGACCGAGGGGCGGAGGACGAGACATACTTCACTCCTGAATACTGTCTCATCCACCTCGACCAGTACATCGCGGCAGCCGGGTACGCTTGGGTATTTCCGAAGGGGCAGAACAAGGTCAATATCGGGCTGGGCGTCTCGAAGTCGGGGCTCGACCGAAGAAACAGGAGGTTCAACAAACAGGACAACCTCCAGAACCTGATTGACGAGTACGTCAAGGCGAACCCAGTGATCAAGAACCCGAGGCTTGCCCACGGCGAGGCGGACGAGGAGAACGCCAAGGGAAACTGGCAGGTCCCCGTGAGGAGGCAGAACGACTGCATGGTGGCCAACGGTTTTGCGGTGGTCGGAGACGCCGCCTGGCTCCCCAGGCCGCTCGACGCCGGCGGAATCGGTCCCTCGATCTATGCGAGCGTGATCCTCGGGAAGGTCGTCGCGGCGGCTCTTGAGGCGAATGACACGGGGCAGGAGTCCCTCTGGGGTTACAACGTCGAGTACATGAAGACCCACGGGTTCCAGATGGCGAGTTTTGAGGTCCTCAGACGCTACCTCCAGACCCTGACGAACGAGCAGATCAACTACGGCATGAAGCACTTCCTCTCTGAGGAGGACATCCAGGCGATAACCGATAGGAAGCACCCCGACTTCAACAGGACGCAGTTCTTCAACCCCGCGATGTGGTTCAGGGTGCTCGGCGACCTCAACCTTGCGAGAGGTCTCAGATACACGGCGAAGAAGAGTCAGACCCTGGTAACCCACAACCTCGAGTATCCGGAGTCGCCGGGAAGATTCGCGGCGTGGCGAGATCACCTGCGCGCCGAGCTTCGGGAGACGGTAGAGAAGTTCAAGCCCCTCGATGCACTTCAATGATATAAGTGCGGCTCCTTTGCCAGAATACGTGAATGCTGACCTCCTCGACCTCGAGATCCTAGAGACATACAAGGACATCAATCCGTCGGCGGCCTTTCTCCTGGGATTCAACCAATACGCCGGGAAGCTCTTCATCCCCTCTACCGAGAACATTCAGGGTGCTCTTGGGAAGGTCCGGGAACTCAGGAAGAGGGCAAAGACTGAACTCCAGGAGAAGGTTCTAGACGCCCTCGAGGTGGCGCTGCTCTTCGACGAGCCACAGCCGATTCTCGATGACATCGTCGGGACCATCTTCAGCCACTTGGCCAAGGAGGGGGTGAACGAGGGTCACCTGTTATCTCTTCTCTCTTACTCCTCTAAGGCGATAGATGCGACCAGGGCGCGCTTCCAGGGGAGGGAGGTCCCGACGGGGGTAAAGGCTCTCTGCCTCTACAGGTTGAGCGCAATCATCGAGATTCTCGACGCGGTGAAGGCGACTGTGAAGGTGGGGGAGGAGCTGAAGGGGGAGTGCGACAGCTTGAAGGCAAAGGCGGCCGAGTTCGTGAAACTCTTCGAGCTCGACGGGTTTGGTGAGGGCACCTTTGAGGAGGTGGAGAGCGTCTTCAGAAGGTACGGCTTCGAGCTGGGAAGGAAGGACTTCTACGGCGTGGCGCTGGCGAAGGGATTCGATTACGTCGAGACGCCAGAGGAGCTTGAGAAGAAGGCAATCTCTTGGATCGACGAAGAGCTCCCGAGATTTAGGGGAGTCGCTGAGAAGCTCGCGAAGTTGTACGCCTGTGAGGCGGAGACTGAGGAGGTTGAGAAGAGGATGAACGGACGCCTCAACCTGAAACCCAGCGAGCTACTGAAGGTTACTCGAACGATTCGAAATGTGGTTCAGCGATTCGCTGACCTTGACATAGTGAGGATAAACCCGAAGTACAAGACGAAGCTCATCGAAACGCCGAGCTACCTGACCGGGGTGATCCCGACTGGGGCGGCGCAGTTCTTCGATACCTTCACGAGGAGGCCCTTTCAGCTCTTCTTCCAGACAACCGACCCCAAGCGCGACCCGGACAAGTCAGTCTCGGCTCTTCTGAACCTGCTTGTTCACGAGGAGTACGGCCACTGTGTGCATCACTCGAACAGCGCCCTGGGTTTCATGGGCGAGCTGAACCCTCTCTACCTCAT
>Ga0134077_10000418_pt1 | contig 10092 bp, 7 predicted proteins | sample 15_taG_5_FD_109980 | JGI IMG/M metagenome (GOLD analysis project Ga0134077, IMG submission 109980) | Grasslands soil microbial communities from the Angelo Coastal Reserve, California, USA - 15_D_Wat_40cm_5_24_1 metaG | ecosystem: Environmental > Terrestrial > Soil > Grasslands ... | reverse complement strand
GGGATCGCGCTCGGCCGCTTGCCGCCCATGCGCGGGTCGGCGGAGTCGATCCCGTCGTCCATCAGCTCGGCGTCGCTGGCGCGGAACGCGGGGTCGTCGAATCCGAAGCGCGCCGCGAGCCGGCGGAAGATCTCGGTGTTGGGCAGCGCCTCGCCCTGCGGCGGGATCACCCGGTCGGCGCGCTGCAGCCAGTGCGTGCCGTACGCGGCGAACAGGTCGGCGTGCTCGAAGTGGCTGCAGGCCGGCAGCACGACGTCCGCGTAGGCGAGGCTGTCGGTCATCACCACGTCCGAGCCGACCACGAAGAGATCCTCGCGCGCGAGGCCTCGGCGCAGGACGTTTTGCTCGGGATGCACGACGAGCGGATTGTGATTGTAGATGAACAGCGCCTGGATCGGCGGCGACAGGCGCGGGTCGTTCAGATGGCGGCCGACGTCGATGATGTTGACCGAGCGCGTGCCGGCGGGAACGAAGTCCGGCCGCCCGAGCCGCGCCGGCGTCTTCGGGAACGCGAACCCGGCGCCGTTGATGAGTCCCCCGCCCGGCACGCCGAACTTTCCGGCGAGCGCGGGCAGCGCGAACACGGCGCGGATGCCGCTGCCGCCGTTGCGGTTGCGCTCGAGCCCGTTGCCGACGGTGATCACTGCGGGCGCGATCGTCCGGTACCACTCGGCGAACTGGCCCACCAGGCGCTCGTCGACGCCGCAGATCCGCGCGGCGTCCGCCAGGGTGTAGCGGCGCGCGAGGGCCATGTAGTCTTCGAACCCGGCCACGTGGCGCTCGATGAAGTTACGGTCGAGGCCACCCCGCCGCTCGAGGTCGGCGGCGATCGCCCACGCGAGGACGACGTCCGTCCCCGGGCGGAGCGCGATGTGGAGGTCGGCCTGCTCGGCGATCTTCGTGCGCCGCGTGTCCACGATGACCAGCTTGGCGCCCGCGCGGCGCGCGCGGTTGATGATCGGCACGACATGGAGGTTCGACCACGTCACGTTGCTGCCCCACGCGACGATCAGCTTGGCGTGCTCGGCTTGCTCGGGCCGGATCCCCGGCGTCGGACCGAAGGTGCCGACCCAGGCCTCGGTGCGGATGCCGCCGCAGAGCGGACGGCGATCGAGCAGGCTGGCGCCGAGCCGGTGGAAGAACCGGAGATCCATCGAGCCGCCGGCGAGGAATCCGTGCGGGCCGGCGTAGTTGAGGGGCAGAATGGCCTGCGGACCGTGCGCGGCGATGATCGCGCTGAACCGGTCGTGGACGATGTCGAGCGCCTGCGACCACGAGATGCGCTCGAAGCGTCCCTCGCCCTTGGCGCCCGTCCGGCGCAGCGGCGTCTTCAGACGTCCCTCGCCGTGAACGAAGCCCGGATACGCCTCGGGCACCTTCGCGCAGAGGACGCCCGCCGTGTACGGGTTCGCGCGCGAGCCCTTGATCGAGACGATCTTCTCGTCCTCGACGGTGACGGTCAGACTGCACGTGTCGGGACAATCGAGCGGACAAACACTCGGGTGCTCGGTTCTCATGCGCGTCCTCCCGGCGGCCTTTCATTCATAGGCGCGCCTCGGCCGGCGGGACCCCAGCCCCGCGACGGCCGGCGGCGCGCACTGCCTCTCATAGGCGCGCCTCGGCCGGCGGGACCCTAGCCCCGCGACGGCCGGCGGCGCGCACTACCTCTGTGTACACGGTGGGGACGATTGCGAAAAGAGCCATTGGACGGGGCGCCGACAGAGCCAATCAGCGCGGCTGCGCCGGGGGCAAAGACGCCATATAGTGCGCGAGGTTCTCGATGTCAGCCTCGCTGAGCGGCTGGACCGCAGTCGTCATCGTGCCGTCGAGATCTCCGGCCGTCTGCGCCTTGAATCCCCGGAGGATCTTCACCAGGTAGGCCAGGTCCTGGCCGGCGAGCCGCGGAATCTGCTCGTGACCGACGAGGCCGGGCCGGTGGCAGGAAACGCAGTGGTGCTGCTGGGCGAGCTCGCGCCCGGCGGCGGCCTTCGACGGATCGGTCGCGGCCGGTCGCGGCGTGGGCCGCTGTGCGGCGTAGAAGGCGGCCAGGTCGGCCATGTCGGCGTCGGTGAGGTTGGCGCCGAACGGCGTCATCTGAGGATCCTTGCGCCGGCCGTCGCGGAACTTGATGAGCTGCCAGTGCGTGAAGTAGACGGGTTGTCCCGCGACCGACGGCGTGCCCGGAATCGACGCGTTGCCGTCGGCGCCGTGACAGGCCTTGCACGGCTCGGACTTGCGGCTCCCGGCCTCGAGGTCGGCGGCCCGCGCGGGCGCCGCGGCCGCCACGGCCAGGAGCGCGGCGACGACCGAGGCGCCGGCGAGCGCGCGAGCTTGCCTCAGCGCTGGTAGGTGACGCGGTAGATCGCGCCCGCGTAGTCGTCGGCGATCAGGAGCGAGCCGTCCTTCATCTGCCGCGTGTAGACCGGGCGGCCCCAGATCTGGTCGCCCTGCAGCCAGCCCTCGGCGAACGGCTCGTACTTCGCCACGCCACCCTTGGCATCCAGGGTGACCATCATCACCCGGAAGCCGATCTTCTGCGTGCGGTTCCACGAGCCCCGCTGGGCGAGGAACGCGCGGTTCTGGTACTCGGACGGGAACATCGAGCCCGTGTAGAACTCGATGCCGTTGCCCGCGACGTGCGGGCCGGTCTTGAGAATCGGCTTCACGTAGTCGTTGCAGTTCTTCCCTTTGCCGAACTCGGGATCGAGGATGTCGCCCTGGTGGCAGTGGGGGTAGCCGAAGTGCAAGCCCTTCTTCGACGCGATGTCCAGGCGATCGCTCGGCGTGTCCTCGCCCAGCCAGTCGCGGGCGTGCGTCGTGAAGTAGAGCTCCTTCGACACCGGGTGCCAGTCGAAGCCGACGCTGTTGCGCACGCCGTGCGCGACGTACTCGAAGCCGGTGCCGTCGGCGTTGACGCGCGAGAGGTTGGCGTGGGTGTCGGGCGGGATGCAGATGTTGCACGGCGCGCCGATGTTGAAGTAGAGCTTGCCGTCCGGCCCGAAGGCCAGATACTTCCAGCCGTGCGGAAGATCCTTCGGCAGCGTGTCGTAGACGACTTCCATCGCCGGCGGGTTGTCGAGCTTGTCCTCGATCCCGACCATCCTGGTGATCCGCGACACCTCGGCGATGTAGAGCGTGCCGTTCTTGAACGCGACACCGTTGGGCAGATTGAGCCCCTTGGCGATCACCTTGACCTCGCGCGTGGCGCCACGGTCGAGGACGGCGTAGACGTTGCCCGCGACGCGGCTCGACACGAACAGCGTGCCCTTGTCGCCCCAGGTCATCACGCGCGCGTTGTTGATCCCGCTCGCCCACAGGGCCACCTTGAATCCGGGCGGGACCTTGATCTTGTCGACGGGAATCTCGCCGGGCGCCTTCGGCCCGGGCGGCTGCGCGATCGGCGCCAGCGGGGAATCCGCCATCGACGGCGGCTGACCTTGCTTCCAGGTCGGCGGCGGCTGCGCGGGCTGCTGAGCCTGGACGAACGGCCCGAACGCCAGCACGAGGGTCACGGCGACCACGAGCAACGTCAAGGTGATGCGCAGCATGAGGGCCTCCCTTTGGTCGATGAGCGGCCGGAAACGAATTCGCCAGTCGCGGCCGGACGATACGTCCCGGACCCCGGCTTGTCAAGGCAGCGTCGCCGCCGAGAATATCTTCGATCGCGTTTACACGACGGGACGGACTACCGACGGGGTCATCTCGATCGGCGAGCCGTTCATGGTGCGCGGCGGCGTGCGCCTCCGCTTCTGACCGCGGCCGACAGACCGGGGCCCGCGGTCAGGAGACGAGGTCGAGCTCCAGCAACGCCCCGAGCTCGCGCAGCGCCCGATCCGGGTCGTCGACCTTGATCGTCGCCATCCCGAGCGCGCGCGCCGGCTTGAGGTTGCGGCCGATGTCGTCGAGGAAGGCGACGCGCGCCGGCTCCACGCCGAGCCTCTCGCAGACCAGCGCGTAGATGCGCGGATCGGGCTTGCGGAGGCTGACCACCGCCGACTCGACGAAGACGTCGAAGTGCGGACCGAGGCGCGCGCGCGTCGTCGCCTCGCCGAGCGGCCCTCGCCCCGGCGCGTCGGCCACCCAGTTGTTCGTGAGGGCGGCGACTTTGCGACCGCCCGCGCGGATGCGCCGGATCGCCTCGAGCATGCGCGGGCGCGGCACGCTCGCCTCCGCGATCCTCGTCATGAGGCGCCGCGCGTCGATCGCGATGCCCTGCGCGCTGCAGTCGGCCTCGAAGAGCGCGTAGAAGGTCTGGATCGTCAGCTCGCCCCGCTCGAGCCGCGCCCAGGCGCCGCGCTCGCCCGCCGCGACGACCGCGCGGTTGATCGCGTTGGCCTCGAGACCGAGCTCGCGCTCGTAGCGGGCGATGACGTGGAGCGGCGAGTCCTGGACCACGCCGCCGATGTCGAAGACCACCGCCGCGATCGCGTTCATGATCGGGCCCCTTGGAACATAGCAGATTCGCGGCTACGCTACGGCCCAGGGAGCGCGGCTCGGCCGGCGGGGCCCAGCCCCCGCGGCCTGCCCGCGCGCTGCCACGCCATGGACGACGCGCGCCCGTTCGCCGGCATCGAGGTCGTCGAGTTCGGCCAGTTCATCGCCGTCCCCTTCTGCGCGCAGGTCCTCTCCGAGGGCGGTGCGCACGTGATCAAGATCGAGTCGGTCGAGGGGGACCCGGTGCGCCAGCTGGCGCCGCTGGCGCCGGGCGAGACCCGTCATTTCCTCTCGCGCAACCGCGGCAAGCACTCGCTGCCCCTCGATCTCCGGCACCCATCGGCCGGGCGAGTCGTCGAGCGTCTGCTGGGCCGGGCCGACGTCGTGCTGACGAACTTTCGCCCCGGACTGGCCGCCGAGCTCGGCCTCGACTGGCCGAGCCTCGCGCCGCGCTTCCGCGCCTGGTCGTCGGCAACGTCAGCGCGTTCGGTCGGCGCGGACCCGCCGCGGGGCTGGCCGGGATGGATCTCGTGGTCCAGGCGCGCAGCGGTCTGCTCGCGGCGGGCGGTAGCGTGAACGACGGCGTGCCGACCGGCGGCGAGAACCCGGTCGTCGATTACATGTGCGCGATGACCCTCGCGTTTGGCATCGCCTCGGCGCTGCTGCGGCGCGCGCGCACGGGGCGCGGCGGCGAGGTGGACGCCTCGCTCCTGATGGCCGCGCTCGTGGTCCAGAACAACAACATGGTGCGCATCGACTCGGCGGACGGCGCGACGCACGCCGCGGTGCGGGCCAGGCTCGCGCAGCTCCGCGCGGCCGGGCGCCCGTACGCTGAGCAGGCCGCGCTCACGCCGTCGATCCGGCCGCCGGGCACGGTCAACGTCTACTACCGCACCTACGCGACCCGCGACGCCGCCCTGGCCGTCGCGTGCGGCAGCTTGGCGCTCCGGCGCGCGTTCATCCGCGCCGTCGGCCTGAGCGACGACGCGCTCGATCGGCCAATCGCCGACCGGGCGAAGGAGGTCGAGCACTACCTGGCGCTTCGGCGGCGCGTCGAGGCGATCGTGGCCACGCGCACCACCGCCGACTGGCAGACGACGCTCGAGGCGGCCGGCGTGCCGGCGGCGGGCGTGAAGCTGCCGCTCGAGCTCCTCGACGACGAGCAGCCGCTCGCCAACGGAATGCTCCACGACCTGACCCATCCGGTCCTCGGCCCCGTGCGCCTCCTGGGGCCGCCGCTCGGGATGGACGGCGGCGGATTCGTCGCGGCTCAGGCGACCGCGCCGTTCGGGTCGGAGACGCGCGCGATCCTCGGCGAGCTCGGCTTCTCGAGCGGGGAGATCGAAACCTTACTGGCGGAGGGTGTGACGCGCGACCGGTTGAAACCTCACGCAGGTGGCCGATAAGGGGCCCGGTGGCGCCTTCTCGGCCGCCTGCTAGTTGCGCGAGGGGTCGGGGGTCGCCGGCTGAAGGTCGCCGGGGGCGATGCGGCGATCGATCCGTGGGTTGCGCAGATCGATGGTGACCCGAAGCGCGCGCAGGCCGTGCACGCCCTGCAGCTCCTCGAGCTCGAGGTCCTCGACCTCGCCGATGAAGTAGCCGAGCGACTTCAGATATTCGATGTAGCCGCGGTACTCGTGGCCCTCAGAGGGGTGCGAGTAGACGATCGCGACCTGCCCGGGCTGCGTGATCCGCTCGTCGGTGCCCTTAACGACGGCCTTGTCGATGCGCTTCTTGACGATCTCGTAGCGGATGTCGTAGGCGCCGTCCACGTCGAACCGCTTCTCGTCGAACCGGAAACGGATCGACAGCGGCGCGTGCTGGACCAGCACCAGATGGGTCACCTCGAGCGGGATGGGCAGCTTGTCCTTGAGCCGGTTCACCTTCAGCGCGACGCCGCACGTCACCATGAGCTGCCAGAGGCGGAGGCTCTTGAGGTAGAGCGGGTCGAACTTGCCGTCCTCGAGCAGCGAGGCGCCGACGTAGATCTGATGGTCCACGCCGTCCGTCTTCTGCTTCTCGAAGTAGTGCGGGAACATCGTCTGCGCGGTCTGCTCCTCGAGGTCGAGGTACGCCGAGATCCCGTCGGCGATGCGGGTCACGCTCTCCTCGAACAGCCGCCGCCGGTCGTACACGGTCCCGATGCGCGGATCGAGCGCAGCCCGGTACGCCTCGATCCGCTCGCGGATCCCGGGCCCGAAGGTCTGCAGGTGGTCGAACAGCGACTCCACGTCGGTCCGGAGAAACGCGATGATCGAGACCTCGTCGCCCGAGTTGAGGTTCGTCTCGATCTTGGCCGCGTGCTTGTCGATCCGGTACAGCAACTCGTGCAGGCCGGGCAGCCGCCGCGCGTCGTGCGCCCATCGGATCACGTCGCGCGCCAGCCGGAGCTGCGTCAGGAGGTCGGCCTGGATCGCGAGGCTCCGCTGGATCGAGGAGCCGCGGATATCGGCGAGCGCGTAGAGCGGATAGATCCGCTCGAACACGATCGGCTCCATCTCGACCACGGCGTCGTCGGCGTCCTCGGCCTGGCTCTCGATGCCCTTGAGCACGGCCTTGCGGAAGCGCCACTCGACCACCGGATGGATCGCCGTGCACTTCTCCTTGATGAACGCCTGGATGCGCGCGTTCAGCTCCTCCATGCTCCGCTGCACGGCCATGGAGAAGAGCGGCAGGATCTGCATGAGCTTGGGCAGATGCGTCCAGTCGAGATCGCCGGGCCGCGGCGAGCCCAGCTCGAGCGTGCCGATCACGCGATCCTGGTAATAGAGCGGCGCCACGATGATGTTGCGCAGCCCCCACTCGATGATCTCGTCGTCCGCCGGCGTGCGCCCGGGCATCTCGGTGAGGTCCTCGACGATGAGTGGGCCCCCCTGCTTGACCGCGCGCTCGTAGACCGACCCGCGGAACTCCTCGACTGTGTGGTGCCGGGAGTCGGCGAAGATGCAGGCGTGCTCGCACTCCGCCCCATAGTTGAGGACGAGCACCTGGTCGCCGTCCAGGGCGGCCAGCCCGAAGCGCAGCTCGGGGCGGCGGAAGAGCGTCCGGAGCTTGTCCTGGAGCGCCTTGAAGCGCGTGTGCGAGACGATCGACTCCTTGTCGATCAGGTCGCGCTCGAGCGAGGACAGCACTTCCTGGTCCGTGACCTCGATCGCCCTGAAGATCGTGAATCCCCGGAACACGAAGCGATCGGCCGGCAGCAGCTCGCGGAACATCGCCGTCTCGAAGAGCTCGCCGTGTAGTCGCCGCCGCATCGCGTCGGTCAGAGCCGGGACCGGCCCGACGGTCTCTACGTCGACGCACCGCCAGTCGAATTCCATCTTGAAGTGGCGGTCGAGGGTGGTCTCGGCGTCGGTGACGGTGAGGATCAATGGATAGTCGACGTCGAGCACGACTCCGTAGACCCGCTCCAGGATGAGCGCGTAGGCGAAGAAGACCCGCATCGCGCTGATCATCGAGGCGTCGAGGTTCACGTGGCCGCGCAGCGATCCGTCCTCGGCGCGGAGGAGCCGCTCGAAGGGCGGCGTGGCGTAGAAGCTCTTCAACATGAACGGGATCAGGACGGCCGTGAACTCCTGCTCGAAGAAGGCCGGCGGGAAGATGCCCGCCATGAGCACGTCGACCAAAGCCTTGTGACGCTCGATCACGCTCAGATCGGTGATCGGATTCAGGAGCTCGGGCACCTGGCTGATCTGCTCGCGGACCGTCCGGATGAACGCCCCCTTGGCGGATGTGTCGTCGCCGTACTTCTTGCCCCAGAAGGCCAGCAGGGGCGCCAGGCTCAGCTCGCTCTTGAACGGAAAGCTGTCCGGGTCGGTCTTGAGCGCGGACTGAAGGTCGGCCGAGCGCTCCAGCGCCCCGCGGGTGGATCCAAGCATGGGCCTATTGTAGCAAGCCTCGCCAGCCGAGCCCGAGGCGCAGTGGTGTAGAATCGCGCGACATTATGTCTAGCGGCGCGCCTCGGCCGGCGGGGGAGCCCCGACGGCCCGCAGCGCGCACAGCCATTGGGAGGCTCCATGGAACACCGCCAGCTCGGCCACAGCTCGCTCTCGGTGCCGGCGCTCGGCCTGGGATGCATGTCGATGTCGGGCACCTACGGCAAGCACGACGACGCGCAATCGATCGGCGTCGTGCACCGGGCCCTCGACCTGGGCGTGAATTTCCTCGATTCGTCGGACATGTACGGCTTCGGCCACAACGAGGAGCTCCTGGGGCGGGCCATTCGCGGGCGCCGCGATCAGGCGGTGGTCACGACCAAGTTCGGTCAGGTCCGGACGCCTGAGGGCCGCATGACGGTCAACGGCCGGCCCGACTACGTCGCCCAGGCCTGCGACGCGAGCCTGAAGCGGTTGGGCGTCGACGTGATCGACCTCTATTATCAGCACCGCGTCGATCCGACCGTGCCGATCGAGGACACGGTGGGCGCCATGAAGCGGCTGGTCGAGCGGGGCAAGGTGCGCTACATCGGCCTGTGCGAGGCGGCGCCCGCGACCGTCCGGCGGGCGCATCGAATCCATCCGCTCAGCGCGCTGCAGAGCGAATTCTCGCTGCTCTATCGAGTCGAGGCCGAGGCGATTCTTCCGACCCTGCGCGAGCTCGGCATCTCGTTCGTCGCCTACTCACCGCTCGGGCGCAGCTGGCTCACCGGCCGCGTGGGGAGCCTCGCCGACATCCCGTCGGACGATCGGCGGCGCGATCACCCGCGCTTTCTGGAAGCCAACTTCGCCAGGAACCTCGAGCTGGTGCGCCGGATCGAGCCGATCGCGAAGGAAAAGGGCTGTACGCCGGGTCAGCTGGCGCTCGCGTGGCTACTGGCGCAGGGGCCGGACATCGTGCCCATCCCCGGCACGAAGCGCACGGAGCGGCTCGAGGAGAACGTGACCTCGGCCTCGCTACGCCTCGACGCGCGCGACGTCGAGCGGATCGCGGCGGCGATCCCGTCCGGGGCCGCCGCCGGCACCCGCTATCCCGAGGCCCAGATGAAGGGAGTGCACATCTAGGCCAGCCGCTCCGGATCGTCGGCGGGCGGCTCGGCGCGCCCGCTCGACTTGCCGAGGTCGAGCATCTCGGGAAGGTGCCGCTGGCGCTCCGCGGGCACGAGCCGGGTGATCTGGTTCATTCGCAAGACGACCTCCCGGATCCGCTCGAGCGCCTCGAGCATCGCCGTGATCCGGCTGGACCAGCGCCCACCGACCTCCCGAGTGAGCAGCTGGAGCTCGCCCGACACGACCGTCAGCGGATTGTTGATCTCGTGCGCGGCGGCCACCGCCAGGCTCGTGACCGACCTGAGGGTCGCGGCCTCGCGCAGCGCCGCGTCGACGCGCTTCTTCTCGGTGATGTCGCGGCCGATCGCGGACGCCCCGATGATGCTACCGGACGAGCTCCGGAGCGGTGACACCGTGACCGAGACCTGAACGAGCGTGCCGTCCTTTCGAATCCGAGCCGTCTCGTAGGGCTGAACATGCTCGCCCCGCTTGAGCCGGGCCAGTACGCGAGACAGCTCGTCCGGATGATCGGGCGGAACGATGACCGAAATCGGCCTGCCGATCGCCTCGGCGGCGGAGTAGCCGCAGAGCCGCTCGGCGCCGCTGTTCCAGTCGGTGATCCGGCCGTCGCATCCGTGCACGATGATCGCCTCGGCCGAGGATTCCATGAGCG
>Ga0134077_10000402_pt1 | contig 10185 bp, 11 predicted proteins | sample 15_taG_5_FD_109980 | JGI IMG/M metagenome (GOLD analysis project Ga0134077, IMG submission 109980) | Grasslands soil microbial communities from the Angelo Coastal Reserve, California, USA - 15_D_Wat_40cm_5_24_1 metaG | ecosystem: Environmental > Terrestrial > Soil > Grasslands ... | reverse complement strand
GGCAACACGTGCCGCATGAGGATCGTCGAGTCGCGCTGGCCGAGCGCCCGGCAGGACTCGATGTATTCCTTCTCCTTGATCGAGAGCACGCTGCCCCGGACCAGCCGCGCGTAGATCGGGATGCGCACGATCGCGATGGCGCCGGTGACCTTGATCGTCCCGATGAGCCCGGCGGTGGGCGCGAAGATGACCATCAGGATGATTGCGAGCAGGTAGATCGGGAACGCGAGGATCAGGTCCATCGTCCGCATGATGAGCGAGTCGGCCCGGCCGCCGTAGTAGCCGGCGATCATCCCGAACGGCACGCCGACGAACAGAGCGAGCAGGACGGAGGAGACCCCGACGGCGAGCGAGATACGGCTGCCGTGGATGATGCGGCTCAGCATGTCGCGCCCGAGCTGATCCGTCCCGAACGGGTAGTCGCGGCTCGGGCGCTCGAACGTGTGGGTCTGATCGCTCGCGATCGGGCTCTGGGGCGCCAGCACGTCCGCGAAGAGCGCGACCAGGAGCAGCAGGGCGACGATGGCCGCGCCGATCAGCGCGGTCGTGCTGCGGCGGAGCCGGCGCACGCCCTGCGCGAACGGCGACTCGGCGCGATCGCGCTTTGCCCGCCAGGCGACCTCCGGCGCCGCCCCGATCTCGGCTTCCTGGAGGCTCCCTCCGCTGATGCTCCGAATGCGGCGAGCGTCCGTGTCGTCGCTCATCGTGCCCTCAGGCGTATCGGATCCTCGGATCGAGGAAGGTGTAGGTGAGATCGACGATCAGGTTGATGACGACGAACGCGATCGCGGTGATGAGAGCGAAGCCCTGCACCTGCTGGTAGTCGCGCGCGATGATGGCGTCGATCCCGAAGGTCCCGAGACCCGGCATCGCGAAGAGCGTCTCCACGACGATGGCCCCGCCGATGAGGAAGCCGACTTGCAGGCCCATGACGGTCACGGTCGGGATCAGCGCGTTCTTGAGGGCGTGCTTCAGCACGACGGGCCGCTCGCTCAGGCCCTTGGCGCGCGCGGTCGTGACGTACTCGGTGCGGATGACCTCGAGCATGCTGGCGCGGAGCAGCCGGGTCAGCAGCGCGGCGCGTCCCACCCCGAGCGCGATGGCGGGCATCAGGACGTGCTGCGTGTTGCCCCAGAGGCTCGCCGCGCAGACCACCGTCTGGCACGTGCCCGGGAAGTACACCCAGCCCGAGCTCGGCAACAGCCCGCCCAGCCCGACCGAGAAGACCAGCAAGAGCAGGACACCCAGGAAGAACTCCGGGACGGAGACTCCCACCATGGCCACGGAGGTCGCCGTGTAGTCGGCCCACGTGTTCTGGCGCAGCGCGCCGATGATGGCGGCGGGGATCGCGATGGCGAGCGCTACCGCCATCGACAGGACGATCAGCTCGAGTGTCACCGGCAGCCGCACGAGGACGTCCTGGAGCACGGGGCGCCCGCTGAGGATCGAGGCGCCCCAGTCGCCCCGCACGAGCTTGCCCAGCCAGATGAAGTACTGCACCATGATCGGCTTGTCGAGTCCGTATTCCTGCCGCGCCCTGATCGCATTCTCCTCGGTGTAGGCGTCGCCGAGCAGCGATACCACCGGATCACCCGGAATCGACTGCATCATGAGGAATACGACCAGCGTGATCATGAGCACGGTCGGAATGATCTGCAGCAGCCGACGCAGGATGTAGGTTCGCATCGCGTGGCCCCGATTATTTGTCCAGCCAGACCTTGTCGTAGTGCACTTCGAACTCTGCGTTGTAGGTGTAGCCCTTCATCCACGGCTGAGCCACCATGTAGAACGGCGAGCCGGAGATGGTGTTCCAATAGAGCTTGTCGGCGCTGAACTCAGCGAACTCCTTAGCGATCGCCTTGCGCTTCACCGGGTCCATCTCCCGCGCGTAGCGGGCATAGTAGTCGTCGACCTTGGTGTCCGTGTGGCGCGTGTGGTTCCAGGCCGCCCCCGTGGTCGACAGGAAGCCGTTGCTGTCGAGCGTCAACAGCGACAGCAGGTCCTCGACGTACATGTCCCACGGCCCGTCCTGGTTGGCCGCGGCCATCCAGGTGACCTTGTCCACCAGCCGGATGTTCGCGGTCACTCCGATCCGCGCCATCTGCTCCTTGATGACCGTGACAATGACGTTGAACACGCTCTTCTCGGTATTCGTCATGAGCTCGAAGGTCAGAGGCTTCTGCGGACCGTATCCGGCTTCGGCGAGCAACGCCTTCGCACGGGCCGGATCATACGGACACATCTGATTGACGTCCACCGTGTCCAGGGTGCCCGGCGGGATGATGCCGACCCACGGCGTGGCCTGGCCCTTGAACGCGATCTTCACGATCTCCCGGCGGTCGATCCCGTGGCAACCCACGGCCTTGCGGACGCGACCGTCGCTGAAGATGGGGTGCGGCGCCCGGTCCTTGGACATGGGCTTGCCGTCCTTCGGGACGGTGACCCTCATCTGCGCCACCATCGGCGTCGTTTCCTTGCCGGTCATGATCTGGGCTCTGGGGTTCTGCGCCTTCATCGTGTCGACGTGCTCGGGCGAGAACGAGGCGATGAAGTCGATCTCGCCGTTCTTGAACGCGGCCATCTCGGTAACGGGATCCTTGATGACACGGATGATGACGCGGTCCAGGTAAGGCAGCCCGGGCTGGAAGTACTTGTCGAACCGATCCATGACGAGGTGCCCGCCCTTCACCCACTCGACGAGCTTGAACGGCCCACAGCCCACCACGGCGCCAGGCTTGCCCTGTTTGCGGTCCTCGAGCGTGAACTTCTGAGTGGCGGTCGGCGAGTAGAGGATGAGCCCCGTACGGTAGCCGGCCAGCATGTGCAGCATGAAGGCGTAAGGATGCTTGAGACGGATCTGCACCGTCGAGGGATCGAGGACCTCGACCGAGTGCACCGATTCGTAGAACGTCCGCATCCCCGAGCCGGTCGCCGGGTCCATCAGGCGCTCGATGCTGAATTTGACGGCTGCCGCGTCCACCTTGGTGCCGTCGTGGAAGAGGACGTTCGGCCTGAGCTTGAAGGTGTAGAGAAGCCCGTCGGAAGACATCTGCCACGTTTCGGCGGCGTCGCCCACGAACTTGCCGTCGGGCGTGATGTTGACGAGACCGCAGCCGACGTTCATCGCGACCCACATCATTTCGTAGCCGGGCGCGGTGTGGAAATCGAGATGCGCGATCTCGTTGCCGTACGAGACCCTGAGGGTTCCGCCGCGCTTGGGCGTCTGCGCCTCGGTCGCCGCTGCGACGGTCAAGCTCAGGAGCAGGCTGATTCCGAGGATGGGGCCGAGCAGCGGACGCATCGAGCGCATGAGGATCATCCTCCTCGTCCCGTCGAAAAGTCGGCCTACTTTACAGGAGTCCGCGCCTGTCAACAAGCGATCCACCCCTACCTATCGAGCCAGACCTTCTTGTAGCTGACCTTGAACTCCGCCTGGTAGACGTAGTCCTTCATCCACGGCTGCGCAGCCTGATAGAACGGCGAGCCGGAGATCGTATTCCAGTAGAGCTTGTCGGCGCTGTACTCCTGGAGCTCCCGGGCTATGGCCTTGCGCTTCGCGGGATCCATCTCGCGGGCGTAGCGCGCGTAGAAGTCGTCGATCCTGGTATCGGTGTGGCGCGAATGGTTCCAGGCCGCCGAGCTGGCCGACAGGTAGGAATTCTGGTCCACGGTCAAGAGAGACGCGAGGTCCTCGACGTACATGTCGAACACGCCGTCCAGCGTGGCGGTGGTCATCCAGCTCGGCTTGTCGACCAGCCGGATGTTCGCGGTCACCCCGATCCGCGCCATCTGCTCCTTGATCACCGTGGCGATCACGTTGAACACCGACTTCTCGGTGTTGGTCATCAGCTCGAAGGTCAGCGGCTTCTGGGGTCCATAGCCGGCCTCGGCGAGCAGCGTCTTGGCCTTCGCGGGGTCGTAGGGACACATGTGATTGACGTCCACGGTGTCCATCGTGCCCGGCGGGATGATCCCGAGCCACGGCGTGGCCTGGCCCTTGTAAGCGATCTTGACGATCTCCTTGCGATCCATGCCGTAGCACGCAACCGCCTTGCGAACCCTGATGTCGCTGAAGATCGCGTGCGGCGCGCGGTCCTTCGACATCGGCTTGCCGTCCGCCGGCATGGTGACCTTCATCATGGCCACCATCGGCGTCGTCTCCTTCCCGGTCATGACCAGCGCGCGCGGGTTCTGAGCCCGAAGGGTGTCGACGTGATCGGCCGAGAAGTCGGCGATGAAGTCGATCTCGCCGGCCTTGAAGGCCGCGAGCTGCGTCACCGGGTCCTTGATCGTGCGGATCACGACCCGATCCAGATAGGGGAGCCCCGGCTCGAAGTACTTGTCGAAGCGGTCCATGACGAGGTGGGTTCCCTTCACCCACTCGACGAGCTTGAAGGGCCCGCATCCGACCAGGGCCTCGGGCTTTCCGGCCCGGCGTTCCTCGGGAGAGTACTTCTGCGTCGCGGTGGGCGAGATGATGATCATCCCCATCCGGTAGACCGCCAGCACGTGCATCATGAACGCGTACGGCTGCTTGAGTCGGATCTCAACGGTGGAGGGATCGACCACCTCGACGGAGTGCACCGCACCGAGGAACTGCCGCATGTTGGACCTGTTCGCGGGGTCCAGCACGAAGTCGAACGTGAACTTCACGGCGGCCGCGTCGACCTTAGTGCCGTCGTGGAACAGGACGTTCTTCCGGAGCTTGAACGTGTACAGGAGCCCGTCGGGCGAGATCTGCCACGATTCGGCGGCGTCGGGGATGAACTTCCCGTCGGGGGTGATGCTGACGAGGCCGCACCCGACGTTCGTCGCGACCCAGACCATCTCGTAGCCGGGCGTGGTGTAGAAGTCCATGCCCAGGATGTCGTTGCCATAGGCGACCCGCAGGGTTCCTCCCCGCTTGGGTGCCTGGCCGTCCGCCGCGATCGGGAGGACGGCGAGCAAGCCGGCGAGGGCGATCAGTGCGGATGCGAGACGTGGCAGGGGGCATCGTGCACGCATGGTGTCTTCCTCCCCAATGCTGGAGCGGACGGGGTCGAAGCCGCGCCTACTTTACAAGATTCCTCTCCTGTCAACAAACGGTCGACGGCATCAATCCCGCGGTCGTAGCCGCCGCCCGGGGAGCGCACCCGTGTGGTCGCCGCGATCCAGGACGACGTCGCCATTCACCACAACGGTGGAGACACCGACCGAGTACTGGTGAGGGTCGTCGTAGGTCGCGCGCTCGGCGAGGCGGGCCGGGTCGAACACCGTCACGTCCGCCCAGCATCCCGCTCGCAACACGCCGCGATCGGCAAGTCCGAGCGCCGCCGCTGACGCGCCCGTCGTCTTGTGCACGGCGGCCGGCAGGCTCAGCAGGCCGAGGTCGCGGACGAAGGTGCCGAGCAGGCGAGCGTGCGTCCCGTACGAGCGCGGATGCGGCTTGCCCTGGCTGGTCACGCCGGAGGTCGCGAGCGCGTTGGCGTCGGAGCCCACCAGCACCCACGGGGTGCCGCTGATCTCGTGGACGTCCTTCTCGCTCATCGACGTGATCAGGATGCGCGTCGCCCCGCGGTCGGCGATCAGGAAGTCGCAGACGGCGTCCAGCGGATCGACGCGTCGGCGCCGCGCGATCTCGCCGAGCGTGCGGCCCGCGTCCTGGGGCTGGTTCGGCGCGATGGCGACACGCACGACGTCCCACGCCGGGATGCGCCCGAAGTTGGTGAGGCCTTCGCGCGCCAGGTCCGCGCGGATCCGCGCGCGCGCCTCGGCCCGGCCGAGCCGCTCGAGACCGAGGTCGCCGGGAAGCCGGCGATATAGTCGGCGAAGGTCGCCTGCGCAAACGGGAGCGACGGCGCGCTCGGAGCCAGGTATTCGCGCAGCATCTCCACGCGATCGGGAAGCGCCGGGGCGGCCGAGAAGCCGCAATTGCCCACGACTTCCAGGGTGACGCCCTGCCTGATCTTCGACTCGGCGCGAGGATTGAGCGGCAGGGTGAAATCGGAATGGGTGTGGATGTCGATGAGCCCGGGCGCCACGACCTGCCCGCGCGCGTCGATCACGCGGCGGGCCGGGCGCGACGCGCGGCGCTCGACGGCGACGATGCGGCCGGCGCCCACGCTCACGTCGGCGTCGAACCCGGGCGCGCCGGTGCCGTCGATCACGTGACCGCCTCGGATCAAGAGATCGTCCATCACTCCTCCATGGGGATCGAGAGCCGCATGGCCGTCACCGGCGGCGAGCGCGCCAGACCTCCTCACACGGCCACCGGCGCGCCCACTCGAGCGTGACGTGATCGTAGCTCGTCGTCGCCGACTCGGGCGGCCGCACCTCGATCAGGTCCTCGATCTCGAACCCGTTGTGTCGCAGCACGCGGATCCAGTCGCCGTGCGAGAGGTGGAACTCGACCCCGGGATCACCGGGCCACTCGATTCGCCGCATGCCGAAGGCCGGGCGGAGGAGACGCTCGCCGGTGGCGCCGTCCTCGGCCGGCACGCAGAGCGCGAAGAGGACGGAATTCACGAGGAAGATCAGCTCGCCGCCCGGTCTCAGGATACGCGCCGCCTCGGCGACCCAGCGATCCGGGCCGCCCAGAGGCAGGCGCCGTATTCCGAGATCGCCAGATCGAACGCCTCGTCGCGGCAGGGCACGCGCTCGGCGTCGGCTTCGATCAGCGGGAACTCGAGACGGTGCTGGCGCTGCAGGCGACGCGCGGTCGCGAGCTGGGCCGGCGACGCGTCGAGCCCGACGACCGCGACCCCGCGGCGGGCGAGCCACGCCGAGACGTAGGCCGTGCCGCACCCGAGCTCGATGCCCGCCTTGCCGGCGAGGTGTTTCGGCAGGAGGCCGAGCTGAGATTCCGGGACGCGCCAGATACCCCAGGTCGGCTCCTCGCGGGCCCACGCGCGCTCGCCGCTCGCGACGTAGTTGCGCGCTTCCGCGTTCCAGCGGGCGCGGTTGCGCCGCACGTGCTCCGCGAGCGCGTCATCGGCCACGCCGCGATCTACCGGAGCCGGGTGCGGGCGGTCACGCGCGGGCCCGGCCGAGGTGGGCGTCGCGCTCGGCCTGGAGCCCGGGGTCCGAGTAGCTCATGAGGTCGGGCCGGGCGCGGCCGAGCATCACTTGAAGGTAAGCGGGCTCGAGACCGACGTTCTCGAACCCGTGGATCACGTTGGCGGGGGCCGAGACGCAGTCCCAGCGCCCGAGCACCGTCTCCACACGGCGTCCGGCTCCGTCCTCGAAGAAGACCTTCACCTTGCCGTCGAGGATGAAGAACACCTCTTCGACCTCGTGCGTGTGCGCGGCGTTGCCCTGGCCCGGCGGCACGAACATGACGCTCAAGGTGAATTGCTCGGCCGGGATCGCGCGCGAGTCGGTCTTGCCGGAGGCGCCGGCGCCGATGTACCGGTGCTGGGCGCGCCGGTAGCCCTCGACGCGCGCGTCGGCGAACGCGTTCCAGTCGGGCTGGCGATCCACGAAGCGGGCCACGCGAGTGCGCAGGAGCTCGTCGAGCGTCGTCATGAGGGGGTCCTTTCCAGAGGCCATGCTGCGGGTAGAATACGCCCGTGCGCATCGGCTTCCACCTCACACCGTTCTGGAGCCCGACGGACCGCGCGCCCACGGCCATCATCGACGAGGCGATCGAGGTCGTCCGCGCCGCCGCGGGGATGGGCTTCGCCTGGGTCTCGATCGGCCACCACTGGCTGTCGCACCCGACGGTGTGGCCGCACCCGATCGCGATGCTGAGCCGGCTCGCGCCGGAAGCGGGCGAGATGCGGCTCAAGACCTCGATGCTGCTGCTGCCGCTGCTGAACCCCGTGGACGTCGCCGAAAGCGTCGTCACGCTCGATCACATCAGCCACGGCCGCCTGGACGTCGGTGTCGCGATCGGCTATCGCGAGCGCGAGCTCGAGGCGGCGGGCCTCAGGCGCAAGGACCGCGTGCCCAAGCTCGAGGAGTCGCTGGTGGTGATGAAGCGGCTCTGGCGCGGCGACGAGGTCACCTTCGACGGCGCCTACACGACGCTCCGCGCGGCGCGCCTGGGGCTGCCGCCGCTCCAGCGTCCGCACCCGCCGCTCGAAATGGGCGCCCAGAGCGTCGGCGCGACACGGCGGGCGGCGCGCCTGGTCGACGCGGTCTTCTTCGGCCCCCAGGTGACCTGGGCCGACGTCGCGCGCCTGGCCTGCGTCTATCGCGAGGCGCGCGCGCAGCAGGCGCAGGCCACGCCGGGCACCGCCTATGCCTCGCGCAGCCTGATCGTCGGGGCCAGCAAGGAAGCGGCGCGGGCGGCCGCGCGCGGCTATCTCGAACGGACGTTCGCGATGTACCGGAGCTGGCAGATGCAGGAGCCGAGCATGGTCCGGCTCGAGCTCGACTTCGACACGAGCCTCGACGATTGGACGATCAACGGCACGCCGCGCGAGTGCCTGGAGACGATCGCGCGGGCGCGCGAGCGGGGCCTCGACGGGATCGGCTTCACCATCTACAGCCTGCCGCGCGAGGTGAAGGCGCGTATCGAGTACCTCCGGATGATCGCCGAAGAGATCGTCCGTCCCGCGGCCGCGCTCGGCCGCTGACCGTGCTCAGGCCGTTCACGCTCCACCGCCCCGAGACCGCCGACGAGGCGTGCGCCCTCCTGGCCCGGCTCGGCGAGGACTCGGCCGCGTACGCCGGTGGAACCGAGCTGCTGCTCATGATGAAGCTCGGCCTACTCCGTCCGCGCCATCTCGTCGACGTCAAGCGCATCCGCGGATTCGGTGAGATCGGTTTGGAATCGCACCTCGGCCCGCGGGGCCCCAGCCCTGCGACGGCCGGCGGCGCGAACAGCGAGGGTACGCGGCTCACGATCGGCGCCGCGGTCACCCATCGGGCCGTCGAGCGGTCCGCGCTCGTCGGCGCCCGCTGCCCGCTGGTGGGCTCGGTCGCCCGTCACGTGGCCAACGTGCGGGTCCGCAACGTGGGAACGGTCGGCGGCAACCTCGCCTTCGCCGATCCTCACAGCGACCTCGCGACCTTGTTCCTGACCCTCGCTGCGTCCGTCGAGCTCGTGTCCCCGCGCGGGCGCCGCGAGCTGCCGCTCGCGGACTTCGTCCGAGGGCCCTGGGAGACGGCGCGCGCCTCCGACGAGCTTCTCGCCGCGGTCAGGCTCACACCGTGGGCCGGCGACACGGCGGCGGCGTACGTGAAGTTCGGCGTGCACGAGCGCCCGACCCTCGCCGTGGCCGCGGCGCTCCGGCTCGACGGTACGGTCGGCGCCGGACGCCGCGGTGGCGATCGAATCGTGGACGCGCGCGTCGCGGTGGGCGGCGTCGGCCCGAAGCCCGAGCGTGCGGCCGCCGCCGAGGCGTGCCTGAGGGGCGCCTCGGTCGCCGATCTCGAAGACGCGGCCCGCGCCGCCTCGGACATCGCCGCCGCCGGCGTCGATCCGGCGGACGATCTCTACGGGTCGGCCGACTACAAGCGTGAGATGGTGGCGGTGTTCGTCCGTCGCGCGCTCGGGATCGCGGCCGCCCGCGCGCGCGGCGTCGCGCCCGCGACGCGGTTTCCCCACGCGGTGGTCGCGTGAAAGCGGCTTCGTGACGATTCACACGGTCGTCAACGGCCGGCCCCACGATCTCGACGTGGCGCCGCACGCGCTGCTGCTGGACGTGCTGCGCGACACGCTCGACCTGAAGGGCGCCAAGCGCTCGTGCGACACCCAGGTGTGCGGCGCCTGCACCGTGCTGGTCGACGGCCTCGCGGTGAGCGCGTGCACGTACCTCGCCGTGGAGGCGGACGGCCGTTCCGTGCTGACCGTCGAGGGTCTGGCCGAGGGCGAGTCGCTCCATCCGCTCCAGCGGGCATTCGTCGAGGCGGGCGCCGTGCAGTGCGGCTTCTGCACGGCGGGCATGCTGCTGACGGCGAAGGCGATGCTCTCCGAGCACGACCGGCCCACCCGCGCCGACGTCCTGCACTACCTGCGCGGCAGCCTCTGTCGCTGCACCGGCTACCGGAAGATCGTCGACGCGGTCCTGGCCGCGGCGGAGACCCGGTCATGAGCGCGAGACCGCTGCGCGTCGTCGGCCATCCCGTGCCGCGCGTCGACGCGCTCGAGAAGGTCACCGGACGCGCGCGCTACGTCACCGACCTGACCGTGCCGGGCATGGCTCACGCGAAGGTGCTCCGCTCGCCGTACGCCCACACGCGGGTGAGACGCGTCGACGT
>Ga0134077_10000400_pt1 | contig 10220 bp, 10 predicted proteins | sample 15_taG_5_FD_109980 | JGI IMG/M metagenome (GOLD analysis project Ga0134077, IMG submission 109980) | Grasslands soil microbial communities from the Angelo Coastal Reserve, California, USA - 15_D_Wat_40cm_5_24_1 metaG | ecosystem: Environmental > Terrestrial > Soil > Grasslands ... | reverse complement strand
GAAGGGCGGCATTTCGGCGTGCGCCAAGCACTTCCCCGGCAAGGGCCACTCGCCCCTCGACGCCCACCTGAAGCTGCCCACGATCGACTCGACGTGGGCCGAGATGAAGAGCACGCATCTGCCGCCGTTCCACGCCGCGATCGCGGAGGGGATCGACTGCTTGATGACGAGTCACCCGGTCTATCCGCATCTCGATCCCTCGCGCGTCCCGGCGACGTTCTCCCGGCGCATCGTGCACGACTACCTGCGCCAGGAGGCCGGGTTCTCGGGCGTGATCGTGTCGGACGACCTCGAGATGGGAGCGATCGGCGAAACGTGCCCGATCGGCGAGGCGATGATCAAGACGGCGGCGGCGGGCCACGACCTCCTGCTGGTCTGCCACACCGAGGCGGCGCAGCGCGCATCCGCCGGGGCGCTCCAGGACGCTTATCGGTCGGGCGCCCTCCCGGTGCGCGACCTCGAGAGTTCCGTCGAGCGCATTCGCCGCATGCGAGCGCGCCGGACCGCCCGCTTCGAGGGCGCGCCGGCGGCGGCCGAGCCCGACGCCGCGCCGCTCGCGCGGGCGATCGCGACGCGTGCGGTCACCGTCGTCTCGGCCGGCCGCCCCGAGCTTCGGCGGGCGCTGAACGGTCGTGTCGGCGTCGTCTTCCCGCGCTTCTCGGATCTCGCGCCGCGGATCACGATCGAGCCCGAGATCGCCGCCGAGAAGTCGTACATCGCCGGCGCGTTCGCGCCGGCCGGCATCACGCCCGAGACACGGCTCGTCGGGATCGAGCCGACCGACGCGGAGATCGCCGCCGCCGGTGCTCTGGCCGACGCCTCCGACGCGCTCGTCCTGTTCCTGTTCGACGCCCACCTCTACGCGTCGAACGCGAGATTGCTCAAGCAGCTTCAGGCGCGGTCGCGCGCGCTCGCCGTCGTGCTCATGCGCGATCCGTACGACGCCGACATGCTCGCGCCCGGTGTTCTCGGCCTCACCGCGTACGGATTCCGGAAGTGCCAGCTCGACGCGGTCATCGCGCGTCTCGTCCAGGGGTGAGCCGACCCTACCAACCGCCCGCCGAGATCCTCGCGATCGACTGGGGCTCGACGCCAGCCAAGCGGCAGATGTGCCGAGCGGTCCTCAGCGGCGGCCGCTACGTCGTCTCGCCACCGCGTCCCGTGAACGACGTCGCCGCGCTCGAGCTGGGTCCGGGCGCTCTCGCCGCGTTCGACTGTCCGATCGGTGTCTCGCGCGAGTATGCGGCGATGGCCGGGCTGAGCTCGTTTCGAGCGGCGCTCCAGGTTTTCGGCCGCGGCCGGTTCGCGCGCTTCTACGAGCTGGCCGAGTGCGCCGCCGACATCGCGACCGAGCGGCCCTTCTATCCGGCGCGGGGCGTGCGAGGGACCGCGCGCGAGCACCTGCGGGCGGTGCTCGGCGACGCCGCGTTCGCGCCGCGCGTCTGCGATCGCCTGGCCGGCGCGGGGCCGATCTTCTGGCTGGTCGGCCCGCGCCAGGTCGGCCGGTCCGCCGTCTGTATCTGGCGCGAGCTCATCACCCCGCGCCTCGACCGCGTGGCCCTCTGGCCCTTCGACGGGCCGCTGGTCGACCTGCTCACGACGGGTCGGCCGGTGATCGCCGAGATGTACCCGGCCTTCCTTCTGCGGACTCTGGGAGTCACGGTCGCTCGCAAGTCCGAATCCGCGGCGCGCGCCGCGTGCGGTCGAGAGCTGCTGCGCCGTGCCGGCGGCGACGGGCGCCTCGATCTCGACGCGGTCCGGGCACTCCTCCACGACGGCTTCGGCGGGTCCCGATCGGGTGAGGATCCGTTCGACGCCACGATTGCCTGCATCGGGCTCGCGCGGCTCCTGCTCGACGACGCGGTACCGGAGCCGCCGGAGTCGGCGCGGGCGGTGGAAGGCTGGATCCTGGGGCTGCCGGGAGAGGCCGGCGCCCCGATCGACTAGAGCTTCTTGCCCCCGCGCTCGGCCACGTTGGCTTCGAAGCTCTTCTTGCGCATGCGCTCGAGGAGAGCCGAGTACGACTCGGCCAAGATGATGCGGTCGAACTGGCTCCGGTAGGTCGAGACGAAGCTCACACCGTCGATCTGCAGATCGTAGACGCGCCACCGGCCGTCCCGGAGATGCATCCGGTAGTCGAGCGTGATCTCGCTGCGGCGGTCCGTGATGATCTTCGACCGCACGGTGGCGTAGTTCGCATCGATGGCCTCGCCGACGTACGTGATGTTCTCGCCCGCGTAGGCGTCGACCCGGCTGATGTAAGAGCGTTCCAGCAGTTCGGTGAAGAGCGCGACGAACTCGGTCCGCTCCTCCGGGGTGCGCGCGGCCCAGTGACGCGAGAGCGTGCGCCGGGTGACTTCCTCGAAATCGAAGAGCTCGCGCGCGATCTTCCGGATTTCGGTCCGCTTGTCCGTCGACTGCTTGGGTGTCGCCGATTCCGGCTTCGCCGCAGGCTCGATGTCCTGCGTGAGATTCATCACGCGGACCACGGCCGTCTCCACGGTTTCCCGTGGGCCCATCGTTGGGGCCGCGACGACTCCGGCCAGCATGATCCAGGCGGCGACTGCCTTGCCCATGACTGATCCTCCAGGCGGCTATTTCAGCATCCGACGTGCCAGGGGCTGAATAAGCGGAAAGCGTGTTATTTCAGAGGCCTCCGGATCATTCGATCGGCCGCATAATGGACAGAGTGGCAACCACTTCCGCGGAACGACACGTGTCCAAACGACGGGCCGTGTGCGTGGGCGCGGACGTCGGCGGAACGTGGATCCGCATCGCCGTTTGGGCCGAACGTCGCGTCGTGACCACGATCGTGCCCGCCGACCGTGATCTCGAGCAGCTCGCATCGGTCCTGCGCGCGATGTGGCGCCGCCGCCGATGGGATCGGCGCCGCGTCGCGGCGCTCGTCGTCGCCTCGCGCGGCCTCTGGACGCCCGCCGAGCGCCGCATCCTCGCGCGCGCCCTGCGGGGGCTCGCGGCGCGAGTCCACGTGATCTCCGACGCACAGGCCGCGCTGCTCGGCGCGCTCGGTAAGAAGCCCGGCGTGCTCCTGCTCTCGGGCACCGGATCGATCGTGGTCGGCCGCAATGCCCGCGGCCGCTGGGCGCGCGCCGGCGGTCTCGGGCCGATCCTCGGTGACGAGGGCTCCGGATTCTGGCTCGGCCGCGAGTGGCTTCGCGCGCGCGTGCGCGACGGACACTTGCTGCCGGCGCTTCGCGCATCCCACGGCCGCGACCCAGTGAGGACCATGGCCGCGATGGCCCGCCCGGTGCTCGCGCGAGCCCGTCGCGGCGACCGCCGCGCGCGGCGCATCGTGGCCGAAGGCCAGCGGCAGCTCGCGGCGGGCGCGCTCCAGGTGGCGCGGGCGCTGCGGCTCGGCCGGACCGTGAACGCGAGCTGGGCGGGGAGCGTGCTGGCCGACCGGTGGTATCGCGCGGGGTTGATTCGTGCGGTCGCGCGCGTGGGCCTGCAGGCGCGGTGGCAGCGCCCGGCCGAGCAGCCCGTCGTCGCCGCCGCGCGCCTGGCGGCGGCGCTGGGCCGGGCGTGACGCCGCGCCGGCTCGTGATCACGGTGTGCCCGCGGGAGCGCGGTGTCGTCGTGCTCCCGATCACGCGCGGCGGCCGCGCCGTCCGCCTCGATGCCGCGTCGATCCTCCGGCACTTGTCGGAGCTCGTGGCCGAGCGGGGGCTCGGCGAGCGCGTGCGGCTCCGCGAGGGTTGCGCCGGGGGCTGCTCGGGACCCGGTCCCAACGTGTCGCTGGAGATCTTTGCGCTCACGCGCCCCGGCGAGCGCGAGGACCACGTGGCCATCGACTGGAAGACCTACGTCTACTCGCTCGGAACGCTCGACTGTCTGGCCGCGGTGATCGAGGACAACCTCGGGCGGGCCCGGCGCTGAGCCCCGCTCAGAGCCAGCCGGAGCGCTTGAACTTGTAGTAGAGAAACGCGCAGGCGCCGACCATCACGGTCATCGCCACCGGGTACCCGAAGCGCCAATCGAGCTCGGGCATGACCTTGAAGTTCATCCCGTAGATGCCGGCGATCATCGTCGGGACCGCGATGATCGCCGCCCACCCCGCCAGCCGCTTCATGGCGTCGTTCTGCGAGACCGAGATCAGCGAGAGGTTCGCCTCGAGCGCGGTCGTCAGGAGCTCGCGCAGGGTGTCGATCATCTCGTTGATCCGGATCGTGTGGTCATACACGTCGCGGAAATAGACGCGCGCGTCGTCGGGGATCAGCGTGACGTCGGCCCGCACGAGCCGGTTGCAGATGTCGACCAGCGGCGCCACCGCCCGCTTCACCTCGAGCAGATCGCGCTTGAGCTGATAGATTCGCTCGGTCGTCTCGCGGGTGAGCGTCTGCTGGAAGATGTGGTCCTCGAGCTCCCCTAGCTTGTCCTCGAAGCGGTCGACCAGCGGGAAGTACTGGTCGACGATGAAGTCCATGAGCGCGTAGAGCACGAAGCCCGGCCCCTTGATCAAGAGATCCGGGGCGGCCTCGCAGCGCGAGCGCACGTCGACGTACGGCAGCGATCCGCCGTGCCGGACCGAGACGACGTAATTCGATCCGACGAAGATGTGCGTCTCGCCGTAGTCGATGCCCCTGGTCGACGGATCGATGTGGGCCGTGCGCAGGACGACGAAGATCGAGTTGCCGTACCGTTCGAGCTTGGGCCGCTGGTGGGCGCGGGCGGCGTCCTCGACCGCCAGGTCGTGCAGCGAGAACTCCTGCTGAATCTCCGCGAGCATCTCGTCGTCGGGCTCGTGCAGGCCGACCCAGACGAACCGCCCGGGCTGCTTGAGCACCTCGCTGATGTCCGGGATCGCCACCTCCCCGACCCGCAGACCGTCCGCGTACGCGACGCTGTTGACCAGCCCTTTCACGCCCGTCCCTCCTCGGCCAGCATCGCGCGCCGGCCGAGCACGCGGTAGACCAGCGGCCCGGTGAGCCCGGCCGCCACGCCGGCGATCGTGTTCGTCCAGCCCGCCGTCGCTATCGCGCCGAGACAGAAGAGCACGGGGAACACGACGACGCCGACCGCGGCCGCGAGACCGTCCGGAACGCGCCACGGCCTGGACATCTCGGGCGCGACGACGCGCAGCCGGACGAACGCCGCGAGCTCGACCAGCAGGCTCAGCGAGTAGAGCCAGACGTTCAGGACGATCAGCTCCTTGAAGGAGAACACTGCGAAGGCTGCGTAGAGCGCCGCGGAGACGACGACCGCCTTCCACGGCGTGCCGAACCTCGAGTCGACGGCGCCGAGCCACCGGGGCATCACGTGATCGCGCGCCATGACGTACGGCAGGCGCGAGTTCGTGAGGAGCAGCGACATGAAGAGCCCGGCGGTGCTGAGCACGGCGCCGGCGGCCACGGTGTGGCCGAGCCACTCGCCGCCGACCGACCGCGCGATCGTGGGCAGGACACCGGTCGTCCACTGGCTCCACGGGAGGGCCCCGCTCGCGAGGGCCGCGCCCACCGGAAGCACGTACGCCGCCGTCAGCACCGGCAGCGCCAGGAACGTCGCGGACCGGAACGCGCGCTCCGGCGAGCGCGCCTCGCCGAGAATCGTCGAGGGGGTGTCCCAGCCGGAGTAGTTCCACATCACCACGGCGAGGCCGAGACCCAGGGTTTCTAGCCCCTGTCCCGCCGGAGCGAGCGGCGTCCACGGCGAGACTCGCGGCCCCAGCAGTGCGGCCACGGTCAGCGCGCCGACCGGCGTGAGCGAGACGATCGCCAGCGCCACCGCGGCGCGGCCTGTCGGACGCACCCCGAGCAGGTTGAGTCCGGTGAGCACGACGACGAAGGCGACGACCAGGAGCCAGCGCTCCACCGCCGTCATGTCCGGAAGCCAGAAGCGGAGATACTCGACGAACAGCGCCGGGTACACGGCGACGTCGACGAAGCTGTCGATCCAGCTCCACCAGCCGACCTGAAACGCCCAGTACGGTCCGAAGGCCTGGCGCGTCCAGGTGACGTAGCCGCCCTCGTCCGGCATCGCCGAGGCGAGCTCGGCCATCACGAGCGCGACCGGCGCGCTCCAGAGGATCGGCGTGAGGACGAGCAGCACGAGCGTCGTGCCTGGACCGAGCGCGGGGACCATGTCTTCGATCCCGTAGGGCCCACCGCTCACGTTGAAGAAGACGATCGCGGCGAGCGGAAAGAGCCCGAGCCCGCGCTGGAGCCCGGCCGTCAGCTCACGTCCCCCGCGCGGCCGCGATCAGCCGCGGCAGCTCCGTGAGCCATTCGTCGATCGGGCGCGCGGCCTCGACCGTGATCTCGAGCTTGCCGCTCGGCAGGCGGCGGACGCGCCCGGGGGTGGCGGGGCCGAGCGGGATCACGAGCTGCTCGCGGTGGATGCCGAGTCCGTCGGTCACCGCGAAGATCGCGTCGATCTCTTTCATCGTGACGACCTCAAGCATCGACGCCGACCTCGGCGGCGCATTCCTTGATCTGGCGCCACGTTTCGTCGTCGATGGGCACGCCGCCGGCGCGGCGCTCGCGCGCCGTGCGCTCCTCGGGCTCACCCGGAATCAGAATCTCCTCGGAGCCACCGGCCAGCGGCGCCGAGCGGACGAAGCCGAAGAGCGTGGCGACCTGGGCGTGGAAATCGCCGGGAGGCAGGAAGCGCCCGGGATCGATACACAGCATCAGCACGCCGTTGCTCACGGGACCCTTGTCCGGACGCGCGGCGCCGGCGCCCGAGAGGATGCCTCCGAGGATCTCGACGGCGAGCGAGAGGCCGTAGCCCTTGTGCTCTCCGGCGGTGATCAGCGAGCCGGGCGGGTCGGCGTAGTACTCGCGCGGATCGGTCGATGGCTCGCCCCGACCGTTGCGCATGATGCCGGGCGCGACCCTCTCACCGCGGTTGAACTTCACCTTCAGCTTGCCCTCGGCGACGACGCTGGTGGCGAAGTCGTGCGACATCGCGACGGTTGCGCCGGGGCCCGGCACCGCCACCGCATGCGGGTTGGTCCCGAGGCGCCGCGCGGCGCCGCCCCACGGCGCGACGTTCAGCGCGGTCGGCGCGTTGACCCAGAGCATGCCGATCAGCCCCTGGACCGCGGCCATCTCCGCGTAGTCCGCGAGCCGGCCGACGTGGTTCGTACGCCGGAGCGTGACGGCCGACAGGCCTTGAGCCCGGGCCTTCGCGATCGCCAGGATGATGCCGTGCCGCGCGACGACCTGTCCGAATCCCTTGTCGCCGTCGATGCGCGCGATCGTCGGCGTCTCCATCTCGGTTTTGATCGACGGCGTCGGGTTGACCTCGCCCGCCTTGAGCGCCAGGACGTAGTGCGGGATACGGATCACGCCGTGCGAGTCGTGGCCGCGCAGGTTCGCGCGCACCAGCAGGGATGCGATCCAGGCCGCGTCCTCGCGAGGTGCCTTCCAGGCAACGAAGATGTCCCGCGTGATCCGTTCGAGTGTCTCGACGTCGACCGTCCGCATGCGGTCCTCCCGGGGCTCCGATCGAACGCCTGCTAGACTAATGGACCGAATGCGCGAAGGCGAGGCCCAAAAGATCAGGCTCGGCGATCCGGCGATCCGTGAGAGCTTCATCGAGCGCGTGTTCGCGATGGCGCGCTGGCGGGCGTTCGCGGCGCGCCGTCCGAAGCCGGGCGATCTCGCCGCGTACCACGCGGCGCGGAAGTTCGCGGTCCTGGCCCACAGCCCGTCGCACTACGCGGCCCGGGGCCGGTTGGTGGCCGTCGTGGGCGCGCGGCTCGGCCTGCGCCTGGCCCAGTACGGCTCGCTCCTGATGCAGGCGTTGTCGGTCCGCGCCACGCGCGCCCGGCACGCGAACGTGCTGCAGCACCTGGCCGGGTCCTTCGGGCGCCGGCTCAACGGCGCCGAGCGGGCCGAGCTCGCGGACGCGATCCACGGCTACCGGCGCGGCCTGGTGCCGCTGGTCGTGCCGCTGACGCTGATCGAGCACCACGTGCGTCGGCTCTCGGTCGCGGACCTGGCCGATCAAACGCACTTCGCGCCGCATCCCAAAGAGCTGCTGCTCAGAAATCACGTCTAGGAGATCCTCCATGTCCGCCGCCGACGAACCGCTGCTCGCCGGTCTCACCGTTCTCGATTTCACGCGCGTGCTGGCCGGCCCGTACTGCACGCGCCTGCTCGCGGACCTGGGCGCGCGCGTGATCAAGATCGAGCGCCCCGGCGAAGGCGACGACACGCGGCGCGGGCACGCCCAGATCGAGCCCGGCCGAACCGATCAGGGCACGTACTTCATCCGGATCAACGCGGGCAAGTCGAGCCTGGCACTCGATCTCTCTCACCCGAAGGCCCGCGAGGTCGTGATGGACCTGGCACGGGTCTCCGACGTCGTGGTCGAGAATTTCCTGCCCGGCGTCGTCGCGAAGCTCGGCTGTGATTACGCGGCGCTCTCGGCGGTGAAGCCCGACCTCGTGTACTGCTCGATCTCCGGCTTCGGCCAGAGCGGACCGCTGCGTCTGCAGCCGGCCTTCCACCACATCGTCAACGCGATGTCGGGCATCATGTACCTCGAGCAGCAGACCGACCCGGCGCCGCGGCCGGGCTATCTCCAGGCGGCCGACGTGCTCGCCGGCACCCACGCCTTCGGCGCGATCCTCGCGGCGCTCTGGCGCCGCACGCGAACCGGCCGCGGCGCCTACCTCGACGTCTCGATGCTCGAGTGCCTGGTGGGCGCCGAGGACATCAACTACGGGGGCATGCTGAACGCCGGCGCGGACTACCCGGGCCCGCGGCCGGGCATGATCGTGCACGGCATCGGCGGCCGTCACGTGGCGATGCAGACGGTCGGAGCGCCGCAGCTCTGGGCACGGCTCGTCGCGATGATGGACCGGCCCGACCTCGCGTCGGACGCGCGCTTCGCCACGCCGGCCGGACGGCGCGAGCACTGGGCCGAGCTGCACCCGATCATCTGCAAGTGGCTCGACCGGTTCACGACGGTCGAGGAGGCGGTGAAGACGCTCACGGCCGCCCGGATTCCGGCTTCCGCCGTCCTCTCGCCCGCCGAGGTCGTGGCCCATCCGCACCTGAAGGAGCGCCAGGCGTTTCCGGAGATCGAGCATCCCGGGCGCGGGACCGTGCGCATCACGGCCGTGCCCTTTCACGTCGACCGCCGGCCGGTGAGGCCGCGCGGCGGCGCGCCGTATCGCGTGGGCGAGCACACGCGCGCGGTGCTCACCGAGGTGCTGGGCTACTCGCGGGAGCGGATCGAGGAGCTAATGAAGCTGGGCGCGATCGCAGGTGTTTGACCTGCATGGGGCGTCTCGATGACCCCCCAAACCTCCCAACGCTCGGAGACGCCCCGACGTAGCCGGGGCGCCCCTCGAATTCGCAGCATCGCCAACGCGCGAGGCTAAACGCCGAAGGCGCGCTCGGCGGCCGCCTCGCCGGATCTGACGCAGTCGGCGATTCCGACGCCGCGGTACGCGGCGCCGGCCAGATGCAGGCCCGGCAAGGCCCCCGCGCAGTGCTCGATCGTCTCGACGCGGCCCGCGTGGCCGACGTGGTACTGCGGCATCGCCTTCGTCCAGCGCGCGACACGCATCAGGACGGGCCCGGCGGTGATACCGAGCGCCGCGCGCAGGTCGTCCCGCGCCGACGCGATCAGCGCGGCGTCGTCCGACTCGAGCACGCGCTCGTTCAGCGCACCGCCCACGAAGCAACGGAGCAGCGCGTGGCCCTCGGGCGCGCGGCCCGGATACTTCACGCTCGAGAAGGTGCACGCGAACACCGCGCGCCGCTCGCCACGCGGGACGACGATGCCGAAGCCGTCGAGCGGATGCGGCACGTCGGCCCGGCGAAAGCCGAACGTCACGGTCGCCGAGGAGGCGTAGGGGATCTCGCCGAGCAGGGTCGCGAGGGCCGGATCGACGTAGCGCAGGAGCCGGCTCGCGGTGTACGACTCGGCCGCCACGATGACGTGGTCGGCCTCGAGCGCTCCGCCCAGGCCGCCGACCACGCGCCAGCCCCGGCCGCATCGCTCGATTCCGTCCGCGCGATGCTTGAGGAGGACCGAGCCCGGCGGCAGGCGCGACGCGATCGTGGCGACCAGCTCCTCCATGCCGTTCTGGAGGGTCACGAAGAGGCTCCAGCGCGCTCCGCTCGTCCCGTTCTGCGGCGCCCGTCGGTTCGCGCGCCAGAGCCCGAGGATGATCGATCGCTCGCGCCGCTCGAGCTCGGCAAAGCGCGGCATCGTCGCGGTCAGCGAGAGGTCGTCGGGATCGG
>Ga0134077_10000399_pt1 | contig 10221 bp, 7 predicted proteins | sample 15_taG_5_FD_109980 | JGI IMG/M metagenome (GOLD analysis project Ga0134077, IMG submission 109980) | Grasslands soil microbial communities from the Angelo Coastal Reserve, California, USA - 15_D_Wat_40cm_5_24_1 metaG | ecosystem: Environmental > Terrestrial > Soil > Grasslands ... | reverse complement strand
GTTTTGGGCGACTGATAACAATAACTGGGAGTGTGACCTATCAACATGTGCAAATGGCAAGTTTACGCTCGCTCCGACTTAGTCTCATCCTTCTACCGCTGGTAGCGAGTAGTTTCATCTTCCTCCTTCCCCCTATCGTTTACTCCGGCTGCCCTGCGTGCCTTCACGTTCCCATCGACTATCCAACAATTCAAGAGGCGATCACGGCTGCCCAGCCTGGATATGCCATCTATGTCTCGAGGGGAACGTATTCGGGTCCGATCGTTGTGGACAAATCTCTTGCGATCATTGGTACTGATGTCGGAAATTTCATCATTGACGCGAGATCCCTACCTGGTGCCGTCATGAGGATCACGGCCAGTAATACTAGCATCTCAGGGTTCAGCATCGGAAACACTGGAGTTGGTGGTAAGGCAATACGGGTTGAACAGGCTGACAATGTCAGCATCACCAATAATGGTCTGAGCAGTGACTTGGTTTCTTTGAGATCCACCGGGGCGGGGGTTGATCTTTATCTTTCGAATAATTCGGTGGTCGACAACAATCAGTTCTCGTACAATCTATATGAAGTTAACCTGACACGTTCGGATTATAATCGGATCTCGAATAATAGGCCGGTCCAGAAAAATCTTGTCGGGGTAATGTTGACTAATAGCTCGCATAATACTGTCGTGGGGAATGGTTTCCTTGCAGGGGATGAGGGCGTGGAGATCTCTGGGTCTCTCTCGTCGCAGAACAATGTCACTGGTAACCTGTTCAAATCATTGAACTTTACAGCGGTCTTCCTCCTCTCATTCCCTAGCGGGAACATTCTCAGCAGTAATAATTTTCAGCTCAACCACATTGGGATCGACCTTCAGAATTCGACGGGAAATATTTTCTACCATAACAACTTTGTCCGGAACAAATTCCGACACGTCAATAGTGTCGTTTCAGGGGATGGTCTATTGAATCATTGGGACAATAGTACTCTCGGGGCCTTGCGTCCTGGCGGGAATTACTGGGACAATTACACAGGGAGCGACACTAATAATGACGGGATAGGAGACACTAACCTGCCCGCAAATGGACTAGATCAGCATCCCTTGACCGTTCCATACCTTACGATTCCCCTTGCCGTCGCAGGCGTAACGCCTAGCGTGCTTGGTGGGCCGGCACCGTTGACCGTGACTTTCACTGCTGACGTAGTGGGCTCTTTCACACCTTACAGTTACCTGTGGAATTTCGGGGATACTACTCCGAACAGCAACAAGACCATGCCGGTGCACACGTACACGGCGGCTGGGAATTATACTATCGGCGTCCTAGTAATGGACAGGACTGGCATACGGTCGCTCGGGACTGCTCAGGTTCTCGTGCAGCCCGGCGGTGCGGGCGGCGTGAACATTTACTTTCTTGTTGCTTTTGGGATCGCGGCATCTGTTACAGGGGCCGCGTTCGTCGTCTATTGGAGACAACGCCGTCAGCACGGTGGTACCGTTGTACCTTCTGGCGCTAAGCCTTCTCGTACGCTTGTGAAAACGCCTAAAGCACGATAAACTCTAGCATGGGCTGGTCTTGCAGTTAACGCGAAAGTTAGGACCGATCCTACTATTCCTTCTAGTTAGTGTAATATTTGTCTCGCTCGCGAATTTTCCCGTGAGAGTCAGCGCAGGGACTATCAATGTTCCTGCGGATTATCCGTCGATCCAGCAGGCCATCAACCATGCCGCTGTTAACGATACGGTCCGTGTTGCTACTGGGACCTATCATGAGCTCGTCTTGTTGAACAAGACTGTCCATCTCGTCGGCGAGTCCCTTAAGACCACAGTATTGGATGGGCAGGGTCAGGGTGCTATCGTGACTGTTACTGTGAACAGTGCGAGCATTTCAGGGTTTACGATCATGAATGCGCCAGCTTACGGGAATGCGGTAGAATTGTCTCATGTGAGATTTGTGAATGTGACCGGGAATACGATCAATAGTAACCCGGGATCTATTCGCGCGTCCTCCGCGGGCGTGGACCTTTACGGTTCTAATGATTCATTGGTTGATAGTAACTTTTTCACTTATGACCTTTACGGGGTGAACATGACTTTTTCGACGAGGAATCGGATCAGTAACAATCAAATGTCGAGCGGGGTTATTGATGGTGTGGAGGTTGTGGATAGTTTCAGGAATCTGATCTTTCAGAATAGTTTTGTTGGGGCGGAGGATGGTGTGGACTTGATGGGTTCGCTGACGAGCTTGAACAATGTTACCCGTAACTTGTTTAGGGGATCAAAAGTTTTCGCAATGTTTCTTGCTGAGCATGCTGGATTGAATGTTCTGAGCGAGAACAGTTTCGAATTGAACCGCTTTGGGGTGGATGTGGATAATGCGACGACGAACACGTTCTATCATAACTGCTTCATCTGTCCGAGATCTGTTCCGACTTGCCTGTTTCTTGTGAATTATGTTTGTTCCAGCGATATTACAGGTGACGTCTGGGATAATCGTAGTCTGGGTGGACCTCGAGGTGGGAATTACTGGGATAATTACAATGGGACTGATGCGGATAATGATGATATTGGAGATACGAATACTCCCTGGTTGAGGGTCGACTATTACCCCATTGATGGCACCTCTTGTTCCCGTCCCGGTAGCTGTGGCTAGCGTAACCTTCACTCCGGCTGGTGGAGATGCTCCGTTCACTGCCACGCCTGGGACTTTGGCGATGGATCTCTATCTGACGGTTCCCTTGTACCTATGCATACTTTCACAGGTCCGGGCAATTATACGATTAAGGTTACGGTGAGGGATACGTCTGGGACTATTGACTCGGGAACGGTCTCGGTCTTGTGGGACAGCCAGCAGGAATCAGCTCATACATTCCCTACATTCTTGTCTTGGCTGTTGGATTGGGAGCTGTCGGGATTGTCTACTTTTACCGGTGGAGGAAGCGGAAAGCTAGTTCGGGTGGGATACAGGTTGCTAGTGGTCGTGAGCCTGCCAAGAAGAGGTAGACGAGGATCCCCGGTCTTTGCGAGGATCTTACCTTGAAGCTTCTGGTTATTGACTGATCTATTTTGGTTGTGCGGTTGGCTTCTTTCGTCGGCGCATTAGTACCAATGCCGCTGCGACTACAGCGGCGATGGGAATGGCGATCTCGGCGATTAGGGTCAGGTCGAGGCCGGACGCAGGTGCCGAGACGGTCATTGAAAGCGTCTTGACCGTTGACTTTCCATTATTGTTTGTAGAGGTTACCGTGACGGTGTAGGTGCCTGCGGTGGTGTAGGTGTGGGTTGCGCTGGTAGATCCGCCTGAGAGATTGTCGGTCTTACCGTCTCCCCAGTCAATCTTGATCGTGCTTATGCTGCCACCTGGGAAGCTGGTGGACGAAGCGAGGGAGAGCGTTACAATCTGTGACGTCAGAGCAGTACTCGGGCCTGTTACGGTCAGGGCGGGTTGCGCGTCGACGATGATCAGCTTGGTCATACTCTTTGCTTGTCCGAGACTATCTGTCACTGTGAGGTTGGCCGTGAAAGTACCAGGGTTACTGTAGGCGTGGGTAGCGGTTGCGCCTGTAACAAGGGGGGAGTTATCGCCGAAATCCCATGAGTAGCTGGCTATCGCCACATCGTCAGTAGTCGATGATCCGTCGAAGTTGACGGCGTCTCCTGGTGAAGGAGTGGAAGGTGAGCTAGAAAGAATGACCGTTGGCCCCTTGCTTACCACAATCTCCAGACTTGTATGGCTCGGCTGAGCATTTACGATCGGGCTCCCGTTTGAATCACGGGCCGATCCTGTGGCACCGCCATCGTCGACAACACGGAGCGTGACCGTGAAAAGACCGCCGAACGCTGCTCCGTTGGGGCAGCCTGTATCGCATGTCGAATTGTAATCATGTGTTAGGATTGTAGCCCCTGTTGTTGCTAGATCCTGGGTTCCGTCGCCGAAATCCCAGTAGTAGCCTGCGGGATCGGCGATGGTCCCGTCAGAGTCGGTGCTACCTGTCCCGCTGAATGAATAGACGTAGGCCGAGATCTTGGTTGCTACGATGTTCGCGTGCGGCGGATCGTTAGTGATCGTCTCGGAGGCAGAGGCTCCAGCGACCACGGTGGAAATGGTCTGTTGAGAATCCACGTCGATGAAAATAATGTCGCTTACGGTCAACGTGATCGGAGAAGCGGGTTTGCGGATGATTTCAAATGCGACGTTGGCCAGAAGAGCCTTCGTGTTGATGAAGGTCGCGTTGTGGGGTGGGAGGAAGGTAAAGCCGACCAGGATCTTTCCTGGAACGAGTGTGCTTGCAAATGAGGAGCCCTGGTTGGAGGCGGCGGCTGCGTTCCAGTTGCATCCTCCAAAGTTAGTGCCACCATATACTGGGCAGAGAGATGTACCGCTTCCGAGGAGGACTGTGTTGCCTGCTCCGTCCGGATATGCGCTGGAAGGGTCAGGGTTGGCGTGTGGGATTAGGACGGTCGGATCGTAGTTGATTGCGAATTGCCATCCGTAGACGGAGGGAGCGATCAGCTTGTCGTTTGCGGCGAAGAGTCCTGTACCGCCAGTATCATAGACGACTATCTCGGGGAATTGCCATGCGCCGTCACCGTTCGCGTCGATGAACTTGATCTTCGGGTCCACCATTAGTTTGACGTTTGGGGCTGGAGGGTTGATCGTGCCAGCGATACGGGCTTGGATTCCATCGTCGTAGATGCCGTTATTGTTCGTGTCGTTAATTACGGCCTTGCCGTTTGCCCAAGTGTCGATATCGCTCGAATTAACGAATTTTATGTAGGGACTGAAGAGTAATGGTGTGCCTATTGCGGGGTTAGACCCTGAAATTACGGCGCCGACCCTGAAAGTCGAACCTTGACTCGCGCTTGCAGTCACAGTTGTGTCAGTCTGGCCAGTGCTGGAAGCGTCTAGATCAATGGGAAAGTTTACGGCTGGCGCGGCCGCCGGATGGATGGAGGGGAAGTATTGGCCTCCACGGAAGGAGGCTAGGGATAATGTGACGGAGAGGAAGAGGATTATTGTTAATACTTTTCTGGTTCTCATATCGAACAATTCATCTCTAGAAATTCTGTTTTTGAATCCTTCCTACATTCTGCTTATCTGTTTATGGAGTCTTTCCTGAGACCTTCCGATAAAAAGGATATGGTGAAGGGATGACTCTCGTCGCATGCTTTTAGCCGCATAATTCGAGGGATAGCTATGGTGGAAGGAAATCTAGACGGATTCGCAGGAGGATAAACGTCTAAAAGCTCTGAGCCCTAGTTGAATTTGTGGGTGGGAGGCTTGCATGTCCATCAGGGTGGGATCGAGCCCTTGTTGTTAGCGTCCATCCTGCTCCTGAGCATTCTGTCTCCAAGCTTCTTTTCGACTGCCCATGCGAATCCCGGGACTGTTAACGTGCCTGGTGATTATCCGTCGATTCAGCTAGGGATCAATCATGCCATTGTTGGGGATACAGTGATGGTGGGGTTGGGGGTGTACAATGAGCGTGTTGTCTTGAACAAGACGGTCCATTTGGTTGGTGCTGCTAGGGATGGTACGATCATTGATGGTCAGCGTACCGGGACGGTTGTGACCGTGACAGTGGATAGTGCGTCGATCACTGGATTCACAATCAGGAATCCAGCGACTTTCGGGAACGCTGTCGAGCTCTTGCATGTGAACAATACTTCTGTCACAAACTGTGCCATCAGCACGGACGTTGGTTCAGGACGTCCGACCGGTGCCGGACTGGACTTGTACGGGTCTAATGGTACTCTAGTGGATGGGAATGTGTTCACTCATTCATTGTATGGTGTGAACATGAGCTTCTCGGTCCGGAACAGGATTAGTAATAATCGGATGTTGAATTCAACATTGATCGGTGTGGAGTTTCTGGACAGTGCGAACAATACGATCGTTCAAAACAGGATTGAGTATGGGGAGGAGGGATTGGATTTGACTGGTCCTGGGACGATTGGGAATAATGTTACGAGGAATGCGTTGGTCGGGATGAGTCTATCTGGGGTCTTCCTGATTGATCGGGCGTTTGGAAACTTGTTCGTCGAGAACAGTTTCTTGTTGAACCATATCGGAGTGAATATTCAGAACGTGACCTCGCAGAATACTCTCTATCATAACAGCTTCCTGCGCAGCGGGTTTCGGCATGTGAACCATGTTTTTCCAGGTGATGGCGCGTTGGATGTCTGGGACAATCGTAGTCTTGGGGGTCCTGTAAAGGGAGGGAATTACTGGGACGATTATATGGGGACGGACGGAGATGGCGATGGCATTGGTGATACGAATCGTCCGGCTGATGGAGTCGATACTTATCCGTTGATGAGTCCCTTTGTTCCTGTTCCACTGGCTGTTGTGAAGATTATTCCTAGTAAGGTTTCGGGTAGTGTTCCGTTCTTGGTTTCGTTTCAGGCGGACGTTCTGGGAACGTTGAAGCCTTTCACCTATCTTTGGAGTTTCGGCGATAATTCTTCGAACAGTACAGAGAGTATTCCGTCGCACACGTATTCTACTGCTGGGAATTTTACGGTGAGGGTTGTTGTACGTGATGGTTCTGGTGCGTCAGATGTTGGGAGCGTGTCGGTACTGGCTAGTAATCCATCGGTTCCTTCGTTGATTCTTTGGGCTGGATTGATCGTCTTGGGAGTTGGAGGTGGGGCCTTAGGCTTTGTCTATTATCGGCGTAGGAAGGGGAGGAGAGCGGATGGAGTAGAGGGTCCTAATCAAGAAAAGCGTTCGAAGACTAACGGTTGAAATCGGACTCAGCCTGAAGAGCTTTCATTAGTTCATCGATCGGGTTTAGCTCAGGCTTACGAGTAGGATGATGTAGGATTTGCCGGGTTGCCAGAGGAGTCCGGCGGTTGGGTGCTGATGAGTGGAGAGTTTGTTTGTTTCATATGTTAGTCCGCCTTTGTAGTTTAACGTCAGGGTTTCTGAGCTCGCGTCGTTGAAGGTTGCTCTTACCTGGATCGTGGCTTGTACATTGGAGTTCTGGACCGAGACGCAGTTTCCATTCTGTGGTTGTGGGATTGATGGGTCGGAGATGCTGGCTACTGTGAAGACGACTCCGGCTAGTGCGACTTGTTGGTTGATGTCGGTGAAGGTTACGTTCTCGGCTTTGTATTCGTTGCCTTGGAAGTTGGCGTTGTAGCTGTTGGAGGCGGTGCTGGGTGGTGCGCAGGAGTTGGTTCCGCCTGGGGGGTTGTTTTGGAGGGCGATGCTGTAGGCGTACGCGACTAGTCCAACAGCAGATATTGCTAGGATTATTATTGCGAATATGCGGCGTCCGAAGCGCATTGTTGGACCTGAGTGTTGTTAGGGGGTCTACCGCCTAATTTACTTAATGGGGTGTGTACTTGGCTGGGTTTTGTCCTGGTTGTGGCTGTAGAAAAATAATGGGGGGTGGGGATCAATAAGCATGCTTAATGTATTTTGTGAAGTAGGGGTGAAATCCTTTTTTCCAGCGAACTTCTTTTCCTGTTCAATGTCTTGAATTTGGAGCCGTTTCCACTGAGAGGAGATTTCCAAGCTCAGACAAGGGATGCTTAGTCTGTCCGAGGGTATTCGAAATTTCTATGCTCAAAGAATGGAACGTGGTCGGTGTGAAAGCATTCGTAAAGTGTCTTTCACGTCTTGAGACTTTACGTGCTACCCCACCCCTATTTTTACAACTATATTTTTTACTGCGCCTCATTTTGGGCGAGAATTGGCTGTAACGGCTCATTTTGCCCTGGAAAGCATTTTGCGGAAACGGGTTTATTCATTTAAACATAGCGGAAATTCATGAGGAAGACTTCGGGGGCAGAAATAGTGTGTCCTGATTGGCGATCAGGGCTCAGAATGGGCGATCTTGGTCTGACCTGCCGTTTGACGACTAATTTTCTTAAAGAGGGAGGCTGTAGAGTTGGCCGCTCACAAGGAGACGTAGAACTTGATTGAATCCTCGAACTCTTGAGCCATTCACCGGGGGATATGGAGCACTCAGTTGATCTTTCGGGCTTTGTGTCCACGGTTTTCTTGAGGATTGTCTTTATTCGATGGAAGCTCGGATACTAGGCCTGTTTCATCTCGTGCCTAGGAATGCTGGGGGGACCGAGGAGTATTGGGTAGTCATAGAATCATCATTCTCGCATTCATCCTTGTCGCGAGCTTGATGCCCTTCAATCTCTCGCATCTCCCAACTCTTCACGCGGTCCCTGGTGAGAAGAATATTATCGTGAACCCTAGCTTTGAAGACTCTTCGTGTCCGGCGTGGACCAGCACTGGTACGATCGGAGGTGGGACCGTGAAGCTTTGCGACCCCTCAAAGGCATTGACAGGATCACATTCCACAGTCCTGAATGCTACAAAGCCGGCACCTGGAACCGTGTCATCCAAGGATGCTGTCCGGGCCGTGGTTCGGCAGGATTTCCCGATCGATTCCAACTCTCCTGGTGTGGATAGCCTCGGAAGTCTTGGGGATAGTTTCTCGATGTGGTGGTACGTGGATAGCCCGGCTCAGTTCGGCATGCTTGGACTGTATTCAATCCACTTCTCGATCAGTTTCTATGATACCGCGAGTGCGACACAATACTCTATCGAGTACTGGTATGGGGTGAGTGATCTGGCAAATGTTACCGGAGGGCATAGTCTAGCCTACAGAGTTGGCGATCTTCAAACTGGAAGTTGGTTCCAGACGGTGAGAAATATCACCGCTGACATTCAGGGCTTGAACATAGTGAATCCGGCGGTGACGAAGATGTACTATTCCTGGTTTGGCGCGTTTGGAAACACCACTTATGGAGAGCATGTCTACCTGGACGATATTGCGTTGACTACTCTTCCTCATCCAGTACCCTTGTTCTCGGCGAATCCATTGGCTGGACCGTCTCCTTTGACGGTTAGCTTTGATGGAACAGGAAGCACAGAGTCAAGTGTAGATTCAGGGGTTAGCATTACGAATTATAGATGGAGTTTTGGCGATGGGACACTGGACGTGACTGGTGCGAGCAACGGTAAGGTCGTGCACACTTACAATAATCCCGGAGATTATATCGTGGTCTTGACTGTGACTGATAGTAATGGACAGTCACGTAGCATCTCTTCAAAGATTAGTGTGAGTGTTGGAGAGTATTGGGTTGGACCTCTTGTTGCTGGAGCACTAGCAGTGGTCTTGGTGGCCGGTTGGCTTCTGTTCCGACGACCGCACGGCAGGAGAGCTAGGATCCGCGACAGTAATCGATAGGGTAGTGTCCGAAAGGCTGAGTTGTTAGTCTCGGCTTCTATTCTGTCGCCATCTGAACAATTTCAGCAGGAGCTTTACCAGGCTGGGACAATCCCATTATTCCCCCAGTAATGCTCAATGCATCTATTCCCTTGGTTCCTAGAAGCTCAGCGACTCTCAACGAGGTAGCACCTACCATGCAAACCAATAATGTCTTGCCTTTGTCCGGGATCAAGGCCTTGAATGTCTCCGGAATTTTCTCGGTGGATATCAGGGTCTGGACATCATGCGCTCTGGCAATTCTTACCCTGTCCGGTTTGAATCCGAGGCTGGACGCGATCAGTTCGACCCCTTCAGTCCTTGGTGCGAAGGCGGTGTGAGTCCAGAGAACTGTCCCATACTCCTGGGGATTGGCTCTTGCCTCTTCAACAGTCAACTCATACTTCTTCTCCTCGGCGAAGGGTCCGAGAGTCTTCTGATATTTTTCGACACCGTCGGCAAGTATGACGACGAATCTCTCGCCAACTCCGTAATTCAGCATTTGAAGAGTAGCATAGAGTGCGAGGGCACTGCTTTCTCCGATATCGTATCCCTTTCTTGCGAAGTATCGGAATAATGGTTTTGCGCCTTCAAAGTCAGCCTCGTGCTGGCCAAGGTATTGGTCGGGACGATAGAATTTTAGACCAATAGACTTGTCTTTTGTCCGTATGCCGGCAACATCCTGGTTGCTGAGTGGATAGACGATGTGCAGATTCTTCTTTCCACATTTTTTCTGGTTGTAGTTGCTGAGCCCGGTTGCTGTGCCTCCGGTTCCGAAGGTCGTGACTATTCTGAAATCTTCTAGAGAGTATCCGTGCCGGATGAGTTGTTGATCTATCTCTGGCCCTGTGACTGTCTCATGGGCGAGCATGTTATACTCGTTGTCATACTGCTCGGGACAGAAGCCGTTGTAGATCTTTGCAAGATGCTTTGCTAATCCGATAACATCCTGGCGTGCCAATAGTTGGAGGACTCCCGGCAATGACTGTTCATAGATGGATGTG
>Ga0134077_10000386_pt1 | contig 10315 bp, 9 predicted proteins | sample 15_taG_5_FD_109980 | JGI IMG/M metagenome (GOLD analysis project Ga0134077, IMG submission 109980) | Grasslands soil microbial communities from the Angelo Coastal Reserve, California, USA - 15_D_Wat_40cm_5_24_1 metaG | ecosystem: Environmental > Terrestrial > Soil > Grasslands ... | reverse complement strand
CTAGCCGCTCGTCGCGTAGGCGACGAAGAACGAGCCGAACTCGATCGGCTCGAAGCAGTCCGGCAGCTCGCCGTGCTTCCAGGCCCCCGGGATCTTCACGAGGCGAAAGCCCGCCCGCCCGCCGAAGCGCGCGCGCAGCTCCGCCTCGGTGAAGACGCGACAGTGGTCGGCGTAGCCGTGGATCGGTGCGTAGTCGGGGATCGGGCCCCGGGCGCGGAGCTCGTGCATGGGGACGACGAACGCAAAGCGCCCGCCCGGGCGGAGCACCGTCTCGATCGCGCGCACGGTCGCGTCCACGTCCCGCACGTGTTCGAGGACGGCGAACGAATACACCAAGTCGAACGACCCGGGCGGAAAGAGGTGGTGGACCTCCTCGGCGAGGCCCGGGCGGAACTCGACGTTCTTGAAGCGGTTGAGCTGCCGCGCGATCCTGACGTTCGTCGTCGAGACCTCGACACCCTCCACGCGCACGTCGGGGTGCCGGGCACCCAGCGCCATCGCGACGCCTCCCTCGCCGCTTCCAGCGTCGAGCACGCGCCGCGGCCGCACGCTGGCGAGCTCGCGCACGAGCTCCTGGAACTCGGGATCGCGCCCGCGTCGCCCGATCATCTTGCGCGTCTTTCGACCGAGGAGGATCCGGATCCGCCGCTCGAGGAGCTTCAGCCCGATCTTCCAGCGGAGCCGCTGGTACTGCGCCTCCTGGGCCGCGATGTAGGCCTCGCGGCTCTCGAGGTGCGTGAGCCACGATCGGATCCGCGCCGCCTGCTCGGCGTAGCGGGCATCGGGATGGACGGCGTGAGCGCGCTCGGCCAGCTCGAGGGCGCCGTACACGTTCTCCCGATAGAGCTCGAAGCGGACCGCCTGGATGACCGCGTCGACGTCGCGCGCGTTCACGACCGCCTATGCTATCACTCGGCGTCGTGCGTCGGGCACCGCGCGCGGAGCGCGGGCTCCGCGGCGTCCAGGAACCATTCCGGGAGGAGCGCGCGGTAGCGGGCCAGGAAGCGCTCGAACTGAGCGTCCAGGACGTAGCTGACGCCGTAGTCGCCGGCGTGGCGGCACGAGCGCCCGTACGCCTGCACCAGGGCCTTCGCGGTCTCGAGCGCGTACCAGCGCGGGTCACGCTCCCGACGTGCCGCCGTCCACGGATCGCCGAGGTCGGGGAAGGGCATCTTGGTCACGATCTGGAAGCGCAAGAAGTCGTCCGGCAGGTCCACGCCTTCGCGCAGCGACGGCGAGACGAGGACCGTCGGGGCCGGCGAGGCGCGGTGCCGGTCGAGGGCGCGCGCCTTCGCCTCGGTCGACTCCACCCAGATCAGACGGCGCGCGAGGGCCGGGGCGCGCGCCGCCAGGTCACGGACCAGCCGGGCGCCGGCGGCGTACGAGGGCGCGTGGATGAGCCCCTTCTCGGCCGGATGGTCGGCGAGGATCGCGGCGACCGCCGTGAAGAGTGCGGGCTCGAGGCCGGCCAGGCTCGCCCGCGAGAGCGCGCCCACCGGGCGGTACACGATGCGGCGCTGCTCGACGGGAAACGGGGACGGGCTCGCAAAGGCTCGCACGCCGCTCGCGTCGAGGCCGAAGCACTCCGCCAGCACGCTCTTCGGGCCGAGAACCGCGGAGGAGAGCACGACCAGCTCCGCGGCCTCGACGAAGAGCTCCCGCGCCATCGCGGCGACGCTGAGGGGCACGAGCTCGAGCGTGGCGGCAGGATCGGGCGGGTACCGCACGATCCACTCCGTCTTCTCGGCGTCGAGGAAGAAGTGGATGCGCGCGAGCGCCGCGTCCAGATCGTCGCGCTGCGCGATCAGCTCCTGCTCGGCGCGGGACGGCGGCGTGCGGAGGAAGACGTCGGGCGCGAGCTCGGACGGACCGAGCGCCTCCAGCTCGCGCCCGATCGCCGCGCGCCGTTCCTCGAGGCGGTCGAGGTGCTTCGCGAGCAGCGGTCGGTAGTCGTCGGCGGAAGCCAGGCGCGGCAAGGGCGCGCCGAACCAGGCGCGCATCTGCTCCGGCAGAAAGCCGGCGGTGCAGACTCCGGCGAGTTGCGCCTCGAGGTTGTGCGCCTCGTCGACGATCAAGAGACGGCGCCGCCGGAGGTGCTCGCCGTGCCAGTGACGGAGCGTGGCGAAGTAGGCGGTGTTGGCGCAGAAGATCGGCCCCTCGAGGGCGGCCGTCTTGGCGCGCACGTACGGGCACTGGCAGACCGGCCCGCGTGGCCGGCGGCACGCACCGCGCGAGGTCGGGACGCCCGCGTCGGGGTAGTGGCTGCACGCGTAGTTGTCGCGGCCCTTCACGATCTGGAGCGCGGCGCCGAACTCGCGCTCGTACTGGTCTTGGAGCAGCTTCTGCGAGGTCAGTAGATAGGCGTCGCCGCTCCACCGCGCGAGCGTCATCGCGATGTGGCTTTTGCCCACGCCCGGCGGCCCCTCGACGAGGAACACACGCGGGGCGGCCGGGTCGTCCAGGGCCTCCGCGATCGCGTCCGCGACGGCGGCGAGCAGGCGCGCCTGCTCGGGGCGCGGCGTCACGCCCGCCGGGAAGTGTGCGAGGAGGTCGAGCGCGTCCGTTCTCCCTTCGACCCGGATCTCGCGTCGCATCGTATCATGGGCGTATGGCGGAGAAGCAGACGCGCCCCCTGCTGCAGTTCTCGGCGGGCGGGCTGGTCGTCGACGAGCGTGGTCGGGTGCTGCTGATTCGCGCGCGGGACCTGCGCAGCCAGCCCGTGTGGACGCTGCCGAAGGGGACGCTCGACCCCGGTGAGTCAGCCACGGACGCGGCGCTGCGCGAGGTGCGCGAGGAGACCGGGTACCGCTGTGAAGTGGTGCGCGAGCTGGACGCGGCGACGTACTGGTTCCAGCATGACGGGCAGCGGATCCGGAAGACCGTGCGCTGGTTCCTCATGCGACCGCTCGAGAAGGCCGGTGAGCACGACCACGAGGTGGACGAGGTCCTCTGGCTCGAGCGCGACGCGGCGCTCGACCGGCTCCGGTATGACTCGGACCGCCGCCTCGTCGCGGCGCTGGGCGGCTAGGGCGCCGGGAAGAGACGCGCGCCGTTCTTCCAGGCGATCCGCTCGGCGACCTCCGCCGGAAGCTCGGCGAGCCACTGCTGGACGTCCCGCATGGAAGGCTCGACGGCCTCCCAGCGGGAGGTCACCCAGGTGTCGGTGCCAACCAGGAAGCGATCCGCGTGACGCAGGAAACGCGCGCGCCACGCGGGATCGAGCCGGCCGCCCGGCGCGACGTCACTACGTAGCGCCAGCTCGACCCAGAGCCTCGCGAAGCGGTCGAGCAGCCGGCCGACGGTCTCGGCGTCCGCCGACATGCCCGCGTGCGCCCAGAGGAAGCGGACCTTCGGGTAACGGGCCAGGAGCTTCTCGATCGTGTCGGCGTCCACATGGGCGTGCAGGAAGAGGTCGCGCTCCGCCGCCAGCTCGGCGATCCGCCGAACCACGGGCGCGTCCACGCCGGCGGCGCCGAGGTGGAACTCGCCGATACCGCGGTAGACGCCGCGCCGGAGTCGCTCCTCCACGTACGCGGCGACGCCCGCGTCCGCGTGCCAGCCAGCCATGTCCTCGCGCGTGCGGTAGGGCCGGAGGAAGGGCACGACCACCGTCGGCGCGCGCTCGTAGAGCTTGAGCGTGCCGTCGTCGGGCGTGCTCGACACGATCGCGCGACGCACGCCCGCGCGGGCGAGGAGGGCGAGTGCGCGCTCCGGCGGGTACGCGTCCCAGTCGGGGCGGCTGTAGTGGATGTGCGCGTCGAAGAGCGGGTACGGCGCGGCGGCGAGCCGTGGGTCGCCGACGAGCAGCAGCATGGTCGCGAGCGCCAGGAGCGAGCCGCGGGCCGTCATCGCCGGTCTCCTCACCACGCGGCCGATCACGCGACGCGGGCCGGCCGGCAGACGCGGCAGGGACGATAGCCGACGCTCCGCGCGTCAGGGACCGAGGCGAAGACCACGCGATTCGAGTCGGCTACACGCTGCTCGTGCGGGCAGCCGCGCCGGCAGACGATGCGGGTCGTCGTGGAGCCCACGAGGACCGGCGTCGCCCGCTCGAGCGTGAGCAAGAGCGTCTTCATCGCGTGGCCGAAGGCGTAGTGCCCCCAGCTCCCGTCCTCGCGGACAACCCGGTGGCAGGGGACGATCACCGGAACGGGGTTCCTGGCGAGGGCGTTACCGACGGCGCGCGCGGCGCGCGGGTGGCCGATGCGCTGCGCGAGCGTCGCGTACGAGACGACCTCGCCGAACGGGACGCGCGCGGCGTGCGCCAGCACCGCGGCCTGGAACTCGGGCAGCCCGTCGAGGTCGACGGGAACCGCGAAGAACGTCCGTCGGCCCGCGAGGTACTCGCGGAGCTCCTCACGCGCCCGCTCGGCGTGGCGGCGGGCGCGGTGCGACGGAGCGCCGACGCCCCGCCCCGGTTGGAGGCGCGTGACGCCGCGGTCGCTCGCCTCGATGCGGAATCGATCGGCGAGCGGTTCGAGCCGTCGAGGACGAGCGCCGAGCCCTCGGCGCAGGCGGGCGAGCGCGTCGCGCGGCGGAACCGCCGCCGTGAAGAACTCCCTGAGCATCAGGTCGAGATCCATCGTCAGTTCTCCAGCGCCCGCCGGAGAATCGCCTTGCCCCGGGCGAGCTGGCTCTTGACCGTGTTGACCGAGATTCCGCGGACCCGTGCGAGCTCCAGGTACGAGAGGCCGTCGACGTAGTGGAGCGCCAACAGGAGCCGCGCCTCCCGTGGCACCGCGTCCAGGGCGCGCGCCAGGTCCGCGCGCTCGACGCCGTCCGCCGCGCGGCCGCCGTGGCCGGGCGCCGGCTCGGGCGGGGGGCGACGCCGGCGTAGCTCGTCGATGCAGACGTTCGAGAGCACGCGGTAGAGCCACGTGGACACTGCCCAGCGCGGCGAGTACGAGGCGCGCGCCGCGAACGCCTTCATGAGGGCGCGCTGGACGGCGTCCTCGGCGTCTGCACGGTTCCGGAGGAGCCGATAGGCGACGGCGTAGAGCCGGCCGGCGTAGGTCTCGGCCACCCGGCTGAACGCCCCCTCGTCCATACGTACGGGTATACGCGCGCCAGAACCCGAGGGGTGGAACAATATCTGATACCATCACTCGGGCCGGGAGGCGAGCCATGACGCGGAGCCATCGCAGGGACTTCCTGAGAGCAGTCGGCGGGCTTGGCACGTTCGCCGTTTCGGCGGGGCTCCTCTGGCGGGCGCCTCGGGCGTCAGCGCAGCAGGGGGACCCGATCCTCGCGGGGCGGCCGCTTGTCCGGTACCCGGAGAAGACGGATCTGATCCTGCTGACCGCGAGACCCACGCAGCTTGAGACCCCGATGTCGTACTTCGATGGGGCGATCACACCGAACGAGGCGTTCTTCGTCCGCTACCATACCTTCCCGGTGCCGACCAGCGTGGACCTCGGGACCTGGCGCTTGCGGGTCAGCGGGCTCGTGGACCGGCCGCTCGAGCTGTCCCTCGACGACCTCAAGAGCAAGTTCGCGAAGGCGGCGGTGACCGCGGTCACCCAATGCTCGGGCAATAGCCGCGGACGGTTCGCCCCGCGCGTCCTCGGCGGCGAGTGGGGCGACGGCGCCATGGGGAATGCCGAGTGGGTGGGCGCCAGACTCAGGGACATTCTCGCGACCGCCGGCGTCCGCCAGGGCGCCGTGCAAGCGACGTTCGAGGGCCTGGACAAGCCGGCCTTCCCAAGCGTTCCGCACTTCGTGAAGAGCCTCGACATCCGGCGCGTCGTGGAGGACCCGGACGTCATCGTGGCCTACCAGATGAACGGGCGGGAGCTGCCCATGCTCAACGGCTTCCCGGCCCGCCTGGTGGTTCCGGGGTGGTACGCGACCTACTGGGTGAAGAACCTCTCGGAGATCTCGGTGATCGACCACGTCTTCGAGAAGTTCTGGATGAAGCCCGCGTATCGAATTCCCGACACGCCGTGCGGCTGCGTCGAGCCGGGCACGGCGCCGAAAAGCACCGTGCCGATCACCCGCATGACGGTCCGCTCCTTCATCGGTGCACCCCCCGGCGGCGCGCGCGTCGTCGCCGGGCGGTCCGTGACGCTCAAGGGCATCGCGTTCGACGGCGGTTACGGCGTCCGCGAGGTCCAGGTGTCCGACGACGAGGGCGTCACCTGGCGGCGCGCGCAGCTCGGGCCGGACCTCGGCCGCTACTCGTTCCGCGAATGGAGTGCGGTGTGGACGCCGGCGGCGGGCGAACACACGCTGATGGTCCGGGCCCTCAACGCGATCGGCGAGTCGCAGGGGTACGAGCCCGTGTGGAACCCGGCCGGCTATCTGCGCAACATCGTCGAGCGCATCACCGTCCAGGCGGGCTAGGAGGCGCGGCATGCGACGCACCCTCGGCATCGCGGCGCTCGTGCTGGCGCTCCCGCTCGCCGCGGCGGCAGAGACCAAGACGATCACGCTCCCGCCCGACCACCCGTACGGGGACCTCAAGCCCGGACCCGGGGTCGAGGTCGCGCAGCGTGCGTGCCGCTCGTGCCACTCGACCGATTACATCGTGATGCAGCCGCGGGGCGACGCGAAGCAGTGGGAAGCGGTCGTCACGAAGATGATCAAGGTCTTCGGCGCCTCGATCAGCGACGAGGACGCGAAGGCAGTCGTCCGGTACCTGTCGACCGTCTACGGGAGATAGGCGCGGGTCCGGGCTAGCCGAGCTTCCCGAGCGCCGCGCGGCAGCGCTCGAGCAGGGGGCGCATCCCAAGTTCCTCGGCGATCTCCTGCGCTTCGTCGAAGCCGCGCTCGGCAGCGGCACGGTCACCGCGCCGCGCGGCAACGAGCCCGGCGGTGTAGCGCGCCCACGCCTCCCAGCCCCGCTCCCCGTGACGCTCGGCGAACTCGAGCGCGCGTGCCGCGTCGCGGGCGGCCTCGTCCAGTTCGTCCGCGGCGACGTGCCCGAGCGCCTTCGTCGCGTGCATCCACGCGCGGTCGGAGAAGGCGTGCGCTTTTTCCTGCCACTCGATCGCCTCGCCTGCCAGCTCGGCCGCTTCCCGCCCGCGGCCGAGTCCAGCGTAGCCGTGGGCCAACGCGCAGGCGCCCAGCATGAACTGACCGGCGAATTTCTTCTCCCGACAGGTGGCGACCACCGACTCGCCGACCCGAACGGCCTCCTCGAGACGGCCGGCCTGGGCGAGGATGTACGTGTGGATGACGCCGATGGCGGCTGTGCTGTACTGATGCCCGGCCGCGTCGGCTGCCGCGCGGCCCCGCTCGATCATCGCCAGGGCGCCGGTGGTGTCGCCGAGCTCGGCGAGGGAGAACGCCGCGAGGGCGCAGGCGCCGGAGAAGGGCAGGCCCGAGAGCCCGAAGCGTTCGTCTTCCCGGCCGGCGAGCAGGGTCAGGAGCGCCTCCGCTTCCCGGACCGCATCACGGTGTCGCCCCACCGTCTGGTAGGCGCGGCTGAGGTAGTAGTGTCCGGTGGCGCCGAGCCCGGGATCGTCTCGCGTCGCCGCCCGCTCGAGGCAGCGCTGCCCGTAGGTCAGGGCCTCCTCGGGGTTGCCCTTGGCCCAGTGGTATTGCACGAGGTAGGCGTAGATGGTGTCCAGCACCTCCGTCACGCCGTGCCGGGCGGCGAGCTCTTCCGCCTCCCGGAACCGCTCGTACAGCGGATCGAGCCGCCCGGCCCGCCAGAGCGGCGCCCGCATGGCCAGGCGGATGTCGATGCCGGCTCGCGCCGTCTCCCGCGTCTCCTCCCCGTGCCGCAGCGCCGCCAGCGCAGTCTCGTAGAACTCCACGGCCTTGTCGTCCACGAAGAGGGCGGCGGCGCGCTCGCCGGCCTCGCGCGCGTAGTGCACGACCTTGTCCCACACCTCGCCGCGCGTAAAGTGGTAGGCGAGTTCCTCGGCGCGCTCCTCGAGACGGCCGGCGTACACCTCCTCGATGGCCGTACCGATCAGCGCGTGCAGACGACGCCGCTCGGACTGGAGCAGCGAGGCGTAGGCGACGTCCTGAGTCAGCGCGTGCTTGAAGACGTACTCGAGCTCGCCGAAACCGCCCTTCTGGTAGATCAGCTCGATTCGCTTGAGCTCGGTGAGATTCTGCTCGAGCTGCTCCTGGAGGTCGGACACGCGCCTGAGGAGCGCCAGCGCGAACTCGCGGCCGATGACGGACGCCGTCTGGACCGTCCGCTTCTGCGAGGCGCCGAGCCGGTCCAGGCGCGCGGCGATCACGTCCTGCACAGTCTCGGGCACGGTGATCGTCGACGCCGCCTGCGCCAGCACGAGCCGGCCATCCTCGGCCCGGACCGCGCCCGTCTCCTGGAGGGTGCGGCCGATTTCCTCGAGGAAGAATGGGTTGCCCTCGGCCTTGGCGGCGATGGTCACGGCCAGCTCGCGCGGCAGCTCCGCGACGCCGAGCGTCGCACGCACGATCTGGGCCGCGGCGTCCTCGTCGACCGGCTGAAGGCCGATCCGCCAGTAGTAGGTGCGATCGCCGAACGGCTGCGCGTAGACGGGGCGGTAGGTGACGATCAGGAGCACCGCCATGCCGGGCAGGCTCTCGGTCAGAGACTTCAGGAAGTCCTCGGAGGCGCTGTCGATCCAGTGCGCGTCCTCCACCACGAGCACGACCGGCCGGCGACGGCTGCCCGTCGCCGTCAACCCCTGGAGGGCGGCCAGGATCCGTGCGCGCCGCTGGAGGGGATCCTGGCTGGCGATGCCGGGGTCGCCCGGATCTACCGACAGCAGATATCGAAGGTACGGCGCGATGGTGGCGGCTTCGTCGCCGACGAACGCGAGGCCGCGCAGGATCTTGGCGACGATCTGCGCCTCGGCGTCGTGATCGTCGATGCCGAAGTTCTGCTTGAGCATCTGGACGATAGGAAGGAACGGGATCGACTGGCCGAACGAGATGCAGTCTCCCTCGATCCAGGTCGCGAGGTCGGCGAGGCGCCGGCGGAACTCGAGCAGGAGCCGCGACTTGCCGAGCCCCGCGTCGCCGACCACGAAGACCGCCTGGCCCCGCCCGCCCCTGGTCTGCGTCCACGCGCGCTCGAGCGTCGCGAGCGCGTCGTCGCGCCCCACGAACGGCGACAGACCATGGACCGCGCGCGCGGCGAGACGCGTGACGACGCCGCTGGCGCTCAGCAGTTCCCAGGCGGCGACGGGCTGGCTCTTGCCCTTCACGGGGACCGCCCCGAGGGCCCGCGTCTCGAAGTACGGTGCGATGAGCTTGCGAGCCGCCTCGGCCACGACGATCGTGCCTGGCTCGGCGAGCTGCTGCATCCGTGCCGCCGTGTTCGTCGTGTCGCCGACCGCCGTGTAGTCCATGCGGAGGTTGTCGCCGATGGCGCCCACGACGACGAGACCGGTGTTGAGGCCCATGCGGACCCGGAAGGCGATCCCGCGTGTTCGCTCGAGCTCGTCGCGGTCGCGCGAGAGTGCCTGCTGCATCGCGAGCGCGGCGTGGGCGGCCCGCTGGGCATGGTCCTCGTGCGCGATCGGCGCGCCGAAGAGCGCCATGAGCCCGTCGCCCAGGAACTGGTTGACGGTGCCCTCGTAGCGGTGGATCTCGGCGAGCATCACCTCGAACGCGCGGTTGATGAGCGCGTGGACCTCCTCCGGATCGAGGCGCTCGGAGATGGACGTGAAGCCGGAGACGTCGGCGAAGAGGACGGTGACCTGCTTGCGCTCGCCCGAGAGGGCGGCGCGGTCCTTCAGGATCCGCTCGGCGAGGTGCGCCGGGGTGTAGGCCCGCGGCGACTCGAACCGCGCGGTGGCCGCGGGGGAGGCCAGGGGGACGGGGGCGGCCAGCGCGGCGCCGCACGCGCCGCAGAATTTCTTCCCCGTGGGGACGCTGGCGCCGCACGCGGGACACACCACGTCGAGCGTCGCGCCGCACTCCTCGCAGTACTTCACGCCGGGACGGTTCTCGGTTCCACACGCAAGGCACCGCATCGCGGATATTCTACGCGAGCGGCCGTCACCGGGTGTCGTCCGCCGATGGCCTGCGTGGTCCCGTTGTGGCAGTATGAGGCTCCGAGCGGGGGAGGTCGGCCATGAACTACCGTCCGGTGGAGGGCTGGGGCAGGCTGCCGCAAGGGTGGTCCTATGTCGAGGCCACGAGCGTGGCCGTGGACCCGGCGGATAACGTCCACGTCTTCAACCGGGGCGCGCACCCGGTCATCGTCTTCGACCGGGACGGGAACTTTCTCCGCTCGTGGGGCGAGGGGGTCTTCCGGCGACCGCACGGGATCACGATCGGTCCGGACGGTACGCTCTGGCTGACAGACGACCTGCATCACACGATCCGCCAGTTCACCGCGGCGGGGAAGCTCCTGCTGACGCTCGGT
>Ga0134077_10000385_pt1 | contig 10334 bp, 9 predicted proteins | sample 15_taG_5_FD_109980 | JGI IMG/M metagenome (GOLD analysis project Ga0134077, IMG submission 109980) | Grasslands soil microbial communities from the Angelo Coastal Reserve, California, USA - 15_D_Wat_40cm_5_24_1 metaG | ecosystem: Environmental > Terrestrial > Soil > Grasslands ... | reverse complement strand
GGGTGCGGTCAGGCGGGCGCGTTCCTGCGCGTCATCCTGCCGATCAGCCTGCCCGGCGTGCTGACCAGCGTGATCTTCGCCTTCACGCTCTCGATGCAGGACTTCCTCTACGGGCTGGCGTTCGTGTCGCCGGGCGACCAGAAGCCGGTGCCGGTGGGCGTGCCGACCGAGCTGATCCGTGGCGATATCTACTACTGGGGCTCGCTCATGGGGGCGGCGCTGCTCGTCGGTCTCCCGGTGGCGATCCTCTACAACTTCTTCCTCGACCGCTTCATCCAGGGCATCACTGGCGGCATAGGGAAGTGAGCGCCGCGCGAGATCGAGCGCCGGCTCTGCCGGCACAACCGATTCCTGTGGGGAGGCAGGGCGAGCGCGAGCCGTAGGCTCGCGCCGCCCGTCGGAAGGGGGGCAAAGCCCCCCTCCGAGGATTTATTCGGCGTCCGGGCGGACGATGGGATCGGGTCGGCCGGGGTAGCCGACGTGGAGAATGAGGTACTTCACGGGCTTGTCGGTCCGGTTGAAGGCGTTGTGCCACCAGCCGCCGTTGTCCATGTAGGACTGGCCGGCCGCGTGATACTGCGCGCCCGCGATGCCGACCGGCCCCGTCTCGTACTCGGTGGTGAGGATACCCTCGATGACGTAGACGAAGGTGGGCACGCGGAACTGCAGCCGCCCCGTGTGGCCACCCGGCTCCAGCTCGATCGTCTGGCCGGTGAGCAGGATCGGCGCGTTGACGGTGGCGCTGAAGCCTCCGAGCGAGGTGACGAGGTTTCGCGCCTTGACGCCCTTCGCCGCCTTCGTGTCCGCCGTCGGCTGCTGGGCGTCCGCGGGCGCGAGGAGGGCGAGGACGAGCGCCACCACGAGACCGAGCGAGAGCCTGATGACCATGGGTCCACCCCCTGAGCGGGTTGAGAATTCGCGAGCCAGGACGGCCAGTGCGGCGCAAACCTAGCATTCGCCGTTTTCGCCTGTCAAGGTTCAGCGCGGCGCTCGCGGCGGCGCTGATCGCGGTGGCGGCCGGTCTCGCCGCGCGCCCGGGCGCGGCCTCGAGCGTCCAGACAGCGCCAGGCCTCATCGCGGAGGTGGTCGTCACCGACGTGGGCCGGCCGATCCAGCTCGCTTTCGATCGCGGTGGGCGCCTCGTCGTGCTGAGCCACGGCCGTCGCGGCGACGCGGCGGGCGAGATCCATCGCCTGGACGTGACGCAGGCGCTGCCGATCGACGCCGGGCGCGCGCCGCGCGTCGTCATCCCCTTCTCCGAGGCGCCGCGCAAGCCGACGCTCGGGAGCCTGGCGGTCGATCCGCGTACGGGCGACCTCTACCTCGGCGAGGAGAACGGGAATCGCGTCTATCACCTCGAGACTCACAGCCGGCTGACCGCGGTCGCCGTCGGGCTGCAGCACCTCGTGGGCGGCAGCAGCATCGCGCTCGACGGCGACGGCCGGCTGGTCGCCGTCGACTACGCGAGTCCCGAGACGCAAGGCCGGGCCGAGGTTCCACCGCCGCCGGGGCTCGACGTGCTCGGCACCGGCTACCAGGGGCCGCTGATCTTCCGGGTAACCCTCGGCGACGGTGCCGCGCTCCCGCGCCGCCTCGACCTCGTGCCGCCGCTCTTCCCGCGCTGGTGGATCTCGCCGCCGGGCGAGCCGCTGACGCGATTCATGGCCGTGGCGGCGAGGTCCGACGGCACGTTGCTGCTGCTCGACTCGCTCGGCCAGGTGTTCCGGTTGACGGACGCGGGGGAGCTGCTCGCCGTCACGCGCCTGCCCGCCGGCCACTATCAGCGCACGAGCCTGGCCGTCGCGCGAGACGGCACGCTCTTCGTATCGACCGGGTTCCACGTGCGGCGGCTCTTCCGGGTGTCGCCGGGCGGCGCGGTGACGACGGTCGCCTCCGAGCTGGGCGATCCGGGCGGTGTCGCCGTCGACGACGAGGGCCGCATCTACATCGCCGAAACCGCCCTCCACCGCGTCATCCGTATTTCCCCCGCGCGCGCTCAGTAACCTCCGATGATCGGTTGGGGGGCAAAGCCCCCCTCCGAGTGTGCTTATGCTCCTTCGATCATCGCCGCGGTGAGACCGCGCACGTAGCCGCGCGCGAACACCGCGCACAGCAGCACGACCGGGATGGCCATGAGGTTGATCCCGGCGACCGCGAGCAGCTCGTCGAGCGCCACCTCCATCGTCGCGAGGCCCGCGGGGATCGTCTGGTTGTGCTCGGACAGCAGGAACACGGAGGCGATCATGAAGTCGCTGGCGATCGTCCCCAGCGCGAAGATCCCGGCGGCGATGAGGACGGGCCGGCTCATCGGGAGCACGATGCGGTAGAAGGCCGCCGCGCGCGAGGCGCCCTCGACCAGCGCGGATTCTTCGATCTCTCGCGGCAGGTTCTGGAAGTACGCCGACAGGATCCAGACGCAGAACGGCAGCGCCATCGTCGGATAGACGAGCAGCAGGACGACGGGGTTGTCGTCGAGGCCGAGGCGGATGATGACCTGGTAGAGCGGGACGAACAGGATCGTGTGCGGCACGACGTAGGTGGCGAAGATCGCGCGCCGCCACCAGCGGAAGCCCGGCGGCTGCAGGCGGCCGAGCGCGTAGGCGGCCGCCACGCCGGCCGCCAGCGTGATGGCGACCGAGCCACCGAAGATGACGATGGTGTTCTCGAGCCACACGAAGAACGGGTAGTCGCGGCGCAGCGCCCGGCCCACGAAGTTGCGCGGCTGGCCCTTGCGCTCGAACAGCTCCTCGAAGTTCTCGAGCGTCGGGTTGGTCACGATGAACGGGTTGCCGAAGACGTCTTCCTGGGCCGTCTTCAGCGACTGCACGAACATGAAGTAGATCGGGAACACGCAGTAGACGGTGGCCACCAGCAGCAGTCCCGCGTGGCCGGCCCGGCGCCACCACGGCCGGGGGTTCACGCGCGCGCCTCCGAGGGCGGATCGAACGCGCGAAAGAGCAGCGCCAGCACGGCGAGCAGGAACGGCACCAGCATCAGCGAGAGCGCCGAGGCGGGTCCGAACTGCCCGCCCTTGATGGCGAGCCAGTACGCCTGCGTGCCGACGACGGGGAAGACGACGCGCCCGGCCGTCAGCAGCCACACGTTGGCGAGGTCCGCGAACGCCGTGGTGAGCGACAGGAACACGGCGAGGGCGAGGAAGGGTCGCAACAGCGGCACCGTGACCAACCAGAATCGACGCCACGCGCTCCGGGACTCCAGCAGCGCGCACTCGAACAGCTCGGGCGGGACGGCGTTGATCCCGGCGAGCAGGAACACGCCGATGAAGGAGCTGCCGCGCCAGATGTTGAAGAGGGTCACGGAGAGGAAGGCCCAGGCGCCGCCGCCGAGGGCGCCGTCCACCGTGTACTTGAGCGTTCCCATGAACGGGCTGTACGCGGTGGGAATGGGCGGGCTGAGCGTCCAGTACCACCCGATCACGCTCACGCTGGCCGGATACGCCCACGGCAGGAAGATCGCCAGGAACACCAGCGTGCGGCCGCGGAACGGCCGCGCCAGCAGCAGCGCGAAGGCGACGCCGAGGGCGAGCTTGGCGAGCGTGGTGGCCGCCGCGAAGCCCACGGTGACGACGACGGCCCGCCAGAACTCGGCGTCGGCGAGGAGGTGGCGGTAGTTCTCGAGCCCGACGAACCGCGGGCCGTGGTCGTTGAGCGGGGAGAAGTCCGTGAAGCTGATCCAGACCTCCCAGCCCAGGGGGTAGGCGAGCATGCCGAGCAGGAGGACGGTCGCCGGCGCGAGGAGGAGGTAGGCGGTCGCCACCTCGCGCCGGCGATGTCCTCCGACGCTCAGATCGCTTTCTCGCTGGTCATGTCGAAGAAGTGCAGCCGATCCGGATTGACGGCCAAACGCACACCGTCGTGGACCTTGAGCCGCACCGTCGGCTCCACGCGCGCCACCAGGCTGTTCGGACCCGCCTTGACGTCCAGCAAGATCTCCGAGCCCAGCGGCTCGACGACGTCGACGACGGCGTCGAAGACGTACCCGGCCTGGTCGCCACCGGCGGCGATGTGCAGGTCTTCGGGGCGGATACCGAGCGTCACGCGCTGGCCCTTGTACGGTCCGAGCTGTGACGCGTTTACGGGCGGGATCGCCAGCCGAATGCCCGTGCCCTGCGCGGTCAGGCTGCTGTCCCCGCCCTGGATGCCGACGTCCACGAAATTCATCGCGGGCGAACCGATGAAGCCGGCCACGAACCGGTTGGAGGGCTTGGTGTAGAGCTCCAGCGGCTCGCCCACCTGCTGGATCCAGCCGTCCTTCATCACCACGACGCGGTCGCCGAGTGTCATGGCCTCGACCTGGTCGTGGGTCACGTAGATGGCCGTGGTCTCCAGCCGGTCGTGCAGCCGCTTGAGCTCGACGCGCATCTGCACGCGCAGCTTGGCGTCCAGGTTCGACAGCGGCTCGTCGAAGAGGAACACCTGGGGATGGCGCACGATGGCGCGCCCCACCGCAACTCTCTGCCGCTGGCCGCCCGAGAGCTGGCGCGGCTTGCGCTTGAGGAGTTCCTGGATGCCGAGGATCTCGGCGGCGTCCTGCACCCGCTTCTGGATCTCGGCCTTGGGGAACTTGCGCATCTTCAGCCCGAACGCCATGTTGTCGTACACGGTCATGTGCGGGTAGAGGGCGTAGTTCTGGAACACCATCGCGATGTCGCGGTCCTTCGGCGGCAGGTCGTTGACCACGCGGTCGCCGATGGCGATCTCGCCGGCGGTGATCTCCTCGAGCCCCGCCACCATGCGCAGGGTCGTGGACTTGCCGCAGCCGGACGGGCCCACGAGGACGATGAACTCCTTGTCGCGGATGTGGAGGTTCACGTCCTTGACGGCGTGCACCTCGTCGTACTTCTTGTTGAGGTCTTTCAGCAGCACCTGAGCCATGCGATGTCTCCCCTCAATGGATTCCCCGGAGTCGGGTGCTCCGGGCTCTTCGGGCTCACCCCTTGACGGACCCGGTGAGTCCCGTGACGTAGTACTCGACGAAGAAAGAGTAGACGAGCGCGACCGGGATGCTGCCCAGCAGCGCGCCCGCCATCAGCTGTCCCCAGAAGTAGATGTCGCCGCGGATCATCTCGGAGACGACGCCGACCGGCACCGTCTTGCGCTCCGGCGACGAGAGGAACACCAGCGCGTAGATGAACTCGTTCCACGAGAGCGTGAACGCGAAGATCCCCGCCGACAGGATGCCGGGCACCGCGATGGGAAAGATGATCCGCACCATGGCCCCGAACCGCGTGGCCCCGTCGATGCGCGCGCACTCCTCGAGCTCCTTGGGGATCGTCTTGAAGTAGCCCATGAGGAGCCACGTGCAGAAGGGGATGAGGAACGTCGGGTAAGTCAGGATCAGCGCCCACGGAGTATTGCCGAGCTGGAAGTTGCGGATGATATCGGCCAACGGAATGAACAACAGCGTCGGAGGGACGAGGTAGGTGACGAAGATCGAAGTTCCCAACGCCCCCGCCATCGGGAACTTCAGTCGTGCCAGCGCGTAGCCGGCGAGCAGCCCGCAGAAGAGCGAGATGCCGGTGGAGATGACGGCGATGAAGAACGTGTTCCAGAGCCAGTGCGGGAACGTCGTCTTCTCGAACAGGTCGCGGAAGTGCTCCAGCGTGGGGTGGAGCGTCCAGAAGGGCGCGTTGTTCACGGCGCGCCACGAGCGGTACAGCTCCGCGTCGGGACGGATGGCCGTGATGAGCATCCAGTAGAAGGGGAAGAGGGTGCCGATCACGAACAGGGTGAGCGGGATGTAGAAGTACACCCACCGCTTCCACGGCCGCTCGATGACCATCTACGCGCCCTCGAGGCGACGGAGGTAGCGCAGCTGCACCCAGACGACGACAAACAGCACGGGTAGCATGAAGAGCGAGATGGCCGCCCCCTCGCCCAGGAGGCCGGTGGCCACGCCCACCTGGTAGGCGTAGGTCGCGAGCAGGTGGGTGGCGTTCGCGGGGCCGCCGCCCGTCAGCACGTAGATGAGCTGGAAGTCGGAGAACGTCTGGATGATCGAGAAGACCACCACCACGAGCGTGACCGGCTTCAGGAGCGGCCAGGTCACGTGCCAGAAGCGCTGCCAGCCGTTGGCGCCGTCGAGGGAGGCCGCCTCGTGCAGGTCGGGGTTGATCGTCTGCAGCCCGGCCAGCAGCGTGATGGCGAAGAAGGGCATGCCGCGCCAGGTATTCACCACGATCGCGCACCACATGCCGTAGACGCCGTCGGACAGGAACGGGATCTTGTTCACGATGAAGCCCGTCCGGAAGAGGAGCCAGTTCAGCACGCTGAACGTGGGATCGAACATCCAGCGCCAGGCGAACGTCGAGAGCACGGTCGGGATGATGAACGGCAGCAGCATCGAGGCGCGCACGAGGCGCTTGCCGCGGAAGCTGCGGTTGAGCAGCAGGGCCAGCCACATGCCGAGGGCCAGCTTGAAGATCGTGGCCCAGAACGTGTAGAAGAACGTGTTGCGGAACGCCTGCTGGAAGATCGAGTCGTCCCACGCCTTCGCGAAGTTCTTCAGACCGACGAAGTGACCGACGTTGCCGACGCTCGTGTCGGAGAGCGAGAGCCAGACGCCCGAGACGAACGGGTAGGCGATGAACGTCCCGAGCAACACGACCGTCGGCGCCAGCAGCAGCGAGGCCAGCAGCCGCTCGCTCTCGAGAAAGCGCGTCAGCCCCCGGGCGCGCCGGGTGCCCGGGTGCGGCAGGGCCACCACCACCGCGCCATTCGTTCCGCCCGCGATCGGTTTCTTCACGCTTACCCGTAGATCTTCTTGAGCTCGGCGGCCGCCCACTTGACGGCCTCGTCAGGGCTACTGCCCTGGGCACCCTTGGCGAACATGTCCACGACGACGTACTTGCTGTAGACCTCCGTGGCCTTGGCCGAGGGGGGCCCGGCGAAACCCATCGTACGCGAGTTGTCAGGGGCGGTGCGGAAGCCCTTCATCGGCTCGTCGATCGTGTTCCAGAGCGGATGCCGCTCCCAGCGCTTGGTGGCGCCGACCGAAAAGCCCTCGGCCACCTCGAACCAGCGGCCGTACGCGTCCTGGCCGTGGAACCACTTGAGGAAGTCCTTCGCGAGCTTCGGGTTCTTCGTGTACTTCATCACCGCGTGCGCGAACGCCGTGTGATAGCTCCACGACCCCGCCGGTCCCGCGGGCAGCCGAGCGTGCTGGATATCGCGCACCAGCGGCTCGCCGCGCTCGTCCTTGATCTTCTCCTGGCCGCGCTTGGCGGCGATGTAGATCGAAGCGCCGTTGAGCGTCGCGCAGATCTCGCCCCCCAGGAAGGCGCGGTTGTTGTTCGTGTCGTCCCAGGCCAGGCCGCCCTCGTCGCAGGCGTCCTTCCAGAACGCCGTCATGAACTTGACCGCCTCCACCGAGCCCTTGCTGTCGATGGCCGTCTTGCCGCTGCGATCGGTCTCCACGCCGCCGAAGTTCCACATGAGCGGATACGCCCACGCCGGCGCGTCGCCGAAGGTGTGGCCGAGCGTCTGCCCGTAGGGATGACCCTTCTTCTTCAGCTTCGTGCCCACGGCCCGCAGCTCGTCGTAGGTCTTCGGGAAGGTGGTGACGCCGATCTCGTCGAACCATGACTTCCGGTAGGCGATGAGACCGGGCACGATGCTGTGGGGCAGGGCCATGAACCGGCCGCCGACCTTCGTGTACGTCTCGGACTGCGGGTAGAAGCCGCCCTGGTCTTTTGCCTGCCAGGCCGCGACGTCGCTGACGTCGAGCAGACCGTTCTCGTAGAGGTGCGGCCAGTTGTGCAGCATGTGGATGATGTCGGGGCCGCTCTGCGACTGGATGGACGCGGTGATGCGCGGCTGCAGGTCGTTGGCGTTGATGAATTCGAACTGCACCTCGGCGCCGAGCAGCCGCGAGGCCTCGCCGGCCTGCTTCTTCAGCTCGACGTCACAGGCCGGGATGAAGTCCACCCAGCGCAGGACGTGCAGCTTGCTGCCCTGCGCGAACGCGGGCGCGCGGCCGGCCGCCGTGAGCCCCACGACCGCGCCGCTGCCCTGCAAGAATCGTCGACGGGTGATGCCTGCGCGCATGGTCATGGCCCTAGCCCTCGTAGATCTTCTTGAGCTCGGTCTCGGCCCACTTCACGGCGTCCTCGGCCCGCATGCCCTGCACGGCCTTGGCGTACATGTCGACGATGATGTACTTCGAGTACGACTCGGTGGCCTTCGCCGTCGCCGGTCCCTGGTAGCCGAGCATCCGCGTCTTGCGCGCGGCGCGCCGGAAGACCTGCAGGGGCTTGTCGATCTTGGCCCACATCGGATGCTCTTCCCAGGCCTTCGCGGCGCCCACCGAATAGCCCTCGTTCACCTCGAACCACTTCCCGTAGTTCTCCTTCTGGTGCATCCAGGTCAGGAGGCCCTTGGCGAGCTTCGGGTTCTTGCTGTACTTCATCACCGCGTGCTGGAAGGGCACGTAGAGCGCGGCCTCGCCGGCCGGCCCCGCCGGCAGCGGCGCCGCGTGCTCGATATCCTGCCAGAGCGGCTCGCCCTTCTCGTCCTTGATCGTGTCCTTCTTTCGCTTGGCGACGATGTAGATCGAGGCGCCGTTGAGGGTGGCGCTGATCTCGCCCGCGTGGAAGGCGCGGTTGTTGTTCGTGTCGTCCCAGGCGAGCCCGCCCTCGTCGCACGCGTCCTTCCAGAACGCTGTGAGAAATTTCACCGACTCCACCGTGCCCTTGGAATTGAGGACGACACGCTTGCCGGAGGGATCCGTCTCGGCGCCCCCGTAGCTCCACAGGAACGCGTACGCGAAGGTCGGCGGATCGCCGAAGCTGTGCCCGAGCGCCTGGCCGACCGGCTTGCCCTTGGCCTTGAGCTTTCGGCCCGCCTCGCGCCAGGCGTCCATCGTCTTGGGAAATTCGGTCAGGCCGATCTCCGCGTGCCACGAGCGCCGCCAGGCGACCGCGTTGCCGCCGGTGCTGTGCGGCACGGCCAGCCACCGGCCGCCGACCTTGGCGGCGGCGTCGAACGCGTCGTAGAAGCCGCCCTGCGCCCTGGAGACGGCCTCCGCGACGTCGGAGACGTCGACGAGACCGTTGGCGTAGAGCTGCGGCCAGTTGTAGAGCATCTGGAAGATGTCGGCACCCGAGCCGGATTGGATGCCCGCCGTGATGCGCGGCTGCAGGTCGTTGGCATTGATGAACTCGAACTGCACCTCGGCGCCGAGCGCCTTGGAGGCTTCGGGAGCCTGACGCTTCAGCTCCACGTCGGCCTCCGGAATGAAGTCGACCCAGCGTACGACGTGCACCTTGGACCCCTGCGCGAAGGCGGGGGCCCGATGGGCGGCGAGAATGCCGGCGACGCCCGTCAGCTTGATGAACGTTCGGCGTTGCATCGAGCCTCCTGTCGGGAGCGGTCCGTTAAGCCTCGTAGACCTTCTTGAGCTCACCCTCGGCCCACTTCACGGCGTCCTCGGCCGACATGCCCTGCACGCCCTTGGCGTACATGTCGGTGATGATGTACTTCGTGAAGGCCTCGGTGGCCTTCGCGGTGGACGGCCCGGCGTAGCCGAACAGCCGCGTGTTGCGGGCGGCCGTGCGGAACATCTTCAGCGGCTCGTCGAGCTTGCCCCACATCGGGTCGTTCTCCCACTTGTGGGTGGAGCCGACGGAGTAGCCCTCCTGCGAGGCGAACCATTTGCCGTAGTTCTCCGGCTTGTGCAGCCACGTGAGGAAGTCCTTCGCCAGCTTCGGGTTCTTGCTGTACCTCATCACCGCGTGCGATTGGTTGAGGAAGAGCAGGTAGCCGCCGGCCGGGCCGGCCGGCAGCGGCGCGTGGTCGATGTCCTGGAACAGCGGCTCGCCCTTCTCGTCCTTGATCTTGTCCTTCTGCCGCTTGGCCACGATGTAGATCGAGGCGCCGTTGAGCGTGGCCGAGATCTCGCCGGCGTGGAAGGCGCGGTTGTTGTTGGTGTCGTCCCAGGCCAGGCCACCCTCGTCGCAGCACTCCTTCCAGAACCCCTGCATGAATTTCACCGCCTCGACGGCGCCCTTGCTCTGGAGCACGACCTTCTTGCCCGACTTGTCGGTCTCGGCGGCGCCGAAGGCCCAGGTCATCGGGTAGGTGAAGGTCGGGGCATCGCCGAAGGTGTGGCCGAGCGTCTGGCCGTACGGCTTGCCCTTCTTCTTGAGCCCGGCGAACAGCTTGCGCGCCTCGTCCCACGTCTTCGGGTAGTGGCTGGCGCCCGCTTCTTTGAGCCACGACTTGCGGTAGGCGACGGCGTTGCCGACGATCGAGTGCGGCACCGACAGCCACTTGCCGTTGACCTGGCACGACGGCGCCCACACCTCGTAGAAGCCG
>Ga0134077_10000378_pt1 | contig 10391 bp, 8 predicted proteins | sample 15_taG_5_FD_109980 | JGI IMG/M metagenome (GOLD analysis project Ga0134077, IMG submission 109980) | Grasslands soil microbial communities from the Angelo Coastal Reserve, California, USA - 15_D_Wat_40cm_5_24_1 metaG | ecosystem: Environmental > Terrestrial > Soil > Grasslands ... | reverse complement strand
GGTTGATTCAACAGGGACAGGTGAGGCGCGAATGGCCAAGACGGCACGACAGGATGACGAAACCCGATTAACGGCCCGGCTGCGGGAACGTACGGCCACGAAGGATGCTCCGGAGACGGATCCGGCCCTTCGTTCGCTGCGCAAGCGCCTGAAACGCATTCAGCGCAAGCGGCGGCGCCTCGAGCTCAGGAAACGGCATGCGATGGGAAAGAAGGCCAAGGCGGAGACCAAGGCAGAGACCAAAGCGGAGGCCAAGCCGGAGGCCAAGAAGGCAGCAGATGAGGCGCCAGAGGCCAAGCCGCCCAAGGCCAAGACCGAAGCGCCCGCTGATGTGTAAACCCCACCCTCGGCAGCGATAGAATCGGACCTGATGAAGTTGACCCGGACGACGGAGACGAATGCATGAGCGACGAGACGAAGGAGCCCACAGAACGCTCCCTGCCTGAAGCCTCGCCCTCGGGTGATGAGCTGACCGACCACGTGTCGGATGCCATCACGACGACGTCCGACCGGCTCGCCGATCCCACGGCGACGATGGACCAGCCGCCCGCCGAGGCGACGGAAGACGTGGTTCTGGAAGAAGAGAGGGTCAAGGATGAGATAGAAATCCAAATCGATCTCTTGAAAGATCCGGATTGGGCGGTGCGCCGCGAGGCGGTCATCACGCTGGGGGAGATGGGCGACGAGCGGTGTGTCGAGCCGCTCGCGCGGTCGCTTCGGGATGGCGATTGGCAGGTACGGGAGGCGGCTGTCGAGGCGCTCGCCATGGTCGGCTCCCCGGCGGTCGAGCCACTCATCAAACAGTTGCGGGACTGGGACATCCGGAAGTACGCCATCAGGGCGCTCGGAAAGATCAAGGATGAACGGGTCTTGGATCCGTTGCTGGCTCAGTTACGGAGCGATGAGTTCAAGGAGGACGCGACCGAGGCCCTTGTCGAGCTCGGCCAGCCGGCGGTGGAGAAACTCGTGGCCGCGCTGAAAGACAAGGACGAGAATGTCCGGAAGCAAGCGGTCATCGCGCTCGGGCGGATCAAGGACTCCGGGGCCGTCGAGGCTCTGATCGAGAGGCTGCAGGACAAGGACTGGTTCATCCGCTTGACTGCCGCGGCGGCCCTGGAAACGATCGGCGACGAACGGGGGCGCGAGGCGATCAAGCCGCTCCTCCAGGATCCGGATCTGGTTGTGAAGATGCGCGTGGAGCGGATCCTCGCGGCGTGGAAAAAGCGGACTGCCAGTGCCTGAACGCAGGTCTCCCTCACTGCCGGGCCATGAACCGATCCAACTCTTTTTGGATCTCGTCCAGCCTCGTTCGAGGCACGGCTTTTCCCACCGCGAGTTCCAGTTGCGCCTCTCGGATTCTTGCGACCAGCGGCTTGATCGAGGAGGTCCGACCGCTGTCCCGTTCGACGCTGCTTGCCTTCTCCAGATGATCCACCGCCTCCGCCAGTTCCTTGGCGGCGCTGCCGAAATTCCGGTCCAGCAGTTCTGATTTCGCCTGGATCAGCCGCGATTTGGCATCGACGAGCCCTGAACGCTGTCGCAAGTTGCGTTCGATGCCCAAGGTGGTATCGAGGACGTCCCGCGACAGGTCCCGCACGGTCTTCCTCAGTTCGCTGATCGGACGTTGGCCGATGTAGTACCCGAGCACGAACGTGGTCCCGATCAGCACCACCAGCCCCAGAAATCTCAGCATAAGTCTCCTTCCTTCGTTCAAGGTCCTCACCGTGGCAGGGACGACACCTGGGCCAAGCTCCCTGCCGCCGCAACCCGGACTGCGGGGTCGGAATCCTGAAGGGCATGTTTGAGCAGCGGGATCGCGGCTCGTCCGCCGACCTTTCCCAGAGCGCGGCTGGCCATCAAGCGGGGTTGGGGTTGCTGGTCCTGAATCAGAGTCTCCAACACCGGAAGCGCCTTGCGGTTGCCCGCGGACCCCACCGCCAGCGCCGTCGCACTCCGGACCGAGGGATCGGAATGCCTCGCCAGATCGGCGGCCGCCAGGACCGCGTCGCGCTCCCCCAATCTGAGCAATCCTTCGACGGCGCCGACACGAACCAGCGGGATCGGATCGCGCGCCGCCTGCCACAGCGGTGGGCGGGTGTATGCCACGCGGAACCGCCCGAGGCTGGCGGCGGCGGTCCCGCGGACGCGCGGGTTCTCGTCTTCCAGCGCGCGCACCAGGGCCGTGGCAGCTCCGGCTTGGCCGAACTCCCCGAGTGCGCCGGCCGCGAACGCACGGACGTCGGGGTTCGGATCGTAGAGCGATTGTCTGAGCACCGTCAGGCTGGGTGGATGTTTGAGGCGCCCCAGCACCCCCAACGCCGCCATGCGGGTGTCCGCCTCCGGCAGGGTGGCGGCGCTCATGATTTCGGCCAGCGCGTCGGTTTGCCCCAGTTTCACCAGCGCGGCCAGCACAAACACATGAATCGCCCCTTCTTCGGACCGTGCCATGCGGGTGAGCAGCTCCTGCAATGCGGGGTCCCGTCGCTCGCCCAGGGCGTTCAGCGCCGCGATCCGGACGGCCGGAAAGGGGTCCTCCAATGCTCGCTTGAGAGCTGTCCAATCGGCCTCCGGTGCGGACCGGCCAAGGCCCTCCGCTGCCTGGGCACGAACCAACACGGACGAATCCAAGAGCCCGTCTTCAAGCAGTGGGACGACGTCGCGACTGCCTATTTCGGCCAAGGCCGTGTAGGCCGCGATGCGCAAATGCTCTTGCGGATCGCGCACCCGGCTGGTGATGAAAACCAGGGCCAGTTCGCGGAGCAACGTGAGATCGTCCGGGCTTCCCGGGGGGATGAGACGGGTGTAGACCGTGAACGCCGCCTCGGGCTGGCCGAGACGCACATAACTGAGGACCCCGACCTTCAGCAACTCGCGGGGTTGTTTTGAATCGGGCGGGGCGGCTTCCAGCAGGCGGATCACCTGGTCGTACTGGCCCTTCTGAAAGGCGACCCGTGCGTCACGCTGGGGCTCCGGGGCGTTGGGGGCCGCTCCCGGTTCAGCGGACTGGAGAAGGGTGGGCGAAGAGAAGCTGGCCACGAAGACGCACAGCGTGATCGCCCGAAGGGGGAGGAGCTGTTCCGTTCCCGAAGTGCTCACGTTCACCGGCGGCATCATTTCGCATCGGGGTCAACGGTGTCAAGCCAACAATGCAGCGAAAGCCTCACCCCGTCGAAAAAACCCTCTGCTCAGGCTGGCCAAGCCCCAAGACCGGGTCCACGCACGGTCCCTGCATGTAAGTGAGCACCCCACTCTTTCGTAGAGGGACCCCCCTCACTCTTGGGGAATTATGTTTTGTGGGGATTCCGTCCGCGTCGTGCCGTAGAACTGATCAGGCAAGGCTTATTGCCGAAGGAGGAAGGGTGACGCGCTACCAGGCCTTCCGCTGCGGGGAGCCAGCGGGGGCGTAGAGCAGTTCCATATATTCCTTGACCATCCGGCGGGCACAGAATCGCGGCGCGATCGTGCGGATGGCATTCTTCACGATCTGGATCCAGCCTCGCGGAACTCCGTCCAGATCCCGCGCGTAATACAGGGGGACCACCTCGTGCTCGAGGAGGCGGTAGAGCTGCTCAGCATCATGGCTGTCCTGGGCATGCGGATCCGCGGGGTCTGGCGAGGAGGTGATCGCCCAGCCGTTCGCCCCATCGTACCCTTCCTGCCACCAACCATCCAGCACGCTCAGGTGTAGAACGCCGTTGAGCGCCGCCTTCTGACCGCTGGTGCCGCAGGCTTCCATGGGCGGGGTGGGGGTGTTGAGCCACACGTCCACCCCAAGAACCAGGAACTTCGCCGAATGCATGTCATAGTCTTCTAGAAACGCGATCTGGCCCCCGAGCCCGCGGTCCTTGCAGACGCTGTACACCTGGTGGATGAACTGCCGACCGGGCTCATCCGCCGGATGGGCCTTGCCCGCAAACACGATTTGGACGGGACGACGACGGCTTTGAAGAATATCTTTCAGCCGATCCAGGTCCCGGAAGAGCAGGGTAGCCCGCTTGTAGGTCGCGAACCGGCGCGCAAACCCGATGGTAAGGGCCTCCGGATCCAGTAAGGTGCCGGCCGCTAAGACTTGCGAGGCCTCCAGGCGACCTTGCATCCACCCCTCGCGGGCGCGTTCGCGAATGAACCTCATCAGCTTGCGTTTGAGGGTTTGACGGACTGCCCATAGCTCATCTTCCGGGATATCGCTCACGCGGTGCCAGACCGCCGGCTCATCCGACCGATCTGCCCAGTCCGGACCCAAATACTTACTGTATAGGTGGTTCATCTCGGGCGCGATCCAGGTGGGGGCATGAATGCCGTTTGTGATGCCCCGAATCGGCACAAGATCTTGGGGAATTCCTGGCCACAAAGGGCTCCACATCGCACGTGTCACGCGGCCATGTTCGCGGCTGACCCCGTTCAGGTGCGCGGACATTCGGATGGCCAGCGCGGTCATGTTGAATCCGGCCCTCGAGGTGTCAGGGTGCTCACCCAAGCGGAGAAACGCGTCACGCGTGAGGCCCAGTTGTTCCCAGTAGCCACTGAAGTGGCGCTCGATCAGAGGGATCGGGAAGACGTCGTGTCCGGCGGGAACCGGCGTATGAGTAGTAAAGACGGTGCTCTGGCGCACAAGTTCGGCTGCCTCAGCGTGGGATTGCCCAGTCTGGACCAGTTCCCGGATCCGCTCCAGGGTGAGGAACGCGGAATGTCCCTCGTTGGCATGCCAGACAACCGGCGAGAGCCCCAGCGCCCGGCACACCCGCACGCCACCGATGCCGAGCAGCATTTCCTGGCGGAGGCGCATTTCCTGATCGCCGCCGTAGAGCCTGGCCGAGAGCTCGCGGTCGTCCGGCGCGTTCTCCGGCAGATCCGTGTCGATGAGATACAGATTGACTCGTCCCACACGGACCTGCCAGACCAGGGCGGAGACGGTCCGGCTGTCCATTTCGACCTTGATCTGGCACGGGGAGCCGGACGGCGTCCTGGCCTGGTGGATAGGCGAATCCAGTCGATTGAATGGCAGGTACTCGGGCTCCTGCCAGCCTTCCGCTGTGATCCGCTGTCGGAAGTAGCCCTGGGGATACATGAATCCTACCCCCACAATGGGAACTCCCAGATCACTGGCCTCCTTGCAGTGATCGCCCGCCAGGATGCCCAGCCCGCCGCTGTAAATCGGAATCGAGCTGTGGAGTCCGAGTTCGGCCGAAAAATACGCGATCGTGCAAGTTGAGAGTGTGGGGTATTGGGTCACGAACCAGGTGCCCCTGGCCGCCATATACTCGTCGTAAGCCTTGAGCACGGCGGAGTACTGGCGGACAAAGACGGGGTCCGTGCCGAGTGAGGCGATCCGGTCAGGTTTCAGGTCATGCAGGAGTTTGACCGGATTGTGGTCGGTCAGTCGCCAAAGCGTCCGATCCATGGCTTCGAACAGCCGTCTGGCATCCGGGTTCCAGCTCCACCAGAGATTGTTTGCGAGTTCCTGCAGACGAACCAGACCGCCGGGCAGGGGCCCCGGCGGTCCGGCAATCGGTTGTGCTTCGCTCACTCCCCCTCCTTTTTCAAGCAAGCAGCTAACAGCGAGCAACTAGTAGCCAAGATTCCGACCCCACTGTTTGCTATTCGCTGCCGGCTACTCGCTATAATCTCCTTCATCACGCATGGCCGCTAAAGTGCCAGCTCTTCCAGTCCGCGGAGAACGCCACCTTTGCGTAGCGTTCTCCTAGAATCTTGGTGACCCGGTTCATACGTCGCGTCAGTTCCTGGGCTTCTTCGGGTCTCAAGTCCTCCCTGAACCGGGGGTGAAGGCCCCAGCGGGTTTCCACCTCTTCACCCGCCACGCTGGACATGACGCTGATCAACTTGATTTCGTTCCCGATCAGACCTCCAATAGCCTGTTCAGCGGTTTGTCGATCCGAGACGGCGGAAGAAGCCTTCCCTTGCACGGACCCTGCACCTCCAGTGGCCTCTTCGAACAACGCCTTCATGGCCGGCACCATTGAGCTGGCACAGAGCGTAGCCGCGGAGAGCACCATACCGTTGCCCGATGCGCCCATCATCTGCGCCACTCGCTCGCTGAATGTCTTGAAAAACTCTTCCTTGCCCTTGCTCTCCTCCGTGACCAGGAAGCGAAAGCGGTCGTAGCGTTCCCGGCTTTCTGCCACCGCGCGGCCGATCGTGTAGACGATCTCCATCTCGTCGCTGTCAGGGCTGAGGGCGGGTTCCAGGACCGTCCTCAGTTGGTGGCTGACAGTGTCTTCGAGACTATCCATGAACTGCGGTTGCTCCCGAATCGGCACGTGGAGGGCCGACAGCCGATCTGCCAGATTGAACATGACTTTCAGAAATTCAAGGTACAGCTTCCATTCATCCGTTTTCTTTAGCTTCAATGCCTGCTCCGGGGCGCTGCGCTTCACCATCGTGACGGATTCTCCCGCTCCCGCCACCATCAAACTGCCCAGGTCGCGCAACAAGCCGGAAAACGGGCTGTGGGACCCTGCCATGCCTCCCTCCGAGAAATGTGCGACCATTATATACAACTCCGGCGCACGGTCCAAGGAGGAAGAGTGTTTCGCAGGCGAGGCGGAGCCGGTCGGTCGTTGCAACGGGGGAATCGCTATGCTATACAGCCCCATCATATGCGAAGAGTGTCCGAAAGGAAGGATGCGGTCGCGCGGAATCGGCATCCAGGCGGCAAGACCGGATACCGTGCGGGAGGTGTGAAGGCGGCATGGATCGGAGAATGAAACCATACCTGCTCCGGCGGGGCGCTGAGGAGGGTGTTCCCCCGAAGTTGTCCCTGGACTACGGGCAGGCGTTGAACCCGCAGCAACTGGCGGCCGTGATGGCGGGGGATGGACCGGCGCTTGTCATCGCGGGTGCGGGCAGCGGCAAGACCCGCACGCTGGTGTACCGCGTCGCGTACCTGATCGACCTGGGGAATGATCCAGGGACAATCCTCTTATTGACCTTCACGCGCAAGGCGGCGCAGGAGATGCTGAAGCGGGTGGGCCTCCTGATCGGGTCGCGGAGTGAGCGTGTGTCGGGCGGGACCTTTCACTCGGTTGCCAACATGCTCTTGCGACGCTACGGACGACCGATCGGGCTGGAGCCCGGCTTCACGATCCTGGACCGGGGCGACGCCGAAGACCTGATCGGGGTGCTTCGCACGCAGCTTGGCCTGCACGAGAAGGACAAGCGCTTCCCCCGTAAGGGAACGATCGCCGAGATCTTCAGTAAATGCGAGAACACCCTCCGGAGCATGGAAGAGATCGTGCTGGGGGAGTTTGGGCATTTCTCGGAGCATCTGGAAGACCTCGAGAAGCTCAAACGTGCCTACCAGGCGGCGAAACGACAGCGGCAACTTTTGGACTACGACGATCTCCTGGTGAAACTTCGGGAATTGCTGAGCGGAGATGACGCCGCGCGACGGGCGATCTCACAGAGTTATCGCTACATCCTCGTGGACGAATATCAGGATACCAACCGTCTGCAAGGGGACCTGATCAGGAAATTGGCGGAGACGCACGACAATGTGATGGTGGTGGGGGATGATAGTCAATCGATCTACGGCTTCCGCGGAGCCACGTTTCGGAACATTATGGAGTTCCCCGAGCAGTTTCCGGGAGCGACGATCTACAAACTGGAAGAGAATTACCGGAGCACCCAGCCGATTCTGAATCTGGCCAACGAGATCATTCGGGGAGCCGCCGAGAAATACAGCAAGCGCCTCTTCACGCAAAAGCTGGACGGACCGCTGCCGGTGCTGGTCCAGGCTGGCGGAGAGAACGCGCAGTCTCGGTTCATCGCTCAGAAGATTCTGGAGCTGCGGGAGGAGGGCGTGCCGCTTGATGAGATCGCGGTCCTCTTCCGGTCCAGTTTCCATTCATTCGATCTGGAGATCGAGCTGTCACGGAGGGATCTGCCGTTCGTGAAACAGGGCGGGTTCAAATTCATCGAGACGGCGCACGTCAAGGATCTCTTGGCGCACCTTCGGGTGGTCGAGAACCCGCTCGACACCGTGAGCTGGACCCGCGTCTTGTTGCTGGTGGAGGGGGTGGGGCCCAAGAAAGCGCAGGACCTGGTCGCCCTGTGTCTCAAGACCGAACGACCTGTTGACGTGCTCGGTGAGGCCGGCGGCCGATCCTCCCGGGCGCTGAAGGACCTCGCGCGGATGCTGGAGGAAACAGCCCGGCCTGGAGCCTTGACGCCGGCGGAGCAGGTCAGCCAGGTCTATGATTATTACCTGCCCATCCTGAAAGATCAGTACGACGATTATCCGAAGCGAATGCGTGACCTGGAGCATCTCTACACCATGGCCGAACGGTACCATCGCCTCGAGGAGTTTCTGTCCGACTTGGCATTGGAGCCTCCCGATCAAAGCGTCGCCGACGTGGAGGCGATGGGTCGGGACGACGAGCGGCTCGTTCTCTCGACCATCCATTCGGCCAAGGGGCTTGAATGGCAGTGCGTGTTCGTGATCTGGGTTGTGGACGGGCGGTTTCCGTCCGCCTATGCCTTCTTGACGGAGGATGAATTAGAGGAGGAACGGCGGCTGTTCTACGTGGCCGTGACCCGCGCGAAGCGGCATCTCTACCTGACCTATCCCATCAACGTGTATGATAAGACCACCGGCTCGGTGCTCTCCAAACCGTCCCGGTTTCTGGACGACGTGTCCCCCTCCTTGTTTGATACCTGGGCGCTTGTGGAAGAAGACAGCTCCCGCGGCTGGAGCGGACGGGGCGGCGAGTAGGGATCGCCCCACCGGGCACGTCCTGGTTGAGGGGCCCGTGATCACTCGTCTGGTGTTGTGCAGGGGGTGATCAGCCGAGTTGGCGCTTCAATGTCTTGTGCTCATCTCGGGATGCGCGCGTTGATTCTCGGGCTATCGGTGGCGCTCGTTGGGGTGGTTCATGCCGGGCCGGCGGTAGCCCCGGAGCGCCTTCCTGCCTCGAAGAGCGTCTGGGATGCCTTGATCGAGCGGGCGCAAGGGCTCGGCCTTCCGACTCGGTTCCTGCGCCTCATCCCCCCTGGTTTTGTGACGCTGGAGTTCGAAGACCTGCACGCGTTTGCGGCTGAGTACCATCCGGAGGAGCACCGCATGGTGCTGAACCGCACGCTCTCGTTCAACGCAGCCGGCGGAGTCCTGAGGCCACTGGATACGATGACCCACCGTGACTTAGGGACCCTCTATCACGAACTGTTTCACGCCTATATGGATTACCTCAGGTCGTTGCCTGACGTGGCCGCTGCTGATCCCAACGCCTCCCGACTGCTCGCGTTCGCGGCCGAGCAGCAGTGCCGGTATCAGACCGTCGCGATTACGCCTGTGCTGCAGCGCAAGTCGGCGACCGAGACCCGGTACTTGACCGACCGCGAGTCCTGGGAAGCCCTCAACGAGACCTGGGCGGTGTTCGTAGGCTGGGCGACGTGGACAGGACTAGAACTATCGGGACAGCGCGGTGCCCACGGGTCTCGGAACCACCGTGGGACGGAAAGCTGGTTCAAACGGTTACGGAAGGCGGACCGGGACGGGGATCTGATCGGCTATTACGAACCCGAGGATCCGGCCGAACGCATGATCGCCCGGAAACGGTATCTGGCTCCTTCGCATCGCATTTCACCGCGCGAGGTCGCACTCCTGTTGGAAGTCCTGCTCGAAGAACCAGCCGAACAGGCCCAACGCTCCGCTGCCGTCATGGAGCCGCGACCGGCACCCTCCGAGGGCGGGAGACTCTGCCACTGATCACGTCGCTTGGTTCTGCCGCGCCGGAGGCCATCTGCTTGCTCTCCGTCTAGCTTGCGCCGCGGCCAAACCGCAGAAATGCGGCCCCAGCCCCACATCTTGATTTCCCCCTTGACAACTGGATAAACGGCCAATATAATTCGATATTTCGCAAACCAATGGTGTTCTCCCCCTCGATCAGTTATCCAGCTCCAGGGTGCAAGGGGCGGGATACCTGTGAGCGGGGTGGTGTGTGTTTCGATTCTGATTCACGATCCTGCTGACAGGGAATGGCTGTATCGCGTGGGGTGGAGACGCGAGTATCCACGAACTCGGACGGGCAGGTACCCAAGTGGACAAAGGGGGCAGACTGTAAATCTGTTGCCATCGGCTTCCAAGGTTCGAATCCTTGCCTGCCCACCACTACCAAGAAGTGCTGAGGACTGAGTGCTGAGGTCTGAGTATTGAATGGGGTGGCTGATCTTGTCCCGCCTCTCAGTCCTCAGTCCTGGGCACTCAGCCCTGGTGAAAGAGGGCGGGCGTAGCTCAGTGGTAGAGTTCCAGCCTTCCAAGCTGGCTGTCGCGGGTTCAAATCCCGTCGCCCGCTCCATGTTGGGGAGGCGTTAAACGCTAATCGTTATTCGTTAAACGTAACGCGGTGGAACTCTACCCTTCGCCAAAATCACCC
>Ga0134077_10000369_pt1 | contig 10485 bp, 8 predicted proteins | sample 15_taG_5_FD_109980 | JGI IMG/M metagenome (GOLD analysis project Ga0134077, IMG submission 109980) | Grasslands soil microbial communities from the Angelo Coastal Reserve, California, USA - 15_D_Wat_40cm_5_24_1 metaG | ecosystem: Environmental > Terrestrial > Soil > Grasslands ... | reverse complement strand
TACAACAATTGTGTCGCTGGCAAAACTGTTTCCAAACTGTATGTACTGCAGGACAGGCCCAGTGAAGATTCCTGCGACTCTGAACTCAACAGGCTTCGGGATGTCCATTGTAATGTTTTCTCCCGCGGAGACCCCCAATCTAGACGCCAAAGAATCAGGTAACAGCACAGTTTGATTGTTGCTTGCCAATTGGGCATACGCAACCTGCGGAGGCGGCGAGTTAACGAATTGATAGTTAACGATCTGGGGGAATACTGTCGGATCGATTGCGAGTATTCCTACAGATGTTCTGTTGCCGGATGGACCAAAAGCAGTCGGGTTCACAGGAAGGAAACTAGGTCCGAGGGGAGTCGCAGATGAGACTTGGGCTAAACTCGTCAGGTTGTTTGTGAAACTGATAGGCAATGACTCGTTTGCGACGAGGATGATATCGGCCCCCAATGCTTCTTGGATTCCCTGATCGAGAGCTGTCTGGACCCCTCCTTGGATACCTCCTAGCATGATCACGAAGCTGAGTGTGATTGTGATCATTCCGAACGAGATCGCGTTTCTAAGCAATCTGCGTCTACCGTTTCTCGATGCGATGTATCCAACAGCTCTTGAGAATGGTAGGAGCGGTGCGGTGAGTATTCGGCCTGATCGTCCGAACAGTATTGCGCCGAGAATAACCAGCCCCATTGGGATGAGTGCAACATCGAGGTAGGGGACGTGGAACGGCGTTATTCTGGCAGCCTCTAGCGAGCCAACTGTGAGCATGCCCAAGCTGACAAGGACGATGATTGAATCCGGGATTCGTTTTCGAGAGTTTCGGGCGGAGGGTCTAATCGCTTGGATAATGTTGATCCGGCTTGCGGAGGCGGCTGGGTAGAGCGATCCGGCGAAGACAGCTGCAAAGCCCGCTCCAAGCCCCATTAGAGTGATGGTTGGGGTGAGCTGGACTAGCGGGAGAGATGGGGTTTGGAGAATGTTCTCTGCAACTGCGGTGAAGCCCCTCGATAGAATCAACCCTGTAAAGACACCGGCCACTGTTCCGATGGTGCCGATCAGCATTCCCTCAACCAAGAAAATCTTGAAGATCTGTGACCGGCTGGTTCCGACGGCACGCATGACCCCGATCTCGTAAGTGCGTTCGTTTACGGTCATGAACAGAGTGTTGAAGACGATGAAAGCACAAACGACTAGCGCGACGGCGACCATTACGTTTAGCCCTAGTTCGAATCCGGCGGTTTGTCCCGCTATTCTTTGAACAGCTTCAGCTTTTGGCGCGTTTACATTGAAAAGCGGTGAGCCTAGGAGACGTTGAATCTCGTCCCGGACCTGTGGCGCTCGGGTTGGATCATTGAGAGTTGCGTAGATGTGGGAGATCATTCCTTGAAAGTTTAGGGTTGATTGGAGCTCAGGGAGGTTGACATAGACCGACGCGCCGATGTTGCGCAGCGGATGGTTGATTCCCACCACTGATAGAGGAATCGTGACATTGGTTCTAGCAATGACGTTTGGAGTGAAGACGTTGAGTGTGGACCCGATTCTCAGCGCATACTTCTGGGCCAGCCCATCATCCACCGTTGCCTGGCCTGGAGAGAGAGTCTTGGCGCCGGTAATGTTGTAGCTGGAATAATCGAAGTCGGTCCCGTTGACTCCTACCAAGGGAAAGAATGTCCGATTGTCGGTGGTGCCAAACCAGATTAGTCTGACGGCTGTTTGTTGAACTTCAGAGGCACTCTGGACATTGCTCAGATAGTGGCTAGGGAATACTGGTGGAAGTCCGCCGTAGCTTACGACGATATCTGTCCGGCCCCAGAACTTGTTGATGTAATTGGTGAACTCGCCAGTCGCACTTGCAGTCGCTAGATTGATCCCCACGAGCAATGCGACTCCGAGAATGACGGCGAGAATTGTAAGCGCGGTTCTTGCGCGCCGTTTTGGAAGATTGCGGTAGGCAATCTTGGCCGAAAGCATGATCTAGTATCAGCTTTGCACTAGTTGGGCTGTGAGAGAGATCGTGCGGGTTCCGGAGGAACAGGCTCTATCGCTCTCATCCTGTAGGACTCTCTGGGATGCTGTTGCGGTCCTTTCGTTATCATACCGTCGCGCATTTCAAACAGTCTCTCCGCTCGATCCGCGACCACTGGGTCGTGTGTGACGACTAGGACGGAAGCGTTCTCTTTCTTCGCTGACTCGTACATTATCTGAACTACCTCAGTGCCTGTCTTCGTGTCCAAGTCTCCTGTTGGTTCGTCGGCGAGGATGATTTTCGGGTGGTTTGCTAGGGCTCGGGCTATGGCAACCCGTTGTTGCTCTCCCCCGCTCAGTTCATCTGGGAGGTGCGTGAGGCGTTCTTTGAGGCCGACGCGCTCAAGCATCAAGCGGGCTCTTTCTTGGGCAGCTTTCGGTTTCACTCCGGCGGTTAGCAGAGGCAGTTCCACGTTTTCTAAGGCTGTCAGTACTGGTATGAGATTGTGAAACTGGAAGACGAAGCCGATCTTGTATCGCCTGAGCTTTGTGAGCTGACCATCCTTCATGCCAGTGATGTCGTCTCCGTCAATCAACACTTTCCCAGATGATGGTTTGTCCAGTGTTCCTATGATATTGAGGAGTGTCGTCTTTCCCGACCCCGAGGGTCCGGTTATGACTACGAACTCAGCCTGGTACAGGGTGAGGTTGACCCCGCGGAGCGCGTTCACCATGACGTTGCCTAGGCGATATGTTTTCTCCAAGTTCGCAACTTGGACTACGGCAGGGGTTTCCAACTAGGCTCAGTCCGCAAGAGGCTAGGAGCCGAGCCCCGAATATCTTCCTTTCGAGGATAGCTTCCCGAAGCGCTTAAGCCCTGAGAGAATCATTCTCGGACTATGGCTGCTAGGATTGTGATTCTCGATATCGAGACGACATCGCTTGAGGCGGACGCGGGAACGCTAGTGAGCGCTGGGCTCATGTCGGATGTCGGACGGGGCGAGTATTTGGAGGTGAAGACGACGAGCGACGAAAAGCCGCTTCTATTGAGGCTCGTGAAGCGATTGGAGAGTTACGATGTCATGGTGACTTGGAATGGTAGGAGCTTCGACATCCCGTTTCTCACGACCCGTCTCATGAAACACGCGCTTGATCCTAGACCGATTCTCCGCAAGTCGCATATTGATCTTGCTGATATTGTGAAGAGCAGGTTGAGGCTCACGTTCACCTATCTCGATCACGTTTGTGACTTCTTCCAGATAGCTCGAAAGAAAGGTCCGATGGGCCTCGACGTCCCACACCTCTATATCCGAGCGCTGGAAGGGGATAGAAAGGCCGCAGCGTCTATACGTGAGCACTGCCTTGACGATTTGCGGGCAACCCGGCAAGTTTTCCTGAAGCTCAAGCCTCTGATTGAGCAGCAGCTAGAGTACGCCGAAGGGCAGTCTTAGCCCGAAGAATGTTGCGAGAACTGCGAGGATTGCGAGGTAAACGCCGAAGAGTCCGAGGGTGATTAGGAGGTTTCTTGGCCAGCGTTTGCTCCATGCTATTCCGAACGGTACGCCTACTGTGAAGCCTATGACGTGGGCGATGTAGGCGATGCTGGGATCGTAGCCAAGACCAGGGATCAACGTCGGATCGTATACGAGTGCTACGTTGTAGAGGAAGTAGAGCATGGCTACGAGTCCCTGCGGAGCCATGAAGAGGAACGAAAACTTCAGCGGGTTCATCAGCATCACACAGGCGGCTAGTGTGAAGATGGCTGCTGAGGCTCCGAGCATGCCGGTGTCGGGTGCGTAGAGTCCAAGGGCGGGAGGGAGGAGGAATGCCGTGAATCCTCCAATGAAGAAGACGGCGAGGTGGTAGTCTCTGCCGATCATCTTCTCAAGGGTGTTTCCGAACACGAAAAGGAAGAGCATATTTCCGAAGAGATGGGTAGGGCTGGCGTGGAGGAAGAGGGCGGTGAAGATTGTCCATACTCTTCCGGCCAGTAGGTTGTTCCAGCTGAACACGAAATTTGTGTCGATGAAGTTGGGGTCCTGCTGCCAGGCCCAGAGGCTCAGGCCTACGCATCCTAGTATGAGTAGATAATTGACCCTCAACAAGAACCCCTCGAAGCCGCTCTGCCTCTAGGGGCCTATTTCAGAAGTTCCTAACTACGGCCATATGCTCTTCGTTCTTTTCGGTTCGTTGTGTAAAGACCGTTTGCGCCAAACCCTTTTACCCGCCAGCAAGCCGAGGCCTCGCGTTCATCCTTGGGGTTCAGATCCCAATCCAGAGCCGAAGCCTATCTGCAGCTTACTAAGCCGAAGATAGTGTTGCTGCTGGACTTTACCGCGCTCATGGCTTTTCTTGTAGCGACACGAGGCATCAACGTGTTCAACCTAGCCGCGGTCTTGGTCGCCGGTACCCTCGCTTCTGGTGGAGCTGGCGCATTGAACTGCTATCTCGATCGAGACATCGACCAGAGTATGGGGCGCACCAGCCAGAGGCCGATTCCGAAAGGGGAGTTATCACCGTTCAACGCGCTAGCGTTCGGATTGGCACTGGTAGCTGTTGGAGTCGGAATCTCCCTATTTCTTCTCTCTCTCTGGGCGAGCTTGTTCATCTTTCTCGGTGCTGCGATCTACGTTGGGTTCTATACGAAATGGTTGAAGCGTCGGACGACGCTCAACATCGTCCTCGGAGGATCAGCAGGGAGTTGCGCGCCCTTGGCAGGCTGGGCAGCGGCCACAGGAAACGTTGGTGTGATCGCACCTTGGTTAATGGCTCTGCTCGTCTTTGTCTGGACGCCAAGCCACTTCTGGAGCCTCGCCCTTCGAGCTTCCAACGATTACGCGAAGGCTGGAATTCCAATGCTCCCAGTTGTTGTCGGGGACAAGAAGGCCGCCCAGTACATCGCCCTCAACACCTTCCTCCTCGTACCATCCTCCCTCATCTTCGTCCCGCTGGGAATCTTCGGGATCATCTACCTCGCAATCGCCGGAGCGTTGGGTCTCGGAATGATTATTCTAGACTTGAAGCTGGCTTTCAACCCGACAAAAGCTCAGGCTTGGACCGCGTTCAAATTCTCGAGCCCATACCTGGCTATTGTGTTTCTCGCGATGGTACTCGACTACCGAATCGTTCTGCACTAGACAGCCAGTCAGGATCACCGGATCAGTTTCAAGAGGTTTCGGAGGATCATCATACCATGTGGATGCTCGTCATTCGACCGCTCGGGATGGAACTGGACGCCGTAGATCGGCTCTGACCTGTGTACCATCGCTTCGACCTTGGACGTCGTTGATTGCGCCAGATGTTGGAACGCGTCGGGGACTTTGGTAAGTTCCTGCCGGTGTGATTCCGCAACCATCAGGTCGGAGGGTAGTCCATCGAACAATGGATGCTTCTTGACGATGCTTACTTTTTCGTAGCCGCGGAGCATTTGGCCAAGGTCCCGCATCGGGACGTCAAAGGCTGACCCGATGATCTGATGTCCATAGCATATTCCTAGAATCGGAAACTTGGCCTTTCTGACAAGGTCTATCTGGGCTGGAATAGCTCTCGGGTTCTAGGTTTTGAGAGCAGGGCGCTGGACCCTGTAAGAATTACTAGGTCCGGTTCGGATTCTACAACTCTACGGTAAAGGTCGGGCTCGTTGAAGTCTATCTTCTCTGTCGACTGTCCGCTGCATCTTTCTATGTTCTGGACTGCTCTCTCAGTCTGTCCGGGTTGTTTGTAGTTATTTACAACTACGATTTTCAAGGTTTAGAGAGCAGCGAGGAGTTTGTCGATTTCCTCCTCTGTATTGTAATAGTGGGGTGACGCACGCAGCGCGTGAACCCTGCTCGCGACCGTGATGTTCAACTTCTTCAACCTCTCATATGTGGCTCCGGGCTCGGGGTCCTCGAAGACCACGATTCCGCTTCGCCTGTCAGATTGTAGTGGTGTCAGGATCTTGCGTCCTTTCTTCTTCAAACCCTCGATAAGATGTTCTGTGACTTTCAGGACTCTGTGGGACCTTTCAGCTTGGTCATGTTTCAACGCGAATTCCAAGGCGGCTTTGGCCCCTATCACGGAAATTACTCCCCAACTTCCACCTTCAAACATCGTCGCGTCGGGCGCAGGTACTGTCTCTTCGATGTTGAACGGTTTTCCGAACAGGTCCTGCTGGCTTGTGAGTCTCCTAACAACGGAGTCTTGGACTCCGTGCCAGCCGACATAGTTCGGGTCCAGATCCTTCAGCCTGTCATGTTTCGTGTAGACAAAAGCCGCGCCGTGAGGTCCCTGCATCCACTTGTACATCCCGCAGACAAGCGCATCAACACCATCCTGTCGGACGTCGAGCGGGAAGACTCCGAGCGAGTGGAACGAGTCGGCTATGACAAAAGCATCGTGCTCGTGAGCGATCTTTGCAATCTCGCGAATCTTCTCTCTGCAACCGTTTGTCCACGAGACATAGTCGACGGAAACGATCGAGGTATCATCGTCGATCGCTTTCTCCCACTGTTCGAGTGGGATCGTGCCGTTTTGATCACGATGTAACAGTCGAACATCTTTCGCTCGGCCGTGTTTTTTCTGGAGGTGCCAGAGGTAGATGTTTGTGGGAAAGTTGAGCTCGCTGATAACAATGTTTCCGCTCGGTTTGTAGTGTAGGCTGCTTGCCAACGCTGTAAGCGCGCTAGTAACATTCGGGACAGATGCAACCTCATCCAACGCGGCTCCGCCGATCATTTTTCCGAAGAGCCGGCGAGATTCGATGATGAGTGGTAGCCATTCTTCCCAGTTCTCACCATACTCACGCCAGTCAGCCATGTACTCGTTGATCGCATTGAGTACCGGTATTGATGGCGGGCCTGTTCCAGCATTGTCGAAGTATGCTCTTCGAGAAGTGACCGGGATCTGTTTTCTTACAAGGTCGACGTTCAAAGAGACACCGTTCTCGTGCTAGAGGTTTGTTTCGAAACCGGGTATAAAGGCAGTTCTAAAAGATTGGAGGGTCCGATCTAAATCTCGAGATCATCATCCCTGGGGTCACCGTAGAATTCTCTATGATTTGTCTTGTCGGAAAGACAGTTCTTACACCAGAACCGGTTCAGCTGGGGACTGTACTGGGCGTAGCTGTCGGTGACAATGTTTCCGCAATGGCCGCAACGGACGATGAGCACCTTTCGCAGTTTATGGTTGGGTAAGTCCCTCCTGTGGCGTTCGATATCTGTGTCGCCGGGTTCGAGTACCATGTTACAGTTTTCACAATAGTAGATCGTGTCGAGAATCGCCTTGTCACGTTCGTCTACCCAGCCCTCAGCCAAGGTCCCAATAGTCGCCTCCACCTCAACTAGGTCTCGTCTGTGTTTGAAAAGCTGCGTTTTTCTTGCCTCGGGTTACCTTGAACAAAGCAATCGAGAATGCTGGTTCAGGAGAGCTCGGTGTTTCTCGGCATGTACGGAGCTTGCCTTCTCTCCCCCATCTTCCGATAAACTTATACTGACAGTACCTCCTTCGCGATTTTCTGAAGAATCGTGCGGGCGAAAACGCCGATTCTAACTATCATCCTCACATTGACCATACTAACAGTCCTACCCAGCTCCCTGTCTTCGGGTCGCGCTGTAGCTCAGAGTGGTTTCACGCCATGGTCTCCATTCGGTCCCCAAGAAAAGAAGCTCATCATAACCGATTATGGAGATCTCAACGGCATGTTAAACGCGTTCCAGAACGGACAGATCGATATCCCTGACTCTCCGCTGGGAGTCGCAGGCACCTCATCGTGTATTAATGCAAACTTCTTCTGTACCAGCCCAACCTCGGAATTCGGGATCTTTCAGCTAGACATCAACCACCGCATACCGTTCTTGGGAATTTCACTTCAAGAGAATCGATCCGCTCCCCCTCCCTCGCTTATTCTGCCTGTTACCACAGGCCCAGGTTGTTCAGCAGGATTCGGCCAGTTAATCGTCCAACTTCGCAACCAGGAGCAGGGCAACGCGGTTATTCTTGACAGTCTGAACAAGTTGACTATCTCAAACCAGCCTAGCGGTTCGCCGTCAGCCACTGTAGGCGATTCTGGCGGAGTCAACCCGACGGGCACCTATGTTTTCCCGTGCATCTTAGGCGGTACCTACGCGATCAGCTCCAGCGTCTATAACAGTAACTCTTCCTGTTCGTCCGTGACGCCGACGATTTGTGTATCCGTCGGCGGCGGTCAAACTGTGACAACTACGCTCCTCGTAGATTGGAACAGTCCCAGCACGAAGCAACCGTCACAGGCAGGAGTCTACGTTGGACGTGCGCTTTCTCACCTCTTGGACAAGCCGAGCTTCATCCAGGGAGTGTTCGGGAATTTGGCAACGTTCGACGACGAACAAGTTGCTCCATCCCAGAATGTTCCCGGCCTCTTTTCGAACACGGCTGAGTGCTCCGATCATCTTTGGTTCAGTCCATGCAATCCGGTATCCGGGTACAACTTTGTCAGCGACAGCGTAGGTGGCGGTTCAGAATGGTGGACTCTCCCCGGCCAGGCGAACGGTGTCAGCTTGGGATATTCAGGCGTGTCTGATCTTAGAGCTGCTTGCGACGATTTTGTCAAGGCCGGCTTTACGGTTGTAGGTGGAGCAAATTCAACGGACTGCGGAGACGTCGCTCTGGCCTCTCAAGGCTCCGTCGCCCTCTCCACCTATGCACACCTGGACAACAGGGGGCAACACGTGTTCAACGCGTGGAGGACAAACCAAGGACGAAAAGAATTCGGAATCATCCTTAGTGATACGATCAACTTTCTCTTCGGGACACCAAACAACGGTTGCACAGTTCTCTACTGGGGCACATCTTGTACGCCGAAGGGAGCAACATTCTCCCAGAGCCTTTGCGTCCTCCAGCAAGCCTGCGCGTGGAACATCTACCAGGGAGGCTGGGACCTAAGCCCCTTCCCGCAGCAACTATACGACGACTACCACAGCTCCTTCGGATCAAGCTTTTGCGGCGGTCCTCCAGTCGTAACCCTCGCAAACTACCCTGTATACTGCGATCCTGCGCTTGATACATATGCAGCGGCTGGAGAGTTCAGTCCCACCCTGCCCCAGTCTACCCAGTTCTTCGCCAAGGCTGCCGCGACAGGTACGTCAAATGGAATGACAGATCCAGCCTTCACGCGCATAGACCAATTCCTGGCTCTGAACGGCTGGAACTTCCAACAGTGCACCGGGTCCCCACCTCCATGCTTCTCACGGTCGAGTCTCGTCAACACTCTCGGCCGCGGATTCCTCGCTGGCTACGGGTACTGGTCACTGCTGAACATGCGGCAAGTGCCCGGTTATGTTCCGCCTAGTCCAGGGTTCGCTCCTGGAGGCGGGGATCCGGATCTGATTCGTCGAGGCTTCAGCCAGGACATCTTCAGCATGAGCCCGTTCCAGGCCTACACGAACACTGAAAGGGAGATTGTAAGCCTCCTCTACGACTCCCTGCTGCAAGCGAACCCGATGACCGGAGGGGCAGATGGCCAGATCGTAGACTGGCAAACCATTGCCCACTCTTCCACTTTCAACCCGAGCGAAGTCTCATGCAACACCCTCAACGGTTGCATTACCGGAACAACAACGTCCATTTGGCAGCTTAGGAATGATATCAAATTCCAAGACGGAACCCCGCTGACGGCGGATGATGTCGTTTACACAATTCTCTCCTTCAGAGATGTCCCGGCAATTTACTACCAATATCTTGTGAGTAGTGTTTCCAGTGCAACTGCGCTTAGCTCTCGCACTGTACAGATCAAACTACAAGGTCAGAGTGCCTTCGGAATGTCTGACCTGGGTTCCGTGCCAATAATCCCCCGCCACATCTGGGAGCCGGTCTGTGGTCCCATCGTGAACGGAGGTATCCCTGGCGGGTCGACATCTCCATGCGCGGATCCCACGTTTGATCCGATGGCTCAAGGCATCATGATCGGCGGCGGGCCTTGGCAGTGCATCGTGCCTGTCGGATTTCCTAACGCGGGTCACGTGGGAGGATCTTGCGTAGAGCCAGTCTGCCAACCGGCTTGCGTGGGAGGCCAAGTAGTCCAAATCGGCACAAAGATCCTGTTAACACGCTACGACGGGTTCGCCAGATGCTGCCCGGACGACACGTCCAGCAGTCTCTACAAGCTAAGCTGGGCCGACAAGAACAACGATGGAATCGTCAACATCCTCGACTTGGCAAATATCGCAGCTCATTACGGACAGCCAGATCCATACTGGGTCAACTCAAACATCGCCCCAGGATCAACGGTCAACGCCGTGGACCTTGCGACCGTTGCGATCTACTTTGGCCACGGAACCATCTATCCATTCCGACCCTTACAACTTACCGATTTGGACCCGCAAATAGATCCATTCTTCTGCCCCGCCACGGGATGTTAGAGACTTTTTGCTTAGGGTTCTCAGTCTAGCTGTGATTCTCAGTCTGTCTGTTCTTATGCTGTTGCCGGGAACGTATGCTCCGGTCCGTGCGCTCAGTCAGGCGTTCTATAGATTCTCGCCTTTCGGGCCTTTCACCCAGCAGTTGATCATCCACTTC
>Ga0134077_10000363_pt1 | contig 10544 bp, 11 predicted proteins | sample 15_taG_5_FD_109980 | JGI IMG/M metagenome (GOLD analysis project Ga0134077, IMG submission 109980) | Grasslands soil microbial communities from the Angelo Coastal Reserve, California, USA - 15_D_Wat_40cm_5_24_1 metaG | ecosystem: Environmental > Terrestrial > Soil > Grasslands ... | reverse complement strand
GGGGCTCACCACTTATTCACCGGTAATAAAAATAGGCTAGGCACATTCTTTCTGGAAGTGGTGGTACAAAATTTATAGAACTGTTGGCTTGGCATTTCTCATACAACAATGGATATTGAAAAGCAACTTGCACTTGTAATGCGGGAGCCGACAGAGGAAGTCGTGACGGCGGGCGAGCTTCGAGCACTGTTTGAAACAAAGGCTCACCCCAGGCACTACATTGGCCTCGAAATATCCGGCGCTCTCCACCTGGGCAGCCTCGTGCTGACAGGGTTCAAGATAAATGACTTTATCAAGGCCGGCATTCATTCGACCGTTTTCCTTGCCGACTGGCACACTTACATCAACGACAAGCTTGGAGGCGACTGGAACAGGATAAAGAAGATCTCGCAGTACTATATGGAGGCGTTTAAGTTTTTTTGCCCCGGCGTCAATATTGTTCTTGGCAGTGACCTTTACAAGCAGACAGAAAACTATTGGGAGGACTTTGTGCGTTTTAGCAAACACATGACGCTTGCAAGGACCATGCGGTCGCTCACAATCATGGGAAGAAGCGAGACAGAGAAGAACCTCAACCTTTCGCAGCTGCTCTATCCGCCGATGCAGTCAGTCGACATCAAGGCGCTCGACCTTGACATCGTTCACGCCGGTTTGGATCAACGCAAGATCCATATGTTGGTCCGGGAGATATTCCCGAAGTTAGCCTGGAAGGTGCCGGTAATAGTGCACCACCACCTTCTGCCGGGCCTTTCAGAGCCTGTTAGAACGGGTCTTGACGAAAACGCGGTAGAGGACGCGAAAATATCAAGCAAGATGAGCAAGAGCAAGCCTTCGAGTGGGATACTCATCCACGACGACGAAAAGACGATAAGCGAGAAGATTTCCAAGGCTTTCTGCCCGATGGGTGTCGCTGAAGCAAACCCGGTTCTGGAGCTGGTGCGCTACGTCGTTTTCCACCAGTTTGAGAAGTTTACGATAGAGCGGTCTGCCAAGCACGGAGGCAGCATTACCTATTCTAGCTACAAAGAAGTGGAGCAAGATTTTGTGGCAAAAAAGATACACCCAATGGACCTAAAGAGCGCGACTGCGACCTATGTCAACAAGATAATCGAGCCGGTATATCAGCACTTTAAAGGAAGAGAGCCGGAGCTATAATTTATCTGACCAGTTTTCTTGCAGCTTCAACTATCTTTGCAACTTCGTTTGCAGGTGTATCCTTGTCCATTGTGAGGTAGTACAAGTGCTCTTCGCTTGCGATTGTCAGTATCTTGACCTTTTCGTTCTCCGTGAAGGTGTATTCGGTTCTGCCTATTGACCTTTCAAAGTTCTTGCGGAGCTGGTTCCTTGCTGCCTCAATAAAGTATTCGTTTCTCGCTTCATCTTGCCTGAGCAATGGCACTACCCCTTTGCGCAGGCTACCAGCCAGTGTGCGGCCAAAATTGTTCATGATGCCTGCGTAGCGTATTCGCGGCGATATGGTAAGGATCTTGCTGCATTTCTCCTTGTATCTCTGGGTCTCTGGATCTGCCTGCGGTCTTGACATAAGGTAATTTTAGAAAACAGCTGGTATATGAACTACCTTACGCGAGGTTTGGTATCGACATCTTGTTCAGCCGCCGCTTCAAGAAGACAGCCAACATGACTGACACGACTGACAATATCACGGCTGTAAGAAATATCGTACTGTACGCCTGCATAGAGGGGAATGCCGTTGGCCTATTCGCCACCTCTATTGTAGACTGGTACGTCTGCATATAGACTCCGGCAAGGGCTGGTCCAACAGAGGCCCCAACGATTCGCAGAAGCGTGTTCATTCCAACCGACATGCCCATGAATTGAGCAGGCGTGGCAAGTATCGTGACGTTCAGCGCCCCAACGTTTGTAAGTGACAGTCCTGTAGACAGCACCGCAAGGCTCGCAGCAACTGACACCCAGTCGTTGTGGAATGCGAGCAGGAAAAGGAACCCAGTTGTAGTTATCGAAGTGCCGATGATTATGGGTCTGACGGACCCAAGCCTTTCAACAATTAGGCCGGATGTTGGGCCGAACACAAGAAGCACGAGTGCGAATGGAAGCTGCACGTACCCGGCCATTGCAGCATCGCCTCCAAAGCCAAGTGGATGTGGATTACGCACAAGAACTGGTATCGTCTGAAAAACCATGAACATCGAAAAGCCTACTATCATGATTATCAGGTTGGCCGGCAGTATCGCCTTGTGAGCCATAAGTTTTAGATCAACCAGAGGGACCCTCGCGCGCTTCTCTATCAAAATGAATAGTACTAGGGCCACCGCCCCGGTGGCTATGAAAATCGCGATCTGTACTGCAGACTGCAACCCTGCGCTCCCGGTCTCAAAAAGAGTCAATGCCAACAGAAATGAAGTGACAAAAGTCGCCAGTGCAATTGCTCCCTTGACGTCTACACCCTTTGGGATATTTGCTGCAGGTATCCTTTCAGGTGCTTGCTCCCATGGCTCCATTTTGCGTTCGTAGTTGAAACGCCAGATTACGACAAACAGCGCGACTGCAACTGGTATCGTGGAGAAAAATGTGGCATGCCAACCATAATTGTTTATAATTATGCCGCCGGCAAGCAGGCCTATCACCGCGCCAGAGGCAAACATTGACGAAATGACGCCCTGACCTATCGAGATCTTTTCCCTTGGAAACTGGTCACGGATTATGCCAAATGCAATTACAAACATGGCCATCCCGATACCCTGAATGGCCCTTGCAATGAATAGCATGTAGATGCTTGTTGAAAACCCCGCAATAGTAATGCCTACAACATAGATCGCCATAATGGTCAGAAGTACATTCTTTTTTCCATAGATGTCTGACAGCTTGCCGGCAATAGGCATCATGACTGCACCGGGGACGAGATATGCTGTCAGTATCCAAGATGAAGTGCTGTACGAGACATTGAATTCCCGAATAAGATCGGGAATTGCCGGGATCAGCATAGTCTCAGCGTACATAACCATGGTTGCAATGCTACTCAGAACCGCGAGCACCTTCCAGGCAGAAGCAGGAATCTTTACAGAGCTTGGCGCCTTGTCCTTGTCTTCAAATGTCCCCAAACTTTTCCCAGTCCAGAAGACTTCGTGTGCTTTACCTAATTAAAAGGTGGTGAAAAGAAATTGAAGCAGAATTATCTTTCTATCTGCAGGTCATCTGGCACCTTTGGCTAATATTTTTCGGAAGACCGGCTTAGCGCATTGTCTTTAATATGATGACAGTATTAGTGTCGGACACGCCCTCTATTTTGCGGATGTCGTCTATGCACTTGTTGATCTCTGCTATCGCCGGCGCGGCGATTATCGCGGCGATATCGTACTGGCCGGTTATTTCATAGACCACTTCGACGCCATTTAGCTTCATGAGCCTGCCAGATACGGCCGACGTGTCCGCAGTGGAAGCCACGGAAATCAGCGTTATAGCGCTTGTTTTGTCGCTTGCGCCAAGCTCTATTGTAAAGCGCTTGATGGTTCCGCCGTCGACAAGGTTTTTGACCCTTCGTCGAACAGCCGACTCAGATAGCCCTATTTCGTGAGCGATCTCGACGAACGCCTTACGAGAATCTGTCTGCATAATCCGGATTATCTTTTCATCAGTTTCGTCGATATTAGCTGACATTCCGTCTCTTTTCCTCGCTAGTCAATACAAAGTCCATTATATCAACTACGCGGGAAATCGTCGTTTCATCCATTACAAGTGGCGGAAGAAGTCTTATGATGTTTCTTCCTGAATACAACATCAATAATCCGTTGCGAATTCCGTCAAAGAGAACATCTTTTACTTCAAAACGGAGCTCTACGCCAAGCATCATACCAAGGCCCCTCACCTCGCGGATTATCTTGTGTTTTTCCTTTAGACGTTTTAGGCCTTCCTTAAATTGCGTGCCTATCTTAGCCGCGTTTTCAACAAGTTTGTCGTCGGTCAGCGCTTCAAGGGTTGCGGTCCCCGCAGCGCACGCTAAAGGGCTTCCACCGAATGTAGATGAATGTTCACCAAGTTTTGTCGCTTCCATTATCTCTGCCTTTGCTACTATGAGCCCCATGGGTATTCCGCCGGCAATTCCTTTTGCAAGGCACATGATGTCTGGTGTTGTGTTCCAGTTCTGGCCCGCCCACATTTTGCCCGTCCTTCCAAGCCCTGACTGAATTTCGTCAAATACTAGGACAAGGTTGCGCTTGTTGCAGATCTCCCTTATTTTTGGCAGCAAGTCGTCTGGAGGCACGATGATGCCGGTCTCGCCTTGTATCGGCTCAAGAATCACAGTTCCGGTCGTTTCGTCAATAGCTTCTTCCAGCTTGTTTGGGTCGCTGTAAGGAACGAACTTGACTCCACTCAGGAGTGGCATGAATGACTTCCTGTACTTTTCATTGTATGTAACAGAAAGCGCGCCGAACGTCTTGCCGTGGTACGCGCCGTTCATTGCTATTATGCCATGCTTACCTGTGTACTTGCGCGCAAACTTTAATGCGCCTTCCACAGATTCGGCTCCACTGTTAGTAAAGAACATCTTGCTTAGCCCAGGAGGCGTCAAAGTCGACATTTTCTCCATGAACTTTAAACGCATATTGTTATACACAGACATGTGGGCAGTGATGAGTGTGTCTGCTTGCTTTTTGATGGCTGCTACCACCCTATCGTTGCAGTGCCCGACGAGCGCAACGCCATAACCTCCCATGCAATCAATGTATTCCTTGCCAGCAGCATCCCATACCCTGGTACCCTTGCCCCTCACAAGGTTCACCGGGAACCTCTGGTAAAGTGCTGCCAGGTATTGATCTTCGCTGTTCATTTTAGGGTTATCACCGTGCAATTATTATGAGCAATGGCTGAAGAGATGGGTTTTACAACCTGGCCGGAGGCGATTATCGCCTCCTTCACGCCCATCTCAACTGCCTCAGTGCAGGCGAGCACCTTCTTTTCCATGCCAGATCCTATCTTTGGCAAAGCTGCCTTTGCCTGCTCCAGCGTCATGCCCGTGACGAGCTTTTCGTTGAGCATTAGCCCGTTGACGTTTGTGATAAATATCACTCTGTCGGCCTTGACGCCGCCTGCCACGTATGCCGCGGCCCTGTCGCCGTCGACATTGAGGAAATCGTATTCTTCGCTCAGTGCTATTGGCGACACTACTGGCACGTAGTCGTTATCAACTAGAATGTGTATCAGTGTTGGATCAACTGCGTTTATCTTGCCGGTATAGCCACCGTCAATTATCATCTTCCTTCCTTTTTCATTTATTATCATCAATTTTTTCTTGCGCTCAGCCTTCAGTACGCCGCCGTCAATCCCAGCAATGCCAACTGCTTTGATGCCTTGGCGCAGGAGCATGCCAGTGATCGCCTTGTTTATCTTGCCTGACATGACCATTGTGTAAATGTCCGCTGTCTCCTTGTCCGTGTACCTGCTGCGAACGCCGCCTGGTGAGACTATGAACTTTTGCTCCTTGCCCAGCTTTGTAGCAGTCGCGGTCACTTCCTTGCCCCCGCCATGCACGAAGACAAGTTTGTCATTTTCAGCTATTGCCTTGATGTCCGCGAGGGCCGAGGGGTGCAGCCCATCGACTACACTTCCGCCTATCTTGATGACTATCATACCGGTGTCAGTGGCGTGTATTTCAGCCCTTCAGTCTCGTCGTAACCGGACATCACGTTCATGACCTGTATTGCAGAGCCCGCAGCGCCCTTCATCAGGTTGTCGGAAGCGGAAAGCGCTACTATCCTCTGGTTGTATTCGTCAATGTCAAAGCCCACGTCGCAAAAGTTCGAGCCTACCACGAACTTTGGATCGGGGAATTTGTAGAGGCCCTTCTTGTCGCGGATCAGGCGAACGAACGGCTCGCCCTTGTACGAGTTGCGGTACATCTTCCACAGCTCGAGCTCTTCCACCTGCCTCTTCAAGAACGTGTGGTTGGTTGTCAGAATGCCCCTGACGATGTTGACAGCATGCGGGGTCATGCTAATCTTGACCTGCTTTTTAGCTATCATTGATAGCTCTTGCTCGATCTCGCCGGTGTGCCTATGCTTTGCCGGCTTGTATGGCCTAACGACGCCGTACCGCATCGCGTGGTGCGTGCCGGCGGTGGCCTTCTGGCCGGCTCCTGACGAGCCAATCTTGCTGTCCACTACAACGTGATCCGTGTCGATAAGGTCATTTTCAATCAGCGGTTTGAGCGCAAGGAGCGATGTCACTGCCATGCAGCCTGGGCACGACACCAACTGTGCGTTCTTGATCTCTTCGCGGTGTAGCTCCGGCACGCCGTAAACAGATTTTGACAGCATATCGGGGAAAGGGTGCTCCCAGCCATACCATTTGACATAGTCTTTTGGATTCTTTAGCCTGAAATCAGCTGACAGATCTATTACCTTCATCCCCCTGTCGTACAGGTCCTTGACTATCTTGTTTGCCTTGCCATGCGGAACCGACGTGAACACGATGTCGCACGAATTTGCCAGTTTATCCATGTCCATCGGCGAGAAGGTGATGTCAATGAATCCCTTCAAGCTTGGGTGGACGCGGTGTACATACTCGCCGGCCTTTTTCCGCGATGTCACCATGTTCACCTCTACCTTTGGGTGCGTGACTAGCAGCCGCAACAGCTCTCCACCTACGTATCCCGAAGCGCCAACTACTCCAACTTTCATCTATCAGTTCTTCCCCTTCATTACAACAAAATTGTCCATCTTATAGAATTTTCGCGTCAAAAATCCTCATTTATATTTTTTGGTCAGATATGACCTAATGCAGGTCAATTATGGCCAGTTCTGGTCATCACTTCTTTGCAAGTCTGACTGCATATTCTATCATTGCGCCGGGGATGTCTGACTTTGACACGCTAGCGGCGCCGTGGAACTCGACAGTGTTGTTGACTTCATGAACAATGAGCCCGCGCTTTTTGTCCTCCATCATGTCCACGCCCAAGATGCCTCCACCGACAGCTTTTGCCGCCTTGAGTGCTAGGTCTTCAAGCTCTTTTGTTATCGGCGCAAGCTCGGCCTTGCCTCCACGAGCGACGTTTGTGCGAAACTCGTTTTCAGCGGAATAGCGATAGATCGCAGTGACTAGCGTGTTACCCACCACTATGCATCTGATGTCTCGAGGCGGTCTGTCAATCATTTCCTGGACATAATAGATGCGGGCAAGCGGGCTGTCATCCTCTTCCCTCATCTCCACTACCATGCCGGCAGTTTCTTCGTCGCGCAGCGGGAACACTCCCCTGCCCCATGAGCCAACGATTGGTTTTAACACGAGCGGAAAGCCGGCCTTGTGTATGGTTTCAAGCGCGCCCTCAGCGCTGAACGCAAACTGCGTTCTGGGTGACGGGACGTTGTTCTCTGCCAGAACAAGAGATGTTATCAGCTTGTTGCCGCAGGTCTCGGCCACTTTGAACTTGTTTATCACTTTAAACCCGAGGTGCTCAAGGCAGGCTGTGAGGTACAACCCACGGTAGTGACTCACGCTCCTCTGCATTACCACGTCGCCAAAACTAAAGTCCCTCTTCTTGCTGGCCGTGCTCACTGTCATCGTCTTGGCGTCTACTATCTGCGCCTTTACACCCTTGCTCTGCGCCTTTTCGTACAGAACCTTTTCTTCAAAACGTACTTTGTCATAAATGATAGAAAGCTCTACCATTATTGTCCCCAGTCTTCGCCTACTGTTTCAGCCGGCTTCAGCTCCACCTTGTCGTCTACCTTTGAGGCGATCTCGAAGTCGCCGCCGCAGTCAGGGCACGTCACTATTTCCCCAGCCACCGCGTCCTCCGGAACGTTGATGTTGGCTCCACATTCTTGACATTCAACTTTTGATGTCATTTTCTTGCCCCCCTTTGTTGTTTCTTGTCTGAAATAGTATCTGCAGCCACCGAATTTGCGATGATGGACTGCAGACCCCAAAGCTCAACGAATCCTTTTGCTAGGCTCTGGTCAAAGGTTGAACCGGCGGCGTACGTAGCCAGATCGTTCTTGTACAGGGAATATTTTGATTCCCTGCCAACCACGCGAAGCGATCCCCTTTGCATCTTCAGCTTGACTTTTCCGGAAACTCGGACCTGAGTCGCATCTATAAACTTATCCAAGTCATCGCGCAGCGGATCCTGCCACAATCCGGAATATGCTAGCCAGCTCCACTGTTCATCGACCATACGCTTGAATGCAAGCTCATGTTTTGTCAGCACCATTTTTTCCAAGTCTTTGTGAGCTTCAATTATCGTGAGTGCTGCCGGCGCTTCGTACACTTCCCTTGACTTAATGCCAACGACGCGGTCTTCGATGTGGTCGACTATGCCAACACCGTGCGCGCCGGCCTTGTCGTTGACGTATTGTATCAGATCAGTGAGCGGCATGCGTTTGCCGTCAGCAGCTACTGGCACGCCCTTCTCGAATTCAATCTCGATGTAGCCTGCCTTGTCGTTCTGGAAATCGATGTACTTGAATGCCTCTTCAGGCGGCTCAGAGTTGGCGTCCTCGATGCTACCGCCTTCAATAGCTCTACCCCAAAGGTTGAGGTCTATGCTGTATTTCCTGGCCTCGGTGCTTATTGGGATGCTCTGCTCTTTTGCAAACTTCATTTCGACATCGCGCGTCAAGTTCATGTCCCGGATTGGCGCAATTATCTTCAAGCTCGGGTTGAGCGCGCGCATCGTCACGTCGAACCTAATCTGGTCATTCCCCTTGCCGGTGCAGCCATGTGAAATAGCAGTTGCGTCTTCCCTGTTTGCAACTTCAACTGCCTTTGCGGCAATAAGCGGGCGCGCAAGGGCTGTAGCAAGTGGGTACTTGCCCTGGTACAGGCCATTGGCCTTGACGCTTGGAACGACATAATCGCGGGCAAATTCTTCCCGCGCGTCGATGTAAACGTGCTTTATCGCGCCTATAGCCTTGGCTCTCTTTTCGATCTCTTTAAAGTCGTCTTCTTGGCCGCAGTCGACCGTGACTGTGATTACGTCGAGCTTGTGCAGCGTCTGAAGATATCTTACGCATACAGAAGTGTCCAAGCCCCCCGAGTAGGCCAGAACAACCTTGCCGTTATTTCCCAATTACATCCGTTGCGTTTCAAGCACTACATTTATATTTTTTGGTCAGTATTGACCTAAATCAGGGGATAATGACCGATGCTGGTCAACGAGAAGTCGATAACAAATGCTGTCAAAGAGGTCGTCAACAATGACCTGTCGTTTCAGGACTCACTCCAGCGCGACTACTGCAACATCAGCGCGCTTGCCCGGATAATCAAACCCCAAATAGATCAGATGCGTGGCAGCAAGAACACGAGTATCGAGAGCATCGTCACCGCGCTCAAGAGGTCAAGGCGCGACTATGATGTGCCGGAAAAGCCGATAGCGTTGATACTTGCCGGTAGCACTATAAGCGTCAAGACCGACGTAGCCAAGGTTTCAGCCGAGAAGAGCAAAAAGACGATCGAAAAGGTTGCAAAGGCCATGACGCAGAACGTTGGCAACTTTATCAGCGTGTCGGAAAGCATCATGTCGATCACCCTCGTGTTTGACGACGCGCTACTTGATGAAGTGAAGGCGATGTTCGCCCACGACGACGTTCTGGAAATTGAAGACGACCTGGCTGCAATCATTGTCCACAGCCCAGAAGAAATAATCAAGACGCCGGGGTGCGCCATCGCGTTCTACAACCAGCTTGCCCGCCGCCACATAAACGTCGAAGACACAGTAAGCTGCTACACTGATACCATCGTTCTTGTCAAGATGGACCAAGTGGGCAAGGCGTTTAACGCGCTGACGGACCTGATATCAGGCTCCAGAAAGATGCCAATGAGGAAGCGTAGGTAGCTACTGCCAGTTACCGCAACCTGAACATGTTCTATTGTAAGCAGTGCTAGAAGAGCAGAGGACGCCGCTCCAGCTTATGTCCCAAGCCCGATCTGTAGGTTTCTACTGAATCTTACAATCATGAAAGGTGTGGCTGCAAGAACCGTGCAAATATCGAAGCAATCACCTTGACGCCCCAAGAGTCGGTATCAATTCCGCTGTTTTTCGAGAGCGAAATCTTGTACAATAGGCATGCAAAGTTTATTTCGTCCAGATTGGGAAGAGCTTTGTGTACCGCCGCTACACGCTCGACGAGGTCAAACGCAAAATAGTCGACGTTTTGCAGGGCGCCAGCACCGGCCTGTCGGGAATTGAACTGGCCGACAGGACAGACATCAACAGGATGACGATTACGAAATATCTAGATGTCTTGAACGCAATGGGACTTGTGAAAAAGAAAAAGACAGGCAACGTGAACGTATGGTTCCTTGAAACCGGCATCGCGGACATCGAATTCCCGATTAATTACGTACAAGTGCAGCAAAAACTGATAAGCGCTATTCTGGCTGGCGAAGAAGAGCTGGCGCGCCGGATACTGCTCAGCGTTCTGAACTCTGACATTGACCAAGTAAGAGTGTTGACAGATGTTGTCCTGCCGGCCGTCAACACGGTCGGCGAGCTGTACAGCAGGGGTAGGCTTGATAAGACCGAAAGGTCATTCCTGCTCAACCTTATGATGGAGATTATAGATTTG
>Ga0134077_10000361_pt1 | contig 10548 bp, 10 predicted proteins | sample 15_taG_5_FD_109980 | JGI IMG/M metagenome (GOLD analysis project Ga0134077, IMG submission 109980) | Grasslands soil microbial communities from the Angelo Coastal Reserve, California, USA - 15_D_Wat_40cm_5_24_1 metaG | ecosystem: Environmental > Terrestrial > Soil > Grasslands ... | reverse complement strand
TCGAGCTCGCATCGCCGATGTGGAAAAGGCGACTCACCACCTCGCCGAGGTGCTGATGGATTCGACGTTAAAGGAAGCACTGCAAGGTAAGAAGCTCTCCGAGCTGCCATAACAGCGAGCAGCTAATAGCTAACAGCGAACAGCTCTGAGCTTTCGGCCATCAGCTATTTGCTATTCGCTATCAGCTTAAGGAGCAAAGATGGATCTTTATTGGAAGGATTCAGAGGAGATTGCGATCCGATTGATCGAGGAGCACCCGGACACCGACCCGCTCACCGTACGATTCACCGATATGCACGCATGGATCACGGCGTTGCCGGAGTTCAGAGACGATCCGAAGAAATCGAACGAAAAGATTCTGGAAGCCATCCAGATGGCCTGGCACCAAGAGTACCAGGATGCCCATTCCTGAGCCCCCCAGCTCGAGCGATCCGCGTTAACGCTGCGAACTCGGCCCCCCGGCCTGACCGTCCAGAACCTGATCGAGTCTATAGAAGTCCGTCGGAACGATGCGCTGTGGCGCCGACTGCGTCGGCTCGGTCCCTTTCATAAAAATTTCCACTGTGTCTTGTTCCGCCTGGTCCGAGGCCAAGAGGCCGGTGCTCGGATCAATCCGGACGAACACGATGTCATCCGGAATTTCGAATGACATCATCGGTAGTTGCTCCAGCGCCTCGCGCATGAAGTCCATCCAAATGGGCAACGCAGCATGCGCGCCAGACTCCGTCTCGCCCAATGTCCGGACATCGTCAAATCCCACCCACACGCCCACAGCCAGGTTGGGGGTGAACCCGATGAACCAGGCATCCGTGTAATCGTTGGTCGTGCCGGTCTTGCCCGCGATCGGCCGGCCGATGGACTTCGCCTGCAGGCCCGTTCCCCTCTGAATCACATCCTCCAGCATGTTCGTGACCAGGTAGGCGGTTTCCTTGGAAACGACCTGGCGCGGCTCAAACAGGGTCTGCTCGAGAGTCTGTCCGGTGTTATCCTGTACCATCGCGAGCGCGTACGGTTCCAGCCGGAGGCCCTGATTGGCGAACACGCCATACGCCGACGTCAACTCCACGAGCGTGACGCTCGACGATCCCAGCGCCAATGACAGATCATTGTTGAGCGGACTCGTGAACCCGATCGTTTTAGCGAAATCAATGACTTGACGGACGCCGACCTTTTCGAGCAGCCTGACCGTCGCCAGGTTGCGGGAATGGATGAGCGCTTCGCGGAGACTGATGACCCCAAAGAACCGCTTCTCGTAATTTTCCGGCTTCCAGATTTTTTCAAGGTCGTCCGGTTCATACACGACGGGCGCATCCACGACCAACGTCGCCGGGCTCAGACCTTCATTGACCGCGGTCGCATAGATGATCGGCTTGAAGGCCGACCCGGGCTGGCGATGCGCGGTCACCGCCCGATTGTACTCGCTGCGCGCGAAATCGTACCCGCCGACCATCGCCAGGATGGCACCGGTCCGCGGATCGAATGCCAAAAACCCGCCTTCCACGATCGGCGTCTGCTCGAGCTGAAAGTGCACCCCCCCGCGATCGATCTTTTTGACCGCTACTTCGATGATGTCGCCGGGCTTCAGCACCTGCTTGACCGTGGGCAGCGTGGTGGCGTCCTTGACGGGGTCCGGCCCCCGCAACTGTCGGCGCGCCCACTCCATATCCGCGAAGGCCAGCCGCCCTGACGTGCCGCCCGCGAGCACCATGACGTGGTCTTTAGCCACCTTGGTGACGACGCCCTGGACCATGTTGCCTTCGTTCAACGGCTGCGGCTGCGCCTGCGTCGGAGCCGCGGGGTCCGTCGGCGTCGAGAGGTCCTGCGTGCCGAGCGGACCGCGCCACCCCTGTCGCTTGTCCAGATCGCGAAGGCCCTTACGAATGGCCTGCTCCGCCACCTTCTGCAGGCCCACGTTCAGCGTGGTGAAAATCTCGAGCCCCCCCTTGTACACCATCGTCTCGCCATAATTGGCCACGAGGTGCTGGCGCACAAATTCGATGAAATGAGGCGCAAGTTGCTCGGAACCCGATCCCTGATGGCGAAAGGAGAGGGGCTGGGCGGCCGCTTCCTGGCGTTGTTCCGCCGTGATGAATCCCGCCTCTTCCATTCTTTCCAGCACGTGCTCCTGGCGCTTCTTCGCCCGCTCAGGATTCTTATACGGCGAGAAATTGTTCGGAGACTTGGGAATGCCGGCCAGGAGCGCGGACTCAGCGAGATTCAGCTCCGCCAGGTCTTTTCCGAAGTACGTGAGGGACGCGGCACTGACTCCGTAGGCGCCCTGCCCGAAGTAGATCTGGTTCAGGTACATCTCCAGGATCTGCTCCTTGGTCAAGATCAACTCCATCTTGTACGCCAGGATCAGCTCCCTGGCCTTTCTTCCGTAGGTTCGCTCCGGGGACAGAAACAGCGAACGGGCGAGTTGTTGGGTAATCGTGCTGGCCCCCTCCACTTTCCCGCCGTGCCGCATATTGGCCAAGACCGCCCGCAGAATGCCGATGACGTCCAGTCCCGGATGCTCGAAGAAACGCGCGTCCTCGACCGCGATCACCGCTTGGGTCAGACTCTGCGGAACGTCGGACAGCGTGACCAGGATGCGGCGCTCCACGTAAAACTGGCCGATGACTTGGCGGTCGCCCGAATACACACGGCTCACGAGGCTTGGCTGGTACTCCTGCAGGGAGTCGAGCGAGGGCAGGTCTCGCGAGATGTACCACAGCGCTCCTGCCGCGCTACCTCCCAGCAGGAGGATCAGGACCAGCAGCCCGAGCAGCACGAGTTGCCACCGCGGCCGCGGAGCCGAAAGGGCACGAATCTCGGGGAATCGGTCACTGAAGGACATAGGAACAGGACTTCAATGTGGCTCGAGCGGTGGTGGACACTCGGTTACCTTACAACGCCCCTCCCCAAAACTCAAGCGACGCGGAGCTCCTGGACAGGACCTTCTTGTGCAGCGCGGGCGATTTGCTTGTATTCCATCATCCTCGTCGGATATACTGTGTTCCGACGCCGGCACCGCGCGGCGTTTTTTTTTGGCCGAGGACCGAGGCCGAGCATGGACCCGCACACGACCTTAGACCAGACGCTCCGAGGTCCCCTCCCGGACCGCCGGAACGATATCCGGAACATCGCGATCATCGCCCACGTGGACCATGGCAAGACCACGCTGGTGGATGCCCTGCTCCGGCAAACGCACGTGCACCGGAAAATCAACGAGATGGGCGAGCGCATCCTGGACACAATGGACCAGGAGCGTGAGCGAGGCATCACCATCCGAGCGAAGAACGCCAGCGTCACGTATAAGGGCGTGAAGATCAACCTGGTGGACACGCCGGGGCACGCCGACTTCGGCGGCGAGGTGGAGCGGACCCTGAGAATGGTGGACGGCGTCCTGCTCTTGGTTGACGCGAAAGAGGGACCGAAGCCGCAGACGACCTTCGTGCTGCGCAAGGCGCTCGCCCTCGGCCATCGGGCGATCGTGGTCATCAACAAGATCGATCGTCCTGATGCGGTCACGGATGATGTCCTCAATCGCACGTTCGACCTGTTCGTCCACCTGGGCGCGACCGACACGCAACTCGATTTCCCCATTGTCTACACCTCGGCCATCAACGGCACCGCCACGCTGGACCTGAACAAGCCCGGCACGGATATCGCCCCCTTGTTGGACGCGATTCTCGAACAGATCCCCGGCCCGGCCATTCACGCCGATGCGCCGCTTCAGATCCTCGTGCTGGCGCTGGCCTATGACTCGTACAAGGGCAAGATGGGCATCGGCAAAATCCAGGCCGGCTCGATTGCCAAACGCCAGAGCGTCGTCCAGATCAGGCGGGACGGCACGCAGGCACCCGGCAAAGTGACCGACCTGGCGGTGTTTGCCGGACTGGAACGGGCGGAGGTGGACAAGGCTGAGGCCGGAGAGATTGTGGCCGTCGCCGGCCTGGCGGACATCGGCATCGGCGAGACCATCGCCGATCCCGACCAGCCGGTCGCGCTGCCGCCGGTGGCGATCGACGAGCCGACCGTACAGATGACGTTCGGAGTCAACAACAGTCCCTTTGCCGGCCGGGAAGGCAAGTATCTGACGTCCCGCCACCTGCGAGAACGTCTGTTCAAGGAACTGGAGACCAACGTCTCCTTGCGGGTGGAGGAGACCGACAGCCCCGATCGCTTCCTGGTCGCCGGACGAGGCGAGTTGCACCTCGCCGTGCTCATCGAGCAGATGCGCCGCGAGGGCTATGAGCTGCAGGTGTCGCAGCCCGAGGTCATCCTGCACACCGAGGATGGCGTCGTCACGGAACCCTACGAGGAGCTGACCATCGAGGTCCCATCCGAATACCAGGGCGCGGTGATCGAGGAGGTCGGTCGCCGCCGTGGCGAGCTCCGCCAGATGAAAGTGGTACGGGGAGAGGGCACCGCCAGTGACACGCATCTCGGATACCACATTCCGACTCGTGGCGTGATCGGCCTCAAGAACGTGCTCCTGGCGAAGGCCCGCGGCACCGTGATCATGCACCACGTCTTCCACCGCTATGAGCCGGTCGACGAGCGCGCGCCCATGACCGCCTCGCACGGGTCCCTGGTGGCGCACGAGGACGGCACCAGCAACGCCTACGGTCTCTATATGATTCAGGAACGCGGCAGCCTGTTCATTGAGCCCGGGGTGGACGTCTATCGGGGCATGGTGGTGGGGGAAAACAGCCGGGATGAGGACCTGGACGTGAATGTCTGCAAGGCGAAACATCTCACCAATATGCGCGCCTCCGGGTCCGACGAGGCGCTCACCCTGACCCCGCCCAGGCAGGTGACGCTGGAGTTGGCACTGGAGTATATCGGGCCCGACGAACTCGTCGAGGTCACTCCGGCCAACTTGCGGCTTCGCAAGCGACTCCTCAACCCGGAGGAGCGGCGGAAGGCGCGCAAAGATCGCCGTGCCTGACCGGGACTTGCAAACGGCGGAGGCACGTGCTAGGATGCGCCCGTGCTGTTTCGGACAGGGGACCGGCGGAACGGCACAGAAGCACACCGGACCCTGAAGAAAGAGATAGTGGCCCTGAGATTAGGAATCTGGATCGGAGCGACCGTTCGGCGCAAGTGACCTGCCGCCTTATCGCGATCTGCCTCCCTCTCGTTCCCTCAATCCCGAGCCCTGTCAGATTGATGTAAGGAGGTACTGTGAGTACCAAGTTGTATGTGGGGAGCCTTCCCTATTCCACGACCGATGCGCAGTTGACCGACCTGTTTGCCCAGTATGGGGCGGTGACGTCCGCGAAAGTGATCACGGACAAGTTCACCGGCCAGTCGCGGGGATTCGGGTTTGTCGAGATGGCGACCAGCGAGGAGGCCAAGCGGGCCATTGATGGCCTGAACGGCACGAAGCTAGAGCAGCGCACGCTCGTGGTCAACGAGGCGAAGCCGCAGGAAAAGCGCGAACGCTCCGGCGCTCGCTGGTAACGCGGCCGATTCGGCTCGAATAGACAAGCGGGGCCGTCCCTCCGGGGGCGGCCCCGCTTGCTTTTACCGGCGAACCCCGCGGATATCCTGGGGGAGGCCGCGTGACGCGACCCTCACTCGGTTGGCCTAGAGTCTGGCGGGCTAGGCCTTTTGGGCCGTTGACAAACTTTCAAAGGGCATGCTACCAAACTAGTTGGACGGATCGCCCCTATCTTTTACCAACGTAAAGGAGGTTCCGAATGACAACCGGTGTGGCCACTGAAATCAAGGTCGGAGACCCTGCCCCTGATTTTACGCTCAAGGATCAGGATCAAAAGGAGGTCAAGCTGAGCGATTTCCGAGGCAAGAAGCATGTTGTCCTCGCCTTCTATCCCCTGGACTGGAGCCCGGTCTGCACCGGGGAAAACAAATGCCTGACCGACGATTTTCCAAGCTTTCAGTCGAGCAACGCGGAGGTCGTCGGCATCAGCACCGACAGCTTTTTCTCGCATAAGGCCTGGGCTGATGCTCTGGAACTGAAGCATCGCCTGTTGGCCGACATGCACCGCACCGTGAGCAAGGCCTACGGTCTCTATTTCGAGCCGCTGAACTGCGCGAAGCGTGCTACCGTGATCGTGGATAAACACGGGAAGGTGGCCTACGTGAAAGTGCAGGAGATCAAAACTGCCCGGGACGACAAGGAGATATTGGCCGCGCTCAGCAAGCTGAAGTAGGCCTGGTCTGAAAATAATCGATGATAGCTGGATAAGCTCCAGCGGGTCCTGTCCTGGCGATCCACCCCCGCTGTCCTCGCACCCCGCCCGGTGTAGGGACCCCGCTGCGGGCAGCGGGGGACCCGCTCGCCACGCCACCCGCTGGAGCATAACTCGAAGAGAAGTCATTTTTTTGAATTGAGGTGCTGGTGAGCGGAACTGTGGAAGACGTGAGCGACGCGAATTACGAGGAGTTCATGCGCGCGCCGGCGGCCGTGGTGGCCTACGGGATCGCGTCGTGCGAGCCGTGCAAGGAGTACGACCCGATTTTGGAGGAAACCGCTTCGCGGTATGCCGAGGTGCGCGTGGGCAAGGCCAAAATGCACGTGCCCGGGCGGTGCCGCGACATCAAGAAGCGACACCAATTCGAGACCTATCCGACCACCCACCTGTTCTCAAGAGGAAAGCTGCTGCTGAGTCGGGAAGGCAAGCTGGAGGCCGACGAATTGTGGGCCCTCATCAACGACCACCTGCTCAGGAGTTGAGGAGGGCCCCCTCTCCTGCCTCGCCCGCATAGGCGTAAGAGCTGCCCCGCGTTTCGACGAGCCCGATCCGGTCTAACCGGGCGGCCGGGATCGATCCAGCCAACCGCTTCCAAATGAGCCGCGTCAGATTTTCACCCGTGGGGACAAGCGCGGAAAAGTCAGGATCACGGTTCAGATCCTGATGGTCAAACCGTCGCACCACGAGCTCCTGAACCAGCCGGTCCAGCGTCGGGATGTCCGTGACCATGCCGGTGTCCGGGCTGATCTCGCCACGAACCCTGACGGACAGTTCGTAATTGTGGCCGTGGGCGCTCGCGCTGTCGCATTTGCCGTACAGGCGCCGGTTCTCGGCGGCGGAGAGGTGCCCGGAGTGCACACGATGCGCCGCCGAGAAATAATACTGGCGGGTCACGCCGGCGCGCGCAATCCCAGCGCCCCCGGCCCTGACATCCGCGGCCGTAATCTCCGCGAAGAGATCCTCGTCCTCGAAGAGCCTGACGTTTTCCAGCGTTCCGATTTCGGGACGCGCCGCCAGAATCTTCCAGAGCACGCCAGCGATGTTCTCGGTCGTCGGGATCGTCCCCTTGAAATACGGGGTGTCGAGGTTGAGGTGCTTGTGATCGAACTCTTCCAGAACCTGCTTCAGGACCTGTTTCAGGTCATAGAGATTGACGACCATCCCGGTGTCGGCATCGACCTCTCCCGCGAGGGTCACCTCCAGCAGGTAATTATGCCCATGGCCCGGCTCGTTGTTGCAGGCTCCGAATACCACCCGGTTCCGTGCCGCATCCCAGGCGTCATTCTGATATCGATGCGAGGAGGAGAATTCGATCCGCTTGGTCAGGAGGACTTTGGCCATCTCAGGACCCTGTCCATGAAGAAAGGGCCAGGGTCACGTCTCACCGCGCTGGTGAATGACCCCGGCCCTTGTCTTGAACGTCAACTTGACTGAGGAATTACGCGCTGAAGGAGCTGCCGCACCCACAAGTCGTCTTGGCCTGCGGATTCTTAATCGCAAACCCCGACCCCTGCAGGCTGTCCACGTAGTCCACTTCCGCCCCGTTCAGGAGCGGCACGCTCTGCGAATCCATGATGACCTTCACGTCCCCTTTCTCGATCACCGTGTCATCGTCGCCCATCTTGGACTCGAACGCCATCCCGTACTGGTAGCCGTGACACCCGCCGCCCTTCACGTAAACCCTCAGGCCGACCACGTCCTTCTCCTCTTGCATCAGTTCCCGAATCTTCTGCTCCGCCACCGCGGTGATGGTAACCATCGTCTGCCTCCCTCCCTACCGTCAATCCTGACAGCCTTCGCGATTAAATCATGAAAACTATATCGCCATTCGTGCCGTGAAGTCAACCCGGAGCCTGAAAACAGTCCCCCATGTTCAAGGAGGGGATGGTTCGCTCTCCTAAGCGCAAGCCGTTGACTTCGCTAGGGTTCCTCTATCAGGACTGTAGTTCTGGAGCCCTCCACCCGCCCCTGGCGAACCGGCGGTCCAAGTTGCCTCTCCCATGCTCCGGGATGCCCCTACGACTTGATGAGAAACCGCCCATAGACCAGCCCGGCCAACCCACCGCCCAATAACGGCCCGATCCAGTACACCAGGTGGTTGTCCCAGTAGCCGGCTACCAGCCCGGGGCCGAAGGTGCGAGCGGGGTTCATCGAGGCGCCGGTCAACGGGCCCCCCATCAGAATATCGCAGAGCACGGTGAACCCGATCCCGAATCCGCCGATCGCCTTCCAGGTCCCTCGCTCATCGATGGCAGTACCATAGACGACCAAGACGAGGAAGAAGGTCAACACCATCTCCACCACGATGCCGGTCCCGATCGGGATTCCCGGAGCCAATCCGGGGGTCCCCAGGTTCGCGGCCCTCCAGTTCGCCTCCGGAATGACGAGCCGCAAGAGCACGCCGGCCACCACAGCCCCGCCCAATTGCGACGCAACATACCAGCCGGCCATCGGAACGGAGATTTTGCCGCCCACCCACGCCCCGAGGGTCACGGCCGGGTTGAAATGGCCTCCGGAGATGTGGCCCAGGGCCGAAATCATCACGGCCAGCACACACCCGTGCGCCAAGGCGACTCCCACCAGACCCGCATTGACGCAGATGGAGCCGGCTCCGATGAAACAGAGCGCAAAGGTGCCGATGGTTTCAGCCACACATGGTTTCAACGCCTTGCGCATCATCTGACCTCCGATCTATGAAGGGTTCGCTGCTCGGTTCTGTCATGGCAGTTTCGGCGGGGCCATGTTCGTCAATTCGCCAGTCAGGCCGTTCATGAACTCGACAAGATCCTTCTTCTCCTGGTCCGTCAGGTTCAGGGCGCTCATGAACGCATCCTTCCCGGGCACCGCTTCTCCCCCGCTGTTGTAAAATTCCACGACCTCCTCGAGCGTCTTGAAGCCTCCCGTGTGCATGTAGGGAGCGGTCAACGCCACGCTGCGCAGCGACGGAGTCTTGAACGCGCGCCGATCGGCCTCCCGCTTCGTGACGGCGTAGCGGCCGACATCCTCCTGCAGGGGCCCCGTTTGCGGGACGCCGATGTGGTGGAACTTGTTGTCGGTGAAGTTCGGTCCGTTATGACACAGCACGCAGCGGGCTTTCCCCTGAAACAGGTCAAGCCCGCGTTGCGCCGATGCCGAGAGCGCCGTCGTGTCGCCGGCGATGGACCGATCGAACGGGGAATTGGTGGAAATCAGGGTCCGCTCGAAGGCCGCGATGGCCTTCGCGATGCCGTCAGGCGAGACATCTTCCCCGAACACCGCCTCAAAGCGAGCCTGGTAGACCTTGACCCGGCTAAGCTTCGTGACGACCCCGTTGAGGGTCTCGGCCATTTCTATCGGGTTCTGGATCGGCCCGAGCGCTTGTTCCTCCAGTGAGCCCGCGCGCCCATCCCAGAATTGGAGATGGTTATACGCGGCGTTCATGGCGGGCGGCGCATTCCGTCCGCCTTGCTTGCCGCCGACGCCCAGTGAAAACTGGCGAGGATCCGCAAAACCGGCTGCCGGCACGTGGCAGCTTGCGCAACTGACGCTGCCGTCCTTTGAGAGACGGGGATCGAAAAACAGGAGCTTGCCCAGCTCGACCTTGGAATTGAATTGCAAATTGTGCGAGGGAATCGGAACGTTGGGCAACTGGCCGAGAGCCAGGCTCGGCTCCTCGCTCAGGCTGCTGGAGGGACTCACGAGCAGAAGCAGCCCCGCCGCGACCACGAGAATGGCGTTCCTCTGTCTACCCGTCTGCAGGATCATACGCTCTCATCTCCTTTCGTGTCCGTTCGGCGACCCACGACCGAAGTCGGCGATGTGTGCACGCTCTGTGAACTGTGCCTCGTGACGGCATGTTCTGTACCGCAGCGCTCATCTCGTTGTCAAGGTACTGAGCCCGGATTATCCATGAACGCTTCTGCTGCAATCGCACATCCGCTGTTGGGGCAAGCCTGTCAGGAGCCTAAGCCTACTGGAGGCAAAGTGCTCATCCGCCGCGAGTTGACCCGTCGAGAGCCTCTGGGTCGAGCGATCGAACGCGGCGGTTCAAGCGAAGCTTGGTATGAGGCAGGAATTTTAGCCTACTGGTGGCAAACTACCTCTCCGCCGCGAGTTGATCGGACGCGGCGGTTTAAGCGAAGCTTGGTATGTACACCGGCAGTTCACCGGTCATCTCCGCCAGGGTTTTATAGGCTTGGTCTTTCGTGGAGAGCAGCGGATGGGTCACCGGCCAGCGGATGCCGATGATCCGATCATTCCAGATGATGCCCCGTTCGTCCTGGGGTGAATACAAGGCCGTACACTTATACAGGAGCCCTGCCGTGGCGCTGACCACGCAATACCCGTGCGCAAATCCGGGAGG
>Ga0134077_10000360_pt1 | contig 10551 bp, 13 predicted proteins | sample 15_taG_5_FD_109980 | JGI IMG/M metagenome (GOLD analysis project Ga0134077, IMG submission 109980) | Grasslands soil microbial communities from the Angelo Coastal Reserve, California, USA - 15_D_Wat_40cm_5_24_1 metaG | ecosystem: Environmental > Terrestrial > Soil > Grasslands ... | reverse complement strand
TCATCCCGGTCTCATCCTCCGCCGGTACGGTGGCTCAAGCGAGACCATGCCGGTCCCGCCGAACAGGAGGCGAATGCTATGACGCTCGATTCCCGATTCCGTCGCCGGCTGCCACTGGCCGCCGGCCTCGTCCTCGTCCTGGTCGCGCTGGGCGCGGCCTTCGGATACGGCCGCGCGGCCACGACGCCGCTCTGGAGCGACCAGCCGATCGCGGTCGCGCCGACCACGGTCACCGCGCCCGACTGGGTGGCGCTGGCGCAGGCGCTCAAGCCGGCCGTCGTCAACGTCAGCATGAAGCGCGCGGCGCAAGCGACGCCCGAGGCGCTCGATCCGTTCTTCCAGCAGTTCTTCGGCCGCGTGCCGCCGCGCGTGCAGCGCGGGCTCGGCTCCGGGTTCGTCATCAACGCCGACGGGTACGTCGTCACCAACAACCACGTGGTGGACGGCGCCACCGAGATCCGCGTGAAGCTCGCAGACGGGCGCGAGCTGGCCGGCCGTGTCGTGGGGCGTGACCCGCGCACGGACCTGGCGCTCCTGAAGGTGGACGCCCACGGGCTGCCGACGATCCCGCTCGGCGACTCCGCCGCGCTCAAGGTCGGCGAGCCGGTGATGGCGATCGGCAACCCGTTCGGCCTCGAGCAGACGGTGACGACGGGCATCGTGAGCGCGACGGGGCGCGTCATCGGCGAGGGCCCGTACGACGACTTCATCCAGACCGACGCCTCCATCAACCCGGGCAACAGCGGCGGCCCGCTGATCAACGCGCGCGGCCAGGCGGTCGGCATCAACACCGCGATCGTGAGCCGCAGCGGCGGCTCGGTCGGCATCGGGTTCGCGATCCCGGTCAACCTCGCCAAGCCCGTCGTCAGCCAGCTGGCCTCCGCGGGCCACGTGACACGCGGCTGGCTCGGCGTCGGCATCCAGCCGCTGACCGCCGATCTCGCCAAGAGCTTCCGGCTCTCCCAGACCGACGGCGCGCTGGTGACGTCCGTGAGCGCGGGCTCTCCGGCCGCCAAGGCCGGCCTCAAGCAGGGCGATGTGATCGTCGAGTACGACGGCCGCCCGGTGGGTCGCGCGGGTGACCTGCCGCGTGCGGTCGCAGAGACGCCGGTCGGCCGCGCGGTGCCGGTCAAGGTCGTGCGCGACGGCAAGCCTCTGACGCTCACCGCCACCGTCGGCCGGCTGGAGGAGGCCCGCGAGGCGAAGGCGGAGCCGGCGCCCGGCGAGCCGGCCCTCGGTGTCACCGCCCGCACGCTCACACCCACGGTGGCGCAGCAGCTCGGTCTGCGCGAGCAGCGCGGCGTGCTCGTCGTGGGTGTCAACGACGGCAGCCGCGCCGAGGCCGCCGGCCTCAAGGCCGGCGACATCATCGCGGAGGTCGACCACCGCGCGGTCGCGAGCGTCGAGGATCTGCAGCAGGCGCTCCGCCGTCACCCCGCGGGGGCGCCCGTCCTGATGCTGGTGCAGCGCGACGGCGACCCCCTCTGGCTCGCCGTCGGCGCCTAGCCGAAGGAGGGCGCTCGTGGCCAGCGTCTTCGCGGAACGTTACGCGCAGGCGTGTCGGCGACATCCCGACCTCGTGGCCGTCCACGAGTCGCCGAACGGCTGCATCGCGCTCGTGCTTCGCCACACGCTCGTGCCGCTGCCCGAGGAGCACGCCGGGTGGGAGCGCGAGACGCGCGCGGCCGCGCGCGACGTGATCGACGACCTGCGCGGCGCCGGCTTCGATGGCGACGTCGTCGTCGCCCAGTGGCTGCCGGTGCATCGCCTCGTGCGCATCTTCGACGACTGGCCGCGGCGCTGGGAAGGTGACCCCGTGCGGGCCGCCCAGCTGCGGAGGGTCGTGCGACAGCTGGCGGCCGACCATCGCTTCCTCGCGTGGCGCAGCGCCGAGCGCCGGCGCCTGCGCCCCCGCGGACGCCGGGAGCCTCCGTCGGTCAGCGGCTGGTACTGCGCGATGGCTCCCGTCTGGCTCGGCCTCGCGCCGGAAGTCCGGAGGCAGCTCGTGCTCCAGACCCACGTCTGGATCATCGAGCGCGTGCAGGTGCCCGACGCGTGCCCACCGCCGGACGACGACCTCGTGCCCGACGGCGCCCTCGCGCACCGGCTCGAGCGCCTGGTGCCGGCCGACGATCGAGCGCGCTGGAGACCGTGGATCGACACCGTGCTGGCGAGGCTCGCCCGCGCGTTCGAGCGCGCCCCCGAGCGTCGGGATCACCGATGGATGCGTAGCCTCTTTCTCGTCGCCTACTACGTGCCGCCGCCGGTTGGACACGGAGCGATCCTGAGAGCACTCTGAAGCCTCCATGCGAATCCTCATAGTGGAGGACGAGCGCAAGGTCGCCAACTTCATCAGCCAGGGCCTGCAGGAGGAGGGGCACACGGTCGAGGTCGCCAAGGACGGCGAGGCGGCGCTCGACCTGCTCCGGCACGGCCCGCCATACGACCTGATCGTCCTCGACGTGATGCTGCCGCGGCTCGACGGCGTCGCCGTGCTCAGGGCCGCGCGCGCGGCCCGCGTGACGTCCCCCGTGCTGATGCTCACCGCGCGCGACGCGGTCGCCGACAAGGTGACCGGGCTGGACGCCGGCGCCGACGATTACCTCACCAAGCCGTTCTCGTTCGACGAGTTCCTCGCGCGCGTGCGCGCGCTGCTGCGACGCGTCGACGGGCGGCGCGAGCCGATTTTGAGATTGGCCGACCTCACCCTCGACCCCGCCACGCGCGTGGTCGCGCGCGGCCAGCGGCACATCGAGCTCACCACGCGCGAGCACGCGCTCCTCGAGTACTTCCTGCGCAATCCCGGACGCATCCTCACGCGTCCGATGCTCGCCGAGCACGTGTGGGGACTGGACTTCGACCCCGAGAGCAACGTCGTGGACGTCTACGTCGGCTACCTGCGCCGCAAGATCGACGGCCCAGGGGACGCGCGGCTGCTCCACACGGTGCGCGGCGCCGGGTACGTGCTGCGGCCGGACGCCGACTGACGTGCGGCGGCCGCTCTCCATCCACACGCGGCTGACGCTCTGGTACACGGGCGTGCTGCTGGCGACGCTCGTCGTGGTGAGCGTGGTCGGCTATTCGCTGCTCGCCTGGAACCTCGCCCAGGACGTCGATCAGTCGCTGCTCACCGTCGCCGAGGTGGTGCGCGACCGGAGCGCCGGTGCCGATACCGGCAGCCCCGTCGAGCGCACCCTGCGCGAGCTGCTCGGCCCCGACGGCCTCGACCAGTTCTTCCAGATCATCGATCCCGCGGGCACGCCGAGAGTGCGCTCGCCGCGGCTGCCCGGGCGGGCGCCGCTCCCGCTGTCGCCCGCCGCCCGCGCCAACGCCGCCCACGGCCGTGCGACGTTCGAGACGCTCCGCTTCGAGCGCGGCCACGACGTGCGCGTGCTCACCCTGCCGGTGATCCGCGACGGCGCGCTGGTCGAGGTCGTGCAGGTCGGCATGTCGCTCGCGCAGCGCGAGCGGACGCTGCGCCGGTATTTCCAGTCGCTGCTCGTGCTCGTCCCGCTCGCGGTGGCGCTGGCGGCCAGCGGCGGCGCCCTCATGGCGCGCGCCGCGCTGCGGCCGGTGGACCAGATCTCGGCGGCCGCGCGCCGGATCACCGCCGAGGCGCTCGGTCAGCGGGTGCGCGTGCAGGGAACGGGCGACGAGCTGGACCGCCTGGCCGAGACGCTCAACGGGATGCTCGCGCGGCTGGAGACGGCGTTCGCCGAGATCCGACGATTCTCGGCGGACGCCGCGCACGAGCTGCGGACGCCCTTGACGGCGCTCAAGGGAGGGCTGGAGGTGGCGCTGCGCGCCGAGCGCTCGCCGGAGGAATACCGGCGCGTGCTCGCGGGCAGCCTCGAGGAGGTCGAACGCCTCGGCCGCCTCGCCGAGGACCTGCTCGCGCTCTCACGCGCCTCGGCCGTGCCCGAGTCGCGGCGCGACCGCGTCGACCTGGAGACGCTCGCGCTGGACCTGCTCGACGTGGGCGCGCGGCTCTCGGCGGGGACGGGCGTGGCGGTGCGGCTGAAGGAAGCAACGCCGGCCGCGGTCCGCGGCGACGCCGACGCGCTGCGCCGCGCGGCCCTGAACCTCGTCGAGAACGCGGTCAAGTACACGCCGCCGGGGGGCACGGTGGCGATCTCGGTCACGCGCGACGGCGAGGCCGCGCTCTTCGTGGTCGAGGACACGGGCCCGGGCGTCCCGGCCGCGGACGCCGAGCGGATCTTCGAGCCCTTCGTCCGCCTCGACGACGCCCGCGCCCGCGACATCGGTGGCATCGGTCTCGGCCTCGCCATCGCGCGCTCGATCGTGGCCGCGCACGGCGGCACCCTCACCGTCGAGCGCGGCGCCGGCGGCGGCGCGCGCTTCGTCATCCGGCTGCCGGCCGTCTGAGCGCGCGCCGTCGCAGAGGAGGAGAACGATGAAAACCTACGCGATGGTGTTCGTGAGCGTGTTCCTGGCCGAGCTCGGCGACAAGACCCAGCTGGCGACCCTGACCTTCGCGGCCACGCCCGGGGTCGGCCGCCTCGGTGTGTTCCTCGCCGCCGCCGGCGCGCTGGTGACGTCCAGCCTGCTCGCCGTGCTGGTGGGCGAGCGCCTCGGCGCGTGGATCCCGCCGCACTATCTCACGCGCGCGGCGGGCGTGCTCTTCGTCGCGATCGGCGGCTGGCTGCTCTTCACGCGCGCGTGACATCGTGCGGCGTTTGACACCCTGCCGCGGCGCCGCCTAAAATCGATTCCTGCCGCCTGCTATGGATGTGAATCTCGACGCCCTGACCCGCCAACTGGCCGGCCTCACCGGTCGCTTTGCCGATCTGGGCGCGAAGCTCACCGAAGCCGCGCGCGAGATGCAGGACGGCGGCGCGCCTCCCGCCGACGCGCTGGTCGAGGCGCTCGCGGCCGCGCGCGCGGAATTCGTGGAATTGCTCGCCCAGGTCGTCGCCACTGCCGAGACGCTCGGCGTCGCGGTGCCCGACAGCGTCGAGAGCGCCAAGAGCCTCGAGCCGGTGCTCGCGGCGATGTCCGCCGCCGTCGATGCGCGGCGGCGCCGCGCGGCGTTCGACGAGATACGGAGCCGGATCCTCGCCATCTACGATCGCATCGCCGGCCTGCATCACGAGGGCGACGAGAGCTTCGGTCCGGTCGTCACCTTGAAGAGCAAGGCGGAGGAGGCGAAAGCCACCGCGCTCGCGCTGACGGACGCCACGACCGAGCAGGCGCGGGCCCTCATGGAGGCCGCGGGGCCGTTCGCCGACCTGCTCACGATGCTCGAGGGCACCGAGGCGCTCGACGACGAGAAGTTCTCCGCCCTCGAGGAGAGCGTGGCGGACGCGTTCGGCCGCCAGATCGCCGTCGCGGTGGCGCGCGGCCGGCTGCTCCTGCCGGCGCAGGCACCGCGCGCGCCCGAGCCCGCGCCGGCGGCGCCGGAGCCCGTCCGCATCGCCGAGGCGATGCGCGCGCCCGAGCCCGTGCGCATGCCGGAGCCGACCGTCGCGGCGCCGCAGCCGGCGGCCCCGCGCGGCGAGCCCTCGGCGCCCGACGAGACGGCCCAGTGGTGGCTGGCGGCGTGGGCCCGCTGGTCGGGATGGAAGAACACGCTCGCCTTCCCCGCGGCGGTGCGAGAGGAGCTCTCGAAATATCCCTATCTGCTGTCGGTGCCGATCCAGCAGAGCCCCGACTTCGAGGAGGGCCTCCTCGCGTACGGCTACTCGATCATCATGGAGCACGTCGAGAAGCAGAGCCCCGGCGCCGTCGGCAACGCGCTGAACAATCTCAAGTCAGGACAGATGAAGCCCGTCGGCACGCAGCTCTACGACTACCTCGTGACCGAGGGGCGGCTGACCGAGACCTACCCGGACTTCATCAAGAACGTGCTGCTGGCCGCGGTGCCGGAGCCGGGTCCGTGGGTGCAGGCGCGCATGATCCACTCCAAGGACGACACGCGTGTCTTCCAGCGCCCGACGCCGCGCCTGGGCGAGACCGAGCAGACGGCGAAACGCTTCCTCGCCGACAACCAGCGTTTCACCGAGCACAAGTTCAGCGCGACGCTGCCGCCGCTGACCTCGCGCTTCTTCCTGATCCAGGCCGAGCTGAAGGAGGCGCACGGCGTGGACATCAACCTAAAAGTCGACGGCGCTCCCTCCGACTCGGGCCTCGTGGTGACGGTACCGGCCGTGGGCAAGGCGACGAGGGTCGAGGCGCGGCGGCTCTCCGCGGAGGGGACGGCGCTGCCCGGGCTGGGCCGTGACCACGGGGCGGTCTGGTTCGCGGTCTTCAACGCGGATCCCGGGCGCGAGACGCGCTTCCAGCTCGGGCTCACGCTGCGCAGGGACGTGCGGGGGATGAAGAAGTAACTACTCGTGAGGCGCCGGCGAGGCCGGCGGCGCGGGATCCTTCTGGGCGGCGCGCGCGAAGGGACTCTTCGTCACGCCGAGCTTCTGCGCGATCTGATTCGTCGACTGCACCGTGTCGAGCAGCTTCGCGAACGCCTGCGCCGCCTCCTCCTTCTCGCCCTTCAGCTGCTCGTTGACGCGCTTGAGCTCCTCGAGCTGCTTCTTGTAGTCCTCGATCTGCTTCTCGAACTCGCCGTGCTGGGCGCGGCCGCCCGTCTCCTTGTCCCGCGCGTCGGTCAGCTCCTTGCGCAGCCCCATCAGCTCCCGGCGCAGCCGGTCCGCCTCGCGCTCGGCGTGCTCGGTCTTGGCGGTCGCCTTCTGGACGCCGTCCAGCAACTCGGGCAGCAGCGCGAAGACCTCGCGGCTGTCTTCGATCCAGCGAGCCAGTCGCTGACGCGCCGTCGCCGTCGCCTCTTCCATGTCGATCTCCTGTCCCTGCTTCGACCGCCTGACCGGCGGTTGGTTGCCGAAGAATCTAGCATTCGGCGACCCCGGTTGGCAACGATGATACCTTAGCCCGCGGACCGCGATGGCCCTCCCCCTGGTCACGAATCTCGGATCGCGCGGGCGGCGCCGGCGCTACCTCATGGGCGCGGCGGGACTCGCGCTCACGCTGCTCCTCGCCGCCGGCTTCGTCCTGTTCGACGCCCCGCGCGGCGCGCGCCTCGTGTTGTTTCTGCCCGTGTTCGTCGCCGCCCTCGGCTTCTTCCAGGCCCGCGGCGGGACGTGAACGGGCCTGGCCTCGCGCGGGCTGCGCGAGACGGCGACCGGAACGGAGCCCGTGAGCGATGCGTGGGCCGCCGGCGAGCTCAAGCGGCAGGCGCGTGAGATCTTTGCGCAGGCCGTGCTCGTCGCGCTCGCGCTGACCGCGGTCGGTTTGCTGCTGCCCGCCCCCACCTCCTGAGCCCCGAGCGACTGAGCGACTCCGTGAGATCCGCGCCGAAGAGCCGCGCCATCTCGTCGAGGTCGCCGTTCCTGGGCGGATATATACTCGGGGTAATCGACCCGGCAAACGAAAGGAGCAGGTCATGTCCGTGAAGCTGTTCGTCGGTGGTCTCTCGTTTTCCACCTCGAGCGAGGGCCTGCGCGGCGCCTTCGCGCGCTTCGGCGAGGTGATGTCGGCCGCCGTGATGACCGACCGGGAGACGGGCCGCTCGCGGGGCTTCGGCTTCGTCGAGATGGCGACCACCGAGGAGGCCGAAAAGGCCATTTCCTCGCTCAACGGCACCTCGCTCGACGGCCGCATGATTCGCGTGGACAAGGCGACTCCGCGCGGCGCGGGCGGTCCGCGCCCACCCCGTCCGGCCGGCGGTCCCCGCCCCTACGGCGACCGCCCCGCCGGCGGCGGCTTCGGCGGCCCGCGCTTCGGCGGCGGGGGCGGCGGCGGGGGACCCCGCTTCGGCGCCGGTGGTCCCCGTCCTGCTGGGGGCTTCGGGGATCGGCCTGGCGGCGGCGGAGGCGGCTTCGGTGACAAGCCGGGCCGTGCCCAGCGGCGCGGCGCGGGCCCCGGCGGCTTCGGCGACAAGCCGGCTGGCCGCAAGGGTGGTCCCGGCGCCGGCAAGCGGGGTCCCAAGCGGGGCCTCGACGGCGGCAGCGGCCGCGGGCGCCCCGGCTCCGACGGCGAGTACCGCTGGGGGCGTTGATGGACGCTTGGTAATCGAGGAGCGCCACGGGTTCCCCGGGGCGCTCCGAGCGTATGGGGGTAAAGGGGGCCCTTCGAGGCCCCCTTTCTTATCAAGGAAGTCCGCTCTCGCCGCGCGCGGCGACGCGCGCGAGGATCTCCATGACGAGCGGGTAGAAGAGCATGAAGACGAAGCTCGCCGTGGCCACCCAGATGGCCAGCCGCGCGAGTCTCACCCGAGCAGCTCCGACAGCGAGCGGATGATCCGGTGCGGGCGCGCCTCGGCGTGCGCCGGCGGCAGACCCGCGCCCTCGCGATCGATCCAGATCCCCGCGAGTCCCAGCCGCTGCGGCGCGAGCACGTCCCACTCGAGATGGTCGCCGACCATCCACGCGCCCTCGGTTCCCACGCCCAGCTTTCGCAGCGCCTCGCGATAGACGCGCGCGTCGGGCTTGCCGCAGCCGAACTCGCCTTCGATGACGATGGCGCCGAAATACCGCGCGAGGTCGTGGCGCTCGATCTTGTCGCGCTGCTGCCGCACGTCGCCGTTGGTCACGAGCGCCAGCGGCAGCCCCCGCGCGCGCAGCGCGTCCAGCACCGCGCGCGTCTCCGGAAAGAGCCGCATGACCTCACGGCGTCGCGCCGCATAGTCGCGCGCGATGGCCCCCGCCAGCGCGTCGTCGGCGCAGCCGCAGCGCACCAGCGCCTCGGCGACGATCTTCGTCCACGCGCCGAGCATGTTCACCCGCTCGCGCGCGTGCCGCTCGGGATCGCCGCTCCAGAACCACTTGCGCGTCTCCGCCAGGGCGGCCACCAGCATGGCCGTCTCCACCGGAAGCGCTGCGGCGCCGCACGCCTCGGCCCACGAGTCGTCCACGCCGGCCGAGTACGCGAGCAGCGTGTCGTCGAGGTCGAGCAGCAGCGCCCTCACGCGCGGCCCTCCGCGGCCAGCGCGCGGGCATGCCTCGGGTCGCGCACGCACAGTGCGAGCAGCAGCAGCGCGGCGGCGCCGCCGAGCGCGGCGAGCAGGAAGACCGAGGAGAATCCCGCGGCGTCCGCGAGCAGACCCGCGGCCAGCGGCGACACGAAGGCGGCCGGCGCCAGCGAGGTGTGCCCGAGCCCGAGATAGGTCGGCTGCGCCTCGGTGACCGGCGCGAACTCGAGGAGCACGCTCAGGCCGGAGATCATCACCGACGCCGTCTGCACGCCGGCCAGCACGAAGGCGACGCCGAACGTGCCGGGCGACGCCGCCGCCAGCGCGACGGCGTTGCCGGCCACGCTCGCGGCGATTCCGGCCAGGAGCACCACGCGATGGCCCGCGTGGTCGGCGAGCCAGCCGAGCACGATGGTGCCGGCGATCGTGCCCGACAGCAGCAGCGCCGTGAACATTCCCGCGGCGGCGGCAGGCAGCCGCCACGCGTGCAGCGCGTACACGGTGTAGAAGGCCGCGCCCGCGGCGCCGACCGCCGACAGCGAGCGTGAGGCCAGATACCAGGCGAGATTGCGGTCCTGGTACAGGAGCGCGGGCATCCGCCGCAGATACGCGCCCAGCGGCTCGCGCGCGCGTGCGCTCGCGGCCGCCGGCTCGCGCACCACGGCGAGGGCGACGAACGACACGATGAGGCACACCAGGCCGCACAGGAAGCAGAGCGCGTAGGCGACGGCCGGGCGGTAGGCCGCCAGCAGGTCCGCGGTGATGGCGCTCGCTCCGAGCCCGATCACGCTTGCGGCGACGCTCGACACCGCGAAGAACCGGCCGCGCATGGTCACCGGGATCGCGCGGCCGATGAGGTCCATCCACGCCGGCATCAGCAGGCCGCCGAACCCGGTCACGACGAGCAGCATCGCGAGCAGGACCGCGAGCGTGCCGCCGGCCGAGCGCTCGGCGAGCCAGTACGCCGCCGCCGCCAGCACGAGGAACGGCACGCGCTCCCAGATCGTCCACCGCAGCAGGAAGGGCAGCTTGCGTGTGAGCCCTTCCGTGTGCGGCGCGGCGAAGAGGCACGGCAGGAACCAGCCGAGCGTCATGACGGCCGGGATCGCGCCGATCACGACGTTGGGCGCGCCGAGCCACGCGGCGAAGGCCGGCAGGATCGTGGACGGCGAGACGAAGGCCAGCGCGACCATGAACAGCGCGTAGTCGGCGCCGAGCGCGACGACGTTGTGGCGCACGTGGGGCGGTCTCACAGGAAACTGATTCTATCGCGGCGGGCCAGCGCACCCGCCGCGGCACGGCCGGGCTCGCCGTCAGCCCGCCTGCGAGAGCGCGGCGAGACGGGACCGCGGGCCGATCCGCAGCGTCGCTTCGTGCAGCGCGAGCACGGCGAGGGCCACCGCGACGAGGGCGAGGCCGATGACGTCGCCGCCGTGCCACGTCGCGGCCACGCCCACCGCACCCGGGATCGCCGCCGCGCCGAGATACGCGGCGCTCACCTGGAAGCCGACCGCGTGCATCGCGTAACGCGTGCCCACGCGGCGCGGTGTGTCGGCCGTGAGGAGCGGATAGACGGGAGCGAGGGCCGCGCCCAGAATCATCAGGCCCAC
>Ga0134077_10000350_pt1 | contig 10644 bp, 8 predicted proteins | sample 15_taG_5_FD_109980 | JGI IMG/M metagenome (GOLD analysis project Ga0134077, IMG submission 109980) | Grasslands soil microbial communities from the Angelo Coastal Reserve, California, USA - 15_D_Wat_40cm_5_24_1 metaG | ecosystem: Environmental > Terrestrial > Soil > Grasslands ... | reverse complement strand
GCACCAGCTCTACTTTTTCACCAGCCGTCCCGAGGACGTTGTCCCAATCACCCCCGATATCGTGCGGCAGCTCGAGCCGATCCTGTTGCGCGAGCCACTCAACCAGAAGGACAAGTGGCTCGACGCGACCCAGGGCGTCGCGAACCGGAGGTTTCTCGAAGCGCTCGCCAACTTCATGTACTGGGAGAACTACGACGTGCGGGTGCGGATGGACGGGAAGATCGACCGGGTCGTCCTCCAGGACGTCCTCGCGCGGCGCAAGCGATGAGCGTGTTCGGTCGTCTGTGGGCCACCGTCCGCCACACGCTGCGGGAGTGGTACGGGGACCGGCCGACGCAGGACGGACGACGTTCCGGAGGCACCATGGACATCAAGCGCGATCGCATGGTCTTTCTCGGGTACGGCAAGTACTGGCGCTCGGACACGATCCTCGGGCTGATGCCCATCGAAGAAGATCGTGGCCCCAAGCGCCGGACTAACGTGTTCGTCGAGGGGCGCGCGGAGCCGATCATCGCCTCGCGCACCGAGCAGAGCATCCTCGAGGACATGGGCGCGAGCGACGCCGGCTTTCAGGTGCAGGCGCTGCGCGAGGCGATCACCGAGCTGCTCGCCGCGTTCCACGACTTCTCCCCCGCGCAGCGCCGCGCCCTGCAGCAGGAGCACCGCTTCGACGTCGAGCTGTGGGAGCAGCGGCTGGGAGACATCCTGAAGACACCGCGGGCGCCGGAATCCGTCGATCAAAACGAGCTGTTCGACTGATGGCCGCCGCGGCCACCGTTCCCATCGCGTCCGACACCGGCTGGTTCGGCCATCCCCGCGGGCTGTCCACCCTCTTCTTCACTGAGCTGTGGGAGCGGTTCAGCTACTACGGGATGAGGGGCTTCTTGATCCTTTATATGGTCAAGGCGCTCAGCTTCACGGATCAGCACGCCGGAGCGGTCTACGGCAACTACGTCAGCAGCGTCTGGTTGGCGGCGATCCTGGGCGGCGTCGTCGCGGACCGCTGGCTGGGCCAATATCGCAGCGTGTTCGTCGGGGGGGTCATCATCGCGCTCGGCCATTTCACCCTCGCCTTCCACCCGTTGCCGTTCTTCTACGCCGGCCTGTCGCTCATCGTCGTCGGGACGGGGTTATTGAAGCCCAATGCATCCACCCTCGTCGGGGGGCTGTACGAGCAGGAGGATGAGCGACGGGACGCCGGGTTCTCGATCTTCTATATGGGCATCAACGTCGGAGCGCTGCTCGGGCCGATCGTCGCCGGTAAGATCGCGGAGGGGATCGATTGGCACCTCGGTTTCGCGTGCGCCGGCGTCGGCATGAGCTTGGGATTGATCCAGTACATCGCCGGGCGAAGGCGGCTCCAGCCGGCGCTGGACCGCCTCGCCGCGCGCCCCAAAACGGCGGTGGCCGCCGCGCCGCGGCCACGCAGCGCATTCTCCCCCGAGGACTGGAAGCGCATGGCTGCCGTGGTGGTGTTCTTCCTGTTCGCGTCCCTGTTTTGGGGGGCGTTCGAGCAGGCCGGGTCCACGCTCACGCTGTTCGCGGACCGCTACGTGCGACTCGAGCTCCTGGGTCTCAAGCTGTACGCGTCGTGGTTCGTGTCCGTTCAGGCCGCGTTCGTGATTTTGCTGTCGCCGGTGTTCGCGTGGGCGTGGGTAAGACTCGGCCCGCGCCAGCCGTCGTCGCCCGCGAAGTTCGCGCTTGCGCTGATGTTCGTAGGCCTGGCCTTCGTCCTGCTCATGCCGGCGGGGGCAGCCGCGCAAGGCGGGCTGAAGGTCAGCCCGTTGTGGCTCGTGGGTGCGTATTTCATCGAAGAGCTCGGCGAGGTGTGCCTCTACCCTGTGGGGCTCTCGGTCGTGACGAAGCTCGCGCCGGCGCAGATCGTCGGTCTCATGATGGGTGTGTTCTTCCTCTCGAACGCCCTCGGCAACAAACTGGCTGGCTGGTCGGCGGGCTTCATCAGCACGACGCCGCTCCCGACATTGTTCGGCGCCACCGCGGCGGTGACATTGGGCGCCGCGCTGGTGATGGTCCTGCTGCTTCGGCCGGTGCGAAACCTGATGGGGGGGGTGCGCTGACGGCAGCAGCGGGAAAGGGGAAGCGGGAAACGTGAGTCGACGCGCGATCCTCCTGTTCAGCACGGTCTGCAGCGTCGCACAGCAATCGGGGCGCGGATTGCAAGGCCCTCCCGCAGGGCACGACAGCACGGTGGTCGTGCTGCTCGGCACAGGTAACCCGCGGCCTGAGCCGGACGCCTCGGGACCGGCAACGGCGATCGTGGTGGGGTCGCGCGTCTTCCTGGTTGATGCGGGTCCCGGTGTCGAGCGCCGGCTCGCCGCCGCGCACCTGCCGACCGACGGTGTGACGGCGCTGTTCATCACGCACCTCCACTCGGACCATACGCTCGGCTACCCGGACCTCATCTTCACGTCGTGGGTGATGGGGCGGAAACAGCCGCTCGCGGCCTACGGGCCTCACGGACTGCGTAGAATGACCGATCAGCTCGTCGCCGCGTGGGCGGAGGACATCGACGTGCGCACGAACGGCCTCGAGCACCGCGCTCCGGGCGGCTACCGGGTCGACGTGCACGAGATCCGTCCTGGTGTCGTCTACGACAGTGGGGGCGTACGCGTCACGGCCTTCCAGGTGGAGCACGGGACGTGGCGCGAGGCGTACGGATACCGCTTCGACGCGCCCGGCCGCAGCGTGGTGATCTCCGGAGACACGAAGCCCAGCGAGAACCTGGTCCGGGCGGCGGCGGGTGTGGATGTACTCGTCCACGAGGTGTACCCCGCCGACCGCACAGCGCCGAACCCGACGGAGAGTCCGACGTGGCCGCAGTATGTGCACGAGCTCCACACGTCGGATGTCGAGCTGGGGCAGCTCGCCGCCCGTATCCAGCCCAAGCTACTGGTCCTCACCCACATCATCCGCCGCGGGGCGACCGACGACGAGCTGCTCGCCAACGTACGGCAGTCGTTCGCCGGCCACGCCGTGGTGGGGCACGATCTGGACCGGTACTAGCCCGCCGTTTCCTTAGCGCGCTCCCACGGCGGGTCCCGCCGCCAGCTTTCGTTCCAGAAACTCCGCGGCCGCGTGATAGGCAGCGAGCCAGTGTGCGTGCGTCAGGAAATCGTGCACCTCGTCGGGGAACACGAGCTGCTCCACCTCGACGCCCAGCGGCCGCAGCGCCGCCGCTAGATCGACCGTCTGGCTGAACTGCACGTTGCGGTCGTCGTCCCGCTGGATCAGCAGCGATGCCGCCCGCTTTTCTCCCGCCCCCCAGCGACTGGTGGCTTAAGCAGCTGGGGAGAGGGAAGGGTGCGTCAGCAGTAGCGCAAGCCCTTCCCCCTTCGCTTTGCGAGCCTCCCGCACGTCCCTAGCGTGACGTGACCGCGGTCGGCATGGCGAGCCGCCCCACTAGATCGTCACGGACGGCCACAGGCATGTACGGGGAGTCGAGCAACTTCTTGAGCCGCGCGATCCGGAGTTCCGCGTCCGCGCTCTGCCCGGCTTCCCCGTGGAGCCACGCCGCGTTGAATAGGGCGCGACTCTGGACTGCGAGATCGCCGAAGCCTCCTGCCTCCGCGGCCAGTTCGTCGAGCACCCGAGCGGCCCGCTCGGGACGGCCCTCGTAGTAGTAGGCGCTCGCGAGGCGCCAGGACGTGAAGCTCGGAAGATGTCCCTGCAGGCGTGTGGTAGCGATTGCCTGACGGTACTGCTGCTGACCGGCGGCGTAACGCTGCATGGTGATCAGCGCGTCGCCGCGCGTGACGTAGCTGCGCACTTCGAGCGACAGCTCTCCCGGGCTCGAGTCGATGCCGGGCCGGAAGTCGGGCGGCACGACGGGGGCCGAGGAAGTCTGGCCGTCGAGGCGCGCGCCCGTGATGGCGAGGATCGCCGCAGCCGTGCGGAACAGCGAGTGGTGAAAGGACCGCATACCGACCTCCTTGAGAAATCCAGAGCGGAGAAGCAGGAACCCCGCCGGAACTGCCCCGGCGGTGCCCGGCGAGCGCCCTGGGGCTCACTGGCGGCGACCGGCTGCGGGGCCCTTTGACTCACGTCATCCCGGCGCCCAGCGACGAAGCCCGAGCGTGGCCACCGGAACTACGTCGCTCTATGGTTAGGCGTCGTTCGGGCTCGGTCGGGCTCAGCCCCCTACAACGGACACGCCTACCAAACCTTGTTTGCCCCCCCTCGCGAGGTGCGGTAGGTTGACACCAGTAGGTCGCCGCTAGTCGGGTCACCTGGCATCGGACCCTGCGGGCGTCATGGTCGACGAAGGATCGAACGTTTCCGAACTCGTGCGGGAGCTCTCCGAGGGCAAGCCCGGCGCCCTCGATCGCCTCATCCCGGTCGTGTACGATGAGTTGCGACGCATTGCCCACGGCCAGCTCCACGGCGAGCGATCCGGGCACACGCTCACTACCACGGCGTTGGTCCACGAGACGTACCTCCGGCTGGTCAAGATCGAGCAGGTCGAGTGGCGGGATCGTGCGCACTTCTTCGCCGTGGCGGCGCGCGTCATGCGCCGCGTCCTGATCGACTATGCCCGTGCTAGAAGGCGCGACAAGCGCGGCGGCGCCCCGGTCCAGGTCCCGCTGTCAGAGACGCTGGATGGCCTGGTGCAGCAGCCCGATGACCTGTTAGCGCTCGAGGAGGTGCTCGCCCGCCTCGAAGCGCGGAACGAGCGCCAATGCCGGGTGGTCGAGTGCCGGTGTTTCGCGGGGATGTCGGTAGAGGAGACTGCGGCTGCGCTGGACACGTCCCCGGCGACCGTGAAGCGGGACTGGGCTTTCGCGCGGGCGTGGCTGAACCGCGAGCTGGGGCAGGACCGCAGTGAGCGGGCGGAAGCAGACGGCTCGGAGCGTCCGTGAGCGCGACGCACTGGGAGCGGGTCCAGGCGGTCTTCGCCGAAGCGTTGGAGCAGCCGCCGGAGCGACGGGCGGCCTACGTGGCTGCGGCCGTGGAGGATCAGGAGGTGAGCCGCGAGGTGCTCTCGCTGCTCCTGGCTCACGAGGGGAGGGGCCGTTTCGACAGCGTCGCCGACGATTTGTGCGGCCTCCGTCCGGCCGCCGCTTCGGTTCCCCTCGCGAATCTCCCGGACCGGCTGCGCACCGCCCTCGCCGGGCGCTACACGATCGAACGGGAACTCAGCCGTGGGGGCATGGCGCTCGTCTTTCTCGCCCGCGACCTGAGGCACCACCGCACCGTCGCGATCAAAGTGCTCCGCCCCGAGCTCGCCGTCGCCCTCGGCGCTGAGCGGTTTCTGCGCGAGATCCGCATCACGGCCGGGCTCACCCACCCCAACATCCTGCCACTGCTCGACTCGGGGGAAGCGGACGGCTTCCTCTTCTACGTGATGCCCTACGTCGAGGGCGAATCCCTCCGCGACCGGGTCGACCGTGAGAAGCAGCTCCCGCTAGACGACGCCATCCAGATCGCGCGGGAAGTAGCCGACGCCTTGAGCCACGCCCACAGCCACGACGTGGTGCACCGGGACATCAAGCCTGAGAACATCCTGCTCGAGGCGGGGCACGCGGTGGTTGCGGATTTCGGGATCGCGCGGGCGATCACGGCCGCGGGGGGAGAGCAGCTCACCGCGACGGGGCTGGCGGTGGGGACGCCGGCATACATGAGTCCCGAGCAGGCTGCTGGGGACTCGGTCCTCGACGGGCGCAGCGACGTGTATGCGCTGGGGTGCGTGCTGTACGAGATGCTGGCAGGGGAGCCGCCGTTCACCGGGCGTACGGCGGAGAGCATAGCGCGCCAGCATCTGGCGGCGTCACCGGCGCGGATCCGGGTGGTTCGCCCGACGGTGCCGGAGCCCCTGGAAGAAGCCATACTGCGCGCTCTGGCGAAGGCGCCGGCGGATCGGTATCCGACCGCTACCCAGTTCGCCCAGGCGTTGATGCAGGCGGCCGCCAGCGAACCAGCTGTGGGGGTCGCTCCGCATCGTCACTCAAGCGTGCGTCGCCTAGTCCCTCCGGCTCTGCTGGCGGCGGTGCTCCTCTGCAGCGGGGGTTGGTGGGTCCTCCGTCGACTCAGCTTAGCGCCAGGCCGCATCGACTCCGTGGTGGTGCTGCCGCTTGACAATCTCTCCGGCGACCCCCAGCAGGTGTACTTCGTCGAAGGGATGCACGACGCAATCATCGGCGAGCTGGCTCAGATGGCAGGACTCCGGGTGATCTCCCGGACCTCGGCGATGCACTACAAGAACACCGATAAGTCGCTGCCCGAGATCGCGCGGGAATTGGACGTGCAGGCCGCGCTAGAAGCGTCGGTGCTGAGGGTGGGAGACAGCGTTCGGGTCCAAGCCCAGTTGATCCAGGCGCTTCCCCGAGAGCGGCATCTGGGCGCATGGACGTATCATCGGCACCTCCGGGATGTGCTGGCGCTACACAGCGAGCTCGCGCGGGCCATCGCGGAAAGGATCGCGGTCACGTTGAGCCCGCAGGAGAAAGCGCGGCTGGCCGCCGAACGCACCATCGATCCGGAAGCCTACGACCTCTATGTGCGGGGCCGGTTTGAATGGAACAAGTTCACCCCAGAGGGATTGTGGAGGGCAGTCGAGTACTTCGAGAAAGCCATCGACAAAGCGCCCACATACGCGCTGGCGTACGCCGGTCTAGCAGATGCCTACATGGTACTGCCCTACTACGCGCCCGTGAGTCCGAGAGAAGCGTTTCCCAAAGCCAAGGCAGCCGCCACGAAGGCACTCGAGCTTGACGAGCAGCTCGCCGAACCCCACACCGCGCTCGGTTGGGTTACGGCTGTTCACGACTGGGGCTGGTTCAGCGCGGAGCGGCACTTCAAGCGGGCACTTGAGCTGAATCGGAATTACGCGCTCGGGCACATGTTCTACGCTTGGTTCCTGGCGTGGATGGGGCGGTTTGACGAAGCGATCGCGCAAGACCGGCGGGCCCAAGAGCTGGACCCGCTCTCCCCTCGGATCAGCGCGCACTTAGGCGCGGTGCTGTTTTGCGCCCGGCAGTACGATGGGGCTACAGCACAGTACCTCAGGACCATCGACGCCAATCCCAACTTCGCGAGGGCATACTTCGATCTTGGGCGGGTGTACATCCAGACCGGTCGATATGACGACGCCATTGCGGCTCTTCGACGGGGAATCACGCTTTCGGGTGGCGGGGGTGGGAGCGCGATCAGCCGGGCAGACCTGGGAGTGGCGCACGCGCTGGCAGGCGACCGACCCGCGGCGCAGCGCATCCTGGACGAGTTGCGGGCCCAGTCGAGCCGTCAGTACATTGCCCCATTGACCTTCGCCCGGCTCTACCTGGCTCTGGGTGACCGGGATCGCGCCGTGCGCTGGCTCCAGACGGCCTACGAGACCCGTGATGCGGACATGGTTCTCCTCAATGTGTTCCCGGTATGGGACCCGCTGCGGTCCGATCCGCGGTTTCGGGAGCTGATCAGGGGAATGAGGTTCCCAGGGTGATGGCCGTGCTCTCAGCGCCGTTGCGTCGTGTTAGAACGTCGTCGTCACCCCTGCGATCACGCGCCGGCCGATGACCGATCCGCCATAGATCTGAAACCGCTTCTGGTCCAGCACGTTGGTGCCAAGCGCATGCACCCGCAGGTAGTCGTTGACGCGGTAACCGGCGCTCAGGTCGACGGTTTGGCTCCAGTCCACCAAGCCACTGTAGACCCCGGCTGCCCACTGGAACGCCGTCTGCCGCCGCAGCGTGAAGTTCACGTCCAGCCCCTGCGCTCCGGCATAGGCCAGGGTGAACGTGCCTTTGTGTTTCGGGGTGTTGGGCAGCACCTTGTCACCGCTGAGGATGCCCTCCGGCTGTTCGAAGTCGAAGAACGTGTACGACCCCTCCGCGCGGAGCTCGTCTGTCAATTGGTACCCGACGTTGAGCTCCACACCCTGCTCTCTCACCCGCCCCGCGTTGGTTATCGACAGCACGATGGCGCGGTGGCCGTTGGGAAGCGTCGCCAGCAACCCGGTTTGGACAAGCCCGGCGTTCAGCTGAGCATAGCCGCCCTGGAGCTGCGGAATGGCGGTCCGCAACGGGTCCGTCGGGGGCAGTCCCTGTGACGCCAGGTACGCATCGACGTCCGAGAGGGTCTGGGGAATGTTGGTGCCCCCATCGGTCAGCGCGTACGCCGAGTATGCGGGGTTCATCACAACGCCGGCCTGCAGGAAGTCGGTGACGAAATCCGTCAGCCGATTGGTGAACAGGTCGAGGCTGACGTAGACCCGGCGTGACAAGTTCCCCTTATAGCCTGCCTCCCAAGCCGTCACCTTCTCCACGCCCAAGCTTGCGTTCCCCAGGCCGAGGCCCGGCGTGAGCGAATCAAAGTTCCACGGAAGGTCCGTTGGAGTCGCCGGGAGGTTGGGATCGGCGCCAAAGTTGGCACGGATCGTGGCGAAGTACCCCTCGAGATCTCGCTCCAGCGTTCTCGGGCTCGTGGTCGGGGGACCTACCGGCACCCGCACGAACAACTCTGCGTAATTGGGTGTCTGAAACGCCCGGTTGACGGTCACCCGAAAGGAGTGTCGCTCGCTGGGACTGAAGACCAGGCCAGCCTTTGGTGAGAACTGGCCATCGAAGAGGTCGCCGTCGTCGAAGCGGGCGGCCACGACCGCGCGGAGCTTGGGGTTGAGTCGGTATTCGAACTGCCCGTAGGCTGAGTAGTACTGGTCAGTACGGTCGTCGTTCGCGGGGTCCAGGATCATCCCGCTCGTGTTCACGTTGTACTGCCGGGCCGACGCGCCGACCACCATGCGCGCTCGGTCACTCCACAATCCTCGGTTGTACTGACCTTCGACGTGGAGGATCGCCGATCTGCCCCCTTGAGGCCGGCCCGCGCCAAGGGAGTAGGACGGATCGAGTGTGCTTCCGCTGTAGTAGGCCATCACATTGTAGTTCCGCGCCGCCCATGCGAGGCGGGCCCACGGGCGGATCCCGGTGATCTGTACGCGTCCGCCCCCGATGACGATTACTTCATTCTGCGCTTGTGCAACTCCGCCCTCGGCGGTGGCGGCGGCGCCGTTGTCGGCGTAATAGTCGAATCGCGCCGACCCGTACACGCTGACCAAGGGATCCCGGTCACCGATCGCGGCGCCTGTGACGGGGTCCTTCGTCTGTCCGTTGAGAGGGCGCAGCTCAAATCCGGGGCGAGGCGGATTGGCTGGCTGGTCGGTCGCCGGGGCGTACTCGGCAGCGAAGTCGCTGCCGTCGAAGCGGGTGCGCGAGCGGCTCCAGGTGTCGCTACGATTGTAGCCCACGTTCACCTTGTACCCGAGCCGCCCGCTGGACAGGACGCCGGCGTGGCGCAAGTCGCCGCGGAGCGTCGCCAGCTCGCCGCCCGCGAGCGTCAGCTTGGTCCCGATCACCTCGCGCGCGCTGGGCGTGGTGATGTCCACGACGCCGCTGAACGCGTTCGCGCCGTACAGCGCAGAGCCCGGGCCCCGCACCATCTCAATCCGCCCCATGTCCTCCAATGGGAGAGAGAAGCCATACCATTCCTGGGAGCCGAGAAACGGCAATGCCAGATCGCGCCCGTCCTGGAGTACCAACACCCGGCGATTGAGCGACGAGTTGAAGCCCCGCGCGTTGACGTTGAAGTCGTTCATGCCGCTTTGCACCACGTCCACGCCGGGCATCCCGACCAGTGCGAGGGGCACCTGCCCGGTCACGGAGAGGGCACGCGCGAGAGCTGGATTGACCACGGCCACCGCGGCTGGAGCCTCGACGACCCGCTCTGGCACCCGCGAGGGCGCCTCGACCACGACCTCTCCGAGGGTGACAGGTTGGACCTCCAGCGCGACCTCGACAGTGTCGGTCCCGCTGGCCGTCACTTCAACGGTCACTTCTTCCGGCCGGTAGCCAAGCGACCGGAATAGGAGCACCTTGCGGCCTTCCGGCACTTGGGAGAGCCTGAAGCGACCGTCTGTCCTGGTCACGGCGCTCAGCATCGTCCCGTTCACGAGGACCGAGACGCCGCCAAGGCGGCTCCCGTCGGCCCGGCGGGTCACTGTTCCAGAAATGGTTCCGCTGGCTCTCTGGTGTGCCACGGCCGGTGCCGCAGTGGTCGTGAGGATTACGGAGGCTGCGGCGACTGCGAGCGCACGATGTCGCGTGTGGAGGACAGGCATCGGCATCGTGGCCTCCTCGGCAGGATTGGACCGTTGACCACAGGTCACCCACGCTCGCCCAACGCATAGACGCTGGGGTGTCGTCTGAAAGCTGTGCGTCTCTCCGTATCTTCACCAGGTGAGGGAGGACCTGGCTCGCGAAGACGTCCTCCCCGGATCTGTTCCAAGCCCGTCGTCCCCGAGACCTAGCCATGCCAGCGGCGATTTCGGCTCGCGGCGAGCAGAAAATCGGCGGCGCCAAGAACGCTCAAAGCAGCGATCGCTGGCAGGACGTCGGTGTCCTTCGCGTCCTAGGCGAGCACGCGATGAGACAGACCGTCCACTACGCCTTGTCCTTGGGGCCCGACGCCGCCACTTGTTGGCTGGCTTGTTCAGATGATAGGTAACCTTTGCTGCTGGGCGTCGAGCGGTGCCGTCGACACCGCCGTGACGAGGACGATGCCGAGGATCGTGCCGCGCGACATGCCGCCTCCTGGTTCCGGTCGACGGCAGAAGCTACCTTCGGGCCGGACGCGGTC
>Ga0134077_10000344_pt1 | contig 10694 bp, 15 predicted proteins | sample 15_taG_5_FD_109980 | JGI IMG/M metagenome (GOLD analysis project Ga0134077, IMG submission 109980) | Grasslands soil microbial communities from the Angelo Coastal Reserve, California, USA - 15_D_Wat_40cm_5_24_1 metaG | ecosystem: Environmental > Terrestrial > Soil > Grasslands ... | reverse complement strand
CTCCCGGACCGCGGTGGCGTTGCTCGAGCTGCTCTGCCGGGACGTGTGGAAGGTCCAGCCGCGCTTCGCCCAGGCGCGCGCCGAAGGCTCAGACCTGGACGGATTGGCGCACCTCCCCCACGACGCCGTGCTCGTGATCGGCGATGCGGCGCTGCTGCTCGCGGCGCGGCACTCCTATCCGCACCGAATCGACCTGGGTGAGGAGTGGAAGCGCTGGACGGGGCTGCCGTTCGTGTTCGCCGTGTGGGCCGCGCGGCGGGCGGCGGACCGCGCGACGGTAGACCGTGTGCACGAGGCGCTGCTCCGGTCGCGTGACTGGGGGCTCGCGCACCTGGACGAGCTGGCGGCGGCAGCGCACCGGGCCACCGGCGTGTCGACGCCCGAGTGCCGCGACTACTTCGCGGGACTCGACTACGCGTTCACCGACCGGCACGTCGCCGGCCTGGGCACGTTCTTCCGCAAGCTCGCCGCGCACGGACTCGCCCCCGCTGCGTCCCTCCGCTACCTCGAGGTGGCGTGACCATGGTAGACCGCTCCGGGCCCGAGTTCCGGTCGTACTTGGAGCTGTACGAGCGCGCCTCGCTGCTCGAGCTGGGAGCGCTCGCGGACCAGGCGCGCTGGTGCCTGCACCCCGAGAACGTGGTCACCTACATCATCGACCGGAACATCAATTACACGAACGTCTGCGTGGCCGACTGCAAGTTCTGCGCGTTCTACCGGCGACCCAAGCACGCCGAAGGCTACGTGCTCTCGTTCGAGGAGATCGGGCGCAAGATCGACGAGCTCAAAGCGCTCGGCGGTGTACAGATCCTGATGCAGGGGGGGCACAACCCCTACATCCCGTTCGAGTGGTACCTGGACCTGATGCGGTACATCAAGCGCCACCATCCGATCCACATCCACGGCTTCTCCCCGTCGGAGGTGGATTTCTTCGCGGGCCGCTTCGGGATGACGATCGAAGAGGTGATCAGGCAGCTCGTGGCGGCCGGGCTCGACTCCATCCCCGGCGGCGGCGGGGAGATCCTCGTTCAGGACGTCCGCGACCGCGTGGCGCGGAAGAAGGCAGGCGCGGACCGCTGGCTCGAGGTGATGGAGATCGCCCACCGCCTGGGCCTGAAGACGTCGGTGACCATGATGTACGGGCTGGGCGAGACGCTCGCCGATCGGATCGAGCACCTGTTCCGCGTGCGGGAAGTGCAGGCCCGGACCGGGGCTTCACCGCCTTCATCTGCTGGCCGCTGCAGCCCGAGCACACCGAGCTCGAGCATCTCGGCAAGACCGACGCCGTCACGTATCTCCGGACTCAGGGGATCGCCCGCATCGTGCTCGACAACGTGCCCAATATCCAGGCGTCGTGGGTCACCATGGGACCGAAGATCGGCCAGGTCGCGCTCCGCTTCGGCGCCAACGACTTCGGCTCGCTGATGATGGAGGAGAACGTCGTCTCGGCTGCGGGTACGACCTGGCGCATGACGCTCCCCGAGATGCAGCGGCTCATCGCCGACGCCGGCTACGTGCCGCGCCAGCGCCGTCAGGACTACTCCGTGATCGACGAGGCGGCATGAAGGGACGGGGGAAGCGGGAAGGGGGAAGGGTGCGTGGCTGACGTGCTGATTCTCGTCGGATCGGACAGTGACAAGCCCAGGATCGAGCCCGCCTTCGAGGTATTGAGCAAGGCGGGCGTTTCGTACGAGTTCCACGTCTCGTCGGCGCACCGGCAGCCGGACCTGACCGCAGACCTCGTCAAGAACGCCCGCACGAAGGGCTTCCGGGTCGTCATCGCTGGGGCCGGACTGTCGGCCGCCCTCCCAGGCTTCGCCGCCTCGCTGACCGACCTTCCCGTGATCGGAGTGCCGTTCGCCGTGGGGGCCCTGAACGGGCTCGACGCGCTGCTCGCCACCGCCCAGGTGCCGAGCGGCGTGCCCGTGGCGTGCGTCGGAATCGACAACGCCAAAAACGCCGCACACCTCGCCGTCCGCATCGTGAAGGCGTGAGATGCGCGTCGGCATCGGGTACGACTCGCACCGATTCGCCGACGGGGGGAGCCGCAAGCTGATCCTGGGAGGGGTGGAAATCCCGCATCCGCAGGGGCTCGCGGGTCATTCCGACGCCGACGTCGTGGCGCATGCCCTCACCGACGCCATCCTCGGCGCCGCCGCCCTGGGGGACATCGGCGGCATGTTCCCCGAGACCGACCCTCGCTGGAAGGACTGCAGCTCGCTCTATCTGCTCGACGAGGCGTATCGCGCCGTACGCGCGCGGGGGCTCGCGCTGGCGCAGTGCGACCTCACCGTCATTGCCGAGCGCCCCCGGCTCGCGCCGCACGTGGCCGAGATGCGCCGCAAGCTCGCGACGGTGCTCCTCGTAGATCCCGGCGTCGTGTCGATCAAGGGGAAGACGAACGAGGGGATGGGGTGGATCGGACGGGGGGAGGGGATCGCCGCGATCGCCGTCGCGCTGCTCGAGTGACGGACGTTGTCCGCTTTCTCGAATCCCTTCCTCCCGGCCCGCTCTACGGCCTGATCACCGCGCTCGCGGCGATCGAGAGCATCTTCCCGCCAGTCCCGGCCGACACCGCCGTGGCGCTCGGGGCGTTCCTCGCAGGGCGCGGCGTGATGAACGCCTGGGCGGTGTTCCTGCTCACCTGGGTCGCGAACGTCGGGTCGGCGGCCGCCGTGTACGGGCTGGGACGACGCTATGGCCGTGACTTTTTTCAGGGGCGGCTCGGCCGCAAGCTGCTTCCCGAGCCCGTGCTCGCGCACATCACGGCGCAGTACCGCCGCCACGGCACCTCCGGGATCTTCCTGTCCCGGCTCCTGCCCGTGTGGCGCGCGGTCGTGCCGCCATTCGCCGGCGTCGCGGGCGTGCCGCCGGTGCGGGCGCTCGTGCCGCTGGCACTCGCCTCGGGCCTCTGGTACGGGGGGCTCACGTTCTTTGTGGCCACGGCCGGCGCGAATCTCCAGACCGTCCTGGCGGCGCTCGGCCGCGTGAACAGCGGGCTTGGCGCGGTGGCCCTCGGGGTCCTCATATTTCTGGCGGTCTGGACGGTGCGCCGCCTGAAGCGCTGAGGGGTCCACGGGGGACATGGCAGAACACGCGAACGAGACGTCGGGCATCCGCTTCCCGCCGCCGCTGATCTACGCGGGGCTGTTTGCGCTGGGGTACGTGCTGCACCGGCTCGTGCCCGTGCGACTCATGTCGTCCGGGCCGGCGCGCGTCGTGGGGTGGGTATTCGTCGCCGGGGCGCTCATCCTCCTCTTCGGCGCCGCGGTGCTGTTCCGGCAGGCCGGCACGACGCCGAACCCCACCAAGCCCACGACGGCGCTCGTCGTCCGAGGGCCCTACCGGTTCACCCGCAACCCGATGTATGTCGCGCTCGCCGCGCTCTACCTCGGCCTCACCCTGCTCGTGAACGACGTGTGGCCGTTGGTGCTCCTCCCGGTCGGGCTCGCGCTCGTGCAGTGGCGGGTGATCGCACGCGAAGAGGCGTACCTGGAGCGCAAGTTTGGGGACCAGTATCGGGCCTACAAGGCCCGCGTGCGGCGATGGATCTAGCGTCGTCCCGCGAGACCGCGTTCTGCATCGAGCAGTTCCGTGACTACCTCGCGCTGGAGGCGGGCAACAGCAGCAACACCGTCGAGAACTACGTGCGCGACATCCGGCGGCTCGTGACCCGCGCGGCCGCGCAGGGCGCCCGCGGCCCGGACGAGGTCACCGCGGCCCAGCTCCGGGAGTTCATCTACGACCTGAAGGACCTCGGGCTCTCCCCGGCCACGATTCGCCGGCAGATCTCGGCGGTGCGCACGTATTACCGGTTCCTCGTGGGCGAGGGACGGGTGACACGCGACCCGAGCGAGCGCGTCGAATCGCCGCGCCAGTGGCGGCGGCTCCCGAGCGTGCTCACCGTGGCCGAGGTGGAGCGGCTGCTCGCGGCCCCGAACACCGACGAGCCGCTCGCGATCCGCGACCGCGCGCTGCTCGAGCTGGCGTACGCCACGGGCGCGCGGGTATCGGAGCTCGTGGCGCTCCGGCTCTCGGACATCCTGTACGAGGACGGCCTGGCGCGCGTGTTCGGCAAGGGCTCGAAGCAGCGTCTCGTTCCCGCAGGCCGGCGCGCGCTCGGCGCGGTGGCCCTGTACGCGCGCGAGATCCGCCCCCGCTTCGACAAGGGGAAGGGCAGGGGCATCCTGTTTCTCAATGCCCGGGGCACGCCGCTGTCGCGCGTCGGAGCGTGGACCATCATCAAGCGCGCCGCGCGGCAGGCGGGGCTCACGAAGCACGTCACGCCGCACACGCTGCGCCACACGTTCGCCACGCACCTGCTCGAAGGCGGGGCAGACCTGCGCGCCGTGCAGGAAATGCTCGGGCACGCGGACCTGGCGACCACCCAACTGTACACGCACGTGGACCGCGACTACCTGCGGACCGTGCACAAGAGCTATCACCCGCGACCGTAATCCATGTCACGCGCCTTCGTGAAAGAAGATGCGGGGAATCAGGGCGCCCCCCGGCGGGACTACGGCCTCCCTCCCCGCGGCCATCCCGACTTCGACGCTGCCGCCGCCGCGGCGCTGCTCGAGGCCGCGCGCGCCGGCGAGACGGCGAGTGCCGAGCAGGCAACCGGCTACTATTGGGGGGAGCCCAAACTGCGACCGCACGTAGAGCGCCTTCTCGCGCGGGCGCGCGCCGAGAGCGACGAGCGGCTCGAAGAGCTCGCCCGGCGGTTCCTGAGCTGAACAGGGTCCGAGTCGGGCATGCCCGAGCTGCCTGACATCGAGCTGTACCTCCACGCCCTCCGGCCCCGGGTCGTCGGGCAGCGCCTCGAGCGGGTGCGCATCACGAGCCCCTTCCTGCTGCGCACGGCCGCCCCCCCTGTCGCCGAGCTGGCGGGCCGCAGCGTGCGAGACGTCCGGCGCTTGGGGAAGCGGATCGTCCTCGGCTTCGACGAAGCCTACTTCGCGGTGCTCCACCTCATGATTGCCGGACGGCTGCACTGGAAGGCCGCCCCGCCCCCTGCGGCCATCCCCCGGCGCCGCGGGCTCGGGGCGTTCGACTTCCCGCTGGGCACCCTCCTCCTCACGGAGGCGGGAACGAAGCAGCGGGCGTCGCTCCACGTGGTGCGTGGCACGGACGCCCTCGCCGCGCACGACCGCGGGGCCCTCGACGTGCTGAGCGCCGGCGATGAGCAGTTCCGCGCCGTGCTCACCCGCGAGTCACACACCTTGAAGCGCGCGCTCACCGATCCGCGCCTGTTCGATGGCATCGGCAACGCCTATTCGGACGAGATCCTCCACGCGGCCCGGCTTTCGCCGCTCCGCCTCACCTCCCAGCTCGGAGACGACGAGATCGAGCGGCTCCGGCGCGCGACGCGGGAGACGCTGACCCGCTGGACCGAGCGGCTGCAGGCCGAGACCGGAGACGGGTTCCCGGAAAATGTCACGGCCTTCCGCCCGGGCATGGCCGTCCACGGCCGCTTCCGCCAGCCCTGTCCCGTGTGCGGATCACCGGTGCAGCGGATCCGGTACGCGGAGAACGAGGTGAACTACTGCGCCACGTGCCAGACCGGCGGGCGACTGCTCGCCGATCGCTCCCTGTCCCGCCTGCTCAAGGAAGACTGGCCCCGCTCGCTGGAGGAGTGGGAAGAGCACGTCGGCCTCCCTGGGCGCGAGTGACGGCCGCTTGAGACGCGCGCCCGCGCCATCGATCTTTCACGAGCACCCCGTGTCCGAGCCTACCGAGCCCCAGCCCGTGCGCTACGAGCGCGTGTCCGTCGTCGAACCGGGCGACATCGACGACCTGGGACACGTCAACAACGTGGTGTACCTGCGCTGGGTGCAAGACGTCGCGGCCGCGCACTGGGAGGCGACGATCGCGCCGGAGGAACGGGTCGACGTCGCGTGGGTTGTGCTCCGGCACGAGATCGATTACCAGCATCCGGCGGTGCTGGGCGACCAGGTGGTCGCCTGCACCTGGGTGGGGACGGCGCGGGCGACCACGTTCGAGCGGCACACCGAGATCCTGCGGGCGAGCGATCGCCGGGTGCTCGCCCGGGCGCGCTCGCTGTGGTGTCCCGTGAACGCCCGCACCGGGCGACCCCGGCGGCTCGATCCGGCGCTCAACGAGCGCTTCTACTCCTAGCCCGAGAACATCCCATGCCGCCAAGCCCTGCCGTTCCGGACGTCGCGCGCGTCATCCAGTTGGCGGTCGCGCCGGTGTTTCTGCTTTCCGGCGTGGGCGTCACGCTTACCGTGCTCACCAGCCGGCTCAGCCGCATCGTCGACCGGGCTCGGTCGCTCGAAGGCGGGCTGGCTGGGGCCCCGCAGGCCGAGCAGGCGGGCCTGCACCGCGAGCTGGCTACACTGTCCCGCCGCGCGCAATTGATCAACCGTGCCCTCACCCTCAGCACGACGTGCGCACTGCTCGTGTGCTTCGTCATCGCCACCCTGTTCATCGGCGCCTTCCTCGGGCTCGACCTCTCGGGTCTGATCGCCCTCCTGTTCGTGGTGGCGATGCTCGCGTTCATCGGGGGCCTCGTCAGCTTCCTGCGGGAGATCTTTCTCGCCACGGCCAACCTGCGCATCGGACCGCGCTGATGCTCTTCGTCCTCGACAACTACGACTCGTTCACCTACAACCTCGTCCAGTACCTCGGCGAGCTGGGGGCGGAGCCCGTCGTCTACCGCAACGACGTGCTCACGGTGGAGCAGGTGCTCGCCCTCAAGCCCACAGCGGCGGTGCTCTCCCCCGGCCCCTGCACGCCCGGTGAGGCCGGCATTCTCGTGCCGCTGGTCAAGGCCCTGGCGGGCAACGTTCCGGTGCTGGGCGTGTGCCTCGGGCATCAGGCGATCGGGGAGGCGTTCGGCGGCCGCGTGGTGCGTGCGGACCGCCTGATGCACGGCAAGACGTGCAAGGTGATCCACGAGCAGGACGAGCTGTTCGATGGGATTCCCAGCCCCCTCACCGGGATGCGGTACCACTCGCTCGTCGTGGAGCCCACGTCGCTGCCCAGGGACCTCGTCATCACGGCGTGGAGCGCCGACCGACCCCGCGACGCCGAAATCATGGCCATGAAGCACCGTGGGTACCCGATCTACGGCGTGCAGTTTCACCCGGAATCGATCGGGACGGAGCACGGTAAACGCTTGCTGGAAAACTTCTTGAGGGTTGCCGGCGCCATGGCCTAGACTCCGCGGCACGACTCTTGTATGTTCCCCTGTGCCTGTCCTCGGCGTGATCCCGGCGCGGCTGGGCTCCAGCCGCCTCCCTCGCAAGCCACTCCTGCCTCTGGCAGGTGAACCCCTCATCCTCTGGGTTGTCCGACGTGTCGCCGAGGCCGGTGTGTGCGACCGGCTCGTCGTGGCAACGGACGCAGGTGAGATTGCCGCCGTGGTCGAGCGAGCAGGCTACGAAGCCGTGCTGACCTCTCCTGAGCATCAGTCCGGCACCGAACGTGTTGCGGAAGTCGTTGCCGGCAAACCGTTTATGGGCTTCGAGGTCGTGCTGAACGTGCAGGGTGACGAGCCCCTCGTCGCCGCCGACGCGCTGCGCGGCGCCGTCGCGCGCGTGCGGGGTGGGGACCCGATCGGAACCGCGGCGGGCTCACTCGATCCCGCGCTCGCGGGCGATCCGAACCGGGTCAAGGTCGTCGTGGACGCACGCGGGCGGGCGCTGTACTTCTCCCGCGCCGCGATCCCGTTCGACCGCGACGGTGGCGGCGACGTGGTCTACTACCAGCACGTCGGTGTGTACGCCTACACGCGCGAGGCACTGGAGCGCTGGGTGCGGCTGCCGAGCGTGCCTGCGGAGCGTTGGGAGCGGCTCGAGCAGCTGCGCCCGCTGTTGCACGGCATCCCGATCGGCGTGGCGCTGTTCGCGGCCCCGGCGGCGCCCGGCGTGGACACGGCGGACGATCTCCAGTACGCGGAAACCCGCTTGACCCGGCGCTTGAAGGAGGTGAGTCCGTGAGCTCGACGAAGTACATCTTCGTGACCGGCGGCGTGGTGAGCTCGCTCGGCAAGGGCATCGCGGCCGCCTCGCTGGGGCGGCTGCTCGTGGAGCGCGGCCTCCGGGTGACGATCCAGAAGTTCGACCCCTACATCAACGTCGATCCCGGCACGATGTCGCCGTTCCAGCACGGCGAGGTCTACGTGACGGACGACGGGGCCGAGACCGACCTCGACCTCGGCCACTACGAGCGATTCATCGACCGCTCGCTGTCGCAGGTGAACAACGTCACGACGGGGCGGATCTACCTCTCGGTCATCACGAAGGAGCGGCGCGGCGAGTACCTCGGCTCGACGGTGCAGGTCATCCCGCACATCACGGACGAGATCAAGGCCGCGATCCGGCGGCTCGCCCCGGACCACGACGCGGTCATCACGGAGATCGGCGGCACGGTGGGCGACATCGAGTCGCTGCCATTCCTCGAGGCGATCCGCCAGTTCCGTCAGGAAGTCGGCCGCGACAACACGCTGTTCATCCACCTCACCCTCGTCCCCTTCATCGCCGCCACCGCCGAGCTCAAGACCAAGCCGACCCAGCACTCCGTGCGGGAGCTGATGCAGATCGGGATCCAGCCCGACATCCTGGTGTGCCGTACCGAGCGCCCGCTGTCGGAGGATCTGAAGCGCAAGATCGCCCAGTTCTGTAACGTGGATTTCGGCTGCGTGGTCGAGAGCCCGGACGTGAAGTCGATTTACGAGATTCCGCTGAAGCTGCACGAGCAGGGGCTGGATGAAGAGGTGTGCCGCCGGCTCCATCTCGAGACCAAGGAGCCCGACCTCCGCAGCTGGGCGGCGATGGTGGAGAAAATCCTCCGGCCCCCCGAGCGGGTGCGCATCGCCGTCGTGGGCAAGTACACGGAGCTCGCGGACAGCTACAAGAGCATCCACGAGGCGCTCGCGCACGGGGGGATCGCGAACGACTGCGGCGTGCAGATCGATTGGATCTCGTCCGACCGCTTTACCGACCAGGAGACCGCGGGCGAGCTGCTCGGCCCGTACGACGGGCTGCTTGTCCCGGGCGGCTTCGGCGTGCGCGGCGTGGACGGGATGCTCGAGGCCATCCGCTGGGCGCGCGAGCACAAGCTGCCGTTTTTCGGGATCTGTCTGGGGCTGCAGACGGCGATCATCGAGTTCGCGCGCGACGTCGCGAGGCTTCCCGACACGAACTCCAGCGAGTTCGCCCCCGAGTGCGAGAACCCGGTGATCGCCCTGATGCACTCTCAGGAAGGCATCCAGGAGATGGGCGGCACGATGCGGCTCGGGGCCTATCCCTGCAAGCTGCGTCCCGGCTCGCGCGTGGCCCAGGTGTACGGCGCCCTGGAAGTGAGCGAGCGGCACCGCCACCGCTACGAGGTGTCGAACGCGTACCGCGACGTGCTGGCGGAATACGGGATGCGCTGCTCGGGCCTCTCGCCCGATGGCTCGCTGGTCGAGATGATCGAGCTGCCGGACCATCCCTGGTTCATCGGGTGCCAGTTCCATCCCGAGCTCAAGTCGCGCCCCACGCGCCCGCACCCGCTGTTCGCAGGATTCGTGGGGGCGGCGCGCCACGAGCGGCGCGCCAAGGGCGCGGTGCCCGCCGAGGCGGAGCGACCGTCCGAGCTCGCCGGCCTGCACGACTGACATGGTCCACCACTTCGGGGCCACCCCGTTCCTCATCGCGGGGCCGTGCGTCGTCGAGTCCGACGACCTGAACGTCCGCGTCGGCGAGGCGCTCGCCGACCTCGGCGCGAAGCTCGGGGTGCACGTCGTCTACAAGGCGTCGTACGACAAGGCGAATCGCTCCCGCCTGAAGGGCGCCCGCGGCCCCGGACTCGAAGCCGGCCTGCGAGCGCTTGAGCGCGTGCGGGCCGCGACGGGCCTACCCATCCTGACCGACGTACACGAGCCGGGGCACGTCCCGGCGGCCGCCCAGGTGGCGGACGTGCTCCAGATCCCGGCGTTCCTGTGCCGGCAAACCGATCTGCTGGTCGCCGTCGGCCGCGCGGAGCGCGCCGTGAACGTGAAGAAAGGGCAGTGGATGTCGCCCGAGGGGATGGCCGGCGCGGTCGAGAAGGTGCGCGCCGGTGGTGCCCCCGAGATCGCCGTCACGGAGCGGGGGACCTTCTTCGGCTACGGCGACCTCGTCGTCGACATGCGCAACTTCACGCGGTTGCGCGCCGCGTGCCGCGTCCCCGTCGTGTACGACGCCACGCACTCGGTGCAGCAGCCGGGGCAGGGCCCGGACGGCGCGAGCGGCGGCCTGCGCGACTTCATCCCGCCGCTGCTGTACGCCGCCGCTGCCGCCGGAGCCGATGGCTTCTTCCTCGAGACGCACCCCGACCCCGACCGCGCGCCGTCGGACGGACCGAACATGGTCCCGCTCGACCAGCTGGCCGCGATCGTGAGCCTGGCGCTGGACGTGTGGCACGCTGCGCGGGCGGGGGACGCGGCGGCAGCGAGGTCCCAGGGGAGTGGTGGAGCGGCTGTCGAGGACCGAGCGAGAGCCGTGCCCCCCGCCCGCACAGGGAAGGGACGATGATCGACGCCGCCGTCGCCCGCCGCCTGAAGCTCGTCGGCTTCGACGTCGACGGCGTGCTCACCGACGGGGGCCTGTACGTCGGCATGATCGGCGGGCACCCCGTCGAGCTGAAGCGGTTTCACAGCCAGGACGGCATGGGATCGTGGCTCCTGCGCGGCGCCGGCCTCGCGG
>Ga0134077_10000339_pt1 | contig 10728 bp, 14 predicted proteins | sample 15_taG_5_FD_109980 | JGI IMG/M metagenome (GOLD analysis project Ga0134077, IMG submission 109980) | Grasslands soil microbial communities from the Angelo Coastal Reserve, California, USA - 15_D_Wat_40cm_5_24_1 metaG | ecosystem: Environmental > Terrestrial > Soil > Grasslands ... | reverse complement strand
GAAGTCTCCCCGTCTAACCTCGACATTACTCTGGCCTTTGGGACCATATTCTAGTCTCATTCGTCCAGCTTCGAGAAAAGCGTACAGATGCCGAGTCCCATGATGATGCCAGTCCGAGATCTTTCCGGCTGCAACTCGCGTCCGTGAAACGATAATGTATCTGTGCATGGATTCGAACGCTTTCTCGCGAACTATTCCTGGAGTCGAATAGCCTGTCTTCAATTCTGAACTGCGAACGACTTCAATCTTCTTCATCGATTACGACCTTAGCAATAGGAACTCAGTGTCCAAGATCCCTTACGCCTTTCTGTTCGATCTCATCCCGATTCCCGAGGGATCGGTTCAGAACTGGGTCCTGGTGGGGTGAGCGCGAAATCCTCTACGTGTGAGCGATGATTGTGACTCGATGGGTTGGCGTTTCTATTCCCTTCGACGATTTACATGTCTTCACAATCTCTTCCAAATACCGCTTGTCTTTCTCCGGGTCGAAATCAGGGATTATGGGTGAATCCTTCAGCCTGATAATCAGATCCCTAATCGTTGGAAAAATCTCGGTAGCAATGTACTCCTTGATTTGAAGGTTCTCGAAGCCAGCTTCTCTAAGCATTCTTTCTTTCAAATCGATAACTCTTTCCGACCCTATCATCTGCCCTCTACCGAATATCCGCGTCAGATTCTCTTTGTCACGCTCGCCGATTGTAATCTCCATTAGAATTCCGTGTCTCTTCAAAACTCTGTGAGCCTCTCGCAGGGACCTCTTGCGGTCTGTAACCGGCCCGCGCCTGCAGGTAACTAGGTCGAAGGTTTCGTTCGGAAAATGCAGGCTCTCAGCATTCGCTAGCTCAAACCTCAGGTTCTTCTGGCCGCTGTTTGAAAGGTTCTTTCTCGCTTCGGAGATCGCGACTCTTGAAAAGTCCACCCCGACAACCTCCTTAGCTCGCTCCGCCATTCTGATCGTGAACGGGCCGTCTCCGCATCCAATGTCAAGAACTACTTTGCCAACACACCCATTCAGCATCTTAGCATCGAATTCGTTTTCTCCATCATTGCCCTCGATGACAGCGGCCTCTACCATGTAGTTTTCTGGTAGCGCGTAGACTTTCTCCCAGTATTCTCGGTCTTCATACTCCCATCCTGTCATCTTGCACCATCAAGTCTAGCTTTCAATCGACCTTCAAAGGCTTGATCATAATCGGCTGGCCCAAATTGGTTTCTGTAGTTCCCTAGATTTTTTGACAGTAAGGGATAAGAGAAATCCTGCCAAATACAATTCTATGTCTCAGACGAATACGATTATTCTGAGGTTTCCTGAGAGTAAGGCTGCCGAGTTTGAACGTCTTTTCAAAGACGAGGTCCTCCCTCTCTGGCGCAAGTTCAAGTCTGAGGGAAAATTCCTCGCCGCTTCCCTCACCCCTATCCAGGGCGGTATGACGCCGAGGAAAGGCGTCCGCCATTATATCCTTCACGTGGAGGTACTTGGCATGGCCGAACATGAGGAGTTTGACTCGCACCCAGCGTTTACCGAGTTCCTAGCGAAGGCGCAAGCGATGCAGGCTGAGGATCCACTGGTCTGGTTCGGAGAAACCTTATTTCAAGTCTAGCTAATCGGTTGTTGTTGGGCAGGGGCTCGGCTAGTGGCGGCCGAGTCACGGCAGCAGCAAACTTTCGATTATACTCTCACTTAGCGTCTTGTGAGGTGCGGCTTATGTTAATTGAGCTTAGCTCCACATTTGGAGCAGAAGGTAGCCGAGGAGGCCAGCTGTGTGCCGCAACTGGGGCAGAACTTCATTCCAGCCTGGGCTGTCATGGTCGGTGCTGTCGAAATCTGGTCCGCTGGAAGTGTGGTGATTCTGGCGAGGTTGGAGTAGTAGTAGACGGTCATTAGTATCGGGAATAACGGTTGGTAGAATGCTGAGAGAATGCCGTTGACCACTGGGCCTGCGATGCCCAATGGCCCGGTTATCGCATTCACGATGGCCGAGGCTATTATGACGATTATTGCGAGGACAAGGAAGGTTGCGAACGTCTTGAGCCATCTGTGGCTGACGAGTTGACGGCTCTTGCCCATGCTGTCGAGGACTCCTTTGTTCTCGATTAGGAGGACGGGAAGCGCCAGAGAGTACATTATCGCCAGTATTATTCCGGGGATGATTAGGGCGATGGATCCCAAGAAGACGATGATGCCGACTACGATACTTAGCGCCCAAATCCAAGGCAGTTTTGAGGCAGTGAATCTGACTGATCCTACGAGGTCAGTCTGTCCCTTCACAATCTGTTCAGAGCCCATCTTGATTGCGCTTCCCTGTGCGATGGCGGAGAAAACGATACTCACGATAACGATCGAGCTGATGAGCGGGATCAGGGTTGCAAAGAATCCAGGCAACCAGGTGTAGACTTGTTGAGGCGTCGGGTTGGAGGGCAGAGTCGGAAGGATGAAGATCTGCCGCGCTATCGTCATGACGACTCCGATGATTGCGCCCACTATTGCGAAGAGAACGAAATACTTGGTGAAGTCTCGTTGGTATAGCTCGAAGGTTTTCTGGATTACCTCGCCGAGGCTCAGTTCGCGTTTGATACTCTGCTCAGGCTGGACTGTCATGTCAATTCATCCAGATAGATTACGAGCTATTTTTTTTCGCTCCCACCAGGTTCCTTGTTTCATGCCCCAGGGCGCCCAGGTGGCTCCCATTATCGCGATGAAGGCCAAGATGATCACGAAAATAACGGCGATATTCTGATAGGCGTTGAAATTTCCTGCGTAGAAGAATAGCCAGATAATTGCGGCTATTATCGAGCCGAAAAGGGTGACGATTGATATGGCGACTCTCCAGCCCATTCCTTCAGCTCGCTCAGTTGTGGTGTTCACGTTGCTATCTATTCCAGCATCATCATGAAGAGGGCTACGTCTTAATCGTTTGTTAGAGAGCAGAGATGGCAAGTAGGTGTCTTGGACTGGTTTTTGTCTTAGTGTTCCAAGTAGATCAAAGCCGCAGGGATTGGCACTCTGTGTTACACCACCGTTTTTAGGCGCTCATCAATGTTTTCCTAGTCTTCAAGTCTAGCTAGGATTCCTTGAGTGCCGTGGTCTAGGAACTATTGCGTGATGGACCCTTCTAAGCCCCGGGGCAGGGGATCGATTACCGGCTCGGTCGACCTTTTACAGATTCCCCGGTTCGGTTCTTCCTGCTTCTTCATGATATGAATTGTGTTGGGCGGTGGTTCTTTGAAACGACATTGGATTCCCTCTAACTTCACTGCAAGAAGATGATGTTTCGTGCTCTGTGATGTACGGACGAGCTATATTGGGCCTTGACCAGGTGTGCTTGGAGGAAAATGCAAGTTCAGAGGGCGGTGGAGAACGCTGAACTTTCTGACTTGGACCTGTATCTGTTATATGACCCGCGCGCCGTCGAGGAGGCCATCATCCGACTCTACATCCTTCAGAATCTTACCCCATAACACTGGCCAGAGGCTGGCGGCTTCGCGGGCCGAGGTTATGTCTTACCTGTATCTCTGTGATTTTCTCAAACTGAGGATACCGGGGATGCATGCTTGCGAGGGCTTCTTCTAGCGTGCCTTGTCGTTTTTGACGGGATGATCTTCCAGCCAATCAGGACCGCCGCGGACACTACGGCGGCTAATATTACGAGTGTGAGCCATTGACCTGTCCCTGTGAAAAAGCTGCTGCCGGTGAAGAACTCAGACATTACCGCTGCTTTTGCATCATTGGAATTCAATGGTTGCAGTCCCCAGTTGTCTTCTATTGTGTGAACATAGGAGTAGTGATCGTAACTCTTGGTCGAGTTGAACGCTTTAGCCACCACTGGTCCGGACCAGGAGGCGTAGACGCAGTCTGGACCTCCACTGTGACATGTTTGATCGTTGCCCTCGTCATAGACTATGAACAATGCTGCCCTCGTATTCTTGAAGACTGAACTAGCTAGAATACTGGGAACAAGACGGGCTAGATAGTGGTCGCCAGTGCCGATCGAGGTGTCATGAGAGTTGTCATTGTCATTGGGTGTCAACCAGATGAAGCTTGGTGCAGATGCAGGATCGGATAGTGAGGTTACGAATTCAGGATCGCGTGGAGAGCTGGTGGTCAGCATGTTGGCGCAGCGTCCCGGGTTATTGTTGATGCTGGTGTACAATAGAAATGGGAAATGGTCGCCTCCACGGGGAGGATTGAAACTACAGGTTCCTGAGCCGTCCGCGTCTTCCGCAAAAGCCTTCCAGGTTATTCCCGCAGGTTCGAACCGATCTATCAAGTTGGGTCCCGTGTTGCAGCATGCTCCATTATCGGAGCATCCTGATGTTGACGCGCCTAACATGACACAGTAGTTGGGTTCGCTGGGATGAGCTATTGCGCTGTATCCGGTTGCTAGGGAATAATTCGCGGCGAGACTCGACTGGTAATGCCCGTCGGATAGTACACTGTTTTGGTCCTGATTCTCCATGACTATAGTTACTAAATGATCGAAATATTTTCCCGCAGGAGCTGCTGTTGCAACATGGACGGTGGACAACAAAGCTGGAGACAGTATTAGAATTGCGGTCAGGACAACCAGTTTTGGTCCGGCTGTTCTCCCTGTTCTCAACCTGACTATGCCTGCTTCTAGAGAGTTCTGATATCGGTCGAATCATGTCCATAAGTCAGGCTTTACTCAAGAGAGTGATGGTGAGTTCAGGTGAGTTCAGGTGAGTTCAGGTGAGTTCAGCCGACTTATCCAACGTTTAGGCAGCAGAACCTGTTACACTAGCGTTTTTAGGCGCTGATACACGGTTTCCTAGTCTCTGCGTGGAGCCCGGGTATTGGGAAACCAAAGATTCGTCGCAGGAAATCTCGTCATAGTATGCCTTGCAATACTAGGCCTTCTAGCATTGTTACCATGGCTTGTGGCTGGATTGTTGATCATTGCCGTCGCCGTATTTGCAAGCTTACCAGTCTCTAACAGGCCGGTCCAAGAAGCAGAGATATCCTCGAAATCTGATTCCCGGCGTTATATCGAGCAGTCGCGGCAAGAGACTAGGGGAGCATTGAAAACTACGCGACCAGAACGCGTCCGGTCGACCGTTGCTTTGCCGAAGGTAGAGGGGACGAACGAGAAGGAGGAGGATCGTGCAGCTCCGAAGACCGTTCCTGCTGGGGATTATCTTAGCTTCGAGGTGGGAGTTCATGAAGGGGAAGAATTGGTCGCGGATGTCTCAGCTGATGGAGAGTTGAACGTGTACGTGATGACCGAGGAGAACCTGAACAGTCTAGATTTAGATCAGGAGTTCTGGTATGAGGCAGGTAATGAGAGGGTCAGGAATACGACGGTAAAGTTCTGTCCTGAAGAAGGTGGCACCTGGTTCCTAGTCGTAGAGAATTGTAGTAGTAAGGACGTGTCTGTAACTGTGAAGTATAATGTGAACAAGCCTTCTCATCCTGTGCCATTTCTCAAGACTGAAAAGCTGGACCTACCGGATCACAAGCTAGAGGGGAAACTCAGCACTTGAGATCAAATGAGTCACGTCAAAGTTCTTTCGTAGATTCGAATCCCACTCTCCGCCGAAGAGGGGCACCTAGGAGGTCTCCTTCTTCTTGAGTGATTCAATGATGGATTCAGCTTTCTTCTTGCCGCGCTCAGTCAGAGAGTAGAGCTTCTCCTTCTTCCCTGGAATAGGCTCTGACATGATGAAACCCTTGCGCTCGTCTCGGTGTGGCTCTGAATCTAACCAATTGTATTTGATCGGTTTGCCAAGTTCCTTCGAGAGGGACATTACTTGGTCGTAGCTCAACGGTTTCGCTGCATAGTGTAACAGAATCAAGAAAAGGTCGAAACGATTCAACTCGTCAATTGTGCCGAGGATGGCTTCCTTCTCATTCGCGGGAATCCCGAGCTGTGCCAATGAAACCGTTGATTGCTGGCGGATAATAGGCGTTGTCAACGGAAAGGTTAGCGATGCCTTCTGAAGCAGGTCCCTGTGGGACGAGATAAGCCGGTTTATCGTATCAAAGCCTTCTTTCAAATTGCTTCCGTCTTGGTCAGTCTTGAAGCTGAAGGTGACATTGCCAGACTGAACCCCAACGATGATTTCTTTTTCCATTCTTATTTCACCTCGTTAAGGAACTAAGTACTTGAATGCCCTGCCCTCTTTGATTCGTCTCAGTTTGTGGTCCTGATACATGAGAGTAAGAGTTCCCGTGACGCTTCCATCCGTGAAGATCATGGAGTTGTGTCGTAGTGCTAGCTGGATCTCCCTCCAGTCTCTAGGTTTCTTTCCCCACGTTGATTGTAACAGGCTGATAATTCCATCAGTGAGATTCTCGTGCTTGCCAATATCGGGATATGATTCTCCCTGTACTGGCGTCGAAGCCGACGCTCTCGATGAGAGGATTTCATCCAGAATGTCATTCATCACGTACGGGTTGATTGAGTACTCACCCTTCGGGTATTTCCCGGGCCCTTTCTCGGCCTTTCTTACAGACCCAGATTCTACAAGCTCAGTCAGCCGTGCTGAAATAGTATCTGAGTCGATACCGGTAGCAAGCGACAGACTTGTCGGTGACATGCTGGCAAATTCGGCCTTACCCATTCGGTGAGAAAAGTAGGTGCCAATCAAGTAAAGATGAACGAGACTTCGCGCTGGTAGAGATGTTTTCGGAACCCTGACGAGAACGTTTCCGCTTTTGTCTTCGATTGCAATCAAACCTTTGGCTTTCCCGACCGCTTCCGTCAACAGGTCATCTTCGCTCACTACCAGCTGATTGAGCACGTCCTTGCTCATGTCAATCCCACTGAGGTAGGCTGTAATACCTATTCTTAAACCATTGGTTTAGGCTATTATAGTGGGACTCGCCGTCATTCTGGAGAATTCATTATTCAGTCCAAGACTGAAGCGAGGACTAGAAATTATTCTGAGAACAGAATAGAACCTAACATCCCACGTTGGACCAACGAAAACCAGAGTATAGCTTTCGATTTATTCGGATGCTATCATCCCAAGCGATATATAGTTAAAACAAGCAGGCGTCGGTCATGGCTCAGCCTTCAACTCTCAGCGTGCATAATATCGGCGATACCGGAATTACTCCTCCGAAATACTTGAACAGTCAGGAAAAAATTCTCTACGAATCCCGGCCCAAATGGATCTCGATAGTCGGGTTGAAACTGTTAATCTGGGAATTCATAATTTCGATCATACTCCTTCCGATAGCTGCAGTAGCCCGGGGAGCTTCCGGATTTGTACTCTTGTTCTGGCTCTTCGTGGCACCGCTGCCTCTGCTTGTCCGGACCTTGCGTTGGCGTGACACATTCTACGGGTTGACTGACCAACGTATCCTGAAAGGCTCAGGCGTCAGCGGTAAGAATTTCGAATCCATCACAGTCAAAAGAACCACGGGCCTAATGGACATCAACACAGCGAGAGTCACTGGTGTGACTATGGATGTTCCCTTGGCTGGCAGATTATTCGGTTATGGCAGCATAGTATTTCAGACAAGTATTCAGCCGATGAATTGGCACGGAGTGAAGCATCCGTTTGAAGCGCGCCGTTACGTCGAGGAAACCCTAAGCCAGATCCAAGATGCGGCGGGCAGTGAGCTCGCTTACAGGGAGCAGATTGCTAGGACAATGGCAAAGATAGCGACCGAACAGAAGCTAGGCTTTCTACCACAACAGGCTCCATACCAAGTCGCAGGCACTACTCAAGCAACAAGTCCGCCAGCAATTCCCCAACCATCTGCATTGTTCTCCCAACCAAATCAACAACTAACACTGCAATGTGTGAAATGTGGACTGTCCTATGCTCCGGGTAACAAGTTCTGCTCCCAGTGTGGAGGGCCATTACAGGCCGCACCTTCTCCTGTACCACTCGAGGCCTGAGATCTAGAAAATCTTCGTTGCTTATCTAATTGAACTGTTGCAAGAAGAGGTGAAGTGAAATGGGGAAGGGAGGAAAATCTTCGCAAAGCCAGAAGTACACTCCGATGACGCAAGAGGCTGCGGCGAGAATACAATCTATAGCTGACAAATATGGCAACACGTCTGGATTCAAGGAGAGGGCCCAAAGGGCCGCGGCGAAGAACGAGCAACGGTGAGCTGTTTTAGGGATCTCCGATAGGCAAAGACGAAAGCAGGGAGCGCCACGCAAAGTCATAGACGTATTAGTGTAAAGACTATTTGACGGCCTCCCACAAAGGAGTCTAGACACAGCCTACACCGAATCGATTACAAACAGTAGCAGATTCATCTTCTTCAGAGTGATCATTTGGTCAGAAATGGTTCTTTTCATCTCAACTCTCACCTTGGGAACCGTCTACATTGGTCTTGGTCTCGGGACAAGCAATGTTCAACTCGCCTCCATGATAGAGTATCCAGCTCTTGAATCGTCTACACTTTTCCTCTCCCTAGTCCTCACCTTAACAGTCCTCGCCGTGCTCATCAGGATCCTAGTCACCGTACGCGCAAAGATCTCAAAACCTCAGGTAGATCTAGAGAGAAAGCTGCGGCTGCTTAACATAGGCGATCAAGTAAAGTTTTTGATGCAAATTGAGCGTCCGGTAAAGTTCTTCGTCGGGATAAGGTCGTACAACGCTTCCGTCAGGAAGAACCGAGTCATTGTAGGGGAAAGACTTCTCAGGGATTCCACCGACCAAGAAATTCAGGGAGTCATCGGACACGAACTCGCCCACATCAAAGGAAAGGACATCACCAAGAAAGCCGTCCTCCAGGGAACCGCTGTACTGGTACTGTTAATGCCATACGCCATCTTCGAACCTTCAAACACGGCACTAATACTGGCGGGTACATTGCTCAGCGTGGTGCTCCTTCTGAGCGTCCCCCTCACCTGGAAGATCGAGTTAGGCGCCGACGCCGAAGCCGCAGAATACCTAGGCCCAGAAGTCGTCATTCAAGCACTTGAGAAGCTGAAAACCGTAGCGTACACTGGAATATCCTTCACTCATCCCCCAATGTCACGAAGAATCGATAAGTTACGCAATGCCCACACTCTGATCGGGCCGACCGGTTCAGAACCAGCGACCGGATCGCCGAACTCTTCGAAGGTCTAGCTAACGAGAACGTTAGGCAGATCAACAACTAACACTGCAATGTGTGAAATGTAGACTATCCTATGGCCCCGTCAACAAGTTCTGCTCACAAATGTGGGGGTCCACTACAAGTCGCCCCTGCGCAGGTACCACTCGAAGCATGAGACCGAAGAATTCTTCCCCTGTAACGGGTTCCTCCTGTCTCTAGCTGAGGAACCAAGGTCTCGTAAAAGCCCCACAGCGGACCATTTTGCGAGCGATCCAAAGGGTCCTTACGTCCTAAGAGCATTCCCAGGCTCTAAGTAAACGAAAATCCAAACGAAATTCACGCTCAAAGCAGTAGATAGTAAGATAAGTCACATCATCATTCCGCATTTGTTACCATGTACAGTGGTAGTCAGGCGGAGAAGAGGATCGCGCTGATCCCAAGAATCGTCGTTCAAGGTAAGGTGGGCCTCAACGAATACGCGTTACTAGTTACAGACAAGCGTTCGATCCTAGTTCTTGAGAAGGGTTCGAAATCAGGCATCGCGGGCGCATTGGGAGGTGCTGTTGGTGCTGCGATCGCGAGCGCCGCGGCCACTAGAAAAACCTTTGATTATGAGAATGAGAATCCGGAATCTTTCGCGATCAATCCGAAGAACATAGTCATTCCGCACGATGCCTTGGAATTGATAAAGATGAAGAAGGCTATGCTGAATCCAACTTACAGGATGGAGCTAAGGTACCAGATTCCTAACAAGAGCAAGAAAATCAAGGCATTCCTCAGCCCTCCGGGCGAGCATGTTAAACAGAAGAAACAGGAAGGCACGGGCAGGAAACAGATACATTTCGACTATGCCAAGAAAGTTCACGACGTCTACAAACAAGTCCTATCACCATCACGTTACGAAGCTGTCATGAGTACTCGACTGTGAAAAGCTTCCAAGCCATACTGGCATTAGCAGGCATCCTATTCATCATAGGAGTCTACGTCATCTATCCTCCACTACCTGTCTCCGATAATCTAGCGGCAAACATTCCAACTGGAAACTACTATTACAGAATCACTTTCAACATCTACAAGGCGAACCAGATCTCAGGAACATATTCTGTAACCGGAGGAAGCACTGTCAACATCTACATTCTCACCGCAAGCCAATTCGACGCTTACAAGGCGAGTCAATCAACCAGTAACCTGTTTCAGGCTACCGGAAGCAGTGGAAGCTTCGGAGCCACCGTCTCAACCCCTGGAACATACTACCTCGTATTCGACCACGCATCTAACAATAACGCCGCCCAAGACCTCCAGATAACATACCTCCTTGGCGGATGGAACCCAATATTCCTAGGAACCGGAATCGCCCTTATCGTTGCGGGCATCGCCCTGGGAATCCTTGGCAATAAGCAGAGACAGAAGCAGGAAGCCCCTCGCAAGGCTACCGATGTTGTCATGTTCGATCAGCCAAAGACCTAGCTAAGCGATTCCCCAAGAATTATCATCATGTACCGTAGAGAGTATTCTCCGACCTATGACAAGGACCGGCCACATCTACAAACGCTTCGTGTTAGCCAACGGAGACAAGGCTACCTTGAGGGTCGTTCGACCCGAGGATGTAGACAATCTTCTCAGGTTCTTCAACGGACTAGTAGACGAAAAGAAGGGCGATCGAGAATCACAGCTTCACGCGGGGTTTGACAAAAAGTTCAACCGT
>Ga0134077_10000332_pt1 | contig 10773 bp, 9 predicted proteins | sample 15_taG_5_FD_109980 | JGI IMG/M metagenome (GOLD analysis project Ga0134077, IMG submission 109980) | Grasslands soil microbial communities from the Angelo Coastal Reserve, California, USA - 15_D_Wat_40cm_5_24_1 metaG | ecosystem: Environmental > Terrestrial > Soil > Grasslands ... | reverse complement strand
GTCTCCGGCCGCGGGATGAGCGCCCGCCGGTCGAGCTGCAGCTCGAGCCGGCGGAAGGCCACCCGCCCCACCGCGTAGGCGAACGGGAGGCCGCTGGCCCGGCGCTCCACCGCTTGCCGGAATCGCTCCTCCAGCTCGGCCGGGGGCTCCTGGTCGCGCCGCAACCACACGTCGCCGGGCTTCGTCCCCGCGCCAGCGACGGCCGCCCACAGCATGGCGGCCTCGCGGCGCGGGCTAGGCAGGTCCAAAGGCGTGAGCCGCCCGACCGCCTGCTCGAGCGCGCTGGCGATCGACGAAGCAGGCGCAGCGCGCTCAGGCACTGAGGCGCTCCTTCTCTCCCGCCAGGCGCAACGCGTTGATCAGCTCGTCGAGCTTCCCGTCCATCACCTCGGCGAGGTCATGCGTGGTGAAGCCGATGCGATGGTCGGTGACGCGGTTCTGCGGGAAGTTGTAGGTGCGGATCTTCTGCGACCGATCGCCCGTGCCCACTTGAGCACGCCGCACCCGCGCCCGCGCCGCCTCCTGGTCGGCGAGCATCCGGTCGAGCAGCCGCGCCCGCAGGATCTCCAGCGCCTTGATCTTGTTCTGGAGCTGCGACTTCTGATCCTGGCACTTCACCTCGAGTCCCGTGGGGAGGTGGGTTACCCGCACCGCGCTGTCCGTGGTGTTGACGCTCTGGCCGCCCGGGCCGCCTGAGCGGAAGACGTCGATGCGCAAGTCCTTGTCCTCGATCTTGACGTCCACGTCTTCCGCCTCGGGGAGGACCGCCACGGTCGCGGCCGAGGTATGTCGCCGGCCCTGGGTCTCGGTCTCGGGAATGCGTTGCACCCGGTGCACGCCCGACTCGTAGCGCAGCGTGCCATACGCCTTAGGCCCACGCACCGCGAAGATCGCCTCTTTGAGGCCGCCGAGGTTGCCTTCCGAGAGCGCCAACACCTCGACCTTCCACCCGCGTCGCTCGCAGTAGCGCGTGTACATGCGGAACAGGTCGGCTGCGAAGAGCGCCGCCTCGTCCCCACCCGTGCCGGCGCGGATCTCCACAATGGCATCACGATCGTCGAGGGGATCGCTCGGCGTGAGCAGGTCCGCGAGCAGGGCTTGCGCCCGCTCGATCTCGGGGCGGAGGCGCTCCACATCGATCCGCGCCAGCTGCGAGAGCTCGGGGTCCTTGTCCTGCAGCACCTCGCGCGCCTGGGCGAACTCGTCCTGGAGCTGCTCGAGGCGGCTGTGAGCCTGGCGGATGGCGTCAAGCCGCGCGTGCTCGCGGCCCAGCTGCTTCAGCTGGGCCGGATTCCGCGCGGTCTCGGGGTCGGCCAGGGCTCGGGCGACCTCCTCCGCCCGCGCGAGCGCCTGGCGGAGTCGGGCCTCCATGGATCAGCTGGCGGTCTTATCCGTGGCGTATCTCTGGCGGAACCGCTCCACGCGCCCGGCCGTATCCAGGAGTTTCTGCTTCCCGGTGTAATACGGGTGGCACTTGGCGCAGATTTCGACGTGGATCACGGGCACCGTGGACCGCGTCACGAAGCTGTTCCCGCAGGCGCACTGCACTTGAGCGCGCCGATAGGCGGGGTGAATACCGGATTTCACTGCACTGTATCCTTGCGTAGATGTCGGACGACGTAGAAGGTCGGAAATATAACTGGCATCGTAAGTTGGCGGCAAGGCGCCACATTGACACCGGCCACGCCAACACGTAAGCTTGCGCCACCAAGAGCCCTCAAGCCCTGGAGAACGCCTGCGTGTCGGTGACCGCCATCCTCCAGAAGGTCCCGCTGTTCGGCCAACTCTCCCCCACCGAGCTCGAGCGCGTGGCCGAGATCACTCGCGAGCGCAGCTACCCCCGCAATTCCGTGATTTTGTTCGAGGATGATCCTGGCGACGCCTTGTACGTCGTGGCCAAAGGCCAGGTCAAGGTGGTGCTGATCGGGGAGGACGGGCGTGAGGTCATTCTCTCCGTCCTGGGCGAAGGGGACTTCTTCGGCGAGATGTCGCTCATCGACGAGGAGCCCCGCTCGGCGCACGTGATCGCGATGGAGGACTCGAATCTCCTCGTGATCCGGCGCGAGGACTTCCAGAGCATCCTGCAGCAGTCGCCCGGCATCGCGATGGGGCTGTTGCGGGAGCTCTCCCGCCGGCTGCGGCGCGTGGACGAGAAGGTCGGGAGCCTGGTGCTCCTCGACGTCAACGGGCGCGTCGCCCAGCTGCTCCTCGACCTCGCGGACGAAGCGGGGTCGAATCACATCACCCGCCGTCTCACCCACCATACGATCGCCCAAATGATCGGCTCGAGCCGCGAAACGGTGAGCCGCACGATGCGCGAGCTGGTCGAAAAGGGTCACATCGAGATCAGTCGTCGGGAGATCCTGATTCGGGACCGCGCCGCGCTGGAGGCGTCGGCAGGGCGGTCGTGAATCGCGTCACCAGTCGTGAGTTGGGTCACGCACGAGGGGTGAGCCCGCGGCTTGTTCTACGTGGCCGATTTTCCTTAACTTAGCCAAGGGTACGGCGTGCGGGGACCATGGCCTACACGGTGACGTTCTGGGGAACGCGGGGCTCCATCCCGACCCCCGGCCCGCACACCGCACGCTACGGCGGCAACACGCCCTGTGTGGCCGTGGAGGACGCCGCAGGTCGGCTGGTCATCCTCGATGGCGGCACCGGCATCCGCGCGCTGGGACTCAAGCTGGTGGAGCGCCAGAACGGCGCGGTGCAGGCGGAGATCCTGCTCTCGCACGCGCACTGGGACCACATCCAGGGCCTGCCTCACTTCAAGCCGTTCTTCGCCCCCGGGAACGCGGTACGGATCTGGGGCTCGCGGCAGGGTACCACATCGCTCGAGGCAATTTTGCGCCAACAGATGGACCCGTCGGTGTTTCCGATCCCGCTCGACGCACTGTCAGCCAAGTTGACGGTGCAGCAGGTCGAGCCGGGAGAGTTCACCGTGGGCGCGTTCCGGGTGCGGGCGATGCGGTTGCGGCACCCCGGGACGACGCTGGGGTACCGGCTCACGCCGGTCGTCGGGGGGCCGAGCATGGCGTACGTGACCGACAACGAGCTGGGCTCGGGGGGCCACTACGACACGCCGGCGTCGTGGCGCAAGGATCTAGTGGCGTTCCTCGCGCACGTGGAGCTCCTCATCCACGACGCGATGTACACGCCGCAGGAGCTCGAGCAGCACCGCGGGTGGGGCCACTCCACGTTCCAGGAGGCGGTGACGCTCGCAGCGGACGCCGGCGTGCAGCGGCTCGTACTGTTCCACCACGAGCCCGAGCACGGCGACGCAGACGTCGACGGCATGCTCACCGCTGCGCGCCGCGAGGCGAACGCGCGCGGCAAGCCGGCCGAGGTGATGGCGGCACAAGAAGGGACGACCCTGACTCTCTGATTCGAGGAGCACGCTATGGTTGCGCGTTGGCCCGTTTCGCTCTTGGCCCTGGCCCTGCTGTGCCCCGCCCCCGTCGGGCTGGGCGCCCAGGCGCGGGGGCAGGACACTCGCCCCGGGATCGCCGTCTTTCCGTTCGATAACGGCGGCTCCTACGGGCAGAACAAAGACAACTTCGACGCCCTGCAGAAGGGGATCGCTGGGCTGATGATCTCGGATCTGGCCGCCAATCCGGCGGCCCGCGTGGTGGAACGGGAAGAGCTGCAGAAGCTGCTCGACGAGCAGAACCTGGGGACGGCGGGGCGAGTGGATCCGCAGACCGCGGCGAAGATCGGCAAGCTGGTGGGGGCGCGGTACGTCGTCACCGGCGTCTTCATCGATTTCTACGGCGACTTCCGGCTCGACGCGAGGCTCATCAACGTCGAGACGGGCGAGATCGTCAAAGTCGAGTCGGATCGGATGCAGCGCGACCATCTGTTCGATCTGATTCGGACGGTGGCGGCGAAGCTCATGAAGGATGCGAACCTGCCGGCGCTGCCCCGGCAGGCGTCGGACCAGCGGCTGGGCCGGCAAGTGCCGACCGAGGCGCTCACGTACTACTCGCGCGCGCTGCTGTACCACGACCGTGGGCAGAAGGACAAGGCGGTCGAGATGTACCAGAAGGCGCTGCAGGTGTTCCCCGATTTCGCCGAAGCCTCGGACGGGCTCAAGCGCGAGAAGACCTCGTAATCGTGCGGTGAGCGATTAGGTACGTCCTGCTCCATACCTCCACGTGGCGGCCGGCGAGCGTGGCGCCTGCGCTCGAGGGGGCGCAGGTCGAAGTGCGTGAGGTGCGCCTGCCGCGCGACCTCACAGTGGACGAGCGGCCGACAGTGCTGGTGCTCGATGCCGAAAGCCGCTCGGCGCTCCCGCTGGACGCGCTGCGCGCTTTCGTGGACGCGGGCGGTGCGATCGTGGCGCTCGGGCGCGACGGCGAGCCGGACGTCCCGGCCGCGATACCGTCCGAGCTGCTCTCGGGCTTCGTGCGCCACCCCGCAGGTGCGCGACAACTGCTCGTGGCCGTACGGTCGGGATATCGCGAGGCCGCCGCCCGGGCGGAAACGGCGCGGGCGCGGGCCGAGGCAGCGAGCCGCGGCCGCGAGATCGGTGAGCTCACGCGGATCGGCGTCGCGCTCGGCACCGAGCGCGACCTCGATAGCTTGCTGGACCTGATCCTCACCCAGGCGCGCCGCATCACGTCGTCCGACGCGGGTAGCCTCTACCTCATCGAGGGCGAGCCGGGCCAGAAGCGCTTGCGGTTCCGCCTCGCCCAGACGTATTCGAAGCCCGAGGCACCGTTCGTCCAATTCACGATGCCGATGGACCGGACCAGCCTCGCGGGCTACGCCGCCGTGACCGGCGAGCCCCTCGTCATCGACGACGCGTATTTCCTGCCGCCCGACGTCGAGTACACCATCAACCGCTCGTTCGACGAGCGCTACGGCTACCGCACCAAGTCGATGCTCGTGATCCCGATGAAGGACCACCGGGAGCAGGTGATCGGCGTGCTGCAGCTGATCAACCGCAAACGCAATCTCGAGGCGATGCTCGCGACCCCGGCCGAGGTGGAGCAGCACGTGGTCCCCTTCTCGAAGCGCACCGTCGAGCTGGTCACGGCCCTGGCGGGCCAGGCGGCGGTGGCGATCGAGAACGGCCAGCTGTACCGCGAGATCGAGCGTCTGTTCGAGGGGTTCGTACAGGCCGCCGTGCGCGCCATCGAGCAGCGCGACCCGACCACGTTCGGCCATTCCGGGCGCGTCGCCGACATGACCGTGCGTCTGGCGACCGTGGTGGACCAGGCGGCGGAGGGCCTTTATCGCAGCCACAAGTTCACCCGCGAGCAGCTACGCGAGATCCGCTACGCCGGCTTGCTGCACGACTTCGGGAAGGTCGGCGTGCGCGAGCAGGTGCTCGTCAAGGCCAAGAAGCTCTATCCGCTCCAGCTCGAGCTGATCCGCCAGCGGCATGACTTCGTGCGGCGCAGCGCCGAGCAGGAGTTCTGGCGCAAGCGGGCGGAATTCCTCGAAACCCACGGACGCAAAGGGTATGAGCAGTTCCTGCGAGGCCTGGAGCAGGAGCGCGCGCACGCGCTGGCCGAGCTGGATCGTTTCATGGCGGCGGTGGCCCGGGCGAACGAGCCGACCGTACTCCCCGCCAGGCGATTCGACGAGCTGCTCGACCTCGCCGGCCGCACGTACGCGGACCTGGCGGGCACCGCGCGCCCCTACCTGACCGACGAGGAAGTGCGTTATCTAACCATCCCGAAGGGCAGCCTCGACGAAACCGAGCGGCTCGAGATCGAGAGCCACGTCAACCACACGTACAACTTCTTGAGGGAGATCCCCTGGACGCGAGAGCTGCAGGATATCCCCCTGATCGCGTACGGGCATCACGAGAAGCTCGACGGGCGCGGCTACCCGCGCCACGTGACGGGCGACGCCATTCCGATCCAGACACGCATGATGACCATCAGCGACATCTACGACGCCCTCACGGCGGCCGACCGCCCCTACAAGGCGGCCGTCGTGCCCGCGCGGGCGCTCGACATCATGGACGAGGAAGTCCAAGCCGGGCAGCTCGATTCCGAGCTGTTCCGGCTGTTCGTCGCGGCCAAGCTGTTCGAGAGGAACGCCTAGCTCAGGATCAGCCTCGCCGACACGAGCAGCAGGAAGGCCCCGAACGCGCGACGCAGCACCACGTCGCTCAGTGACCCCGCCAGCTTCGCGCCCACCAGCGCTCCGAAGAACAGGCCCGCTGCGAGGATCGCGGCGTAGGGAATGTTCACCTGGCCCCGCTTGTAATACTCGAGCGTCCCGAGCAGCCCGACCGGCAGGAGCAGCGCGGCGAGCGAGGTGCCGCTCGCCGTGTGCTGCGGCAGCTTGCCCAGTAACACGAGGGCCGGAACGATGATCACGGCCCCCCCGATGCCGAACAGCCCTGACACGACGCCGCCCGCGAGGCCGATCCCAGCGACCAGCATCCAGTTCATCGGTCGTCTCCTTGTTGCGGTGTGCCCCAACCACCGCCGCCCGGTGTCTCGATGCGCAGTACGTCCCCCGGCTCGAGCAGCGTGCTGACTTTGGGCGCGAGCGGAGTGCCGTTCAAGATAGTCCGCCCCACCGCACCCTGCCCCCCGCCGGCCGCACCGGCGGGGTGGTGTCGGCGTCGCTCCGCGAGTACGCTCAGCTCCATCGACGCGAGCGCTTCGAACTCGCGCGTCACGCCGTCGCCACCCGCCCACCGCCCGGCTCCCCCACTGTCCCGTCGCAAGGCGCAAGTCCTCAGCCGCAACGGATACTCCATTTCCAACACCTCGATCGGCGTGTTGCGCGTGTTGGACATGCCGACGTGCACGCCCGATGGCCCGGGCGCGCCCTGGCTCGCTCCTTGTCCCCCACCGATCGTCTCGTAGTAGGTCCAGCCGCCCACCTCCCCACCACCCCGTTGCCCGTCACCCATTGCACGTTGCCCGCCGAACGTGATGTTGTTCATGGTTCCCTGGCCCTGCGCCGGTACACGGATCCCGCCGCGCGCGAGCGCCAGAAACAGCGTGTCGACGATGCGCTGCGACGTCTCGACGTTGCCAGCGGCGACCGCGCTCGGGTAGCGCGCGTTGACCAGACAGCCGTCGGGCGCGGTGACGCGGATGGCGCGCTGCACGCCGCCGTTCGTCGGGACGTCTTCGGGGAGCAGCGTGTGCACCACGAACAGCACCGCCGAGCGCGCCACCGCCAGCGGGCAGTTGATGTTCCCCCGCACGGCCGGCGCGGTCCCCGTGAAGTCCGCGTGAAACACACCGTCGCGGATGTCGATCCGCACCGTGATGGGCACATCCACGTCATCCACGCCGTCCCCCTCGAGCCAGTCCGTGGCGGTGAGACCGGTGGCGCTGAGTCGTGCCAGCACTTCGCGAGTGCGTCGTTCGGCGTAGTCCATCAGGTCGCGGGCAGCCCCCTGCACCGCGGGCCAGCCGTAACGGCCGGCGAGAGCCCGCAGGCCGTCCGCACCGCGCTCCACCGCCGCTCGCTGCGCCGCGAGGTCACCGCGCCGCGTCTCGGGCGTGCGCACGTTGGCGAGCAGGACGCGCTCCACCGCCGGCGTGAGCGGCAGCGGCGGCACGATCACCCCCTCGGCGAAGATCTCGCGGGCACCGGCGGGCATGCTGCCGGCCTGGATTCCTCCGACATCCGAGTGGTGCGCCCGGACCACGCTGTACCCGCCGACTTGACCTGTTATGTCGATCGCACCGATGAGGGTGATGTCGGGGAGGTGTGACCCGCCGGTGTAGGGATCGTTCAGGATGAAGACCTCACCCGGCGTGGGGTCGAGCACCCGCACCGCGCCGACCGATTCCGCCATCGCGCCGAGGTGGACGGGGATGTGGGCCGCCTGGGCGGTCATCGCGCCCTCCGCGTCGAACAGTGCCGCCGAGCAGTCGCGCCGCTCGCGGATGTTGGGGGAGAGTGCCGAGTGAATTAGGACGAGCCCCATCTCCTCCGCGACCGACGCGAAGGCATGCCACATCACCTCGAGCGCGACCGCGTCGAGCGTCATAGCCGCTCCACCAGCACCGCTCCGGAATCCTGGACCGTGCCCCGCCACCCCGGCTCGATAAGCCCCGTCGCATCGCGACCCGCCAGCACGGCGGGGCCCTCCAGGGTGACCCCGGCCGCAAGCTCGTCCAACGCCCACAGGGACGCCGTAGCGGGCGCGCCGCGTAACGTGACGGCGCGCGAGCCGCGGGCAGCCCCGTTTCGGCGCCTCGTTCCCGTAAAGCGAGGCAGTGGCGCCTCCCGGACGGCCACGACCCGTAGGGTGACGAGCTCGACCGAGCCACCGCCGGAGTGGCCAAACCGGGCGTGGTGCGCGGCCAGGAACGTATCACGAATCTGGCGCGGATGGTTGGTGGTGACCGGCACCGTCACCTCGTATCCCTGGCCCGCAAAACGGCAGTCCGCGTATCGCCAGAGCGCGCCCTCGGGCAGCTGCTTGCTCCCCTCCCGCAGCAGGGGGCTGAAGGCACCCTCCAAATCGTCCGGCTGGAGCCGATCGAGCTCGCGGTGATAGGACGTGAGCAGGTCCACGCGTTCCGCGGCCGCAGCGAGGCCGAGGGCGGACAGTACTCCCGGGTGCGGTGGGATGACGATGCGGCGTATGCCGAGCGCGTCGGCGAGCGCGCAAGCGAACAGCGGTCCGGCACCCCCGAACGGCACCAGCGCCATGCGCCGGGGGTCGAGGCCGCGCGCCACGCTCACTCGGCGGAGCGCCCGCGCCATCACGGCAGTCGCGACCGCGACGATTCCCGCGGCGATCGTGGTGGCATCGCGTCCCGCGGTGTCGCCCAGCGCCGCCACAGCGTGCGCTGCGGCACGCGGGTCGAGCCGCACCTCGTCCGCCAGCGGGCTCGCGGCGTCGAGCCAGCCCAGCACGAGACAGGCGTCGGTGACGGTGGGTCGAGCGCCCCCGCGGCCATAGCACGCCGGCCCCGGCACCGCTCCGGCGCTCTCCGGCCCCACCTTGAGAGCGCCGCCCTCATCGACGCGAGCGATACTCCCGCCCCCCGCGCTCACCGTTTCGATGAGGATGGAAGGAAGCGCTAGCGGAATGCCCGCAACCGCCCCAGCAGCGTCGTGCACGGCCGCCCCCCCGGTCACGAGGCTCGCGTCGGCGCTCGTGCCTCCCATGTCGAGGGTCAAGAGCTCCGAGAGCCCGACCGCCGCCCCGACGAGCCGCGCCCCCACGACACCGCCCGCTGGACCCGACAGCGCCAGCGCGGCGGTCCGACAAGCGGCCGCCGCCGGCGCGAGCGTCCCACCGGCGGACGTCATGATCCGGAGCGCGGCGACGCCGCGCGAGCGCGCGTCCCGATCGAGCCCGGCCAAGTAGGTGGCGACCTTGGGTCGCAGGTAGGCCTCCGCGGTGGTGGTGCTGACGCGCTCGAACTCGCGGAATACGGGTAACACTTCGTGGCTCGCGGCGACCGGCACGCTCTCCCCGAGCGCACCCCGCAGGGCCGCGGCGATGCGCCGCTCGTGCTCGGGGTGGCGAAATGCGAACAGGAAGGCCACGGCGACCGATTGGGGAGCGAGCGCCTGAACCTCCGCCACCACGCGCTCCACCTCGGCGTCAGCGAGCGACTGCAGCACGCCGGTCGGACCCATGCGCTCCGCCACGCCGAGCACGTCGCCTCGCGCGACCAGCGGGGGTGGGTGGTCCCGCGCCAGGTCGTACAGCGCCGCGCGGTCCTGTCGCCTGAGCCACAACAGGTCCTCGAAGCCGCGCGTGGTTACCAGCACCACCCGCGCGCCGCGCCGCTCGAGCAGCGCGTTAGTCGCGATCGTCGTGCCGTGGACCAGGATGTCGACCGGAGCAGACAGAAGCTCGATCGCCCGAAACATTCCCACCGCGGGATCGTGCGGTGTCGTCACGACCTTGCGGACCGCGATCTCGCCGTTGTCCGCGAGCGCGACGAGGTCAGTGAAGGTACCGCCGACGTCGACGCCTACCCTCACGGCCACTGCCCCACGCAATTGCGGATTGCGGATTGCGGATTGCGGATTGTCAGGGTCGGCGCCGTCACGCACGACCTCCCCCTGCAAATCCGCAATCCGAAATCCACAATCCGCATTTTCACGCCCCGCGCCCCGATTTCCAGCGTTGCACCGCCAACGCGCCGGCGAACCCCAACGTGGCAATCACCGATAGCGTCCCCACCCAGTCGCCGAGGCGGACGTAGAGCGTGCGCACGTCGCTCGTGACGAGCCTGCTCGCCTCGGCCGTCCGCACCTCGAGGTTGGTCGCATCGTGCGCGTAACCCAGCGGGTCCACCGTTTCCGAGATACCGGAGTTCGCGGCGCGGGCGACCCCCATGCGTGTTTCGATGGCCCGCATCACCAGGTGGGAGGCATGTTGGTAGGGGCCGGCGGTGCGCCCGTACCAAGCATCATTAGTGATGTTGACCAGGAAGTCCGCCCCGCCCCGGCGGTAGTCGCGCGCCAGGTCCGCGAAGATCGACTCGTAGCAGATCAGCACGCCGAACCGGCCGATGGCCGTGCGGTAGAGCGGCACGTCCCAGCCCTTGCCGAAGCCGCCGAACCACTTGAGGTGGAGCCAGCGCGGCGGGACGAACGGCACCCGCTCGACAATCGGGACGAGGTAATGCTTGTGATAGACCGGATACCGGGTGCGGTCGCCGGTCGAGTCGTAGAAGAACGCCGCGTTGTAGTACTCGAAGTTGCTCTCGGCATCGAGACCGCCGGTGACGAGAGGCGTGTGCGACTGCCGCACCGAGAGCGCGATCGCGGCGTCCCAATCGGGGCGCTGCACGAAGTAATCCGGGACGGCCGCTTCGG
>Ga0134077_10000315_pt1 | contig 10982 bp, 11 predicted proteins | sample 15_taG_5_FD_109980 | JGI IMG/M metagenome (GOLD analysis project Ga0134077, IMG submission 109980) | Grasslands soil microbial communities from the Angelo Coastal Reserve, California, USA - 15_D_Wat_40cm_5_24_1 metaG | ecosystem: Environmental > Terrestrial > Soil > Grasslands ... | reverse complement strand
CGGCTGCATTACCGCCTGCGCCGCCGCGTGGCCGGCTAGTAGATGGGGGGCCCCGACATGGCCCCCCACATTCTTCAAGCGAAGGGGGCTACGCCCCCCTCGGACTCCCCCGGCACGCTCGGGGCGCCCCGGCGAAGCCGTGGCACCCCTCGATACTCCGACAGGTTCCTCTAGCGCGACTTCCGCTGCTCGAGGCCCTTCAGCAGGCGCTCGGCCTGCTCGAGGTTGCGCTTGGCGTTGACGTTCTGGGGCTCCAGGTCGAGCACGATCTTCCACTCGGCGATGGCCTCGGGCAGCTTCTCCTCGCGGAAGAGTCGGATGCCTTCCTGGTAGTGGCGGTCGATGACCTGGCGCCGCGCCTGCGGCAGCAGACTTGCCACGTCCTGGTAGTCGGGCTGCAGCTTCGCCAGCTGGGTCAGCGCGCGGTACGAGTCGTCGTACTTCTTCTCCTCGAGCGCCGTCTGGCCCAGGCGGTAGAGCGCGAGCTTCTTCAGCTCGGCGCCCTCGCGGTCGCCCGGGTTCTGCGCGAGGAAGCGGTCGAGGTCGGCGAGCGCGGCGGCGAACTCCTTGTGTTCGACCGCCTCGCGCGCGTCGGAGAGCAGCGGGCTGACTTCCGGTGGCTCGTCGGGCGGCACCGGCTTGTCGGAGCCGCGCGGCGCGTAGAAGGGTACGCCCGGGATCTCCGGAATGCGCAGCACGGCGCCGACCACGAGCGGCTTCCCCGGCGGCAGGTTGTTCGCCTCCCAGATCACCTCGCCGCGCGCACGATCGCCGTAGTAGCGCTCGGCGAGCGAGGCGAGCGTGTCGCCCGCGCGGACCGTGTACGTCACGAACTCGATGTCGCCGACCTCGCGCAGCATCTCCGCCGCCGTCGCGTTCGCCGGGTCGAGCGCGAGCGCCGACAGCAGCGAGCGCCGCGCCTGCAGCGGCGCCCCGCGCTGCAGCAAGCCGCGCGCCTCGGTGACCTTCGTGGCCACGAGCCCCTCGATGCGCGCGGTCAGCCTCGCCTCGTTCGCGCGCGCCTCGGCGTCGTTGGCATCGATGGCGCGCGCGACCTTCCATTCGAGCAGGGCCGGGCGCAGCTGGCCGTCCTTCTCCAGCTTCCGGGCCTTCGCGTGACTGGATGCGGCCAGCTCGGGTTTCGTCGACGCGGTGGCGCACGCGCCGAGCAGGAGCGCCGCGGCGAGCGCGGCCGAGACCCTCACCGGAGGTCTTCTGCGTGGAAGAGGTTCAGGTTCTTCGCGAACTGTTCGAGGGTCATCTCGGAGTAGACCTGGCTGCGGCTGATCTGGAGCGGCCGCACGAAGGAGGGGTTGCTCTCGCGGCGCACGGTGAAGGCGGCGGCGTAACCCTCCTCGCGCACGCGCGCGAGCAGCGCGTCGTCGAAGCGGCCGTACGGGTACGCGAGGAACTGCACGCCGCGACCGAGCCGGCTCTGGAAGAGCCGCGGCGGCTCGGCCAGCTCGGCCTGCATGCGCCGCGCGTACTGCGCCTCCGTCTCGCCGCTCACGCGGCGCAGGTCGCCGTGGGTCTTGCTGTGCGCCTGGACGTCGAACCCCTCGGCGGCGAGGCTCTTCAGCTCGTCCCAGGAGAGGGCGTTGCGGCCGGCGCCGACGTAGTCGGTGTAGACGAAGAGCGTGGCCGGGAAGCCGAGCTGCTTCAGCACCGGGTAGGCGTGGTCGCGGAACGAGTGGTAGCCGTCGTCGAAGGTCAGCACGACGGACTTCTTCGGCAGCTGGCGCTTGAGGCGCAACCACTCGACGAACTCCGCCAGCGATACCACCCGATAGCCCTCGCGCTTGAGATAGCGCATCTGCTCGGTGAACGCGTCGGCGCCGAGCACCAGCCGGCCCTTCGATTGCGGCCCGAGGTTGTGGTAGACGAGGATCGGCACGAGCTGGTAGCCGGTCGGTTCCACGCCCGCCGGGTTCCACGGCCGCCTGGGCACCACCACGCGCTGGCCGGCCTTGAAGACCCGCGCGCCGCTGTTGAAGTCCTCGATCATCCACGCCTTCGCCGGGTCACCGAGGTGAGTCCGCGCGAGCGCCTCCGCGCTCTCGCGCTCCTTCGCGACGACGACGACGATGAAGTCCTCCGACTCGCCGACCACGGCGGCCGTGGACTTGTCGGGGCCCGCCCCCGACCAGACGCCCAGCAAGGCGCAGCCGCCCAGGGCGAGGAGCGCGGCGACGAGGCTCAGCGCGCGCACAGGCCGCGCACCTCGTAGACCTCGACCCCTTCCTTCTTGCCCTTCACCTTCATGGTGCCGAGCGACTTCGCGTTCACGAGATCCTTCACCGCCTCGTACGTGCGGCGGGTGAGGAGGATCGAGCCCGGCTTCGCGCGGTCTTGCAGCCACGCGGCGATGTTGACGCTGTCGCCGATCACGGTGTACTCCATGCGCTCCTCGGTGCCCACCGTGCCCGCGACCACCTCGCCCAGACTCACGCCGATGCCGACCTCGAACGCGCCTTGCCTCGCCGCGCGGCGGCGCACGCCGAGGTCGGCGATGGCCTGGCGCATGTCGAGCGCCGTCATCACGGCGCGCGCGGCGTGGTCCGGGTGCCGGATGGGCGCGCCGAAGACGGCCATGACGGCGTCGCCGAGGAACTTGTCGAGCGTGCCGTCGTGCTTGAACACCGTCTCGATCATGAGCGTGTAGAACTCGTTGAGCACCTTCACGACCTGTTCCGGGCTCAGGTGCTCGGTCATGGAGGTGAAGCCGCGGATGTCGCAGAAGAGCACGGTGACCTCGCGGCGCTCGCCGGTGAGCATCGCGTGCTCGGGGTCCTTCAGCACCTCCGCGACGACCTCGCGCGCCACGTAGCGGGTGAACGCGCGCTTGATCATCTCCTTCTCACGCAGGCTCTTGGCCATGCGGTTGAAGGACTCCGTCAGCACGCCCAGCTCGTCGCGCGTCGTCACGGGCACCGACACGCTGAAGTCGCCCTGGGCGACGGCGTCGGTCGCTTCCATCAGCCGGTGGATGGGGCGCGCGAGCAGGGTGGCCAGCGCCACCGCGCCGGCAAGCCCGAGGACGACCATGAAGGCGGTGATGACGACGGCCTGGTTGCGGGCCTGGCTGACGGCGGCGGTGATGGGTCGCGTGGCGAAGCCGACGTAGAGCGTGCCGAGGGGCGTCTTGCTGAAGACGAGCGGCACCGAGATGTCGATGATCTCGGCGCCGCCGGAGGTCCTGTACTTCTGGACCAGCAGCTCCTTGCCGGGGGGTTTCAGCTTCTCGGGCCGCACCACGGGCTTGCCGATCAGCGTGACGTCGGAGTGCGCGTGGACGAGGCCCTTCTCGTCGGCGAACACGACGTAGGCGACGTCGCGGTCGCGTAGCGCCTCCCTGATGAGGATGTTGAGCGCGAGGTCGTCGTTGGTGGCCAGCGCGCTCTTGCCGCCGGCGGCGAGGTTGGCGGCCATGCTGAGACCGCGCCTGGTGACGGCTTCGGTCAGGGCCTGCTCCTGGCGCCGCAGGAGCGAGAAGCTGACGAGCAGGACGGCGAGGGCGACGAGGGTGGTGATGAGGAGGCTGAGCTTGACTTTGAGCGGCAGCCGGAACTCGCGCCTCACCTAACGAGACTATCGGACCTCGGCGGCGGGGGTCAACAATCGAGACCTGAGCGCGGCCACCCGCGCCAGTGCCTCGTCCACCCGGCCGGCCGGCAGCCGGCCCCGGCGCACGGCCCCGCGAATGGTCTTGAGGGTTTCCGCGGAGGCCGAGCGGTCGCCGGGCAGCCGGTCGTCGGCGATCAAGATCAGGTCGACGCCGGCCCGGAGCGCCAGGACGGCGGCGTCGCCCGCGCCGTAGTGCTGCTCGATGGCGCCCATCCGCATGTCGTCGCTCACGACCACGCCGCGCCAGCCCAGCTTGCGTCGCAGCATGCCGTCGATGGTCGGCCGCGACAGGGTGGCCGGGACCCAGGCGTCGAGGTGGCGGTTGTAGACGTGGGCCGTCATCACGGCGTCCACGAGGCCCTCGGCCAGCAGCAGCCGGTAGGGGACCAGCTCGACGTCCGGCCGCGCGGTGTCGGTGACGTCGACGAAGCCCGCGTGCGAGTCCTCGACGCTCGAGCCGTGACCGGGGAAGTGCTTGAGGGCGGTGAGGACGCCGGCGGCGTGCATGCCGGTGATGTACGCGCGGGCCTGGGCGGCCACGAGGGTCGGGTTCGCCCCGAACGAGCGGCCGACGCCGACGATGACGGGGTTGGCCGGGTTGTAGCCCACGTCCACCACCGGCGCGAGGTTCCAGTTGATGCCGGCGGCGCGGAGCATGCCGCCGATGCGCCGCGCCTCCAGCTACGTCTGCGCGAGGTCGCCGGCCTGGCCGAGGTCCTGGTGCGACGGCGTCTCCGTCCAGCCCGCGTCGGGGCCCAGGCGCATGACGCGTCCGCCCTCGGCGTCCACCGCCACGAGGAGGGCGCGGCCCGTGCACTCGCGGGCGCGAGCGCTGAGGTCGCGCGTCAGCCGCGCCGTCTGCTCCGCGCTGACGATGTTGCGTGCGAACAGGATGACGCCGGCCACGCGCGTCTCGCACACGAGCCTCTCGAGGGCGGCGTTGTCCTCGAGCGTGGTGCCGTGAAAGCCCACGAGCAGCAGCTCGCCGAGCCGGGGGTTGAGCGCGCCGAAGCGCTCGGGCGCGGGCGCGGCGCTGCGGCAGCCGGCGACGAGGAGGACGGCGAGGAGGAGCGCGGGCCGGAGGCTAGCGGCCACCGACGGCGTCGACCAGCCGCCGCACGCGGGCGGGGTCGACGGGCGCGCTCACATCGCCGTCGCGCTTCAGCGACGTGCCGACGATGAGCGCGTCGGCGAGCGAGAGCAGCTCGGGCGCTGTCTCGGGCGTCACGCCGCTGCCGACGAGGATCGGCACGTCGGGCACCGCGCTGCGCACGCGCTTGACGTCCTCGATCGGCGTGGCGTCGCCGGTGGCGCGGCCCGAGACGACGAGGCCGTCGGCGAGCGCGCGCGCGGCGAGATCGCGCGCCTGCTGCTCCAGCTCGACGGGCGCCAGCGGCATCGCGTGCTTGCCCTGCACGTCGGCGAAGATGGCGACGTCGACGCCGAGCAGCCGCCGGTCGCGCAGCAGGTCGTGGGCGTCGGTCTGCACGATGCCCTGGTCGGCCACCACGGCGCCCGCGAGAACGTTGACGCGGATGAAGCGGGCGCCGATGGCGGTGGCCACGGCCAGCGCCGAGCGCGCGTCGCTCTTGAGGACGTTGACGCCGAGCGGCGCGTCGGGCAGGGCGCGACGGATCTCGTGCGCGATCACAGCCATCGCCGCGACCGTCGCCGCCCCGACGCGGCCGCGCGTGAACGGCGCGTCGCCGTAGTTCTCGACGATGAGCGCGTCCATGCCGTTGTCGACGAGCGCGCGCGCGTCGGCGAGGGCGACGGCGATCGCGCGCTCTATGGAACCGTCCCAGCGCGGACTGCCGGGCAGCGGAGGCAGGTGCACCATGCCGATCAGGCGCATGACAGCAACGAATTGTAGCACGCGGCGTGTGGACAGCCTCGGAGACCGTCGCTATCATGGCGCGACGATCTCGAGGCCTGAAAGGAGCCACCCGTGGGATACCAGACGCTGATCTCCGAGCGCGCCGGCGCCCTCGCCACGATCACCCTGAACCGCCCGGACGCCCGCAACGCGCTCGACTTCGTCATGCGCGGCGAGCTGGCGGCCGTGCTCGACGAGATCGAGGCCGACGAGGCCGCGCGCGTGGTGATCCTGACCGGCGCCGGCGGCCACTTCTGCTCGGGCGGCGACGTGAAGACCATGCGCGCGAAGCGCCACACCGCGGCCGAGGGCCGCGCGCGGGTCGAGTCGCTGAATCGCATGGTGCTCCGGCTGGTCGACTTCCCGAAGCCGACCATCGCCATGGTGGACGGCTACGCCGTCGGCGCCGGCTCGAACCTGGCCCTCTGCTGCGACCTCATCGTCGCCTCGGACCGGGCGAAGTTCGGCGAGCTCTTCTGGAAGATCGGCCTCGTTCCCGACGGCGGCGGCACGTGGCTGCTCTCGCGCGTGATCGGAATGGCGCGCGCCAAGGAGCTGATCTTCACCGCGGAGATCATCGACGCCGCCGAGGCGGGCCGCATCGGGCTCGTCAACCGCGTGGTGCCGGTCGCGGAGCTGGAGACGACGACGCGCGCGCTCGCGGAGAAGATCGCCGCGGGCCCGCCGGCGGTGCTGAGGATGGCCAAGCACATGGTGAACCGCGCGGCCACCTCGGATCTCGCCGGCGCCCTGGACCTCGAGGCGTTCTCGCAGGGCGTCGCCATCTCGTCCGAGGACCACCAGGAGGGGCTGGCCGCCTTCTTCGAGAAGCGGCCGCCGAAGTTCACCGGCCGCTGAGGCCGGCGTCGACGCCTACGCCGGCGCGACCTCGAGCCCTGCGCGCCGCGCGGCCTCGCGAAGCCGCCGATCGAGGGACAGCAGCACGAATGGGCGCGCCCCGTCGCGCGCGATCAGCGCGCTCGCGAGATGAAGGGCATCGAGTGCCCGGAGCGGTTCGAGGGCGAACGGGCGGCGGGCGCGGCTGACGACCTCATCGTCGAGGCGCATGAGGCTCCACCGACGCGCCGTCGAGGCGAGCAACGTGTGGAGTTCCCGGAGCCTCGGCTTCCGCGAGGTGTCGCTCGACGGTGGCGCGGACGATCGTACGATCACATTCGACGAGCGCGAGGTCGGACACGACCACGCGGTCGCTGCTCGAGACGATGCGCCGGGAGTCCGCGTACACGTTCAGCGGTCGGCCCGCACGTCGTCGAGCAGGCGCTGGAGCACCCCGGGAGCGAGAAGACGCTTGCGCCGTGGCGGATACGCGCGGGCGTCGTTCTTGCGCAGAGTGATCGAGCCCCGTCGTACCAGCTCCGCAAAGGTGTTCGGCAACTGTATGCGTCTGGAGACGGCTACTCGCTGCGGGGAGGGATCAGGAGATTCACGGGCGGCGGCAGCGAGCGTCCGTCGGAGCGCGGGCTCGGCTGGGACTCGTCGAGCGTCGGCGAGCCGGACGACTGCGGCGGCGCCGGCGGGATCGGCGGCACGCCCGAGGGCGGCGTGATCGGCGCGGGCGGCGGCGTCGCCGGCACGGCCGGCGCCGGCGTGGTCGGCGGCGCGCCGCGCCTCGGCGCGGGAACGGGAGCGGCCGGGACCGGCGCGGGGGCGGGCGCCACCGACGGCGGGGGCGCCGAGGTCGGCGGGCGGGGCGCGCTGCGAACGGCCTCGTTCAACTCGGGGGTCGCACGACGCATCTGGTCGGTGATCCGCTGCGCGTCGATCGGCGTGCCGACCACCCGCGGCGTGATCAGGAGGATCAGCTCGCTCTTCTCGAGCTGATTTTCCTTGAAGCCGAACAGGTAGCCGAGCACCGGGATCTTGCTCAGGAACGGGAGGCCGCGCTCGGTGATCGTGCGCTTGTCCTGGATCAGGCCGCCGAGCACGAGGGTCTGGTTGTTGAGCAGGACGACCGACGTCTCGGCCTCGCGCTTGAGGAAGGACGGCGAGTTCGTCGGCGCGACGGCGGGGCCGACGGAGTTGACCTCTTGCTTGATGTCGAGCGCGACCGTCCCGCGCTCGCCGATCCGCGGCGTGACGGTCAGGATCACGCCCGCGTCGCGGTACTCGATGGTCTGGTTCACGCCGCCCGTCGTGATGGTCGTGCTGGTGGTGCCGGCGGTGGCGCCCGGCGTGCTGACCGTGCTCGTCTGCTGGCCCGTGATGATCGGCACCGACTGCGACACGTTGATGATGGCCTTCTTGTTCTCCGAGGTCATCACGTGGGGGCTGGACACGACGTTGACCCGGTTGTCCGACGCGAGCGCGTTGAGCATCGCGAAGAACTTGTCCGACGTGAACGTGAACGCGGTCAGGCCTGCGCCCGGCAGGCCGGCGATGGCGGTCGCGGCGCCCAGGGCCTCGAAACCCGTCGGGGTCGTGATGGTCGGCGACGTCTGAATCGACTGCTGCGCGACGCGGAACGGAACGCTCCCGCTCGACCCGCGCAGCGCCCAGTCGATCCCGAGCCTCGTGTCGTCGTTCAGCGTGATCTCCGCGACCAGCACCTCGATCAGCACCTGGCGCGGCATCTTGTCGAGCGACCGGATCGTCGGCTCGACGTCCGCCCACAGGCGTGGCGTCGTCGTCACGATCACCGCGTTCGTCGTCTCGTCGGCGATGAAGCGGAACTGGCCTTCGACGAACCCGACGTCGGTGACGCCGGGCGTGCCGAGCGGGGCGCCGGGCGCCGCCGTGGGCGGGGGCGGCGGCTGGTACGGCGAGCCCGGCGGCCGGCCCGTGGGCGGCGCCGTCGGCTGCGCCGTCGGAACCGTCTCCTTGGCGCCGTAGATCGCGTTCAGCGTCGCCGCGAGGTCCTTGGCCTTGGCATTCTCCGCGAAATAGATGAACACCCGTCGCCCGCCCGTCACGTTGATGTCGAGCTGGCTGAGGATGCGGCGGATCATCTCGATCTCGTTCTTGCGCCCGTGGACGATGATCGAGTTCGAGCGCTTCTCGGCGATGACGAGCGGCGGCCGGTCGGTCACGGTGGCGCCCGCGGGGCCGGGCGCGGCGGCGCCGGGCGCCGGCGTCGGCACACCCGGGACGCCGGGCGTGCCGCCCGCGCGCAGGCGGCCGCCCGCGAACAGCTGGTTGAGGATGGTCGCCACCTCGCCCGCGTCGGCGAAGCTGATCGGGAAGATCTGCAGCTCGTCGAGCGAGACCTGCACGTCGACCAGCTTGACGATGTCGAGCACGCGCCGGATGTTCGAGGCCGCGTCGGTGATGATGAGGACGTTGGTCTCGCGGTTGGCCACCAGCGTGCCGCGCGAGGACACGAACGGCCGCAGCAGCACGCCGAGGTCGTTGACCGACGCGTACCGCACCGGGACGATCTGCGTGATGATCTCGTCCGGGTTGCGCGTGTCCATCGGCACGTCGCCGATCACCGTGGGCACCGCGCGCTCGCGCGCGCCCTCCACGCGCACGATCTTGTAGATGTTGCCGGACTTCACCGCGGTGAAGCCGTGCACTTCCAGAATTCCGAGGAGCACGCCGAAGACGTCTTCCTGAGGGATGCGGCCCGAGGTCTGCACGGTCACCTTGCCGCGCACGTCGGGCGAGAGCACGTAGTTGAACCCGACGATCTCGCTCGCCGCGTGGATCACCGTCTCGATGTCGGCGTTGTCGAAGTTCAGCACGATGAAGCGCCCGCTCGGCGACGTCGTGGGCGCCGAGGGCACGCGCAGCTGCATCGCCGGCCGCGGTGGCGTCGCGGGCGCGGCTTCGGGACGCCCCGGCTCCGCCGCGCGTGGGCCGACGGAGAGGGGCGGCAGCGGCGTCGTCGGCTCGGTCTGGACGGTGACGGTGGGCGGGGGCAGGGGGCCGATGGGCGGCGTGGCGATCTTCGGGGTCGGCGTGCGCGTCGCGCACCCGGCGACGAGCGAGAGGAGGACGGCGCTGGCGATGAAGCCGCTTACATTATTGTTGCGGCGCATCGCCCATGCCGGGTGGCAGACGGCGCAGCAGGTTCGGTGGAAGCGGGCGCCGGCCTGGAATGACCGGTGGGGTGCCGATCGTCGGCTGGCCGGGGACGCCGACCATGGGCGGCTGCCCCGGCATGACCGGCGGCTGACTCGGCTGTGTCGGCGGCTGGGCGACCGTGGGCGGTACGGGCGTGGTGGCCGTCGGCGGAATCACGCCGGGCAGCGCGGGCGCCACGCTCGGCTGCGGCGGCGCTGACACGGCGGCCGGGGTCGCGCGCGGTTTGCCCGGATCATGGAGCCGCACGTCCATCGCGCCGCCGGGCGCGTCGATCGTGACCCCATCGACCTTGATCGCCTGCACGGTGCCGCCCAGAATCCGGTCGCCGACACGATAGCCGGCCACACGCTTGGTCGTCGGATCCTCGAGATACGCGATCGAGCCGCTCTCGCGCACGACGACGCCGAACAGGTTCGGCTTCAAGAGCGGTGTCGTGGCCACCCCGCCGCTCGTGGGCGCTTCGGTACGCGTGGGGCTGAACAGGTTGCGTGCGGCGACGACGTTGTAGGCGCTGGCCGGCGGCCTGGGCGGATCGGTCACCGCCGCCGACCCGGCCGTGGCGGCCCGGCGGCCGCCGACGGGCAATGGCATCGGCGCGATGAACTGGCGGGCGATGTACACGATCAGCAGCGTCGCCACGGCGGCGAGCGCCAGGTTCAGGGCCACGAATGTCCTTCGCATCACGCTTTCGCCTTGCCGGGCGGAAGAATGAAGCCCGACACTGTCAGCGTCGCCAGCAGTTCCTTCGGCTGACTGACGTTTACTACTCTCACGCGCAAGTCCTTAACGGTCAATAATTTTTGCGCGCTCTCGACCCGCGCCAGGAGATCGACCAGCTGCCGGATCTCGGCGGAGACCGCGATCTCCACCGGAATCTCGAGCAGCTCGCCTCGCTCCTCGGGCGGCAGGATACGCTCGCTGCGGATGTCGGTCCTGGCCTCGGCCGCCATGTCCTTGACGAGCTTCTGCAGCTCGGAGGCGGCCACCGCGGGCGCCGCCGCCGTCAGGAGGCGGCCGTTGAGCCTCTCGACGCGCGCGTTCGCGTCTTCGAGGTCGGCGGCGATCTGATTGCGCCGCGCCAGCAGATCCATGCGGCGCACGAGCAGCCGCTCGCGCTCGGGCACCAGGTCGGCGGTGGCGGTGCTCTTCGCGAGGAGCGGGCTGATCACGAAGAACCAGCCCAGGAGGAGCGCCACCACCGCCGCGCCGCTGATGATGATCACGCGCTCGCGGGGCGAGACCTTGCTGAGCCAGCTGATCACTGGCGGATGCCTCCCGGCGGCGCGGTCGGCCCGGGCCGCCGCGCCGGGGTGGGCGCGCCGGGCGCGCCCGGCACCGCCGGCGGTGCCCCGGGCGCGCCGGGGCCCGGCGCCGGCACAATGATCGCGGGCCCGGTCGCGGCGGAGCCTGGCGGGGGTGTCACGGCGCCGGGCGCGGG
>Ga0134077_10000314_pt1 | contig 10996 bp, 10 predicted proteins | sample 15_taG_5_FD_109980 | JGI IMG/M metagenome (GOLD analysis project Ga0134077, IMG submission 109980) | Grasslands soil microbial communities from the Angelo Coastal Reserve, California, USA - 15_D_Wat_40cm_5_24_1 metaG | ecosystem: Environmental > Terrestrial > Soil > Grasslands ... | reverse complement strand
GAGCGGAGCCGACGCCGCACGCGCGGCAGGGATCGCGGGACCACGCGGCACGCGTCCGCTTGCTCCGTTGCGGCTGGGCTCCAACTGGGCGCGCCAGGTCCGCTACCCCCGGGGTGGGAACGGATTCCCCACGTCGTGTCAAGCGGCGATTGGGAGCCGCCGGTTCGAGTCATACAGCGTCTGGGTTGTCAGCATCGCAATCAGGACGCGCAGCAGCCGATCCACGACACCCCGCAGCGCACGGCCGTGACTGTGCCCGCGTGCCCGGAGCCGATCGTAGTGCGCCCGACTGCGCGGGTCGTGCCGGACGACGGACTAGCCCCAGTAGTGCACGGCGTCGCGCAGGCGCCGGTTGCAGGCCGAGCGCCGGATGACCACGCAGTGCTTGCCACTCTGCTTGGTGACCGGCGCCACGCCGGTGTGCGTGCGCAGGCCGTGATAGTCTCGCGCTGCCAAGAGCCGCGAGGCCTCGGCGAGCATCGTGGCGGCGACGACTCTCCCGACTCCCGGCAAGGACCGGAGGATCGGCACGTCACGATGCTCCTGCTGTTCCCCCAGACGTTCGAGGACGTCCTCGATCAGCGTGGCGCACTCGGCCCGTTGCTGGTGCGCCAAGCGCAGCCGCGGCAGGAGCACGGCGAGATGGCGCTGAGCCGCCTGCACGGTGCCCGGGGCCACGGGCAGCGCCGGGTGCTGGAGCAGCGTCCGCACGGCGTCGGCGTCGACGCGGCGGATGCGATGGCGCGTGAGGAGCGTGCGGAGGGCGGCCCGGGACAGGTGCTGCGCCGCGCTGGGCGTCGGCGCGCGGTCGAGCAGGGCCCAGAGCCAGGGCTCATTGGCCGCGGGCACGAGCTGCAGCAGCTGCGGGAAGTACCGGTGCAGTTGCTCGCGCAGTCGATTGGTCAGGCGCTGGAGCTCCTGCTGCAGCTCGTCCTCGAGCCGCGAGAGCTCCCGCAGCTCGATGACCAGCGGGTGCTCCGGCGCGAGCCGCCGGAAGGCGGGCTGGTCGGTCGCCAGGGCGGTGGCGAGCACGGTGGCATCGCGCCGGTCGTCTTTGGCGCCGGCCACGGTGTAGCGATCGCGGAAGCGATCGAGCTGCTTGGGATTAAGCGCAAAGACATGGAAGCCGTTGGCGAGCAGGATATCGACGACAGCCCCCCGCGGGCTCTCCAGGGCCACGGCGACGTCACGTGGCACGCCCGCGGCCAGCTCGCTGAGCCAGGCGGCGAATGCCTCCAGCGCGCCGCCCTCGTGGGGCACCGTGCGCTCGGCCACGCCTTGGCGCTCGGCATCCTGCACGACCACCCGATGAGCCTCGGTGGCCCAGTCGAGTCCCACATAGAAACGATAGGCGCTCATCGTGCCTCCTCTGGTCGAGCCGCGGAGCCACAGTGCCGCATCACACCCTGTACTGGCGCTCGCGGCGCAATTCCCCACCGGACGTGCACTGTGGCGGCCTTGCCGAGGCGCAGCTCCGTTCCAGGCGCTCGCAGCGCTGGGTCTCGCGGGCGCTCTCCGGCAAGTCGCCTTGCTCGGACCGTCAGCATCGTACAGGGTCTCGTCCACCCCCCGTCCCCGGGGGCAGACCGCGACCCCGGCTATGCGTTGCGCTCTTCGACGCGATAGCCCGCGTCTTCGAGACGCTGCTTGAGGGCGTCGATTTGCGCGCGCCCCGAGGTTTCGAGCGTCAGCTCGACCTCGGTCTCGCCGATCCCCCCGCTCGAGAACGCGCGGTCGTGCTCGATGTGCAGGATGTTGGCGCGCTCCGCGCCGATGAGGGTGGTGAGCCGGGCGAGCGCACCGGGCTGGTCGCGCAGGAGCACGCCCAGGCGCACGAGCCGGCCGTCCTTGACGAGGCCGCGCTCGATGATCCGCGAGATCACGGTCACGTCGATGTTGCCGCCGGAGAGGACCAGCACCACGTTGAGGCCCGCGAGCCCGAGCGCGCGGTTGAGAAGCGCGGCCAGCGGTGCGGCGCCCGCGCCCTCGACGACCGTCTTCTCGATCTCGAGCAGAAGGAGGATCGCGTTCGCCAGCTCCTCCTCGCTCACCGTCACCACCCGGTCCACGTGACGCCGCGCCAGGGCGAGCGTCAGCTCGCCGACCTGGCGCACGGCGATGCCGTCGGCGATCGTGGAGGCGGGCGGCAGCCGCACCCGCTCGCGCCCCTCGAGCGCGATCTTCATGGCGGGCAGCGCCGCGGCCTGCACGCCGATCACTTGCACCTCGGGCCGGTGGGACTTGACGGCGAGGGCGACACCGGCGATGAGCCCACCGCCGCCGACGGGGACGAGCACCGCGTGCATTTCCGGCCGCTGCGCGAGCAGCTCGAGCCCGAGCGTGCCCTGCCCGGCGATGACGCGCTCGTCGTCGAACGGGTGGACGAACGCGAGCCCGCGCTCGGCCTGGACCTCGCGGGCGCGCCCGTACGCCTCGTCGTAGTTCGCGCCGTGCAGGATGACCTCGGCGCCGTAGCGGCGGGAGGACGTCACCTTGATGAGCGGCGCCCATTCCGGCATGACGATGACGGCCGGGATCCCGAGGCGGGAGGCGTGAAAGGCGACCGCGAGGCCGTGGTTGCCGGCGCTGGCCGCGATGACGCCACGCGCGCGCTCGTCCGCGTCGAGCTGGAGCAGGAGGTTGGCGGCTCCGCGCTCCTTGAACGAGCCGGTCATCTGGAGGTTCTCGAGTTTGACGAAGCAGCGCGCGCCGGAGAGCTCCGAGAGCGTCTGCGAGTAGGGGCAGGGTGAATCGTAGATTGCGCCCTCGAGGCGCTTCTTGGCCCGTTCGAGATCGGCAGGCTCGAGCATGACTAGAAGGGCACGCGCGGTTCGGCGAACGCGGGGGACATCAGCGCGACCGGCATCAGCGGCGTCGAGTGCGCCCAGCCCGTGCGGCCCCGCCAGTCGACGAGGATCAGCCCGCCCTGGCCGCGGCCTTCCTCGACCAGGAGGTCCACGGCGACCCTCGCCGCATAGTCGGGATCGTGAGCCTCCTTGAGGTAGTCGAGCGCCCGGCGGGCGAGCACCACGCGGATGATCGCCTCACCGTCGCCCGTGCACGAGACGCCGCCGATCGAGCTCTCGGCGTAGGTCCCGCAGCCGATCAGCGCGCTGTCGCCGACGCGCCCCGGGAGCTTGCCCGCGAGGCCGCCGGTGGAGGTGGCGGCGGCGATCGTGCCGTTCGTGTCCAGGGCGACGGCGCCGACCGTTCCCTGCATCGCCGCCAATCGCTCGTGATGGCGCACGAGCTGGCGCTCGGTGACGAGCGACTGCGGGTCGCACTCGGGAAGCCCCTGCGTCCGGGCAAAGGCGAGGGCGCCGTCGCCGACGAGGAGGATGTGGCGGCTCGCCTCCATGACCCGCCGGGCGAGCGTGAGCGGATTGGCGATCCGGCTCACGGCCGCCACGGCGCCGCACTGGAGCCGGTCACCTTCCATGATCGAGGCGTCCATCTCGATCGTGCCGGCGGAGGTGAGGACGGAGCCGCGCCCGGCGTTGAAGCGTGGGTGGTCCTCGAGCGCGCGCACGGCGTGCTCGACGGCGTCGAGCGCGTTGCCCCCCTCCCGGAGCACCCGCCAGCCCTCGAGGACGGCGGCCCGGACGCCCCCGCGGAGCTCGTCCCGCCCCTCGGCGGGGTCGGCCCCGGCGCCGCCGTGGACGATGACGGACGGCACGCGCAGGGCGGGGACCCGGTCGCGCTGTAGCGGCATGGCTTTCACCGTGTCACAATCCGGCCGGATTGCAAAGAGCCCTCGCGCGCTTGAACGCGACGATCGTGCGCTGTCGCAAGTGTCCGCGGCTCGTCGCCTATCGTGAAGCCGTCGCCGCCGCGCCACCGCGCCGGTATGCGGGCGAGGGCTACTGGGCGCGGCCGCTGCCGGGGTTTGGCGACCCGCGCGCACGCCTGCTCCTCGTCGGGCTCGCGCCCGCGGCGCACGGCGGCAATCGCACGGGGCGGATGTTCACGGGCGATCGGAGCGGTGACTGGCTCTTCGACGCGCTCCACCACGCGGGCTTCGCGAACCGGCCGACCTCGCGACACCGGGACGACGGCCTCCGGCTCAGCGACGCCTACATCACTGCGGCGCTCCGCTGCGCGCCGCCCGCCAACAAGCCGACGCCCCGGGAGCTCGCGCGCTGCGAGCCGTACCTGCTCGAGGAGCTGCGGCTCCTGGACCGCGTGAGCGTCGTCGTGGGGCTCGGGCGCATTGGCTGGCAGGCGTACCTGCGCGCGCGCCGCCGGCTCGGCACGCCCCGACCGCGGCGCGCGCCGCGCTTCGCGCACGGCGCCGTGACGACCTTTGCCGACGGCATCACGCTCATCGCCTCGTACCACCCGAGCCAGCAGAACACGTTTACCGGCAAGCTCACGCGACCGATGCTGCGCCGGATCTTCGCGACCGCCCGTCGCCTCCTGACGCGCTCGCGCCGGCAGGCACGCGCGTAGCTTCTGGGCGTTGCCTCGGCACCGAGAGGATGGTTTCAGCTCACGCAGTGAGTGCTAGCGTGGTCGAGGAAGGCCTCCCGCCCCTCGGCGTCGGCGGCCGACCGGGACGGCTCAGTCCACGAGATCGGCGGGGAGGCGGGGGCGCTCGGTAACGGTCAGCGTGAGCTCGCGGCTCTGGCCGTCCCGCACGATCGTGATCTTCATGCGCTGACCGGGCTTGAGCGTCCGCACCTTGGCGACGTACTCCTGGTGGGTCCGGATCGGCGTGCCCTGGATCGCGGTGAGGATGTCGCCGCCCAGCAGGTACTCTTCGCCCTGGACGACGACCGACGTGCTGCCGCCGCGCACGCCGGCGCGCTCCGCCGGGCTCCCGTCGTGGACGATCTCGACGAGGTAGCCGCTGGCGAACGGCAGCTTGACGAGCGAGGAGAGGCTTGCGTCCACCTCGCGTCCCTGGATGCCGAGCCACGGGCGGACCACGCGCCCGATCTCCCGCAGGTCGTGGAGGACCGCTTTCGCGCTGTTGATCGGCACCGAGAAGCCGATCGATTGCGCCTCCTCGGAGATGAACGTGTTGATGCCGACGACGTGGCCGCACCGGTCCACGAGCGGGCCACCCGAGTTGCCCGGGTTGATCGGCGCGTCGGTCTGGATCATGGGCTGCTCTGCGAGCCCCGGCAGGATACGGTTGAGGCCGCTCACGATCCCACGCGTCATCGTCTGCTCGAGGCCGATGGGGTTGCCGATCGCCGCGACCTCCTCGCCCACGCGGAGCGTGGACGAGTCGCCGAGCCGCGCGGTGGTCAGCGGGATCGTCGTCTCGATCCGGATCAGCGCGAGGTCGAGCACGGAGTCGAGGCCGATCACCCTCGCCAGCACCTTCGTGCCCGAGTCGAGCGTGACCGAGAGGGACGCGGCGCTATCCACGACGTGGGCGTTCGTCAGGACCTGGCCGTCGCGCTCGATCACGACGCCGGAGCCGACGCTCGTCTCGAAGCGGCGCTGGGCCTTCGCCTTGTTGATCTTCGTCGTCTGGATCGAGACGACCGCCGGCGAGACCATCTCGTAGACGGCGGCGAACGACTCGCTACAGGGCTCCGCGAACGCGGGCGCCGGGAGCAGCAGCATTACCGGAAGGAGCGCGGCGAAACGCATAGGCGTGGATGATACACTAATCGACCAGTGAGAAGGGCTCTCGTCGTCTTCCTCGTCCCGCTCCTCCTCGGCGCTCCACCAGCCCGGGCCGCGGACACCGTCGTCGCCGAGACGCTCGACAACGGGCTGCGGGTGATCCTCCTGGAGGACCACCGGAGCCCGATCGTCTCCTCTCAGGTCTGGTACCGGGTCGGCTCGCGCAACGAGCGGCGCGGAGCGACCGGCATCGCGCACTTCCTCGAGCACATGATGTTCAAGGGCACGCCCACCCACGGGCGCGGCCAGTTCGCGCGGATCGTCGAGCAGAACGGCGGTCAGGACAACGCGTTCACCTCCCAGGACGTCACCTCGTACTTCGTCAACATCGCCGCCGACAAGCTCGACCTCGTGATCGAGCTCGAAGCGGATCGGATGCACAACCTCCTGCTCGACCCCAAGGAGATCGAGTCGGAGCGCCAGGTGGTCATCGAGGAGCGGCGGACGCGCACCGAAGACGACCCGGGCGGGTTCCTCGGCGAGGAGGTGGCGTCGATCGCCTTCAAGGCGCACCCGTACGGCTCCCCGATCATCGGCTGGCAGGAGGACATCGCCCGGATCACGCCCGAGGAGATCCGCGCCTTCTACCGGACGTACTACGTCCCGAACAACGCGATGGTCGTCGCCGTCGGCGACTTTCGTGCCGGCGAGGTGCTCGAGCGGATCAAGCGCCGCTTCGGCGGGATCCCGCGCGGCGCGGCGCCGCCGCCCGTGCTGACCGTCGAGCCGCCGCCGAACGGCGAGCGGCGTGTCGTCGTGCGCAAGCAGGCGGAGCTGCCGATCGTCTATCTCGCCTATCACGTCCCGAACCAGCGCTCGAACGACGCGGCCCCGCTCGAGGTTCTCTCCACGATCCTCTCCGGGGGGCGGGCGTCGCGGCTCTACCGGTATCTCGTCTACGAGCGGCGGCTCGCGCTCGAGGCGGGTGGCGACTACTCCTATTTCTCGATCGACCCGAACCTCTTCTGGTTCTGGGCGACGGCGATGCCCGACCAGACGCCGGAGACGCTCGAGAAGGAGCTGCTCGCGCAGGTGGAGCGGCTCAAGACCGAGCCGGTCACCGACGAGGAGCTCCGGCGCGCGAAGAACCAGATCGAGGCAGCGTTCGTCTTCCAAGAGGACTCGATCCACCGCCGCGCCTCGCTCCTGGCCCGGTTCGAGGTGATCGGGGGCTACGCGCAGAAAGATCAGTTCCTCGCGAAGATCCGCGCCGTGACCTCGGCCGACCTCGTGCGCGTCGCCGGTAGCTGGTTCCCCGAAGACAAGAAGAACGTCGGGATCCTCCTCCCGAAACCCTGATGACGCGCTCGCTGACGACGCGCTTCGCCTCCCTCATGCTCCTCGGGCTCGCATCGCCGGCCGCGGCGGCGCCGATCGCCCATCGCGAGGTTCTGCCGAACGGCATCGTGCTGCTCGTCGCCGAGCGCCCCGCCGTGCCGATCGTGGCCGTGCGCGCGCTGGTCCAGGCGGGCGCCGTGCACGACCCGCCCGACCGGGCGGGGCTCGCGAACCTCACGGGCGTCCTGCTCACGCGCGGAACGACGAAGCGCACGGGGCCCGAGCTCGACTCGGCGATCGAGTTCGTCGGCGGGAGCCTGGAGGCGGGCGCCGGGCGCGACAGCATCGGCGCGTCGCTCCGCGTCCTCAAGCCAGACCTCGGGCTCGGCCTCGATCTCCTCTCGGAGGTGATCCTGTCGCCCACGTTCCCGCCGGGCGAGGTCACGCGGAAGATCGGCGAGATCCAGGCGTCCATCAAGCGCTCCGAGGAGGACCCGGGAGCTGTCGCCGCGCGGGCCCTGGCCCGGCTCGTCTTCCCGGGCCACCCCTACGGCCTCCCGGTGGAGGGCACACGTGAATCCGTGGCGCGGCTCACGCGTGACGACGTGGTGAAGTTCCACCGGGAGCGCTTCCGTCCGGACGCGACGGTCGTCGCCGTCGTCGGCGCCGTCACCGTCGACGAGGCGCGCCGTGAGGTCTTGGGACGGTTCGGGTCGTGGGCGCGGCCCGCCAGCCCGCTTCCCGGCGTGCCGACCGCCTCCGCGGGGCGAGAGCCGCGCGAGGAGGTGATCCCGCGGGACCTGACGCAGGCGACGATCATGTTCGGCCGGCAGGCGATCCGTCAGACCGACCCGGATTACTTCGCGCTGGTCGTCGCGTCGTACGTGCTCGGCGGCGGCTCGGCCTCACGCCTCTACACGCGGGTCCGCGAGGAAGGCGGCCTCGCGTACAGCGTGTACAGCTACGTCTCGCCGTCGAAGTACGGCTCGGCGTTCTTCGTGAGTGCCCAGACGAGAATCGCGGAGGTGCCGAAGGTCCGGACCCTCCTCAACGCGGAGCTCGCGCGCATGACACGCGAGCCCCCGTCCGACGCCGAGCTCTCGCTGGCCAAGGCGTACCTCGTCGGGAGCTTCCCGCTGCGCCTCGACACGTCCGCGAAGGTCGCCGACTTCGTCTCGGCGATCGAGGAGCTGGGGCTCGGGCTGGACTACGCCGACCGCTACAAGGAGCGCGTTGCGCGCGTGACCGCCCGGGAGGTCCAGCGCGCCGCCCAGCGGTTCTTCATCCCCGAGACGTTCAACAGGGTCGTGGTCGGGCGGACCCCGTGAGACGCTCCGGAATCGTCATGCCCGCGCTCCTCGGTGCGCTGCTCCTGCTACGGCCGATCCCGGCGCTCTCGGCCTCATTCGCGCTGACGCCCGGCGAGCGCGAGGACGCGCTCCGCGTCGGCCAGCGGTCCGTGACCATCGAGACGTTCGACGCCGAGTGGCGCGTGGCGAACGCGTCGGGCGACAGCGTCACCGTGATGACGCCGTTCCACCGGCTCGTCCTGGCGGCGCGCCACGCCGCGTTCCGGAACGAGGCGATGAAGCCCGACGAGCCGGAGCGCCTCCTGCGTGAGCAGCGGGACCGCCTCCTGATCTGGGCGTTTTTTCACGGCCCGCGCGAGGACTTCGCGCGCTTCTACACGCCCCGCCTGCGCCTCGGCGACCGGGAGGTCGAGCCTGCGTTCGTCCAGAACGAGCGGACCGCCGTGCGCAAGGACGATGGCCGGTACCTCGCCCGGTGCGTCTACGGCTTCGCCACGCGGAACCTCACGGGGACGTCGCGGGTCGCGCTGGTCGTGCGGGACGCCGACGGCCGCGACGTCGGCTGGTTCACGATCGACCTATCCACGATGCGGTGAGGGGGAGACGCCATGGTCACGAAGGAGCGCTTCAAGCAGGGCATGACGTTCCAGCAGTACCTCGATCAGATGGGGACGAACAAGGAGAAGTTCGTCCAGTTCCTGAACGAGATCAAGATCACGGCGGAGGACAAGACGGCGCTCGACCGGCACGGTAAGAAGCTCAACGTCCTCGTCATCACCGAGGACTGGTGCGGCGACGCCCTCTACAATCTCCCGGTCATGGCCAAGATGGTCGAGGGCAACCCGAACATCGAGATGCGCGTCTTCCTGCGGGACAAGAACCCGGACCTCATGGACCAGTACCTGAACCAGGGGATCTACCGGTCGATCCCGGTGTTCGCGTTCTTCGACGAGAGCATGAACGAGCTCGCCCGCTTCATCGAGCGGTCGCCCGCCCAGACGGAGGAGATCGAGAAGAAAATGCTGGAGGTCCGGCGTGCGCTTCGCGCCGAGCGCTACCTCGAGTGGCGCGCGGGCGCCGTGAAAGAGATCCGCTCGCTCCTTAAGGTCTAGCGACACGCGGCCCTGCCCCCTCCCCACGGCGCGACTGACCGTGCAGAGATCGGCTCGTTTCCCGGTCCACGGGTTGCTCGGGGCGGCGGTCATCGTCGGCGCCGAGCTCCTGCTCTTTTCCGGGTCGCAGCTGGTCGGGCGGTGGTTCACGCCGATCGTCTGGACCGGCTACGTCCTGCTCATGGACGCTGTGGTCGCGCGCGTCACGGGGCGCTCGTACCTCACGACCGACCGCGTCGAGGGCGTGCTCGTGGCCCTCACGTCGGTTGGGGGCTGGTGGCTCTTCGAGTGGTACAACGCCCCCCGCTTCTGGCAGGGCGGCGCCGACCTCGTCGGGGTCTGGTGGCAGTACCACGATGTGGAGCCGAACCTCCTCCTGCGCCGCGTCGGCTACGACTGGGCGTTCGCGACGATCTTCCCCGCGCTGTTCCTCACGGCGGCGGCGCTCCGCGCGACCGTGTTCACGCGGGCGCGCGTAAGGCCGTGGCGACCATCGCCGGGTCTCCTCCGCGCCGCTGTCGCCGCCGGCGTCGTGAGCGTTGTCCTGCCGCTCGCCGTCGTCTCGGCTTGGCTCGTGCCGCTCGTGTGGACTGGCTGGGCGTTGCTCCTCGAGCCCCTGAACTACCGGCGCGGGCGCCCGTCGTGGCTCGCGGATCTCGCGGCAGGCGACGCCTCGCGCGTGGCGGCCCTCTTTGGGAGCGGCCTCGTGTGCGGTGTCCTCTGGGAGTTCTGGAACTACTGGGCGCTGACGAAGTGGACCTACACGGTGCCGTACCCGCCCGATGTGAAGCTCTTCGAGATGCCGGTGCTCGGCTACCTGGGCTTCCTGCCGTTCGCCCTCGAGTGCTTTGCGATGTACCACTTTTGTCGCGGGGTCCTCACGCACGGTTTCAACCGTGGGTGGCCCGACACCGGCACGCCGGTCGCGGCGCCCGTGTCGCCCGCTGGGCCCCTGCTATAATCCGCTGCGCTGAGCCAACCCGTTCACGGAGGTCGAGCCCATGAAAGCCGTTCGTATCCACGCTCCCGGCGGCCCCGAAGTGCTCAAGTACGAGGACGTGCCCGAGCCCCAGCCCAAGGCGGGCGAGGCGGTCGTCAAGGTCGACGCCGCCGGGCTCAACTACATCGACGTGTATTACCGCTCCGGCCAGTACAAGGCCGAGCTCCCGATGACGCTCGGTCTCGAGGCCGGCGGCACCGTCACGGCGGTCGGTCCGAACGTGACCGAGGTGCGGGTGGGCGACAAGGTCGCCTACACCGGCGTCGCGGGCGCCTACGCGCAGTACGCTGCCGTCCCCGCGCAGCGCCTGGTCGTCCTGCCGGCCGGCGTCAGCACCAGGCAGGGCGCGGCGGCGATGCTCCAGGGGATGACCGCGCATTACCTGGCGTGCTCGACCTATCCGTTGAAGCGGGGCGACACATGCCTGGTCCACGCGGCGGCGGGCGGCGTGGGGCTGCTCCTGTGCCAGATCGCGAAGATGCGCGGCGCCCGCGTCATCGGCACGGTCTCGACCGAGGCGAAGGCCAAGCTCGCGCGCGAGGCGGGGGCGGACGAGGTCATCCTCTATACGACGCAGGACTTCGAGGCCGAGGTGAAGCGGCTGACGTCCGGCAGGGGCGTGCAGGTCGTCTACGACTCGGTGGGTAAGACGACGT
>Ga0134077_10000309_pt1 | contig 11024 bp, 8 predicted proteins | sample 15_taG_5_FD_109980 | JGI IMG/M metagenome (GOLD analysis project Ga0134077, IMG submission 109980) | Grasslands soil microbial communities from the Angelo Coastal Reserve, California, USA - 15_D_Wat_40cm_5_24_1 metaG | ecosystem: Environmental > Terrestrial > Soil > Grasslands ... | reverse complement strand
TCTAGCTTACAACGGCGCCTCCGACCCGACTCAGCTCCACTTCGCGACCGCGAGCATGACGGGCGCAAACCGGCTCCTCCTCGGGGCGGGATGGCCAGTTGTCTTCTTTGTCTCCTACCTCGCTTCCAGGGGAAAGAACCCGAAGGCCGGGAGCTATCTCCAGCTTGACCGGGCGCAAGCGCTCGAAGTGCTCTTCCTAGGAATCTCGACACTCTACTCCTTCTTGATAGTCGTCAAGGGAACGCTCGACATACTGGACGCTGCCGCCCTGATCTCGGTCTTCGCCTCGTACGTCTACATCGCCGCAAGAATCCCGCCGCTCGCGAAGGAGCGACTCGAGGAGATGAGCGGAGTCGCGCTCGCCGTAGGGAGAATGCGACTGAGTCGGAGGTATGGCGTGATCATCTCGTTCGTCGCAGTGGGTGGGTTGGTGACCATTCTCGGGGCCCAGCCCTTCGTTGGCGGTCTGATCGAGATAGGGGGCGCCCTGGGGATCAGCCAGTACCTATTGATTCAGTGGCTCGCACCATTCCTCACTGAGTTCCCCGAAACCGTAACGGTCCTCTACTGGGCCGGACGGTCGAATCGTGGTTCCCTCGCGATGGGAAACCTGATTTCGTCGAAGCTCAACCAGTGGACTCTGCTCGTTGGAACCATTCCGATAGTATACAACGTCGCCCTAGCCCGATTCCAGAGCATCGCGCTGACCCAGCTTCAGCTGAGCGAACTCGTTCTGACTGCGTCGCAGTCGATCTACGGTGTTGTCTGTCTCCTCGACCTCCAGCTCTCGTCGAGGGAAGCCATATCGCTCCTCGCACTCTTCCTCGTGCAGTTCTTCATCCCCCCCATCCGCCTGGAGGTCTCAGCAGTCTACCTCCTCCTCGCTGCTGTGGAGCTCCTCCTCACTCGAGGCAGAATCGTGATCTTCCGGCAGGTTGGGGAGATCCTCCGCGAATACGTTCATAAGCGCCCGTAAGGGTGAACGAAAGCGTGCCAGAGGCCAAGCAAGAAGGGATTACGGTCAGAAAGTCGGAGAATTTCGACGAGTGGTACACCCAGGTGATTCTGAAGTCCGAGCTCGCAGACTATAGCCCCGTCTCCGGGTGCATCGTCTTCCGCCCCTCGGGGTACGCGATCTGGGAGACAATCCGGCGGGAGACAGACAAGAAGTTCAAGAAGATCGGAATCCAGAACTCTTACTTCCCGATCTTCATCCCTGAAGGGCTGCTAAAGAAGGAGCAGGAGCACGTGAAGGGCTTCTCCCCCGAAGTCGCATGGGTCACCCACGCCGGCGACTCGAAACTCGAGGAGAGGCTGGCGATAAGGCCCACCTCGGAGACGCTGATGTACGAGGTCATCTCTAGGTGGGTGAGGTCATGGAGGGACTTGCCCTTGAAGCTCAATCAGTGGAACAACGTCGTAAGGTGGGAGTTCAGGCACCCCACCCTGCTTCTTCGCTCTAGGGAATTTCTCTGGAACGAGGGGCACACCCTATTCGCGACGGAGGAGGAGGCGATGGCGGAGAGAGACGAGATACTCACAATCTACAGGACGATCACAGAGGAGTATCTCGCACTTCCGGGGCTCGTCGGGAAGAAGACCGAGGCGGAGAAATTCGCGGGTGCAACGGCGAGCTATACGATAGAGCATCTGATGCCCGATGGGAAGGCCATCCAGGGGCCCGACTTCCACTCCGACGGCCAGAACTTCTCGAAGGCCTTCGAGATCACGTTCGTCGACAGGAAAGGCGAGAAGCAGTTCGCATGGCAGAATACGTGGGCGATCTCGACCCGTGAAATCGGCGTCATGCTAGCGACACACAGTGACGACAAGGGACTCATCGTTCCTCCGCGAGTGGCTTTCATTCAGGTCGTGATCGTGCCGATTTTCGACGACGAGTCGAGGGAGAGGGTCCTGAAGCAGGCGGAGAGGCTCCGAGCCCGTCTAGAGGAGACGACCTCGGTGAAGCTCGACGACAGAGACCATCTTACGCCGGGGAGAAAGTTCAACGAGTGGGAGCTGAAGGGCGTCCCCCTCCGGGTCGAGATCGGGCCGAGGGACCTAGTGAAGAGGCAGGTAGTCCTGGCAAGGAGGGACAACGGGAAGAAGCGGCAGGTCAAGATGGCAATCGCGGCGAGAGAGGTGGCGAGAGAGCTGAAGGAGATACAGGAAGACCTCTACCAACGGGCGCTCTCCTTCCTGAAAGAACACACCTACGCCGCGGAGACCTACGACCAGCTCAAGGGCTCTCTGAAGAATGGAGGCATAGTCCGCGCCCCCTGGTGTCTCTCTCCGGACTGTGAGGCGAAAGTGAAGGAGGAGACGGGTGCGAAGATAATCAACCTCCCGATGGACCAGAAAGAGATTAAGTCCCTCTGCGTCTATTGCGGGAAGGAAGCCGCCGTGATCGCGAACTTCGCGAAGTCGTACTAGCACCAAAGGCTTTTCTCCGCTTCTTAGAGGCTCTGCGACGAGCGGGTTGGGGACAGATCACCTTCTAACCGTCCTGGGCGCAATCAATTGGGACACAAGCATCTTCGAGGACAGGTTCGCGAAGCAGGGGGAGGAGGTCCCAGTGAACCGCGTCGAGGAGTTCTCCGGGGGGAAGGGCGCAAATGTTGCTGTCGCGGCAGCGAGGATACTCGGTAAGGAGAAGGTCGCCTTCGTCGGTGCGCTCGGCAAGGATGATGTCTCCAGGAAGCAACTCGCCGAGTTGAGGAGAGAGGGAGTGGTCACCGAGGGGGTTGCGAAGCTGAAGGGATGCCAATCGGGGCGGGCCTATATCGTGGTTGACGGAGCCGGGAAGAAGACGATCCACACACACTTCGGGGCGAACGAGAAGATGACCCTGAAGCATCTGAAGAGGCCGAGGGTTCTCCGTACGATTGAAGACCCTCAGATGATCGTGGTGATGGATGCGCCGACCGAGGTGGGGAGGAGGGCCGTCGAGCTGGCGAGGGGGAGAGGAAAAACGGTGGTCTACAGCCCGGCGGTCAGAACCCGGGAGGGTCTTCGCAGTCTCGAGCCGATACTACGGGATGCCCACTACCTCGTCGTGGACCAGATTGAACTTAGGAACCTCTACCCCGACAAGGCGGAGGTGGATGAAGAGGGGATAATGCGCATAGTCACGGCAACCCACCCCGCTCTGACCCTCGTGGCTACCCTGGGGGAGAGAGGATGTGCCGTCACCGGAGAGGGGGTGATGACGCTCGTCGAAGGAGTCGATGTAGCCTCTCTCGGAAAAAAGGTCGTGAACACGACCGGTTGCGGCGATGCCTTCCTGGGGGTCTTTGCAAGCTATCTCCTGCTAGACTTCCCGATCCTTGAGGCCGCGAAACGGGCCAACCTCGCGGGCGCGCTGAAGGCGACGAGATACGAAACGAGGGGGAGCCCCTCTAAGGCAGAGCTGGAGAAGGAGTTCGATACGCTGGAGAAGGTCAGACAGAAGCGACCGGTGCCGCGAGTGAGTAGAGGCGCCTGGCCTGCTCGTCGACGCTGATCGGCAAGTCTATCTTCGAGAGGGCGATCAGGTTCAGGGAGAGGGACGAGGCGGCTATCCCGAAGCATGCCGACCAGAGGAAGTCCCTAGACCGAAGGTAAGAAGCGACGAGGGTTCCGCCGAGTATGTCTCCAGCCCCCGTGCTGTCCACTATCTTCACCTTGGGCACGTGGACACCGTAGATCTTCTTCCCCTCAAGGATGTGACACATCTCTCCTCCTTGGGTGACGAGAGCCCTTCTGACGCCCATAGACGACAGCTTCGTGAGAGCCTCCCTCGCCTCCGTCTTGCCCGTTATCGCGTAGGCCTCGTCCCTGTCCATCTTCAGGGCATCCACCGATGTCACGACACCCGCCTCCTTCAGACTCGTAATTGATACCTGCCCGCGGCTGTCGAAGGTCCTTACGAAGCCCTGCGGGTCGAGGAAGGTGAAATCCGAGCGATCGACGATCGCCTTCAGAAGTTCCGGAGAAATCTCCTGGGCGATGGGGCTGATCAGCGAGGCATCAAACTTCGCGTCGGGGAGCTGGTCGAGGGATAGGTCGTCGCAACGCGAAAGAAGGAAGAGCTTCCTCGATGCCCCATCTCCCTCTATCCGGAAACGCGTGGTCTTCTTGCTCGACTTGTCTATCGCCCTGAGGTTTATCCCATTCCGAGCAAGCCAAACGAGCTGGTCGTCGGGGAAGTCCAGCCCGATTCTTGTGAGGGCGAAGACCTCGAGTCCAAACCTTGAGCAGATGAGCCCCGCGTAGGAGGGCGGGCCACCGATTGAGGTTATCGTCCTAATGGGGAGGAGAATCGTATCGATTGTGAGAAATCCTGCGACAAGAGCCTTCAAGTCAGGCCTCTTCCCTCACCCTCCAACAGCTTGACTTAAGATTTTGTTCGCGCAAAAATCGGTTATATACGGAGAGGCGAGAGGGTCATCGAGCAAGTCAACTTGCTTATGAAAAAAGGAAGGGCTGTTAGTACAACCGTAGCCGCTGTCGTTGTCATCGTAATCGTGGCCGCGGCCGGCGGGGTCTACTATTATTATGCACAAGTCTCGACAACTCCGCAGAAGACGATTGGCGTCGTGTTCGACATCGGCGGGAGGGGCGACCTCAGCTTCAACGATATGGCGGCCTTGGGAGCCGACAACGCCGCGAAGACGGTCCTGGGCTGCCCGAATGACCCGAGTCCTTGTGAACACTTCTTGCAGAGTGCTACGTCCGCAGACTATCTTCCCAACCTCAGGCAGCTGGCGTCTCTAAATCCTCCGCCCGTTCTAATTGTGGCGGTCGGATTCCTGATGGGCGACGCGGTAAACCAGACTGCCCGGGCCTTCCCCAACCAGAAATTCGCAATCGTTGACGACGTTGTGCCGGGAGTCCCGAACCTGCTGGGTCTTACATTCAACACGAATGAAGGGGGCGCCGCAGCGGGCGTTCTGGCCGCGTTCGTCTCTGACTGCTACAGCAAGGCAGGTCAGGGCGGAAACAAGGTGGGACTCGTTCTCGGTCTAGAGATTCCAGTACTCTGGACTTTCGAAATCGGGTATAAGTGGGGAGTCAGTTGGGCGGAGAACTACTCACAGGCAACCCTAGGCCACACAATCTTGGGCAACGCGCCCGTGAAAAACGTCGTCCTCTACAAGTACACCGGAACATTCGACGACCCCGCAAAGGGTAAGGCCGAAGCTCTGAACGAATTCGCCGCCGGGGCAGTAGTGTCTTACAATGTCGCGGGCAAGACCGGGAACGGCATCTTCGACGCAGCAAAGTCCGTAGCCGCGCCTGGGCAGACGATGGGTCCACCGTTCGGGATCGGAGTCGATTCGGACCAGGATTACATCGCCCCCGGATACATCCTCGCGAGCCAGATGAAGCGGGTCGACACGGCAGTCCTGACTGCTACGAAGCTGGCCTTGAACGGGTCGTTCAGCTCCGTCGTACAAAGCACAGGCGCGGACCTGAGCTTCAACATGGCTAGCGGCGGTGTCGCAATCAGCACAGTCAACGATGTCAACACATTCATACAAATCGCTGTCAGCCACGGAAAGACCTACAACGTGACCGCCATCACGAACCAGATCCAGAGCATGAGAAACGCTGTCACTGCGAAGTGTGGCGCGGTGTATGACTACGTGAACACTGTTGTAAGCCAGATCAAGAGCGGGCAGGTTCACGTCCCACTGGTCCTGACACAAAACGCAATCACATTGTGGCGGAGCAGGTACGGATAGCTCCGCCGACCTACATTTCTAGGGTGTTCTCGTGGCCAGTCCCACAAAAGAACTGGTCAAGACCTCCAATCTGACAAAAACTTACCCCGACGGCACTCACGCGTTGACGGGAGTGGATTTTTCGGTCACAAAAGGGGAGATACACGGGCTCTTGGGGGAAAATGGAGCTGGGAAGACGACCCTCTCAAAAATCCTCTCCGGTATCCTTAAGCCTACTTCGGGAGAAATCTACATCAAGGGGAACCTCGTTCGCATGAAGCGACCGAGCGATGCCCTCGGGCTTGGAATCGGGATGGTGCACCAGCACTTTGCGCTCGTCCGACCCTTCAGCGCCTTCGAGAACATCGTGCTCGGGACCGACCTGAACCCGACGGGGGAGAGAGCGAAGGAAGCGAAAGCCAGCATCGCGGATTTGGCAAAGGGGGTCGGTTTGCAGGTCACCTTGGACTCGCCTGTCGAGAGTCTCGCCCTCGGTGCGCAGCAGAGGGTGGAGATATTGAAAATGCTCTACAGAAACGTCGATATCCTGATACTTGACGAACCCACCTCCTCTCTAACCATCAAGGAGACGGGAGAGCTCTTCAAGTCCCTGCTGAAACTGAAGGAGGAAGGGAAATGCGTAATCTTCATCACTCACAAACTCAGAGAAGTGATGGACTTCTGCGACAGCATCACAGTCCTACGTCAGGGGAAAGTCACGGGAAGGATAAGCAAGTCGGAGGCGTCCCCGATAACCCTCGCCACGATGATGGTAGGGCGAACTGTCGAATTCGAGCTCAAAAGGTCACCGATGACCCCCGGGGAAGAGGTCTTCACGATTGACAATCTGACACTACTCGACAGGGAGGGGAAGGAGGTCGTGAAGGACCTTTCCCTCAAGGTCAGACGAGGCGAAATATTCGGCATCGCGGGGGTCGAGGGGAATGGTCAGACGGAGCTCGCCGAGGCTATCGCGGGAATCCGGAGGATCGCCAAGGGGAGCATCAGGCTCAAAGGGACAGAAACGGGAGGGAAGTCCTCATCTGTGATCCGCAGGCACGGGGCCGGGCTCATTCCGGAAGACAGGCGGCAGATGGGACTTATCCTCGAAATGAACCTGGATGAGAACGTAATCCTGGGGAAACAACGGGATCTTCAGTTCAGGGGTTCCTTGACCTCAATCGCATGGCGAAAGGTCAGGCAGTTCACCTCGGACCTGATGAAAAAGTTCGAGATAACCGCCAAGGGACCAGAGTCGCCCGCGAGGAGCCTCAGCGGGGGGAACCAACAGAAGGTCGTAGTCTCCAGAGAATTGAGCAGTGACCCTGACTTCATTGTGGCCGCGCAGCCGACGCGAGGGCTCGACGTGGCAGCTACCGAGTATATCCGGAAGCTCCTACTGGACTCCCGTGGCGGAGGAAAGGCCGTCTTGCTAATCTCGGCGGAGCTGGATGAAATTCTTCAGCTATCGGACCAGATTGGGGTGATGTACGAGGGGAGACTGATAGGGGTCGGCGCCGCAGAGACGATGTCGCGAGAAAGAATCGGACTTTTGATGGGTGGGATCGTCGCTTGAAACTGCCACTGATTGGCGGGGGGCGAGTTCTCGCCCCGCTGGAGGAATCGGCCTTCGCGGCACTAATGGGGTTCTTCTTCGGCGGGATCCTCCTTGTCGTCCTCGGATACAACCCAATCCTCACCTACTACTACATGTTCTATGGGGGTTTGGGGAGCCTCTCGAACGTTACCGATATGCTCGGGAACGCGGCTCCGCTCATCCTCACTGCGCTTACGTTCGCGGTGGGAGTTCGCGCCGGGCTCTTCAACATCGGTGCTGAGGGGCAGGTCTACGTCGGCGCGGGAGGGGCGATTTACGCGAGCTACTATTTCCTCCCCGCAGGGATCCACCTAGGGTTCGCCCTCGTCTTGGCAGGAGCCGCTGGGGCGCTCATGGCAGTCCCCACTTACCTCCTCAAGGCGTACCGAGGAGTGAACGAAGTCATAACGACCATCATGCTGAATTGGACGGCGTATTTTGGCGTGTTATGGGTGGCCATCGTCCTACTCGCTGACCCGGCCAGGCCCGAGAAGACCATCAGCGTAGCCCCTACGTCTAGGTTCCCAGACTTTCTCTTGGGGAGCGTCTCCACGTCAGCCCTTCTTTTCGCAATTGCCGTTGCCGCGGCTTTCTACGTATACCTTTGGCTCACTCCAAGCGGATACGAGCTGAGGTCCGTAGGGTTGAACCCGGAAGCGGCGAGATTCAGCGGAATCAATCCCAGGAAGCCCCTCCTCTCGGCCTTGCTCCTCGGCGGAGCCTCTGCCGGGTTGGCGGGAGCCGTCCAGGTCGCGGGAAGGACGACCCCGTTTGCGCTCTACACCGGCCTTTCGAATGTGCTAAACTACGGATACAACGGAATTGGAGTCGCGCTCATCGGTAGGAACCACCCCCTCGGCATCATCGTGGCGGGGCTGTTCTTCGGTACCCTCCAAGCCGGGTTTTCAACGGTCCAGCTATATGCACGCGTCCCCTTCGAGATTATCCAAGTTATCGAAGGGATCATAATCTTCACGGTGGCAGCGCCCGAGCTTTACCGGAGGTTCAGGGGGTCACTGAAGAAATGAGCCTGGACTTCTCGATCGTGGGTGCGATATCCGTGACCGGGCTCAATCTGATGGTTCCGATTGCTCTTACGGCAATCGGGGAAGTCTTCGGAGAGAAGGCGGGGGTCGTCAACATCGGCCTCGAAGGAACAATCCTTACGGGGGCGTGGAGCGCGGTCTACTTCTCGTGGCTTGCCCAGAGCCCCTGGGTCGGGCTCCTGGGGGGCGCCCTGACGGGGACATTTTTCGGCGCCCTCCACGGGTATGTGGCTATCTGGCTCAAGGGAGATCAGATCATCAGTGGGGTCGGGATCAACATCTTCGCACTCGGTTTCGTTCCCTTCGCGATTCAGGCAGTGTGGGGGGTCCAGGGGTCGTTCGCGAAGTGCTCCGTCTGCGGGGTGCCGGAGATATCCACGCCCTGGAGCCCCCTTTCGTACTTCGTCCCCCTGACAATCGTTGTCGCGGTCGGGTTCTGGTATCTTTTGAACAGGACGCGGTATGGGAGCATAACGAAGGCCACGGGGGAGAACCCCGAGGCGGCCGACGCAGTAGGGATCAATGTCGAGAGGGTTCGTTTCCTGGCGGTCATGATCGGTGCGACCCTTGCTGGGCTCTCGGGGGCGTTTCTCAGCATCGATTACACGGGCGGAATCACCAAGGACATCAGCGCGGGGAGAGGATTCATCGCCCTGGCAACTGTTGTCTTCGCAGGGTGGAAGCCGATGCTCGCCCTTGCCGGGGGTCTCCTGTTCGGGTTTGCCCAGGAGGTGAGCAGCTTTGCTACAACGTTACCCGCCATTGGACATACTTTCCCTTCTGTGGACTACATTTTTTCCGCTCTGCCATACGTCGTCACCCTGATCGTCGTGGCAACGGCGGTTGGAAGGTCAAGGTTCCCCAAGGCTCTTGGCACGCCCTACCGGCGAGAATAACACAGCGCCAGAGATGAAAACACGAGGCTCTGCCGGGGATGTTACGAGATAGCGACGTCTGCGAATAGCAAACTCTTAAAGGAAGTTCGTCTTCGCGACCTCATAATGTCGAAGAAGAGAAAGAGTAGAGGGCGTTCGAAGGGAGGAAAGGGGAGGTCGGGCTTTATCTCTTGCAGCAACTGTGGTGCCTTGGTACCCCGTGACAAGGCGAAGAAGGTCACGACACGCCTGTCGATGGTCGAGCCGAGCCTCGCGAGGGAGTTGAGACAGCAGGGTGCGTACATCGCCGCTCCTACGACTGTTCGCTATTATTGCATAAGTTGCAGTGTGCACTATGGCATCGTGAGGGTTAGGGCGAAGGCCGAAAGGCGGTTAAGTTAGGAGGCTGAACCCGTAACTGGCGATGGAACGCCTTAGTTCCACCCTAACCAGAGGCAACCAATCGCTCCACAGACTGTCGATTCAAATTGAGTCCCCTTACCCGAGTGAATCTGGGAACGTAAACTCGCGGTACGGACCCCCCCGCCGCTGAAACAACCTTCAACTCTGATCTATGCACGCTGAGAGCGAGAGAGGGGCTAGTGAAGAAGTCGGGCGATGATTTCCGTGCGAAGCATGAGACCGGTAGAACGGAAAGGCGATTTGAGCAGGGGGAGAGACTTCCAGAGGGTCCTAAGACAGAACGCGACCCGACTCGGCCTCTTTTGAGAGATTCATCCAGGCGGTACCCGTTCTCTGCAGGAAGGTTAGAATCGCGACGACAGCCACGACGAGGACGCCGTACGAAGCAAGGCCGACCAGCGACAGCACAGCCAAGACCAAGAGCCTCTCGCTCCTCTCCCCGATCCCGATCCCAGAGAGCTTGGTTGCCAGGGCCTCCCCTCGCGCCCTCGTGTAGCTGACGAGGAGGCTGAAGGTAATCGCAAGCAGGACCCACTCTGGGTTGGAGTAACCTCCGACCATGATCCCGAGGTAGATCGCTACCTCTCCCAGCCTGTCGAGGGTCGAGTCGAGAAAGGCCCCTCTCTTAGTCATCATACCGGTCGCCCTCGCGACAGCTCCGTCAACGATATCGAAGAAACCAGAAGCGAGAACCAGGAGCCCGGCGAGAGATTGCCCTCCCAAGCCGGGCTTCCCGTAAACGACAGCAGAGAGGAGGGCGAAGGAGAGGCCGACAAACGTCCAACCTGTCGGGGTAACACCGAGCCTTGAGAACACTCTCCCGGTCGAAAGAAATGCTGAGTCTAGCGTTGCCCTCAGCTTGTTGAGCAACGGCACCAATCGCGCAGGAATGTTATATATACAGAGTTGAGCGACGCGTCAACAAATTGGGAAAGGTTGAGAAGGGCGTGACCTGCGTCGTGAAGGGATGCAGCAACCCTGCGGAGAGGTCCTTGAGCCGAGCACAGCTCGGAGGGAGCGGCCTGAGCATCGCCTCGGACGGGAGGAGGGTCTACCTCTGTCGCGACCACTATAAGGCCTGGAAGAAGACATCGAGGAAAGAGAAGTCGCTGGAGAGAACAAGGTGGGGGGTGTAGCCCCCGGCGGCATTGGAGGACGAAGATGAATGAAGATACTCCAGCTGCACGCTGACTTCATCGAGTACAAACCGATCAAGAAAGAGATTCCGAGCGCGGAAGAGGCGAAGACCGAGAGCGTCAGAGAGGAAGAGATCGTGGTGTTATTCACAGCAGTCGAGGAGGGAGACGATGGGGAGACGGCGAAGAGGGCGGTCGCGGAGGCGAAGGAGTTCCTCGGGAAGCTCCGCGTGAACAAACTG
>Ga0134077_10000308_pt1 | contig 11034 bp, 8 predicted proteins | sample 15_taG_5_FD_109980 | JGI IMG/M metagenome (GOLD analysis project Ga0134077, IMG submission 109980) | Grasslands soil microbial communities from the Angelo Coastal Reserve, California, USA - 15_D_Wat_40cm_5_24_1 metaG | ecosystem: Environmental > Terrestrial > Soil > Grasslands ... | reverse complement strand
GCTGGTTAGAGTGCCGGTCTGTCACACCGGAGGTCGCGGGTTCGAGCCCCGTCAGCCCCGCCTGAACCCGCCTCGCGGGACGACGCACCCGGCCCCGCCTGCCACGGCAGGCGGGGCTTTCGTTTTTCGGGGGGACGAGGCGACGTCCGACTACCATGTCCCGGTCCTCGCTGCTGCGGTGCGCGCGTGGGCGGAGGGGAGCCGCCGCGCCGTGGACGCGACCGTCGGCGGGGGTGGCCACGCCGCGTTGCTGCGGGAGGTCGGGGCGGAGGTGCTCGCCGTCGACCGGGACGCCGACGCGATCGCGGCGGCGCGGGCCCGGTTGGGGGAGGAGGGCATCCGCTACTCGACCGGGCCGTTCGGCTCGGCCAAGGTGCTCGGGACCGTGGCGACGTTCCGCCCCGACCGCATCCTGCTCGACCTCGGGGTGTCGTCCCACCAACTCGATACGACCGAGCGCGGGTTTACCTTTCGTCCGGGAGCGCCGCTCGACATGCGCATGGCCGGGGGCCAGGGCGTCACCGCGGCGGACCTGCTGAACACCTGGCCGGTCGAGCGTTTGGCACACGACTTCGCGCAGCTCGCCGACGAGCGCCGGGCAAAGCGGCTCGCGCAGGTGATCGTGAAGCGACGCGCCAACGCGCCGTTCGCGACGAGCGACGACTTCGTGAACGCGATTCGGGAGACGCTGGGCCCGCGCTCTGGGCCGTCGGACTTCGCGCGCCTGTTCCGGGCGCTCCGGATCGTGGTGAACCAGGAGCTCGAGCAGCTCGACCTCGCGCTCCCGGCGTTGCGGGCGGCGCTGGTGCCCGGCGGCCGGATCGCCGTGATCACGTACCATTCGGGCGAGGACCGCATCGTCAAGAACGCATTCCGCGACTGGGGCAAGGCGTGCGTCTGTCCGCCGGGGCGGCCGCTGTGCACCTGCAGAGGGCGTTCCCTCGGCCGGGTGCTGACGAAGCGGCCGGTACGGCCGGCGACCGCCGAGCTGCAGGCGAACCCCCGTGCCCGCTCCGCGCAGTTCCGCGCGTTCGAGGTGACCGATGCGGTTTAAGGGGCGCCACTGGGCCGCCGTCTGGCTCGTCACGTTCCTCGCCGTGACGTGGCTCGTCTACGCCCGGCAGACGGCCGCCATTCACGACGCGGGCGCGCTCGTCGAGATCCGCGCCCGCCGGGCCAACCTCGAGGGCCACCGCGCCGAACTGGAGCGCCGCATCCGTACGGAGGAGAGCCGGGCGGTGCTCGTGCCGCGCGCGCAGACGAAGCTCGGCCTCCACCTGCCGGCCGACAGTGAGATCATCCTCGTCCCGCTCCCGGGGAACGGTCCGCCCTAGCGATGGCGAAACCGGCGGTCCGCCTCCGAGTTGTCGAGCACGGCGTCTTCGTCGCCCTGGCGCTGCTCGCGGTGCGGGCCGCCCAGGTGCAGCTGCTGGAAGGTCGCCGCTGGGCGGAGGAAGCGCAGGCGCAACGGACCGAGCGGATCGTGCTCCAGGCTCCCCGCGGCACGCTCAGCGACCGGCACGGGACGCCGCTGGCGCTCACCCAGGAGACGTACCACGTCGGCGTCGCGCCCAACGAGCTGCGCGATCCCGTCAAAGACGGAGCCGTGATCGCCCGCCAGCTGGGGCTTTCCGCCCGGGCCTGGCAGCAAGCGCTGCGCCGCCGCTACGCGTACTTCGCAGGCCCGTTCAGCGCCCTCGAGGTGCAGCCGCTGCGGAGCACGCGGGGAGTCCACCTCGAGGCCGTCGTGAACCGCTTCTATCCCGCGCCGCAGCTCGCCCGGGCCACGATCGGTCGCGTCGGCGACGACGGGTATGGCGCGTCGGGGATGGAAAAGACGCTGGATTCCCTGCTGGCAGGGCGCCCCGGATCTGCCGTCGTGCTGAAGGACCGGGCCGGGCGCGAGTACGAGTCGCCGGCACGCGTGATCGCGCAGCCCGTGGCGGGGCACGACGTGGTGCTCACCCTGGATGCCGAGCTGCAGGAGATCGCCCAGCGCGCGCTGGACGACGCGCTGCGGCGCATGGACGCCGACGGCGGGGACGTAGTGATGCTCGATCCCGCCAGCGGGGAGGTGCTGGCGATCGCGTCGCACCAGCGCGACGGGACGGCGCGACCGAGCGCGTTTATCGACACGTTCGAGCCGGGGTCCGTCGCCAAGATCTTTGCCGCGGCGGCGCTGCTGGCGCTCAAGCGGGTGGGGCCCCGCGAGCATGTGTCGGGCGAAGACGGGATCTATCGCCTGCCGGGACGCCCCCCGATCACCGACGAAGACCCGCAGCCGACGTTGACGCTGGCCGACGCGATCCGGGTGTCGAGCAACATCGCCATCGTGAAATTCGCGGCACGCCTGACGCCGGCGGAGCAATACCGGATGCTGCGCGACTTTGGCTTCGGCGCGCTCACCGGGATCGAGTTTCCTGGGGAGGCGGCGGGGAAGTTGCGGCCGCCGTCCGAGTGGACGCGCCCCAGCGCGGCGAGCCTCGCCATTGGGTACGAGCTGTCGGTGACGCCGATCCAGGTGGCGGCCGCGTACGCCGCGCTCGCGAACGGTGGGCTGCTGCTGCAGCCGACGCTGATCCGCGAGGTGCGCAGCCCCGAGGGCCCGCTGCTGTACCGTCACGAGCCGGAGCCGGTGCGCCGCGCGGTGTCGCCGGAGATCGCGGCGGCGCTCCGGGATCTGCTGCGCGGCGTGGTGGAGCGCGGCACGGGCTCCGAAGCGGCGCTCACGAACTTTCCCGTGGCGGCGAAGACCGGGACGGCGCGCCGCGTGGTGAATGGGCACTACGCCCCGGGGCAGTACACAGCGTCGTTCGCCGCCCTGTTTCCGGCCGACAAGCCGCAGCTCGTGCTCGTGGTGAAGATCGACAATCCGCACAAGGGGAGCTATTTCGCGGCGCAGACGGCGGCGCCCGTGACGCGCTCGATGCTCGAGCAGGCGCTCGCGGCGCGAACCGTGGCACTCGACCGCGCGCGGCTCTCGACGGCGGCACCCCCGACTGCGGCCGTGCCGCTCGAAGCCGACGGCGGTGTGGTCCCCTACGTCGTCCCCTGGCCGTACCGGCCGGACTCCGCAGTCGTGCGGCGGCGCCAGGCGGTGCCCGATGTGACGGGACTGCGCTTACGGGAAGCCGTCCGCGCGCTGCACCGCCGGGGCTTCCGCGTGGCGCTCAAGGGCTGGGGGACGGCCGAGCACACCTGGCCCGCCGCAGGCGACAGCGCCGCGCTGGGCGCGACGGTCACCCTGTTCGCCGAGCGCGTCAGCCCCACGGCGATCAGCGCGCTCGCGCGCCGGCGCGCGAAGCGATGAGCCGCCTCCCCGAGATCGTGGCCGCGCTCGAGCGGGCGGGCATCCTGGTCGGGACGCCGGACCTGCACACGTGGCCCGAGATCACCGGACTCACGGCGGACAGCCGGCGCATCCTGCCCGGGATGCTGTACTGCGCGGTGCGGGGCTCGGTGCGGGACGGGCACCAGTTCGTGGCCGCCGCGCGGGAGCGCGGCGCGGTCGCCGCCCTCGTCGAGCGCGAGCAGCCGGTCGAGCTGCCGCAGGTCCTGGTGCGCGACGGCCGCCGGGCGGCCGCCGTGGCCGCCGAGACGTGGTTCGGGCGGCCCGCGGCACAGCTCGATCTGGTCGGCGTCACGGGGACGAGCGGCAAGACGACCTCGGTGCTGCTCGCCCGCCACGTGTTGTCGGCGCTCGAGCCGATGGGCTCGATCGGGACGCTAGGGGCGTTCGACCCGAGTGGCGCGTCCGTGCCCAGCGAAGCGGGGAACCTCACGACGCCCGGACCGATCGACCTGCAGGCGACGCTGGCGGCGCTCGTGGCGCGCGGCGCGCGTGGTGCCACGATGGAGGTGTCCTCGCACAGCCTCGATCAGGGACGCGTGGACGGCCTGGCGTTCCGGGCAGCGATCTTCACAAACCTGACGCGCGAGCACCTCGACTACCACAGCACGCTGGAGGCGTACTTCAAGGCGAAGGCGAAGCTCGCCGCGTACCTGTCGCCCGCCGGCCTCGAGGTAGTGAACGCGGACGATCCTACCTGGCAGCGCCTGCCGCGCCGGCACCGCCGTGTGACATTCGGCGAGCGCGGCGGCGACGTCACGGCTCGAAAGGTCGTAGTCGATGGGAGCGGCGCCCGGTTCGAACTAGTCACGCCGACCGGGAATGCGGCGGCGCGGCTGCCGCTACTCGGCCGCTTCAACGTCGCCAACGCGCTCGGCGTGGCGGCGTGCGCTTGGGGAATGGGCGTGCCGGTCGAGACCATCGCCGACCGGCTCGCCACGGCGCCGCAGGTGCCCGGCCGCATGGAGCGCATCGCGGAGCGGCCGTGCACGATCCTGCGGGACTACTCCCACAAGCCGGACGCGCTCGAGCGCGCGCTCGAAAGCGTACGGCCGCTCACCCCGGGCCGGCTCATCTTGGTGTTCGGGGCGGGGGGGGACCGGGATCGGGGTAAACGCGCGCCGATGGGCGAAATCGCCGTGCGGCTCGCCGACATCGCAATCGTCACGTCGGACAACCCGCGGACCGAGGACCCGGAGCGGATCCTCGACGAGGTCGAGAGCGGAATGCAGGCGAAGCCGCACCAGCGCCGGAGCGACCGTCGCGAGGCGATCGCCCTGGCGCTGGAGCTCGCCCGGCCGGGCGACACGATTCTCCTGGCCGGCAAAGGGCACGAGACCTACCAGATCGTGGGCAGCGAAAGGCAACCGTTCGATGAACGCGCGATCGTACGGGAGTTGGGGGCGGCGTGACCGCCTGGGACTCGCAGTCCGTCGCCACCGCCCTCGGCGTGTCGGCGCCCGCAGAGTTGCGCTTCACCGGGGTGACCACCGACACCCGACACTTGGCACCCGGCACACTCTTCGTCGCTCTAAAGGGTGATCGCTTCGACGCGCACGATTTCCTCGCCGACGCGCGGACGAAGGGCGCGGCGGCCGCGGTGGTGCGGCGCGGCACGCCCCGCGTGGACGGGCTGCCGCTGTTCGAGGTGGCGGATACGCTCGCGGCGCTCGGGCTGCTCGCCCGGGCGCGCCGCCGGCGGCTGCCCCCGACCAGTCCAGTGGTGGCGATCACCGGCTCGAGCGGCAAGACCAGCGCCAAAGAGATGATCCGGGCGGTGCTCGCCACGCGGTACCGCGTGCACGCGACGAGCGGCAACCTGAACAACCTCGTGGGCGTGCCGCTCACCATCCTGGGCGCGCCCGACGATGCAGAGGCGCTCGTCGTCGAGGCCGGCGCGAGTGTGCCGGGGGAGATCGCCCGGCTGCGCGACGTGATCGAGCCGACGATTGCGGTGATCACGAACGTCGGGTACGCGCACGTCGAGGGCTTCGGCTCGCTCGAAGGGGTGCTGCGGGAGAAGCTGGCGCTGGTGCCCGGGGCGGGCGTCGCAGTCGTCGGCACCGACCCGCCGGCGCTCGCGCGCGCGGCGCGCCGGCTGACCCGCACCGTCGTGGCGGGAACGGGGAGCGGGGCGGACGTGCGCCCCGACGCCGCCGACCTGGACGACGCGGGCCATCCGCGGATCACCTGGGCCGGCCGCTCGGTCACCGTCCCCGTACTGGGGTTTCACCAGATCGAGAACGCCATGCTCGCCCTCGCCGTCGGCCACGAGGCGGGAGCGGACCCTGTTCGCGCCGTGCCGGGGCTCGCCGCGGTGCAGATCCCCGGCGGGCGCGGCAGCGTGCTCGAGCGGGGCGGGTTGACCATCCTCGACGACACCTACAACGCCAATCCGGCGTCGCTCGCCTGGGCGGTGAAGTTTGCCCATTGGCTCGCCGGCCGGCGCCGGCGGCCGCTCGCGGTGGTGGTGGGCTCGATGTTGGAGTTGGGAGGCGAGAGTGACAGATTGCATGCGGCCGCCGCCCGCGAGATCGCGGAGCTGGAGCCGGCGCTGGTCGCGGCGGTCGGCGCGTTCGTCCCGGCGTTCGAGCCGCTGCGCGGCGCGCTCGGTGCCCGGCTGATCACGGCGCCGGACGCGGCGGCACTGGGTCCGAAGCTCAAGGCCGCGCTCAAGGGCGACGAGATCGTCTTGCTCAAGGCGTCGCGCGGCGTCGCCTTGGAGCGGGTGCTGCGGCATCTCACCTGAGCGTCGGGAGACCTGGAGGCGTGCTCTATCACCTGCTGGCGCCGCTCGCGAAGCAGCACATCCTCTTCAATCTCTTCAACTACATCACCTTCCGCGGTGCGGGCGCCACGGTGACTGCGCTGGTGCTCGCCTTCGTCTTAGGACCGGGGATCATAGGCCTGCTGCGCGATCGGCACATCGGCCAGGTGATCCGCGCCGAAGGGCCCGCGAGCCACGCCGGCAAACGCGGTACGCCCACGATGGGCGGGCTCATCATCATCCTGGCGACCGTCGTGCCCACGCTGCTGTGGGCACGGCTCGACACCCGCTACGCGGTCGTCGCGGTCGTGGCGATGCTTTGGATGGGCACGATCGGATTCCTCGACGACTACCTCAAGATCGTGCGCGGCAAGTCGCAGGGGCTGGTAGCGCGCTGGAAGCTGATCGGCCAGATCTCGTTCGGCCTGGCGCTGGGGTTGTTCCTCCTGGGGTCGCCCCTCGCGTCCAATCTGCCGCCCACGTCGACCCAGCTACCCGTGTTCAAGTACCAGCTGATCGTGTTCTGGCCGGTGACGTACGTGCTGTTCGTCACGCTCGTCGTCACCGGCAGTTCGAACGCCGTGAACTTGACCGACGGACTCGACGGCCTGGCGACCGGCCTGACGGCGATCGCGGCGGGGGCGTTCGCGATCTTCGCGTACGTGTTCGGCCGGTTCGACTGGACCAAGTACGTGGGTGTCTACTTCCTTCCCGGCGCGGGCGAGCTGACGGTGTTCTGCGGCGCGCTGGCCGGCGCGGCACTCGGGTTTCTCTGGTTCAACGCTCACCCGGCGCAGGTATTCATGGGCGATACCGGCGCACTCGGGATCGGCGGCGCCTTCGGCACGGTCGCCATCCTGCTCAAAGCCGAGTTTCTGCTGCTCATCGTGGGCGGCGTGTTCGCCGCCGAGACCGTCTCGGTGATGCTCCAGACGAGCGTGTACCGCTGGCACAAGACACGCCGGGGCAAGGAGTACGCGGACGCGCATCGCGTATTCCGGATGGCGCCGCTGCACCACCACTTCGAGAAGCTCGGGTGGGCCGAGCCGCAGGTCGTGCTACGGTTCTACATCCTGGGCGTGTTGTGCGCCGCGATCGCGCTCGCGACGCTGAAAGTGCGATGATCCCGGAGGCGTGGCGTCGGGGCGTCGTCGCGGTGGTCGGGTTGGGGAAGAGCGGGATCGCCGCGACGAAACTGCTCGCGCGCGAGGGCGCGCACGTGTACGCGAGCGACGCGTCGGACCATCCGTACGGCGGCGACACCGTCGCCGAGCTGCGCGGGCTCGCCGGCGTCGAAGTCGACGTCGGCCGTCACGACCTCGTGAAGATCCGGTCGGCCGCCGGCGTCGTCGTCTCGCCCGGCGTGCCGCCCGACGCGGCGCCGCTCGCGGCGGCCCGGGAGGCGGGCGTGCCCGTGGTGTCCGAGATCGACCTCGGGTTTCGGGCGCTGGCGGGGTCGGGGACACGCTGCATCGCGATTACGGGGACGAACGGCAAGACCACGACGACTGCGCTGGTGGCGCACCTGATGCGGGTGGCGGGGCTCCACGCGGAGGCGGCGGGGAACATCGGCCGGCCGCTCGCCGACATCGCGGTGTCGGGCGACCACTACCAGTGGCTGGCGGTCGAGGTGTCGTCGTTCCAGCTGCACGACAGCCCGCACTTCGCCCCGGAGATCGGCATCGTGACGAACCTCGCCCCGGACCACCTGGACCGCTATCCCTCGGTGGAGGCGTACTATGCCGATAAGCAGCTGCTGTTCCGGAACGCGACCCCGCGCGACGTGTGGGTCCTGAACGGCGACGACCCGGCGACGCTGGCGCTTCCCGGAGCGGCGCTCGGGCGGCGCGTGCTGTTCTCCCTCGCGCGGCCGGCGGGCGGTTGGTACGACGCGCCGGCGCAGCGGCTGCGCCTCGAAGGCGCTGAGCTGTTGCGCCGCGACGAGCTGCGGCTGCTCGGGGATCACAACATTGCGAACGGGCTCGCCGCGGCGTTGGCGGTGCACGAGGCAGGCGTGTCGCTGGGGTTGATCGCTGAGGGGCTGCGGTCCTTCCGGGCGCTGCCGCACCGCCTCGAGCCGGTGCGGGATGTGGGCGGCGTGCTCTGGATCAACGACTCGAAAGCGACGAACATCGCCTCGACCGTGGTTGCCGTGGCTGCGATGGACCGCCCGTTCGTCCTGCTGCTCGGCGGACGGCACAAGGGTGAGCCATACACGCGCCTCGCGCCGCTGCTGCAGGGGAAGTGCCGGCTCGTCATCGCCTTCGGCGAAGCCGGCGCGATCGTCGCCCAGGACCTGGGCGGCAAGGTGGCGCTCGAGCGTGGCACCACGTTCGCGGACGTGATGGCGCGCGCCCACCGCGCCGCGCAGCGGGGAGATGCGGTACTGCTCTCTCCCGCGTGCTCAAGTTACGACATGTTTAAGAACTACGAGGAGCGCGGGGCGACGTTCCGGAAGCTCGTGGAGGCGATGTGACCAGGCCCGCGAACGGTAGGGGCGCAGCATGCTGCGCCCCTACATCGATCGGGCCGGGCCGGGGCCGATGACCGACCGCCGCTGGGAAACCCGTCTGCTGGCGCTCCTGGCCGCCGTGTTGGTCGTGTTCGGGCTCACGGCGGTGTACGGCGCGTCCAGCCTCTTGACGACGGCCGGCGGTCAGGTCGGCTCGGAGTTCGCGCTGCGCCAGGCGCTCGGCGCCGTGGTCGGCGGCATCATCGCGACGCTGCTCGCGCGCTCGAACTACCGGCGGTGGCAGCGCTACGCCTGGCCGATGATCGGGATCGCGGCGTTCCTGCTCGTCGTCGTGCTGCTGCCGTTCACCCACAGCATCGCGCCCACGATCAACGGCGGGCGGCGCTGGGTGAATCTGGGCATCGTCACCCTGCAGCCGTCGGAGCTCGCCAAGTTCGCGGTCGTAGTCTGGACGGCGATGCTCGCGGCGAAGAAGGGCGAGCGCATCCGCACGTTCCAACGGGGCCTGTTGCCGTTCCTCGTGATCATCGCGCCGGTGGTCGGGTTGATCTTCCTCGAGCCGAACCTGTCGATGGCGTTGCTCGTCGCGATCCTTGCCGGCGTCGTGCTGTTTACGGCGGGAGCCCGGATCGGACACTTCCTCGTACTCGGCGTTGTGGGCACGCCGCTCGCCTTCGGGGCGGTGGCGAGCGCGCAGTACCGGATCGCCCGGGTGCTCACCTTCCTGGCTCCGGGCAGCGCGCCCGCAGAGGCGACCTGGCAGGTGCACCAGTCGCTCGTGGGGATCGGCGCAGGCCGGCTGTTCGGCGTGGGGCTGGGGCAGGGGCAACAGAAGCTGGGCTACCTGCCGTACGCCTACTCCGATTTCATCTTCTCGACGATCGGCGAGGAGTGGGGGTTCATCGGGGTGGTGGTCATCCTCGTCCTGTTCGGCACCTTTGTGTGGCTCGGCTTCCGGATCGCGCGGTCTGCAGGCGACCTGTTCGGACAGCTGCTCGCGGTCGGGCTCACGGCCCTGATCGGCGTGAGCGCCGCGCTACACATCGGCGTGAGCTTGGCGCTGCTGCCGGCGACCGGGGTCACGCTGCCATTCATCTCCTACGGCCGCTCGAGCCTGCTCGTGGCGCTCGTCGCGACCGGGGTGCTGATCAGCGTGGGACGCGGGCGGCGGCGGACGGACGGGGTGGCATGAACGCAGAACGCGGAACGTGGAACGTGGAATGATTAACGCGGAACGCGGAACTCGGAACGCGGAACAAATCGCGCGGGCGTCGAGGCGCCACGCTCGCATCGGCGCACGGAATCTCCACGTCTGTTCCGCGTTCCGCGTTCCGAGTTCCGCGTTTCTAGTGCGATGAAAGTCCTGCTCGCCGGAGGCGGGACGGGAGGGCATCTCATGCCCGCCCTCGCGCTGGCTCAGGCGCTACACGAGGCGGACGCGGGGGTCGAGCCGGTGCTGATCGGCGCCGAGCGCGGCATCGAGGCCGAGCTGCTGCCGCGCCAGCCGTTCCCCCACCGCCTGCTCCCGATCGAGCCAATCTACCGGCGCACGTGGTGGCGCAACGCGCGCTGGCTGTTCCTCGCGCCCCGCGTGTGGCGCGAGGTGGGGCAGCTGTTGCGCCGGGAGCAGCCCGTGATCGTCATTGGCACCGGCGGCTATGTGGCGGGGCCGGTCGTGTGGCGGGCGCAGCGCGCGCGCCTCCCGACGGCGCTGGTTGAGGAAAACGCATTCCCGGGACTCACCACGCGGTGGCTGGCGCGCGCCGCCCGCCAGGTGCATCTCGGGTTCCCCGAGGCGCGCGAGCGGCTTTCGCCTGGCAAGCGCACCGAGGTCTTCACGCTCGGCAACCCGGTTCGGCCTCCCGAGCCCGGAGATCGGAGCACCGCCCTCGTCAGCCTCGGGCTCGAACCGGGGCGCCCCAGCGTACTGGTGTTCGGCGGCAGCCAGGGGGCCCGCTCGCTTAACTACGCAGTCGCCGCGGCGCTGGAGCGCCGCCTGCTGGGCGATGCGAACATCCTGTGGGGCACGGGCGCCGCGCACGCGGCCGCGCTCGCGCGCTACGCCGTGCCGGGGCGCGTGGTGGTGCGCGGCTTTTTTGATCCGATGACGGAGCCGTATCGCGCGGCCGATCTCGTCGTGTCGCGCGCCGGCGCCATGACCGTGGCGGAGCTGTGCGCGTGGGGCAAACCGAGCATCCTGGTGCCGCTCCCGACGGCGGCAGCGGATCACCAGACCCACAACGCCCGTGCGCTCGCCGCTGCCGGCGCCGCCATTCATCTCGCCGAGCGGGAGCTCTCGGCGCACTCGCTCGCCCAGTCGATCACCGAGCTACTCGACGCCCCCGCCCGGCTTGCGTCCCTCGCCGCCCATGCCCGGGGCCGGGGGCACCCGGATGCGTCCCGCGAGATCGTGTCGAGGATTTTGACACTGGTCCGCTGAATGGG
>Ga0134077_10000300_pt1 | contig 11099 bp, 10 predicted proteins | sample 15_taG_5_FD_109980 | JGI IMG/M metagenome (GOLD analysis project Ga0134077, IMG submission 109980) | Grasslands soil microbial communities from the Angelo Coastal Reserve, California, USA - 15_D_Wat_40cm_5_24_1 metaG | ecosystem: Environmental > Terrestrial > Soil > Grasslands ... | reverse complement strand
GGATGGCGCACAAGATCGCGCTCACGGCGTGGACCCGGCTCGACGTTCTGCAGGAGTTCGACGAGGGGCGCGTCAAGCGCTTCATCGAGGCCTACCGTGGGATCGATTACCACAAGTAGCCGGGCGGCCCTCGTGACGGTCTCCCTCCTGGTCGGCGCCTGCTCCGGACTCTACATCTCTCCGCTCGCCCCGCCGCCGTACCAGGCCGAGATCACCGCGCGGTACGATGCCACCTGGGCGGCGCTCGTGCGAGCGCTCGCAAAGGAAAACGTGCCGCTCCGGGCCATCGCGCGCGACTCGGGCGTCATCGCGTCCGACGACTTCGTCGCGCCGATCGGCGTCTATGCCGACTGTGGCCGGATAGGCGACGACCTCCTCGAGGGCGAGGCCCTCGTGTCCTTCACGCTCTTCGTCGAGCCCGACGGCGTTCACACGAACGTCCAGATCAACTCGAGGATGCGCACCCACATGTACCGGAAGGGCGGAAGCGGCAAGCTCCGTCCCACACCCGTCTACCAGTGCGCGTCGACCGGACGGTTCGAGGCGAACCTCCTCGACACCGTCCGGGAGCTCGTGCGGCACTAGGGCGATGCCCTCGCGGCTGGCCGATCTCATCCGGAAGGCGCGGCGTCTCGCCGCCGAGCGCGACCGGCTCATCGATGGTCTCGCCGAGGAGTGGGCGCGCGCGCTCCGCGGCCAGGGCCTGTCGCGCGCCGACCTCGACGAGCTGTGGGCGGGGCTCGTCGAGGACGCCGTGCGCCGCGGCCGCCAGGCGGGCGACGGCAAGTGGACGTCCCAGGCGTGGCGCCACGAGACCCAGGAGGTCGTCGCGCGCCTCCGGAAGCGGGTCGAGGCCGCGCTCGATGAGCGCTGACCGCGCGACCACGCTCCGCAGCCTGCCCTCGGTGGACCAGCTGCTCCGGCGTCTCGCGGACCGGCCGGAGCTTCGCACGTTGCCGCGTGGCCGCCTGACGGCGCTCGTGCGCGAGCTTCTCGACGCCGAGCGGAAGCGCGTGCTCGACGGGCGCGGCGCGCCCGCCGGTGCCGACGCGCTCGCGGCGCGCGTGGTCGACCGCGCGCAACGCGCCGGAGTCTTCTCCCTCCGCCCCGTGATCAACGCGACCGGAGTCGTGCTCCACACGAACCTGGGGCGCGCGCTCATGAGCCCGCTGGCCCTCGAGCGGCTCGCGGCCGTCGGCGCCGCCTACGCGAACCTCGAGCTGGACCTCGCGACCAAAGAGCGGGGCTCACGCTACAGTCACGTGGAGGGGCTGCTCACCCGCCTCACCGGCGCGGAGGACGCGCTCGTCGTCAACAACAACGCCGCCGCCGTCCTCCTGGCGCTCGAGACGCTCGCCCACGGCCGCGAGGTCGTCGTCTCGCGCGGCGAGCTCATCGAGATCGGTGGTGAGTTCCGGATCCCCGACATCATGCTCCGAAGCGGCGCAGTACTCAGGGAGGTCGGCACGACAAACCGGACGCATCTCCGGGACTACGCCGAGGCGATCACGCCGAACACGGCGCTCCTCCTCAAGGTCCACGCCTCGAACTACCGCGTGGTGGGCTTCACCGCCGAAGTGTCCTCGCGCGAGCTCGTCGAGCTCGGCCGCGCGCGCGGGATCCCGGTGATGGAGGACCTCGGCTCCGGCTCGCTGGTGGACCTGCGCCCGTACGGCTTCCCGTACGAGCCGACGGTACCGAAGACGGTCGCCGCCGGCGTGGACCTCGTGTCCTTCTCGGGCGACAAGCTCCTCGGCGGGCCCCAGGCCGGGATCGTCGTCGGCGGTCGGGCGGTCGTCGGACGCCTCAAGAAGAACCCCTGGAACCGGGCGCTCCGCATCGACAAGTTGACGCTGGCCGGGCTGGAGGCCACGCTCTACGCCTACGAGGCCTCTACCGCGCTGGAGACGGTCCCGACGCTCAGGCTCCTCACCGAGCCGCTCGCCCGGGTCCGGAGCCGCGCGCGTGCGGTGCTCCGGCGTCTGGCGCCCGCGACGCGTACGCGCCTCGCGGCGCGCGTCGTGGACGACCGCGCGCAGGTCGGCGGCGGCGCCCTGCCGACCGTGGAACTGCCAACCGCGGTGGTGGCGCTCGGCCGCGACGCATCCGACGCGATGAGCCTCGACAGGCGCCTCCGGGTGGGCGACCCGCCCGTGATCGGCCGGATCGTGGACGACCGCCTGCTTCTCGACTGCCGGACGGTCCTGCCGCACCAGGTCGCCGGCCTCGCGCGGGCAGTCTAGGCGGCGGCCGAGCCCGACCGTGGCTAAGCACGTCGTGGTCGGCACGGCGGGCCACATCGACCACGGCAAGACCTCGCTGGTGAAGGCGCTCACCGGCATCGACACCGACCGCCTGCCCGAGGAGAAGGCGCGGGGGATCACCATCGACCTCGGGTTCGCCTTCCTCGAGGACCCCCCGGGCCCCGTCATCGAGATCGTCGACGTCCCTGGACATGAGCGCTTCGTCAAGAACATGCTCGCCGGCGTCGGCGGCATCGACCTGGCGATGCTCGTCGTCGCCGCCGACGAGGGCGTGATGCCGCAGACGCGCGAGCACCTCGCGATCTGCTCGCTCCTGCACATCAAGCGCGGCCTCGTCGTGCTGACCAAGACCGATCTCGTCGAGCGCGACTGGCTCGAGCTCGTGAAGGACGACGTCACGGCGCTCGTCCGTGGGACGTTCCTCGAGGGGGCGCCGCGCCTCGCCGTCTCGGCGAAGACGGGTGAGGGGCTGTCGGAGCTTCGCGCGGCGCTCCGTACCCTCGCCGAGACGGTCGCGGCACGCGGCCTGGACCAGCTCCCGCGCCTGCCGATCGACCGCGTGTTCACCGTGCGCGGCTTCGGCACGGTCGTCACCGGGACGCTCACGGCGGGCCGGCTCGCGGTGGACGACCGCGTCCAGGTCTACCCCAAGGGCGTGGAGGCGAAGATCCGGGGCCTGCAGACGCACGGCCATCCGGTGCCGGAGGCGCTCGCCGGCCAGCGCACCGCCATCAACCTGCAGGGCGTAGAGCGGGCGGCGGTCGAGCGCGGCGACGTCGTCGGTCTCGCGGGGACACTCGTCGCCTCGTCGCTCGTGGATGGCACGCTCGAGCTCCTCGCGGACGCCCCGCGCCCGGTCAGATCACGCACCCGGGTGCGCTTCCACGTCGGGACGAGCGAGATCATGGCGCGCGTCCTCCTCCTGGACACGGCCGAGCTCGAGCCGGGCCAGACGGCCGCCGCGCGCTTCCGTCTGGAGGCGCCGCTCGTCGCGCTCCCCGGCGACCGGTTCGTCGTGCGCTCGTACTCGCCGATCGTGACGATCGGGGGTGGAACGATCCTCGACGTGGATCCGCCGCGCTTCAAGCGCAAGGCGCCCGCGCTCGTGGCGCACCTCGCGCTCTTGCAGACAGGGAGTCCGGAGGTGATCGTCGAGGAGCACGTGCGCCACGTCGGCGCCTCGGGCGCGCGGCTCGCGACCCTGCTCGGGCGCGTGCCGTTCGGGCCCGAGAAGCTCCGCGGCCTGCTCGAGCGCCTCGTGGCGCAGGGCCGGGTGCTCGTCGTCGATCGCGAGTGGTACCTCCATCCCGAGAGCTCGGCGCGCCTTCGAGCGCTCGCCCTCGCGGCGCTGGAGGCCTACCACCGCGCCAACCCGCTCAAACCCGGGATGTCGCGCGAGGAGCTGCGCGTGCGGGCGGGTGGCGCCGACGAGCGGGTGTTTGCGACGCTCCTCACCGCACTGGAGACCGAGGGCGTCGTCGCGAGCGACCGGGACAAGGTCCGGCGGGCGTCTCACCAGGTGCGCCTGACGCCGGAGCAGCAGCGCGTCGTGGATCGCATCGAGCAGGAGTTCCTCCAGGCCGCGGCGTCGCCGCCGAGCCCCGAGGAGGCGCTTGGCCGCGCCGGCGTGAGCGGCGGCGACGAGCACGAACTCTTCCAGTTCCTCGTCGAAGGCAGGAAGCTCGTCCGGGTGAAGGAGTCTCTCTACTTCCACGCCGCGGCGCTCGACACGATCCAGAACAAGGTCGTCGCGCTCTTGCGCGAGCGGAAGGAGATCGGGCCGGGGGACATCAAGGACCTCCTGGGGATCTCCAGGAAGTACGCCATCCCGCTCCTCGAGCACCTGGACGCACGTCGCGTGACCGTCCGGACGGGCGAGAAGCGGGTCTTGCGGGGCGCGTAGGGGCGGAGTATGGTGGAGGCGCCGGAAAGGAGTCCGTCATGTTTGGGCTGGGTTATCAGGAGCTGTTGATCATCCTCGTGATCGTGCTGATCCTCTTCGGCGCCAACCGGCTGCCGGATCTGGCACGATCGCTGGGATCGAGCGTCAAGGAATTCAAGAAAGGCATCAGCGAAGCGTCGAAGGACGACGCGACCGCCGCCGCCAAGAAGGAAGAAGAGAAGAAGGCGTCGTAATCCCCTCCGGCTGCCCGCTCCCCCCGCGCTCGTTTTGCCAGCAACGGCGGGCCTCCCGCTTTCGATCCCGTGTACGGTATGATGCGCCCAATGATTCTGGTCCCAGCGCTCGTCGTGGCGCTCTTGCTCGTGGCTTCCTCCGCACCCGCCGACGCCCAGATCTATCGCTGGGTGGACGAGCGCGGCGTGCCCCACTACGCCGACGGTATCGACCGCGTGCCCGAGCGGTACCGGGCGAAGGTGGCGCCTCTCGAGCTCCGGAACGCGCCGATGTCAGCGAACGCGCCCGGTGCGTCAGGCCCGGGCGCGGAGATCAAGTTCACGAAGGGACAGCCGATCATCGTCGACGCGACCCTCAACGGCCGCACCTCGGCGAAGTTGATCCTCGACACGGGCGCGGACAGGACCGTCATCAGTCCGCGCGTGCTGGAGACGGCCGGGGTGCCGCTGACGCAGGGGCCGCCGGGCCAGATCCGCGGGGCGACGGGGACCGCGAGCGTGCAGGGGGCGGCGCTCGACTCCCTCGAGGTCGGCGGCGCGAGGGTCAGCGAGCTCGTTGTGATCGCGCATGACATCGAGGAGCGAACCGTGGACGGTCTCCTCGGTCGGGACTTCCTCGACCAGTTCAAGGTCTCGATCGACTCCGACACCGGCATCGTCACCCTCGCCCCGAAGACCCCGTAAGCCCGGCCCTCGAGGCCGCGTGGTACCATTCGTGACCTGGCCATGGATTACAAAGCTACGCTGAACCTGCCGAAAACGGCCTTCCCCATGAAGGCCAACCTCGCGGAGAGCGAGCCCAAGATGCTCGCCTGGTGGGAGCAGTTCGGGATCTACAAGCGCCTCCGCCACGCCAACGTCGATCGGCCGCTTTGGATCCTGCACGACGGCCCGCCCTACGCGAACGGCCACATCCACATGGGCACCGTGCTCAACAAGGTGCTCAAGGACATCGTGGTGAAGTCCCGCACGATGCTCGGGTCGAACGCGGTGTACGTGCCGGGCTTCGACTGTCACGGCCTGCCGATCGAGCACGAGGTGGACAAGGAGCTCGGGCTGGATCGGCCGGGCGTGGACGTTCGTCAGGCCATGAGCCCGATCGAGAAGATCCGCAGGTGCCGCGAATACGCACTGAAGTTCGTCGATATCCAGCGAGAGGAGTTCAAGCGGCTGGGCGTCTTCGGCGACTGGGACGATCCGTACATGACGATGGCACCCGCCTACGAGGCGGTGATCGCGCGGGAGTTCGGGCGGCTCGTGGGCCGCGGGCTCGTCTACAAGGGGCTGAAGCCGGTCCACTGGTGCATGTACTGCAAGACGGCCCTCGCTCAGGCCGAGGTCGAGTACGAGGACCAGCGCACGCTGTCGGTGTACGTGCGGTTCCCGCTCGTCGGCGCGCTGCCGCAAGCGCCCTCGGCGCCGAAGCCGTCGCTCGTGATCTGGACGACGACCCCGTGGACGTTGCCGGCCAACCTCGCCATCGCCCTGCACCCCGACGAGGAGTACGTCGCGCTCGAGGGGAACGGGGAGACGCTCGTCGTCGCCGCCAGGCTCGCCGATGCCTTTGCGTCGATCGCCGGGCTCGGATCGCCGCGGAGCCTGGCCCGCGTGCCCGGCCGAGCGCTCGTCGGGCTCGAGTTCCGCCACCCATGGATCGAGCGCACCGGCAGGGTGATCGCCGCGCCGTTCGTGGCGATGGACACCGGGACGGGCCTCGTCCACATCGCGCCCGGCCACGGCGAGGAGGACTACGAGCTCGGTAAGTCGCTCGGGCTCAAGATCTACAACCCGGTGGACGACGACGGGCGGTTCGTCCCGGAGGTGGAGCACTTCGCGGGGCTCACCGTCTGGGAGGCGAATCCAAGGATCGTGGAGCACCTCCGGTCGAGCGGGATGCTCGTCGCCGAGCGTGCGCTCGACCACACATACCCGCACTGCTGGCGGTGCAAGAACCCGACGCTGTTCCGCGCCACCGAGCAGTGGTTCGTCGCGTTGGACCAGCAAGGGCTGCGGGCGCGGACGCTGGAGGCCATCCGGCGCGACGTGCGCTGGATCCCTCCCTGGGGCGAGGAGCGCATCTTCAACATGGTGGCGCACCGCCCGGACTGGACGCTCTCCCGGCAGCGGGTCTGGGGCGTGCCGATCGTGGCGTTCTACTGCGCCGGCTGCGAGGCGCTCTTGCTCGAGCAGGCCGTCATCGAGCACGTGGCGCGGCTCTTCGGCGCGGGCCGTGGGATCGAGGAGTGGTACCTGCGGAGCGACGCGGAGCTGCTCCCGCCGGGCGCCCGCTGCCGCCGGTGCGGAGGCACCGCCTTCCGCAAGGGGACCGACACGCTCGACGTCTGGTTCGACTCGGGCTGCAGCCACGCGGCGGTGCTCGAGACGCGACCGGAGCTCCGGTGGCCGGCGGAGCTCTACCTCGAGGGCTCGGACCAGCATCGCGGCTGGTTCCACTCCTCGCTGCTGGAGGCGATCGCGACGCGCGGTGCCCCACCCTACAAGTCGGTGCTGACGTGCGGGTTCGTCGTCGACGGTGAGGGGCGAAAGATGTCGAAGTCTGTCGGCAACACCGTCGCCCCCGAGGACCTGATCCCGAAATACGGTGCCGAGGTCTTGCGTCTCTGGGTGGCGGCAGAGGACTACACCGAGGACATCCGCGTCTCGACCGAGATCCTGGACCGCCTGGCAGACGCTTACCGACGCATTCGCAACACCTTTCGGTTCCTGCTGGGCAACCTCTCGGACTTCGACCCGGCGCGCGACCGCCAGTCGTCCGCGCGGCTCGACGAGACCGACCGGTGGATCCTCGACCGCCTCGGCCGGCTCGTCGGCCGCGTGACCCGCGCCTACGAAACGTACGAGTTCCACACCGTGTTCCACGCGGTCCACAACTTTTGTGCCGTGGACCTCTCGGCGCAATACCTGGACATCATCAAGGACCGCCTCTACACCTCGGCCGCCGACGACCCACGACGGCGGGCGGCCCAGACGGCGTGCTACGACATCTTCAGCGCGCTCGCTCGCCTCATGGCGCCGATCCTCACGTTCACCGCGGAGGAGGCGTGGCGGCACGCGCCCGGGGTCAAGGCGGAGAGCGTCCACCTCGAGCGCTTCCCGGAGGTCTCGCGCGAATGGCTCGACGACACGCTCGCGCGCGAGTGGGGCCGCCTGCTCGAGGTGCGTCGCGAGGTCACCAAGGCGCTCGAGACGGCCCGCGCGCAGGGCCTGATCGGTAGCGGGCTCGAGGCCCGCCTGCGCGTCGCCGCAGCGCCGGAGGACCTGCCGGAGCTGCTTCGCGCCAAGCGCGCGCTCCTGCCCACGCTCTTCATCGTGTCGCAGGTCGAGCTGGGCGGGGCGCGGACGAGCTCGGCTGTCCAGTACGAGAGCCAGGAAATTCCCGGCCTCGTCATCGGTGTGGACAAGGCGCGCGGCCGGAAGTGCCAGCGCTGCTGGACGTGGAGCGAGCGGGTCGGCGAGCACCGCGCGCACCCCGGGCTGTGCGAGCGCTGCGTCCCGGTGGTCCTCGCCAGCGGCAGTGCGCGCTGAGCCGCGGCCGCGAGGCGACCGGTGACATCGTTCGAAGGATGACGCCGGCCCCGTCCGTGCGTGTCGCCGCCCTCGCGGGCGTCGTGGTCGTGCTCGACCAGATCACCAAGCTGATCGCGCTCGGCCGGCTCGTCGAGCGCGCACCCGTCCACGTCATCGACGGCTTCCTCGCCCTGACGCTTGTCCGCAATCCGGGCCTCGCCTTCGGGCTCCTCGCGGACGTGCCGACGGGCTGGAACTGGGTCGCGGCGCTCCTGTCCGTCGTCGCGCTCGTGATCCTGGTGCGGGTGGCGCTCCGGGTCATGCCGCGCGGCGGGTGGCCCGACCACAGCGCGATCGGTCTGATCTTCGGCGGTGCCGTGGGAAATCTGATCGATCGGGCTCGCTTCGGCGCCGTCGTCGACTTCGTCGACGTCTACTATCGTGGCTGGCACTGGCCGGCGTTCAACGTCGCCGACTCCGCGATCACCGTGGGCGTGGCGCTCCTCGTCCTCCGTCTCCTCGGCGAGCGCTCCCCGGCGCCCTCCCCGTGAGGGAAGCGCCCGCCGCGCCGCGGCTCATCAGCCTCGCCGTCGATCCTGCCGCGGCGGGCACGCGACTCGACCGCTGGCTCGCCGGGCAGCTGCCCGAGCTCTCGCGCGCGCGGCTCCAGGCGCTCGTCGAGGCCGGCCGCGTTCGCGTCGACGGCGCGGTCCGGAAGGCCGCGGCGCGGCTCGCAGGAGGCGAGCGTGTCGAGGTGGAGGTTCCGCCCCCAGCCCCCGAGGAGCTCGTCCCGGAACCGGCGGCGCTGTCCGTTCTCTTCGAGGACGCCGACGTCCTCGTTCTCGAGAAGCCCTCCGGCGTGGTCGTCCATCCCGGCGCCGGTCACGCGCGGGGCACGCTCGCCGCCGCGCTCCTGGCTCACGCGCCCGAGGTCGCGGGGGTCGGCGGGCCGCGGCGCCCCGGCATCGTCCACCGCCTGGACAAGGACACCTCCGGCCTGCTGGTCGTCGCCAAGAGCAAGACCGCCTACGATGCGCTCGTGGCCCAGCTCGCGCGACGGACCGTCACGCGCCGGTATCTCGCGGTCGTCCACGGCCGTGTTCGCGCCGACGAGGGCGTGATCGACCGGCCGATCGGCCGTCACCCGCACGACCGCGTGAGGATGGCGGTGCGCCCTCCTGGTCAGGGCAAACGGGCAGTGACCCGATACCGGGTGCTCGAGCGCTTCGGAGGCTTCACCCTTCTCGAGGTGAGCCTCGAGACGGGGCGCACGCATCAGATCCGCGTGCACCTGGCCTCGGTCGGCCACCCGGTCGCCGGTGACGATGTCTACGGCGGCCGGCGCCGCGAGCCACTCCCGACCCCGCTCGAGGGCCTGGCGCTCCACGCCGCTCGCCTGGCGTTCGTCCACCCGGCGACCGGACGTCCGCTCGAGTTCGCGTCACCGGTGCCGGCTCGCATCGAGCGGCTCCTGTCTCACCTGCGCGACTGACTAACGTCGGGGGGAGCGACGCCGCTCCCCCCGACTGCCCCCACCGGTCACCTAGGGCGGCCGCGCCCGCAACCCGATTGCGCCGGCTCACTCAGGCTCGCCTCGGGCGTCGGACGCCCTGCGGCTTCGCACTGCCACGCCGGCGCTCGAACGGCAGACCGCGGGCGCACGGGGTGTTAGGATAAAGGGCACACGTGAGGAGCCCATGGGCCAACTGACCGCCGTCATTCTCGCCGCCGGAGAAGCGAAACGGATGCGCTCTCGACAACCCAAGGTGCTGCACCCACTCTGCGGTCGCCCGCTGATCGCCTACGCCCTCCGGACGGCACGGGCCGTCGCCGACCGCACCGTCGTCGTCGTCGGACCGAACGCCGCCGACGTGCGCGCCACCGCGGGCGACGGCGTCCTTTTCGTCGAGCAGCGCGAGCGGCTCGGCACGGGCCACGCGCTCCAACAGGCGCGCGCGGCGTGCGGCGAGGGCCCCGTCGTGGTCCTGGCCGCAGACATGCCGCTGGTCTCGAGCGAGACGCTCGAACGCCTCATCGACCACCATCGGGCCACGTCCGCCGCCGCGACGCTCCTCACCGTGGTCGCGGGCCGCCCGCAGGGCTACGGGCGCATCCTGCGCCAGGGCGGCCGGGTCAAGCGGATCGTCGAGGACCGAGACGCCACCGACGACCAGAAGAAGATCACCGAGATCAACGTGAGCGTCTACTGCTTCGACACGCGGCGCCTCTGGAAGGCGCTCGCCGAGGTCCGGCCCGACAACGAGCAGGGCGAATACTACGTGACGGATGTCATCGGCATCCTCGCCAAGGCGGGCGGCCGGATCGAAGCGGTCGTCGCCCCGGATCCGGTCGAAGGCCTCCAGGTCAACGACCGCAAGCAGCTCGCGGCCGTCGCGGCGATCCTGCGCCGCCGCATCCTCGACCGCCTGATGACCGACGGCGTCACCATCGTCGACCCCGCCGCCACCTACGTCGAGGACACGGTGGTGATCGGCGCGGACACCACGGTCTACCCGCACGTCGTCATCGAGGGGCCCACCAGCGTCGGCAGCGAATGCGTGATCGGGAGCGGTTGTCAGATCAGCGGCTCGCGCCTCGCCGACCGCGTGCACCTTCGGCCCTACTGCGTCCTCACCGAGGCGACGGTGGAGGAGGGCGCCCAGCTTGGTCCCTTCTGCCACCTCCGCCCGCTCTCCCACGTCGGCCCGCGGGCGAAGATCGGCAACTTCGTCGAGATGAAAAAATCCCGCATCGGGCCGGGCTCGAAGGTGCCCCACCTCTCGTACGTTGGCGACGCGACCGTGGGCGAAGGGGTGAACATCGGCGCCGGCACCATCACGTGCAACTACGACGGCGTCGCGAAGCACGAAACCCGGATCGGCGACGGCGTGTTCGTCGGGACGAACTCGAGCCTCGTGGCTCCGCTCACGATCGGCGAGGGTGCCTACATCGCCGCCGGCTCGACCATCACCAAGGATGTGCCGCCGGGCGCACTCGCGGTCGGCCGCGCCCACCAGATCGTGAAAGAGGGCTGGGCCGCGCGGAAGGCGAAGAAGCGGACCGGGGCGGAGGACTAGCCATGTGCGGGATCGTCGGTTACGTCGGCGACAAGAACGCGGTGTCGATCATCGTCGAGGGGCTCAAGCGCCTCGAGTACCGCGGCTACGACTC
>Ga0134077_10000288_pt1 | contig 11319 bp, 7 predicted proteins | sample 15_taG_5_FD_109980 | JGI IMG/M metagenome (GOLD analysis project Ga0134077, IMG submission 109980) | Grasslands soil microbial communities from the Angelo Coastal Reserve, California, USA - 15_D_Wat_40cm_5_24_1 metaG | ecosystem: Environmental > Terrestrial > Soil > Grasslands ... | reverse complement strand
TAGATCATCGAAGGGGGCCTCGACGGCCCCCTCCGAGCCACCCCCAGGATCGATTGCGCGGGCAAAGCCCGCGCTCGAACGGCGGCAAAGTCGGCGCTCGAACGTCGATCGGTGCTCCGATTGGGTCGGCGGAGCGGGCGCATTCGGGCCGATGGCGAGGCCGCCGCGGGTGATCGGTGGGGGGTGTCGGGGTGGAGCGGCGGCGCTCCCCCCGACGTTGACGTAGAATGACGTCGTGAGAAGCCGGGTCGCGATCCGCTCGTCGTCAGGGCGCCGTTCACGGTAGTTCTGACATGAGCGGCGCCGTCCGTGTGCGCTTCGCGCCGAGCCCGACGGGACACCTCCACGTCGGGGGCGCGCGCACCGCGCTGTTCAACTGGCTCTACGCGCGCCACCACCGCGGGACCTTCATCCTCCGGATCGAGGACACCGACCGTTCGCGCTCGACCGACGAGAACATCACCGCGATCCTCGAGGCCCTCGAGTGGCTCGGCCTCGACTGGGACGAGGGGCCGCCGACGCCGGGCTACCGCCAGACCGAGCGGCTTCCGATCTACCGTGACCACGCCGAGCGACTGCGCGCCACGGGCCGCGCCTACTACTGCGACTGCCCTCCCGAGCTCCTGGAGCGCGAGCGGCGGGCCGCCCAGGCGCGCAAGGAGACTTTCCGCTACTCGGGGCGGTGCCGCGACCGCGGCCTGGATACCGGGGCGCTCCGCCTCAGGATCCCGGACGCGGGCACGACGGTCGTGAACGACCTGATCCACGGCCCGGTCACGTTCGACCACGGTGGGCTCGACGACTGGATCCTCGTCCGCACGGACGGCACGCCCACGTACAACTTCTGCGTCGTCGTGGACGACGTCACGATGCGGATCACGCACGTGATTCGCGGCAACGACCACCTGCCGAACACGCCGAAGCAGATCCTCTGCTACGAAGCGCTCGGCTACCCGGTCCCCGAGATGGCGCACGTGTCGATGATCCTGGGGCCGGACCGGAGCCGGCTCTCCAAGCGCCACGGCGCGACCTCCGTCCAGGCGTTCCGCGACGCCGGCATTCCGGCCGACGCCATGGTCAACTACCTGGCCCGGCTCGGCTGGTCCCACGGGGACCAGGAGATCTTCACGCGGGAGGAGCTGATCGAGCTCTTCGACATCAAAGATGTCGCCTCCTCCGGCGCCGTCTTCGACCACGCGAAGCTCGAATGGCTCTCGCACCAGCACATCAAGCGGATGGACGCGTCGCGCCTCGCCGAGTTGGTCCTTCCGTTCTTCCCGGCCGTCGGGCTCGAGCCTCCTCGGGACCACGCCTACGTCGCGCGAGCCCTGGAGACGCTCAAGGAGCGAGGAAAGACGTTTCGCGAGCTGCTCCAGGTCGGTAGCTTCTACTTCGAGCGCCCCAGTGGCTACGCGCCCGAGGCCGCGAAGATGTACTTCACGGAGGCTGGCGCCGCCCGGCTCGCGGCGATCAGCCGGCGGCTCGAGACGCTGCCCAGCGTCACCCCCGAAGCGCTGGAGAGCCTGTACCGTGAGCTGGGCGAGGAGCTCGGGCTCAAGCTCGTCGATCTGGCCCAGCTCACGCGTCTGGCGCTGACCGGGGGCACGGCGTCGCCGCCGCTCTTCGAGGTCCTCGCCGTCCTCGGGCGCGAGGAGGCGCTCGCACGCCTGCGCGCGGCCCAGGCCTGGATCGCTACGACGGCGCGCCCGTGAGACTCCTGCTGGTACGGCACGGTGAATCGGAATGGAACCGGGTGAGGCGCTTCCAGGGCGCCAACGACGTCGGGCTCTCCGACGTCGGGCGCGCCCAGGCCGAGGCGCTGGGCTGCGCGGTCAAGCGCGGCTATCGGGTGGCCGTGGCCTACGTGAGCCCGATGCGCCGCGCGCTGGAGACGGCCGAGCTGGCGCTCGCGGGGACCACGATCCCGCGAGTACCGCTGCCGGACCTCCGCGAGCTCTCGCTCGGCGAGTGGGAGGGACGCACGGTGGACGAGGTCCGCGCCCTCGAGGGGGATCCGTATCACGCGTGGGTCCGCGCCCCGCTCGACTGCCCGCCGCCCGGCGGCGAAGCGCTGCCGGAGGTCTGCGCCCGGGTGCGGCGCGCCATCGACCGGATCGGCGCGCGCCATCGACACGACGACGACGTGCTGGTCGTCGCGCACGGCGGCGTGATCAGCGTTTATCTCTGCCACCTGCTGGGCGTCTCGTTCAACGCGCTCTGGCGGCTCCGCATCGACAACGGCTCGCTGACAATCGCGAAGCCTCCGCGCCTCGTGTGCGTCAACGACACCGCCCATCTTCCGCCGAGCCCGCGGTCCATGTGGTTCGATACCTCGGGGGTGGGGGACGCCCCTCGCTCAGAAAACCCCACTTCGCTCTGGGCGCCCCCCACCCCCGACGGGGATCTCGCATCGTGACGGTCCTGCTCGCGCTGTTCGGCGGGATGGCGCTCCTGCTCTACGGGATCCGCCTGAGCGGCGAGGCGCTCCAGCGGGCGCTCGGCGGGCGCCTGCGGAGCCTCTTGACCGGGCTGTCGCGCAACCGGATCCTCGCCGTCGTCTCGGGCGCGGCGATCACCGCGATCATCCAGTCGTCGGCGGCCACGACGCTCATGCTGATCGGCTTCGTCGCCGCGGGCCTCATGACTTTCCGCCAGACGCTCGGCGTGATCCTGGGCGCCGACATCGGCACGACGTTCACGGTGCAGCTGATCGCCTTCCGCGTCACCGACGCCGCGCCGCTGTTGATCGGCCTCGGCTTCACGACCACGTTCGTCGCGCGGCGCCGAGTCCTGAAGGACGTCGGGCAGGCCCTCCTCGGGCTCGGCCTCCTCTTCCTGGGGCTCAAGCTCATCCTCGACAACGCTGGGACGCTCAAGGCGAGCCCGCTCGCGGTGGACCTCCTCGACGCGGTCGCGAACAACCCTGTGGTCGGCGTCCTCGCCGGCGCGGTGTTCAGCGCGCTGGTCACGTCATCGGCCGCGACGCTCGGGCTCACGCTCGCCTTCGCCCACCAGGGGCTGCTGAGCCTTCTCGGCGCCGTGGCGGTCGTGCTCGGCGCGAACATCGGCACGTGCGTCACTGCGCTCACGGCGTCGATCGGCGCGAGCGCCGAGGCCAAGCGCGTGGCCGTCGCCCACATCGCCTTCAAGATCCTCGGCGTCGTGCTCGTGTTCCCGTTCATCGGCCCGTTCACCGACGTGGTGGCGCGCACGGCCGCCGACCCGGCGCGCCAGATCGCCAACGCGCACACGCTCTTCAACATCGGCATCAGCCTCGCGTTCCTGCCGTTCACGCCCTGGGCATCGCGCGCCGTCGAATCGCTCGTGCCGGACGCCCCGGAGGGCGACAGCCCGTTCCGCGCCCGCTACCTGGACGAGCGGGCGCTCGAAACGCCGGCCCTCGCGCTCGGCCAGGCGACCCGCGAGGCCCTGCGGATGGCCGACGTGGTGCAGGGGATGCTCCGCGACGTGCCGGTGGTCTTCGCGAGCGACTACCAGGAGCTCCTGGAGGACGTCTCGCGGCGTGACGACCAGGTCGACTTCCTCGAGCGGGAGATCAAGCTCTTCCTCACCCGGCTCGGCCGCGAGGCCATGGGCCCGGACTTCTCGCGCAAAGAGATCGCGCTGATCTCCTTCATCGGGAATCTCGAGAACATCGGCGACATCATCGACAAGAACCTGATGGAGCTCGCGCGGAAGAAGCTCTACCAGGGACGACGGTTCTCCGACGCGGGCTGGGTGGAGATCCAGGAGTTCCACGCGATCGTCGGGAAGAACCTCGAGCGGGCCATCGCCGCCTTCGCCGCGAACGACCGCGGACTGGCGCAGGAGATCCTCGACCAGCGCCCGATGATCCGGCAGCGCGAGCGCGACCTGCGCGAGTCGCACCTCGATCGGCTGCGGGCGGGCCTCGCCGAGTCCATCGAGACGTCGGAGATCCACCTCGACATCCTGACGAACCTGAAGCGCGTCAGCTCGCATGTCTCGGCGCTCGCGATCTCGATCCTTGAGGAGGTCTGAGATGAAGAAGATCGAGGCTATCATCAAGCCGTTCAAGCTGGACGACGTGAAAGAGGCCCTGACGGAGCTCGGCGTCGTCGGCATGACGGTGACCGAGGTGCGCGGGTTCGGCCGGCAGAAGGGCCACACCGAGCTCTACCGCGGCTCCGAGTACACGGTGGACTTCCTTCCCAAGGTGAAGATCGAAGTCGTCGTCGCGGACGGCATGGTGGACAAGATCGTCTCGACGATCGTCGGCGCCGCGAAGACGGGCTCCATCGGCGACGGCAAGGTGTTCGTGCTCCCGATCAACGAGTCGATCCGCATCCGGACCGGAGAGACGGGCGAGTCGGCCGTCTGAGCCCCACGCAGCGGGACTTCCGCCAGCTCGGGTTCGCCGACCCGGCCGCCGCCCTGGCGAACTTCGAGAGCCTCGCGCCGACGCCGCGGGACGCGGAGCTCCTGGCTCCGATCGCCCCGCGGCTCACCGCCGCGCTCGCCGCCGCGCCCGACCCCGACATGGCGCTCAACAACCTCGAGCGCTACGCGGCCGTGGTCAACCGATCCGTCCTCTACGCGACGCTCGCCCAGCACCCGGGCGCGCTGCCCCTGCTCGTCCGCGTCTTCGGCTCGAGTCAGTTCCTTGCCGACGCCCTCCGCCGCCGGCCGCAGGCCCTCGCCTGGCTCCTCGAGCCACGGACGATGCGGGTCTGGCTTACCGAGGATCTCGCGGCCGATCTCGCCCAGGCGCTCGGCCCCTTCGAGACGCGCGAGGCGCGGATGAAGGGGCTGCGCCGCTTCAAGTACCGCCACCTCCTCCGCATCGGCGCCCGGGACCTCCTGGGCGACGCCGACCTCGACGTGACGACCGAGGAGCTGGCGCACCTCGCCGACGTGTGCCTCGCCGAGGCGCTCGCGTTTGCGGAGGCGGCGGCGCGCGTCGAGTACGGCGCGCCGCTCGGCGCGTCCGGGACTGAGACCGGCGTGGCCGTCATCGCGATGGGAAAGCTCGGTGGCGAGGAGCTGAATTACTCGTCTGACATCGACCTCATGTTCGCCTATGGGGCCGACGGCGAGACGGCCGGCGGACGGAGCGGGCGTGTCGAGAACGGCGAGTACTTCGCGCGTGTCTGCCGGGAGGTCGTGGCCTTCCTCGAGGGGGTCACCGACGAGGGCTACGCCTTCCGCGTGGACCTGCGCCTCCGGCCGGAGGGGCGAACGGGCCCCGTCGTCCTCTCGCTCGCGGGGTACCGCGCCTACTACCGGGACCGCGCCGAGCTCTGGGAGCGTCAGGCGCTCATCAAGGCGCGCGTCGCGGCCGGCGACCTCCGCGTGGGGGCGTGCTTCATGGCCGAGGCGCGCGAGGTCGTGTACCGGCCGGGCATCGACACGCGGATCGTCCCGGCGATCCGCGCGATGAAGGCGCAGATCGACCGGACGCTCGGGGCGAAGGGCGACGCGGCGACGAACGTCAAGCTCGGCCGTGGCGGGATCCGCGAGATCGAGTTCCTCGTCCAGGCGCTCCAGCTCCTCTATGGCGGCGACGACTCCTGGCTGCGCGAGCGCAACACGCTGAAGATGATCTTTCGGCTGTCCGAGCGCGGGTACCTGGCGCCCGACCTCGGCCGGATGCTGTCGGAGGCGTACGCGCACCTGCGCACCGTGGAGCACCGGCTGCAGATCCTCCACGAGTTCCAGACCCACACGCTGCCCTCGTCGCCGCTCGAGCTCGGCCGGCTCGCCCGACGCGTCGGCATCGCCGGGCCGCCCGCGCAGGCGGCGCGCGCGTTCCGGGCGCGCCACCGGCGGATCACCACCACCGTGCACCGCGCGTTTCGCGCCTTCTTCGCCGAGCGCGTCGGGTCCCCCGGCAAGCGCCTCCGATTGCCCAGCGTCATGGCGCTCGGCGCGACCGGCTTCGTCGACCCCGAGCGTGCGCGCCACAACCTCGCGCTCATCCTCGAGGGGCGTCCGCTCGTGCCGTACGCGGGCCGGCTCCGCGCGGCGCTCGAGCGCCTCTGCTCGATGCTCCTCGATGCGCTCTGGAAGAGCCCCAACCCCGACGAGGCGCTCCACCAGTTCGAGCGCTTCCTCTCGGCGGCGGGCCCGCGCGCCGGGCTCGTCGAGCTGCTCGCGGGGAGCCCCGAGCTCCTCACCGGGCTCGTCCGCGTGTGCGCGGGCGGCGATCTCCTGACGCAGCTCCTGATCGCCCAGCCCGAGCTCCTCGCCTTGCTCGCGGTGCCCGAGCGGCTCCTCCGACCCAAGGCAAAGCGGGCGCACCGCGCCGTCGTGGCCCAGGTCTTCGCCCCTCTACTCGGACCCGGCGAGCGGCGGGACCTGCTGCGCCGGCTCAAGCAGTCGGAGGAGCTCACGATCGTGTGGCGTTACCTCCTCGGGGTGACGACGATCGAGGGCTACTCGCGCGAGATGACGGCGCTCGCCGAGGCCGTGCTGGCGGCGGGTTGGCTCCTGACGCTCGAGCCGCTCGTCGCGCGCTACGGTGTCCCGCGCGACGCGCACGGGCGGTTCATCCCAGCGGTCGTCGTGGGGCTCGGCAAGCTCGGCGGCCGCGAGCTCTGCACGGGCTCGGACCTCGATCTCTTCGTGACGACGGGGGACGAGGGACGAACGGACGGTGGCGATCCGATCGATGCCTCGTGGTTCTACAGCCTCGCCGTCGAGCGCCTGGCCGGCACGCTCGGTGACATCACGGCCGCCGGCGTCGCGTTCCCGGTGGACCTCCGGCTCCGGCCCGGCAGCAAGGGAAGCGGCTTCGCCTCGAGCGTCGCCGCCCTCGAACGCTACTATGAGGAGTACGGCGACCTCTGGGAGCGGCAGTCGCTCACGCGCGCGCGGCTCCTCACGGGGGACCGTCGGCTCGCGCGTCGCGTGCGCGCCGCGCTGCGCGAGATCGTGTACGGGACGGCATTGCCGCGCGCGCAGCTGAAGGAGATCGCCGAGGTGCGCACGCGCATGGAGGTCGAGCTGGGCAAGGAAACGCGCGGACGCTGGCACGTCAAGTACGGGCGGGGCGGGCTCGTCGACGTCGAGTTCCTGACGCAGGCGCTTCAGCTCGTCCACGGCAGGCACCACGTCGAGGCGCGCACCCCGGCCACGGTGCAGGCACTCCGCGGGCTCGCGCGCGCGGGCGCGCTCACGCCGGAGACGGCAGCGCAGCTCGCCGACCACTACCGCTTCCTCCGCCGCGTGTCCGCGGCCCTGCGCCTGCTGGGCGCGCGGCCGAGCGACACGCTCGAGCTGGCCGGCCCCATGCCCGCGCGCGTCGCGAAGGCACTCGGCTTCCCGTCGCGCCAGGCGTTCCTCGACGCCTACGGCGCGCGGACCGACGCGGTCCGGGCCGCGTACCTCGAGGCCATGACGTGATGGGCGGATGCGCTTGAGCGAACACGGGAGCGTGCTCGGCATCGACGTGGGCTACAGCGCGCGCCGCAAGACCACAGGGTTCTGTGCGCTGTCGTGGGACGCACGCACGGTACGCTGGCGGTGTGAGAATGCGGGCGTCGACGAGCGCAACCGTCACGACACGCTTCGACGCGTGTTGCCCGCGGCGCAGCGCCAGCTCCTCGCCGTGGCGATCGACGGGCCGCTGCTCCCCCGGCTCCACTCGACGCCACGCTATCGGTGCGCCGAGAGCCTGCTGAGTCGCGGCGCGTTCGGCAAGCGCGGGAAGCCTGGCCCGACGAACGGGGGAAGCGGCCGGGATCTGCACGCCCACGCGACACGACTCGCCCACTTCGTCTTGCAGGAATGTGGCGTTGAAGCGGCGGCGCATGTTCCCGCGATCCACGCGCGGGCGATCGTCGAGGCGTTCCCGAATCTCTTCCTGGGCGTCCTGTGCGATGAGGCGGACTATCCCGCCGAGCCCCACCGGCAACGCAAGTGGACCGACACGCTTTACAATTGGCCTCCGGGCGACCCCGTGATCCCACGAAAGCTCCGGAGCCTTCTGGAATCGCTCTTGCCGCGGCGGGCGATCGGCGGTGAGTTCGATATCAAAGACCACGAGAAGATCGCGAGCTTCGTGTGTGCGCTGACCGCGCTCTCGGTCGCGGCGAATCGGTTCGTCGCGGTGGGGTGCGCCCGCGACGGTTGTATCGCGCTCTCCCTCCGCGACCTGTGGGGGCGCGGGACGCCGTCCTCCGTGCCGTGGGCGGAGCGCGAGCTGCGGGCCAATCTGCCGCGCGTCGCTGCCGACTTTCCGCACTGTGAGCCCGCGGTGTACGAGGACGGCGGCCGGTGGAGCCTGGCGTGAAGACGCTCTACGTCGTCGACGGTCACTCGCAGCTCTTCCGCGCCTACCACGCGGTCGGCTACCTCTCGACGTCCAAGGGGATCCCGACGCAGGCGGTGCTGATCCTGAGCACGATGCTCTGGAAGCTGATCCGCGAGGCGCAGCCCCACTACCTGGCGGTCGCCTGGGACCCCCCGGGGCCGACCTTCAGGGACGCGCTCTCCGCCGAATACAAGGCGACCCGCGCGGCGATGCCCGACGACCTCGTCCGCCAGCTCCCGTACGTCCGGCGCCTCTTCGAGGCGCTCCGGATCCCGGTGATCGAGGTCGCGGGCTTCGAGGCCGACGACGTCTTGGCCACGCTCGTCGAGCGCGCTCTCGCGCTGCCCGACCTCGAGATCGTGGTGGTCACCGGTGACAAGGACCTGCTCCAGCTCGTCGGCCCGCGCGTGCGCGTCCTCTCCGTCTCCGGCCGCACCGGCGAGCCCGTCCTCTACGACGAGGCGAAAGTGCGCGAGCGGTGGGGCGTTGAGCCCGGGCAGATCGCCGACGTGCTGGCGCTCATGGGTGACACGATCGACAACATCAAAGGGGTTCACGGCGTGGGCGAGAAGACGGCCGTGAAGCTCGTCGGCCAGTTCGGCTCGGTCGCGCGGCTCTACGAGCACCTCCCGCTGGTGGGCGGCAAGCTCCGCGAGACGCTCGCGGCCGGTCGCAAGGACGCGTTCCTCTCCCGCGAGCTGGCGACGCTCAACCGGGACGTGCCCCTCGGATTCGACCTCGAGACCTTCCGCCGTGTCGAGCCCGACTGGACGCGGCTTCGGGCTCTCTGGATGGAGCTCGAGTTCACGCGGCTCCTCAAGGACCTCCCGGCGCCCGTCGCCCTCGTGAGCGGAGCGCCGAGCACCGTCCTCTCGGATCGCGCCGCCGTCGTCGCGTGGGTTGCGTCCGTCCCCGCCGGCGAGCCGCTCGCCCTCGACTGGGCGGGCGAGGCTCGGCCCCCGGACCCGAGCCTCGCGGGTGTCGCCATCTTCCATCCGGCCGCCGGCGCCGCGCGGCTCGCGGCTCCCGACGCCGTCGCGCTCGGCGGCCGCGAAGTCCTGATTCACGACGCAAAGCCGGTGCTCGAGGCGTGGCTGGGGGAGGCCGCGACGTTGCCGCCGATCCAGGACAGCGCCGTGGCCGCGTATCTCCTGAATCCTGCGCGCGCGAACTATCGCCTTGAGGATCTCTGCCTCGAGGCGTTCGGCGAGTGCCCGCCCCCGCTCCCCGAGGCGACGGCCGGAGGGGGGGAGGGCTCCTCTGCTCGGAACAACACTCGCCCGGAGCCCTCCCCCTCTCCGGCCGTCACGGGCGTGGACCTGGGCGGGATCCTCGCGGAACGCGCGAGGTGGGTGCATCGCTACTGGGCGCACGTGGCGGCGGAGCTTCGGGACAAGGAACTCTGGAGGATCTACGAGGAGATCGAGCGCCCGCTCGTGCCGGTGCTCGCGCGCATGGAGCGCCACGGCATCCGCGTCGATCCCGAGCGCCTCGGGGCGTTCGCGAAGGAGCTCGAGCGGAGCCTCGACAACCTCACGCGGGAGATCTGGCAGCTGGCCGGCGAGGAGTTCACGATCGCGTCGCCGAAGCAGCTCGCCCACATCCTCTTCGAGAAGCTCGGGCTGCCCGCGCTCCGCCGCACGAAGACAGGCTACTCGACCGACGCCGACGTCCTGACCGAGCTCGCGCTCGGCCACCCGCTGCCCGCGAAGGTCCTCGAGCACCGGATGCTGGCCAAGCTCAAGGGGACCTACGCCGATACGCTGCCGGCGCTCGTCAACCCGCGCACCGGCCGCATCCACACGACGTTCAACCAGCTCGTGGCGACGACCGGGCGGCTCTCCTCGCAGGACCCGAACCTCATGAACATCCCGATCCGGACCGAGCTGGGCCGGCGGATCCGCGCCGCGTTCATCCCGGCGCAGGGCTGGCGGTTCGTCGCCGCCGACTACTCCCAGATCGAGCTCCGCATCCTCGCCCATCTCTCGGGCGATCCGGCGATCATCGAGGCGTTCCGGCGTGGTGAGGACATCCACCGGCGCACGGCCTCGGAGGTGTTCCGGGTCGCGCCCGCGGAGGTGACGCCGCTCCAGCGGACGATCGCCAAGAGCGCCAACTTCGCGATCCTCTACGGCGTCTCGGCCTTCGGGCTCTCGCAGGCGACGAAGATCGACCAGAAGGAGGCGCAGCGCTACATCACCGACTACTTCGCGACCCACCCGCGGGTGCGCGCGTTCATCGACGCGACGCTCGCGTTCGGCCGCGAGCACGGCTACGTGACCACGCTGCTCGGCCGCCGCCGCTACCTGCCCGACCTCAGGAGCGCGAACCCTGTGGCGCGCAACGCGGCCGAGCGCATGGCCATGAACGCACCGGTCCAGGGAACCGCCAGCGACATGATCAAGATCGCGATGGTGCGCACGCAGGAGGCCCTCGACGCGCGCGGGCTCCGCGCGCGGATGCTGCTGCAGGTCCACGACGAGCTCCTCTTCGAGGCGCCGCCCGAGGAGATCGCCGCGGTCGAGGCGCTCGCGCGGGAGATCATGGAGGCGGCGCTGCCGCTCCAGGTCCCGGTCGTCGTCGACGTGAAGGCGGGCCCGGACTGGGCGGAGGTATGACCCGGAAGTTTCTGCTCGTGGGACTGACCGGGGGCGTCGCGACCGGCAAATCCACCGTTGCCGAGGTCTTCCGTCGTCTCGGGTGCGTGATCATCGACGCCGACGTGCTCGCGCGCGAGGTGGTCGCGCCCGGCGAGCCCGCCCACGACGACATCGTCGCCGAGTTCGGGAGGGGGATCCTCCAGCGCGACGGGACGCTCGACCGGCCGAAGCTCGGCGTCATCGTCTTCGCCGTTCCCGAGAAGCGCAAGCGCCTCGAGGCGATCACCCACCCGCGGATCCGCGAGCGGCTCGCCAGGCGGCTTGAGGAGCTCGCCGCCCGCGGTTTCGCCGGCATCGTCGTCTTCGACGCGCCCTTGATCATCGAGAGCGGGAACGCCACGACCATGGACCGTCTCGTCGTGGTCG
>Ga0134077_10000275_pt1 | contig 11416 bp, 9 predicted proteins | sample 15_taG_5_FD_109980 | JGI IMG/M metagenome (GOLD analysis project Ga0134077, IMG submission 109980) | Grasslands soil microbial communities from the Angelo Coastal Reserve, California, USA - 15_D_Wat_40cm_5_24_1 metaG | ecosystem: Environmental > Terrestrial > Soil > Grasslands ... | reverse complement strand
GACCGTATCAGCCAGCCCTCCCGTTCGCCGGACGATCGGGACGGTCCCGTATCGCAGGCTGTACAGCTGGCTCAACCCACACGGCTCATACCGCGACGGCATGAGGAACATGTCTCCCCCGGCTTCAATCCGGTGGGCCAACGCATCGTCGAACCCGATGCGGAGGCCGATCTTTTCCGGGTACCGTACCTGCAGGGATCGGAACAGCGCCTCGTAGTACGGATCGCCGGTCCCCAGAAGCGCGACCTGCAGATCCAGCTCCATCAGCTCAGGCAGCAGCTCAGCCACCAGGTCCAGCCCCTTCTGCTGAGTGAACCGTGACACCACCGCCAGGAGGGGGACATCCCGGACAGGAAGCCTCAGCTCGCGTTGCAACTCGGTCTTGCACGTCCGTTTGCCCGCGAGGTCAGACACCGAGTACCGGCTCGCCACGTGCTGATCTGTCGCGGGATCCCAGACCTCCGTATCGATCCCGTTCACGATCCCGACCAACCGGTCCCGCCGCTCGCGAACGACGCCATCCAGACCAAAGCCGAACTCAGGACTCTGAATTTCGCGACTGTACGTCGGGCTCACGGTGTTGAGGAAGTCGGCAAACACCAGGCCGCCCTTCAGGAGATTGAGTGAGCCGTGGAACTCCAGAGTCTTCACCGTGAACAGCTCGGCTCCCAACCCGGTCTTCGGATACTCCACGGCGGGGAACAAACCTTGGTACCCCATATTGTGGACGGTGAAGAGCGTGCCGATCCGCTTCATCAAAAGGGATCTCGCATACAGCGTCTTCAGGTAGACGAGACTCAGCGCCGTCTGCCAATCGTGCGCATGCAGGAGGTCCGGCGTCCAGCCAGAGACCTTCCTGAGCGCCGGCAGCAGTTCCAGCACCGCACGGCAGAAGAAGGCGAACCGCTCCAGGTTGTCCGGATAGTCAACGCCGGATTCCTGATAGAGCCCCTCGCGGTCAAAATAAGGATCATGCCGGACGGCCAGGATCTGAACCCCGGAGTCGGCCAGCTGGCCTTGCTCGATGGTCACGTTAGTCCTTCCCGTCGCGGTCGGGACGGCGAGGCGTATCCAATCTTTGAACCCGGCCGTGCTCCCATCGATCGAGCCATACCGCGGGATCACCAGCCTGACGCTGTGACCCAGCCGGGCCAACTCGCGCGGGAGTCCCCCTGCCACATCGGCAAGTCCACCAGTCTTGGCGAATGGGACCGCCTCTGAGGCGACGAGCAGGATCTTGAGGGGTCTGGGGTCCATCACACCGGATGGAGCGGGCAAGACAGACATTACAGGCTAAGGAGATGGGGGTCGCGCCGGCGGAGCTTCCAGCCTTGTTTTGAACAGCTCCTCTCTCTTCCATTGTGCGGCGATCGCATGGATCTGTTCGGCGGGCAGGTGCTCTCGATAGATCAGCCGCTTCTCCAGGAAGCCAAGCAACTCACCGCGGTCGGCATAACCGAGGAATAGCGCTTGTTCCGACACGATCGAGTCGTCCCACCCCGGCGGGGACTCCCCCAGCGGGACCCGGAACCGCGGGATATAGTTTCCACTTGCCACCGGGAAGAACTGCATGGGCTCAGAGTGTGAGTAGGTGGGCTCTCCCCACGCCTCAAGGAACGCCTGAGCGGTCAGGGCCCTGAGAGTGATTTGATCGCTCAGAATGCGCGCTTTCTGTTCCTCCAGTGGCGGGAGGGAGTACAGACCGCAGGCCCCCGCGGAGAGACTGAACCAGGCGACGAGGACGGGGAGCGCTGAACGGAACCAGGCCGAGCTGGGGGCGTGCTTGAGCATGCTCTTACAAGAGGCGCCGGCTTTTCGGCTGCTCAGGTTTCACCGGTTGACAGATATCGCACTGGCACATCCGGCGCAGGAAGTTGAAGGAATAGATGCCGGTGTCGTGGCCGTCGCTCCATGTGAATCGCAGCGCGTATCGGCCGACCGGTTCGACATCCTTGACCATGATGAGCAGCGGCACCTCGTCAGCATTGACGCGGAGCTGACCGGTCCACTCATCGGTGCAGGCTGCGCAGGGGCAGTGCTGCCGGAGGTACCGAACCGGATACACCCCCTTGTGCCCGTCGGTCCATTCGATCCCGAGCACACCCTTGTCGATCCAGTCCATGTCTTTGGGTTCAAGTACCGTCGTAGCCATGCTCTAGACTTTGTCCTTCCTGTTCCACCATCCCATTGGAAGGGTGCCAGAGTTGGTCCCACTGCAGCCGTCCAACAAGGCTTTATCGGTGCTCTCTGTTCTCCTAAGAGGGAGTAGCCAGGCTGTCCTTCACTGCGCGCATCGAGCGACCACCGCCTCATCGTGGGGGCTCTGCGAGCAAGAAGGACGGTCTGGCTGCTCCCTCTTCTCCTTCCTTCTTAGGCCGCGCGCTCCGGGAGCAAAGGACCGACACGGGCGCCCTTCCAACTTTTCACGTTCTGCGAGCACGGGGGATTAGCCTGGCCGCCCCGCTCTTTCTAGGCTTCGCCAGCCCACTGCCTCACCTTGCGTCAGCCGAGACGGGCACCCCGTTCAGTTTCTTCATCCAGTACAGGATCCACTCCTGTCGCTTGGAGAGATACGGCGTCATCAGCAGCGGGTCATTTTGCCGGGGAGCCGGCAGGATCGCAGCGAGAAGCGCCGCCTCCTCGGAGGTCAAGTCCATGGCGGATTTCCCGAAGTGATGGCGCGCCGCCGATTCCACGCCATAGACGTCCTGTCCCCACTCCACCACGTTCAGATAGATCTCCAGGATGCGCGATTTGCTGAGGCGATACTCCAGGGCGAAGGTGATCATCGCCTCGTTGATCTTCCGAAGCAGGGTTTTGTCAGACGAAAGGTACAGGTTTTTTGCCAGCTGTTGCGTGATGGTGCTCCCGCCCCGCTCCAGCCTCCCCTGCTCGACGTTTCGCACGGCCGCATCTTTGATGCCCTCCCAGTCAAACCCCCAATGAGAGTAGAACGAGGCATCCTCGGCCACGATCACCGCCTTTTGTATGTATGGCGAGATGCGGGAGAGCGGCACCCAGGACCGCTGTGGGTCGAAGGATCGGCCCTGCTCCCGCGCCTCAACGGCCCGGGCCTGGATCAGCGCGGTGGTGGATGGGTTGGTCCGCCGGAGACGAGACACGTCGGGGACCGTCGCCAGCCCGTAGAACGCGAGGCCGGCCAGACAGGCGCCTGTGATGAGCAGCAGGCTGGCGGCCGGACGATTGAGCGCACGGCGCGTAGTTGACTTCACCCTGGTGCGATGAGTATGTAGAAGGCGCGAAGCAAAAGTCTTTTGACGAGCGGAGAATGCCCGTAGCCGAAAGCTTCTCCTCTTTAGCGGCGGAATCAAGGCCATGAAGATCGTGTCGACTGAGTTTATCAGAAGTTGCGATGGGCCGGAGCAATTTCCCGACGACCGCCTCCCCGAGGTGGCCTTCGTGGGGCGATCAAACGTCGGGAAATCGTCCTTGATCAACTCCCTGCTGAACCGCAAAGGCCTCGCCAAGGTGAGCAGCACGCCGGGCAAGACCCGCACCATCAATTTCTTCCGGGTGACGACCACCGACCCGTCAGCAAGGCGATTCTATATTGTGGACCTGCCGGGATACGGGTATGCCAAGGTGGCAAAGTCGGTCCGCTCGCATTGGAGGCCCATGATCGAACGCTATCTGGTCAACCGCGAGCAGCTTCGCGGGGTCCTGCTATTGGTGGACGCGCGAGGCACCGAGCACCATGACGGGACGACGATCCAGTGGCTACAGCAGGTCGGGCGGCAGCCGGTGGTCGTCGCAACCAGACTGGATAAGCTGACGCGCGGAGCGCGCCGGTCAAGTCTGGGCGCGATCCAAGAGTCGTTGAACCTGCCGGCGGCCGCCGCCCTCGTTCCGTATTCCTCAGTCACGCATGAGGGGCGGGATGAGCTGTGGCGGGCGATCCGCGGGCTGCTCCTCAAAGATCAAGGTTAAGGTCTAGGCGAAGGTTCAGAGGACAGGACAAACTTCCTTTCCCGCCTCGACCTTGACCTTAACCTCAGCCTTCCTAGAACTTGACCTCGATATAGGCCTTGTTCTTGAGCTCCGCCATCCAGCGCTGGTAAATGTCTTCGCCCTTTTGCTTGTACACGAGGTTCTGGATCTCATTCTTGACCTCGACGAACGGGCGAAACTGGGGCGGCCTCTTTTCATCCAAACGAATGATGTGGAGCCCCTGGCTCGTCTCAAGCGGCTCGCTGATCTGGCCTGGCGCTAAGGCCGACAGGACGCGCTCGAGCGGCGGCAGGAGCTCGCCCTGACGGACGAAGCCCAGGTCACCGCCGCGGATCGCCTCCGGGCCGTCCGACCGGCGTAGCGCGAGGTCCGAGAAATCGGCGCCCTGCTTCAACGCGGCGCTCACCGCCGCGGCTCTGCTCCGCACTTCCGCCGGACTCTCACCGGACCGCGGCCGGATCAAGATCTGGCTGATCCGGTATTCTTCCGGGAGCGCGAAGATGCTCTGATGCTGATCGAAGTAACGCCGGACCTCGGTTTCCGAGACCATGACGGCGCTTCGCACTTCGCGGTCGACCACCCGCATGAGCATCAGTTGCTCTTTGATACTGTGTTTGTGTTTGGGGTCGGACGCATCCACGTTCTCGCCCTGACGCTGGAGCTCCTGGGCGGCGCTCTTGATCTCCTCGTCCGAGACATCCACCCCCTTGGTCTTCGCGAGTTGCATTTGAAGTCGGTGCTCGATCATCCTGGTCAGGGTGATGTACTCGAGCTGCTTCAGGCTGCGCTGCAGCTCCTCCCCGCGGTACCGCTCCTTGAGGCGCTTTGCGTCAGCCTCGATCTCCGCCTGCAGCTCTGACAGCATGATCACTTCGGTGTTGACCACCGCGACGATACGGTCCGCGACGTGGGCGGCTTCCGGAGCCGGCGTGGCCAAGCAAGCGACCGTGACTGCCACCGCGATGCAGAATGGAAGCACGCCGCGCGGTCGGCCACCGGACCGGGCGAGTGGGTCTGAAGGGATCTGTGAGGGCTCCATATTGTTCAAGCCGCACCGCGCAAGGCGCTTAGGGAGTAGGGACGCGCCGCAGGGGGCCGGTATCCTCGTTCACGCTCCTGGAAGCCTCCGCCATCCGAATCGTCGCCGCTGATCTCAGCTTCGACAGAAATTCCTCGAACCGCTTGCGTCGCGTCTCCGCGCTCATTTCCTGCCGTAACCGGTCTCGCAAGGCATGACCGGAAAGCGGCTCACCCGGCTCTCGACTGATCACCTTGACGAGGTAGAACCCCGACTCCGTCTTGATCGGTTCGCTGATCGTCCCCGGCCTCAACGTGAAGAGGACCGCTTCAACCGCGCGGTCGGCCGTGCCACGACGGTAGAGGCCGAGGTCGCCGCCGTTCTCCTTTGAGTCTTCGTCGATCGAGTAACGTCGCGCCAGTTTGGCGAAGTCGTCTCCCTGATCCAGTCGTCGTTTCAGGTCTTTGGCTCGCGAGGCCGTCTCAACGACGATCTGCGCCGCCCGAACCTGCCCGGTTGCCAGCAACTCGGCCGAATGCGAGGCGTAGTAACTGTCGAGTTCGTCGTTCGTGATCTCCACCGTTCCGTTGACGACTTGATTCGTCAACTCGTCCAGGGCCGCCTGCTCTTTGAACCGCTCCATGCGCTCACGGAAGTCCGGGGCCTGGTCCAGGCCGCGCTTCCGGGCTTCCTGCAACAACAGCTCACGCATGATCAGGTCGTCGAGAAATTTTCTTTTCCCTCCCTCGTGCCGGTAACGCGCTTGCATCGACTCCGGGAGTTGCGACCACCGGTACTCGAATTCAATCTGGGTGATGGGTCTTCCGTTCACGAACACCACGACCGGAGATTCCTGCGACGCCGGGCTGCATCCCGTCAACCGGGTGGCGGTCGGCAGGACAAGAGACCCGAGGGCGATGACGAGGCACCACCGACCGGCGGCTCGCCATCGGGTCCCGTCCCGCGCCCCCTCGACTTCCACCATGCCCCACTCCTCTCCCGTCACATTCTCCGCTCCAGGTCATGCGATCGACCGCCCGGCGGCGGGTCCTTTGCTATCACAGATACGTAAGGGTTTGCAAGGCGGTGGTCAGCTCGGGGAACCGCGCCGACCACTCCTGCTCCGGCATCTGGAGTTCAAAGGACAGCGGCGACAGAAGGCGCAGCCGCCGTTGATACCGGTCCATCAGTTGCCGGATGCCGGCTTCCGGGAGCGTGGCTTTCGGGTCGAACGCGAACGCGACCGCCCCCTGCTTCATGTCGATTGACGCAAGGCGGAGGGACTTGGCGAGCAGCCGGACCTGCATCACTTCGAACAGGCGTTCGACCGGATCGGGTAGGGGACCATACCGATCCTGAATCTCCCCGTGGAGCAGCGCCAAGTCGCCCACCTGCGGTGAGGAGGCCAGCCGTTTATACAGCGAGAGCCGCTGATGGGCGTCCCCCACATAGTCTTCGGGGATGAACGCGGACACGTTCAGATGCAAGGTTGGATCGGGCTCTTCCTCCATCACCGTGCCCTTCAGCCGCTGGACGGATTGCTCCATCATCTGGAGATACAGATCCAGGCCGACCGCGGCGATGTGGCCCGACTGCTCCTTGCCCAAGAAGTTGCCTGCGCCGCGAATTTCCAGGTCGGCGGCCGCGATCCGGAAGCCGGACCCCAATTCCGTGAACTCCTGGATCGCCACGAGTCGCTTCTGGGCGTCGCCGCTCAGCGCGCCGTCGTCGGGCATGAAAAAATACGCGTAGGCCTGGTGGCCGGCCCGGCCCACTCGCCCCCGCAGTTGATAGAGCTGGGCCAGGCCGAACGTGTCGGCGCGGTTGACCAGGATCGTGTTCGCGTTCGGCACGTCCAGGCCGGACTGAATGATGGACGAGGTCACCAGGACGTCGGCCTCCCGGTGGAGGAACTTCACCATCACCGATTCCAGGAGGCGCTCGTCCATCTGCCCGTGAGCCATGACGACGCGCGCCTGCGGGACTAATTCCTGCAGCCAGGCGGCCATCCGCTCCATCGTCTGGACGCGGTTGTGGACGAAAAAGGTTTGTCCGCCCCGGCCCATCTCGCGAACGATCGCCTCCCGAACGGCCCTCTCGCTGAAGCGGAGCACCTGGGTACGGATGGCCAGGCGGCCGGCCGGAGGCGTTTCGATCACCGACAGGTCGCGGACACCGGACATCGCCATCTGGAGGGTTCTGGGAATGGGCGTCGCGGTGAGCGTGAGGACATCCACCTGTGTCCGGAGCTGCTTGAGGCGCTCCTTGTGGCGGACCCCGAACCACTGCTCCTCATCGATGATGACCAACCCCAAGTTCCTGAACTGCACGTCCTTCTGCAGCAGGCGGTGCGTGCCGATCACCACGTCCAGCGTGCCGGCGGCCAGGTCCCGAAGCGTGGCCTTGATCTCTCCGGGCGTCTGAAAGCGGGACAGCAGCCCCACGCGGGCCGGGAACGGGCCGAAGCGCTGCGTGAAGTTATCGAAGTGCTGTTGGGCCAGCAGGGTCGTGGGCACCAGGACCGCCACCTGACGATTGTTTTCGACCGCCTTGAACGCCGCGCGCATCGCGACCTCGGTCTTTCCGTACCCCACGTCTCCGCACACCAGACGGTCCATAGGTTTGGGAGACTCCAGGTCGCGTGTGATGTCCTCGATGGCGCGAAGCTGGTCGGCGGTCTCCTCGTACTCGAACGCCGCTTCGAACTCGCGGGTCATGGAGCTGTCTTCGTCGTATTCGCTGCGGTGAAGAAGCTCCCGGTTCGCATACAGCTCGACCAGCTCCTGCGCCATTTCCTCGATCCCTTTTTTGACCCGCGCGGTGGTACGAGCCCAACTGGTCCCGCCCAGGCGATCCATCCTGGGGACATGGCCTTCAGCCCCGCTGTAGCGCTGGACCTGGTTCAGACGGTCCAGCGGCACGTAGAGTTTGTCGCCGCCGCCGAACTCGAGGACCAGATAATCGCTCTCAAACCCCTGGACCGACAGCCGGCGCAGCCCCTGGTACCGCCCGATCCCGTGCTGAACATGGACGACATAGTCGCCGGTGTTCAGGTCTTCGAGCGACGAGAGGAAGGTGGCGGCCTTGCTCTTGGGGGGCGGCCGGTGGCGCATCCCCTTGGCGAACAGCTCCTCCTCGGTGACCACCACGAACCGCCCTTCAGCCGAGATGAAGCCGGCCGAGAGGTCGCCGTGGAGGAGGTAAAACGGCAGCTTGTGGGAGGGCGAGGCGGGCGCGGCCGTCCAGGACTGCGGCGTCCAGCCGGTGGCCGGAAGATCGTGCTCGGCAAACAACGCCAGGAGGCGATCCACCTGTCCCCGGCTGCGCGCCACGAGCAGGACCGTGCCCATGCCCCGGAGGCGATCCAGGGTCGCGAGCGTGTCGGAGAAGGGAAGGCCTCGCCGCGCGAGACCGACGCTGGACGGGGACTGGGCGGGGAACGTCACCACCGGCTGCCGCGAGGCGTCGAGGGAGGCCAGGGGCTCCATGGCCAAGTCGGGCCAGGGCTGCGTCCGTTCCAGGATCGCGCTCCAGGGCAGGTAGAGCCGGTCGGGCGTCGGATACGGGCCGCCCTCGGCGTGACTTCCGTGCCGAGCGTAGGCGTCAACGGCTTCGTCGTAGAACTCCTTCGCCTTCCTGGCCAGGTCCTGGGGTTGGTGCCAGACGATGACCGGCGGGGTTCGAAAATAGTCGAGCAGCGTCTCCATGCGCGGGTAGAGCTCGGGGGCGCGCCATTCCGCATCCGGCGGAAGCGCCGCAAGGCCGGTCGGCCCCGGCTCCGGAGAGATCAACTCACGGGCCGGCAAGAGCCAGGCGTGATCCAGCTTCCCGGTGGATTTCTGCGTGGCCGTGTCGAAGAAGCGCACCGACTCAAGGGTATCGCCCAGGAACTCGGCTCGGAGCGGGTCCGGGTAGGCCGTGGAGTAAATATCCACGATGCCCCCGCGGATGCTGAACTCTCCGGGAATCTCCACGACCGAGCCCCGGCGGTACCCGAGTCGGAAGAGGCGCGACGCGAGCGTCTCTCGCTCCAGCGTGTCGCCCGGTCGGATCCTCAGGCAGGCTTCCGAGAAGACAGACGCGGGGAGCAATCGTTGCACCAAGGCCGGCACCGAGGTGACGAGCGTCGTGCGGGACCCATCACCAGCCAGGCGGGTACCCGATGCCCCTCCCGAACCCACCAGCCGGTGGAGCGTCCGCATCCGCCGCGCGATCAGCTCGACGTGCGGGGGCGTGGACTCGTACGGTAAGGTTTCCCACTCGGGGAAGAGCGCCAGGGCCTCCGGCGAGAGCCCCAGCATGGCGTGAAAGAACCGGAGGTCCTCGTAGAGGCGCTCGGCTGCCTCGTCGGTTGCGGTCACGATCAGCCAGGAAGAGTCAGGCAGCTCCCGCGACAGGAGCGTCAGCGAGAACCCGGTCGTCGAGCCATGCAGACCGGTCAGACCCGGCCTCCCCTGGCGGCTGCGCAACGCGTTCAGGATGGGCCGGAGGAGCTGGTCCCAGGACGGTGTGGTGGGAGACATCAGATGAATAACGGTTAACGGTTCACGTCTTTGATGGTTTTGATCCGCTCCACGAGGGCGGTCGTGGAGACACCGGGCACCAGGGGAATCGTCCGGACAGTCCCGCCGCGGGCTTCCACGACCTCGCGGCCGATAATCTGGTCGGGCGCCCAATCCCCGCCTTTGACCAGGACGTCGGGCTGGAGTTCGGCGATGAGGCGCCCGGGCTCGGGTTCGTCGAACAGCACGACGTAGTCCACACAGGCCAGGGCCGCCAAGACCTCGGCGCGCTGGGCTTCCGGCACGAGGGGGCGCCCGGCCCCTTTGTTCTGCGCGCGCACAGAAGCGTCGGTGTTCACCCCCACCACCAGCACGTCGCCCAACTCGCGGGCGGCTTGCAGGTACCGCGTGTGCCCGATGTGCAGCAGGTCGAAGCAGCCGTTGGTAAACACGATGCGTTTGTGCCGGGCTCGCCGTGTTGCCAACAGTTTTTTCAGCTCAGCTCGGCTTTTGATTTTGTTGATCATAGCGACATCTTAACCTCACCCTAGCCCGAAATCATACCGGTCAGGTCAGTTCGAAGCAACCGCGCGTGTCCAGCCGGCAATGGCTCTCAGGCGGTTGAGAATCTCCCTACTCTTCCGGAATGTTCCCAAGGCGCATCACGTCGGCCCCGTGCTTCTCGATGATCGCGTCCATCGCGGCGAGGGCCTTGCTCGTGCGCTGATCGAACAGGTCTTCGTTAGCGGGGACCAGGTCGGCCAGGGCGATACCGACGAGCCGGTATTTGGTCCGTGGGGCGACCAGGCTGTGCAGCGAGGTACGAATGTCCCCCCACATCGTCGGGTCGTAGTTGAGCGGCTTGGGAAAGTGCCGCTGGCGTGTCGTGATCCTGAACTGCGCGTCCTTGAGCTTGACCGTGAAGGAGCCGGCCGCGAGACCCTGCAGCCGCAGCTCGTGCGTCAGCACGGCAAGAAAGCCCCGCACCGTTTTTTCGAGCAACATCAGATCGCTCGTGTCCTGGTCGAACGTGGTCTCATGCCCGATGCTTTTCTGGTCCCGGTCCGGGACGACCGGCTCCTCATCCACGCCGCGGGCCAGCGCCTGCACGAGAGGAAGCCGCTTGCCCCAGAAGCCGCTCAACGCCGGCTCCAGGCGAGGCTCGAGCAGATCGCCGACCGTGTTGACGCCGATCCGCTCCAATGCCGCGGATGTCTTCGGTCCGATGCCGGGCAGCGACCGGACCGGGCGCGGTGCCAGGAAGGCCGCCTCCGTGCCAGGCTCGATCACGACCAGGCCATCGGGCTTGTGCGCGTCGGCCGCCACCTTGGCAACGGTTTTTCCGGTGGCCAGGGCGATGGTACAGCGCAGTCCCGTCGCCTCGAAGATCGAGTCCCTGACCGCCTGCCCCAGCGAACGGGGATCGGGATGGAGGGATTGGAGGTCGGTCGTGTCGGCGTAGAATTCGTCAATGCTCGTCCATTCCGTGGCGGGGAAGAGCCGGTCGGTCACCTCCCGCATGCGCTCGTGCATGCGCTCGTAGAGCGGCCGGTCTAAAGGCACCAGCACAAGGTCTGGACAAAGCTTGAGCGCCTGCGCCGTCGGCATGGCTGATTTGACGCCATACCGACGGGCCGGATAGCCCGCTGAGGCGATGATGCCGCGGGGCGGCGGGGACCCCACGGCCACCAGTTTCCCGGCCAGGGCCGGGTTCGCGACGATGGCCGAGGAGGCGAACATCGCGTCCACATCGCCGAAGACAATCTGGCGGGGCCAGCGAGGCATAGAATCAAGAGCTGATGGCGTATGGCTGATAGCTGATGGTCAGACCAGCTCCCGCAACTGTCCGCGGCAGACTCCGCATTGGTGGTGGCGTGGTCGGATGGTGCGCCGTTGGCGCTCATAGACCCTGCCGCACCTCAGGCAG
>Ga0134077_10000273_pt1 | contig 11434 bp, 13 predicted proteins | sample 15_taG_5_FD_109980 | JGI IMG/M metagenome (GOLD analysis project Ga0134077, IMG submission 109980) | Grasslands soil microbial communities from the Angelo Coastal Reserve, California, USA - 15_D_Wat_40cm_5_24_1 metaG | ecosystem: Environmental > Terrestrial > Soil > Grasslands ... | reverse complement strand
GGTCGGGAAGGGTCCCGTAGGCGGGGCGACTCCTTCGGACGCCACCGTGACGTCCAGGTGCAACCGTCGGGCTGCTTCGAGGAACGACTCCGCGCGGTAGGTCGTGGCCGGGAGGAGGAGCAGCACCCGTGGCATCTCAGTGTCTCATGAAACGCTAGGATTCTGGACGCGGCGGGCGAGGTGGAAGACCTCCAATTGGCGGTTCGCCTCCGTGATCACCGCCAGCTTGCTGACCACCTCGGCGACCTTCGCTCCGGGGATGGCATAATAGCCCTCGTCGTCTCCCAGCCCGGTATACACGCGGTTGCCGATGCAGCCGAAACTCGTGGCCGTCTTTCCGGACTGCATGGCTTCCGGCAGTACCGCGCAGGTGGGCCGTCCCATCGTCGCGCCCCCGCCGGCGACCCCGGCGGCCTGCGCCGCTTCCGCCAGCAGCATGAGTTGCTTGACGGTCCCGCGCACCAGGACGATATCCGGCTCACACGGCGCGTCGGCCAGCGGGGCGTAGACCGCGACACCAAAGGCCCCCTGGCGACGTGGGATCGCGGGGATCTCCTCCGGCTTGATGTACTGCAGGCCCACCATCGTCTGCACGATCGCGTTGAGCTCCTTCGCCGTGTCGGGAGGAAGTTCCACGCCGTGCGTGTGCGCGCCCACCGGGCAGGAGTAATGATCCGGCGCCTCGGTGTAGAACAGGTTCCCCTCCGCGGCGAGGCGCCAGTACCCGCATCCAGCCGGCGCGGGCCTGTCGATCCGGGGCACGCCCGGGGGAGCCGCGTCCCGGAAGGCGATCGCGACCGGCCGCAAGGCCAGTCCGAGAAGTCCTTGCAACTCTCTGCTCTGTGTCGCCCGCTCCATCGGCTCATCCCTCCCGTGGTTCGTTCGACGCCCGTTTAGGTGCCCGTGCGCAGCGGCCGGAACTGTCCCTTCGTCGGCTCCGCGCAGCAAAACCAGGGCTCGGTGAGCCGTGGCGGCCGGGGACGCCTGCGCGGGCGCGCGCCGGACGAGCCGGAGACGAAGGGCTGGCGACCGGCAACGCCATAGGCAATCGCCCGCAGGCGGTCGAATGTGACTGCCGGGTCGTCGCCCGTTCGAGCCGCCTCCTCCACCGACATGCTGACCGCTTCATGAAGCCTGTCCATGCGGGGGTCAGGGTGGGCCCACGGATGCTGGAACCCTGCCTGGTCCAGCGGGCCCAAATTGGTCCGGATTGGGGCCGGCTGCGATCCGGCTTTGGCGAGCAGCGCCGACCCAGGCGGGATCAACAGGCGGATCGTGTACTGCACCGGGTCTATCGCATCAATGAGGTCGTGGGACTCGACGAGGGCGAACATGTCGAGATAGTCCTCGAGGGTCGTCCATGGGGTGAACGCCACCAGCGACGGGCGCAGGGTGATTCCTGCGGACCGGACGATCTCGAGCGCGGTCACGACATCGGCACGCGTGTGCCCTTTCTGGAGATGCGCCAGCACGGTGTCGCTGAAAGATTCTACGGCCGACACCACGAAGAGGCAGCCGAGGGCTCCCAGCTGGGGAACGAGCGCCCGATGCTTCAGGAGGTGCTCGATCTTCGCCGTCACGTCGAAGGTCAGCCCGGGGAACTCGGCGTGCATCGCCCGGACGACGCCGAGTGAATGTCCCGGTCCGTTCAGAAAGTCGGGGTCGCCGAAAGTAATGTGGGTCGCACCGGCCCGAACCTGCCGCCGGATATCTTCCAGGACGGCCTCTGCCGGGAAGACGAAGAACCGGCCCTCGTATACCGGGACGATGGGGCAGTGGAGGCAGTGGTGCAAGCACCCGCGGCTGGCCTCGACATATCCGACCAGGTGCAACGCGCCGTTGTGTTCGAGGCGGGCGTAGCGATCGAGCGGGGGCAACCCGGCGCGGCTGGGAGCCGGGAAATTCGACGGGGGACGCTTGAGGACCGGATCCGTCCTCCGGCCGCGAGTGTTGACCCCCTCGAGGGCTCCGAAAACCGGGCCCGTGTCGCCCGCAGCAGGGTCAAGCGACCCTCGCCGCTCGATGGCCTCGACGAGGTTGACCAGCGGGATCTCGTATTCCCCACCGATCACCGAGTCTGCCGCGTGCTGCAACAAATACTCCGCGTTGATCGAAGCGTAGAGGCCGAAGAAGCAGATGTGGCTTGCCGGGTTGATCTCACGGATCAGCTCGGCCACGCGAGCGCCGAGACGCAGAGCCGTGTGCATCGGCACAGAGATCCCGACGAACCGAGCGCGCCGGACGCGCTCAGCGTCAAACTCCTCCACCGCGATATCCAACCCGGCCGGCGCGTACCCCGCCTGCTCGAGGAACGCGACCGGTTGGGCGAGGCCGATCGGCTGGTGGCCGAGCTCGTAACACGAGATCAGCAGAATCGCGCCCGCTTGCCGCAGCGACTGTCCCTCGTCCGCCGCCGTTCGCGGGATCTGGTTGACGCTCAGCTCCACCGGGTTCACCGCTCCTTCTCTTTCTCGCTGCCGAGCCGCACGGCCTTCTTCGCTACGATACCACACCGCCCTGTCGAGTGGGAGCCCCCTTAGCCCGGATTATTCATGAGCGCTTCTGCTGCAATCGCCCATTCGCTGCTGCGACGAGCCTGCATGCGACTTGTGAAGCATGCAGGCGGGCGGGCTCGCCGCTCAGTCGGTCAACGTACTACCGGGAGTATGCCTCCCTCCTTCGCGGCTCCACGCGCCCGTCTCGCTACGCGACTATGCGATTTCGCCAAGAACCGTCATGAACAATCCGGGCTAGCGGCCGATCTCGCCCAACGGTTGTTCCGTCACCATGAGGGCGCCACGCGGATTGGGGTTCAGGGTATTGGACGACGCGAGTTGCTCGCGCGGTGGGGAGGTCTCGCATTCGGGGGTGGTGACAATCCCCCAGTGCTGGTTCTCGCGGCAGATGTTGCCTAACAGCAATGCGCTGGCGTGGTGAAACATCAGGATGCCGCTGAGCATATTCTCCCGGCACATGTTGCGCACGAGATCAGGGTGACTGCCGGGGTCACGAACCGCGATTCCAAAGTGATGGTTCGCATAACACAGGTTTTGGGCCACATAGGGCCTGGCTCCCGCGAACACGAAGATGCCCGACTCGCGGTTATGGCAGACCTCGTTGTCTAGCAGCGTCGGCCGACCCGTAGGTCCGTACACCACGATGCCGGACAGAATACCCTCGGTGGCCCGGCAGGAGACCACGGTGCAGGTGGAATCCAGAATATTCATGGCCGCATGCTGGTCGCTGCCGACATAGCGAAAGGTGATCCCGGAAATGCGTCCATCCGGTACCCGCTGGAGGTAGAGCGGCCCGCCGCGCCGGCTGAAGATCTGGACGGCCTCGCGGCCAGCTCCGATCAGCAGAATCGGGCGTTCCGCGACGAAAATCTTGTCCTCGTAGATCCCCGGCCGGATGAAGACTTGATCGTCCGGACCTGCGTCTTTGACAGCGGAGCTGGGCCGAGCATAGGCGGAGGGATCGGTCGCGTCCACTACCAGCGTGTGGCCGCCGGCCGGGTTGGGAGGGGGATCCTGCCGCAGCGGCTCGGGATTCGCCGCAAGGTGCTGTTGGACGTGGATCCTATCGGCCTGCAACTTGTCGGGAGGCTCTATGGGCACGGTGGAGGGTTCCACACAATCCTATGGGACCGGCTCCGTCAGTCCGGCCCATGGTATCAGGTTTCTGCAGAGTCCGTCGCTATTCCGCGGGCGGTTCGAACCCCAATAAGTTCGCCAGGGCGGCAACGGTGTATGTCATCCCGGCCTTGGGTCTGACGACTGCAATCCCAGCCTCTTTGAACAGCGTGTCAACGACGAGGTCCCGCGCTTCCCGCTGAACTGAGAGCTGCGAAGGATCTCGAAGTTCGACGACCCTGACCGCCGCCAGCGTTCCCGGATGCACCAGGACAAAATCGACGCGCCGCAACGCGATCTTATTGAGAAACGCCGCCCGGACCTCGGGATTGTCTGACTTGACCTCGACCAGGCACCACACCGGCACCTGAGCAAAGACCAGATACCGCTCCTGCACGGTCAGGCGCAGCGCATTGTAAAAGGCCACTTCGGCCTTGGTCATCAGTGGTTGGGGGCGTAACGTGATCCCTTCGGGAACGATCGGTTCCTGCTCGTCTGGCTCCCTGAACGGTTTCGCCAGCCAGAGCCAGGCGATCACCAGAATCAGCAGCAGGCCGACCGACGCGATGACTAGTGTGTCCACATTCCCCTCCCTGTTTTCTGATGTCCTGTCAGCGCAGCTGCGTCCGCCGCCGTTCTCCCCCGGGTACGATGGTGCCCAGCAGGACAGGGTGAGCAGCCCCGGTCACCGCCGGGACGTTGGCGCATTCCCCATGGATCGTCTGGTACGCCAAGACCGCGAACGCCGTCGCTTCGAACGCTTGGCTCTTCCATCCCAACTCTTCCACAGGCCGCACCGGTGCAGGTTCAAAGATGGCTGCCAGATCGGCCATCACCGTGCGATTGCGAACGCCTCCCCCTGCGACGATCACCTCATCCACCGGTCCCTTGACCCACCGACGTGCATTGCCGACCGCCATCGCGGTGAACAGCGAGCAGGTGGCCAGCAGATCCTCGGGCGCCAGCCGCCACTTCCGCGACAAGGCCAGCACCCGGGCCAGAAAGGTCTCGCCGAATTCCTCCCTGCCGGTGGACTTGGGCGGCTCGCGCCGGAGAAAGGGATGGGTCAGAAGCGTCGCCAGCAGCCTGGCATCCACCTTCCCCTTGGCGGCCCTCCTGCCGTCTCGGTCCAGGGATTGTCGGCCTCGGGTCAGGTGGTGCACCAGCGCGTCCAGGACCATGTTTCCCGGCCCCGTGTCGAAAGCGCGGACGGATTTCAGGTTTCCGGAGGCCGGCAAATAGGTCACGTTGCTGATGCCGCCCAGGTTGACGATCAGGCGGGCGCGGCGCGGGTCCCTGAGCAACAGATAATGGACATACGGGGTGAGCGGGGCTCCCTGACCGCCGGCGGCCAGGTCCCGCGGCCGAAAATCGGCGACGGTCGTGATCCCGGTACGTTCGGCGATGACGGCGGGCTCGGCGATCTGGAGCGTTGAACGGATGAGTCCGAGACCGGGTTCCCGCCTCGGCGTGGGGCAATGGTGCACGGTCTGCCCATGTGAGCCGATCACCTGGACGTCGGACGACTTCACGCCTGCTTGCCCCATCACTCGGAGCGCGGCCTTGGCAAACCACTCGCCGAGCACGGCGTTGAGATGGCAGATTTCCGAGACCGTGCCTCTGGTGGCAGCCGCCAAAATCCTGTGACGCAACGCCGCGGTGTAGGGTGCCGTGCGGAATGCCAGCGGCGTGACCCGCAGCGCATGGCCGGTCCCGCGGATCTGCACCAATGCCGCATCCACGCCGTCTCCGGATGTGCCGGACATGAGCCCGATCGCCTTCATACCGATCACCTTGCCACCACGGATCGCGAGCCAGGCTACCCGAAGTCTTCCAGCCGGTCAAGCTAGACACGGTCTGCCGCTGAATGGGGAGATCTCAGTGTCCCGCCTTGAGAGGTCTCGCCCCCCGCGTTCGACGAGCGCAGGTTGAACGGAAAGCCGCGCGTGGTCGCGTTGACATTCCGCATGTGCGGTGTTACGGTCGCGGCCATGCACGCCAGACGCATGGCCCTCGCGGCTATTTTCGCGCTCACGGCGGGCGCGTTTTTCTCGCGAATGCCGGCGCAGGCAGCCGAGCCACCCGGCGCGCGCCCCGCAACGCCGCTCAATGTCGTGGTGACGATCCCCGTGCTCAAGGATCTGGCGGGCCGGGTCGGAGGATCTCACGTGAAGGTGGTGTCCCTGATGTCCGGCCTGGAGAGCGAGCACACGTATTCACCGAAGCCGAGCGATCTGGTGGAGATCCGGAACGCGCGGGTGCTGCTGGAGGTGGGGGTGGGCCTGGAAGTGTGGGTCTCCTCACTGGTCAAGAATTCCGGCAATCCCGGGCTCCTGGTCGTCACGACGTCACGAGGGATCGCGCTGATCCGAGAACACGAGCCGCAGGGCGGAGCCACCCCGATGCTGCAGGACCGCCATCGCTCCGGCAACCCGCACGTCTGGTTGGACCCGGAAAACGCGAAAATTATGATGCGGCACATTACAGAAGCCTTTATCACACTGGACCCGGACCATGCCTCGGAGTATCGCCGCAACCAGGCGGACTACCTGCTCCAGCTCGACCAATTGCAGCGTGAACTGGTCGAGCGTCTTCGCCACCTCGCCGACCGCCGGATTGTCGTGTACCATCCGGCCTGGCCGTATTTTGCCCGCCGGTTCGGATTCCGGATCGTGGGGGAGATCGTCACGCAGGCCGGCGCGGAACCGTCAGCCCGTCACCTCCAAGCGCTCATCTCGCGGATTCGCGAGGATCGTCTCCGCGTCATCGTTTCGGAGCCTCAGATGAACCAGAAGATTCCTGAAGCCTTGGCGCGCGAGACCGGCGCCCGCGTCGTGGTGCTGACGCCGCTGCCTGGTGGCGTTGCGGGCACCGAGACCTATCTTGATATGTTGCGGTACAATGTCCTGCAACTGGCGCAGGCGCTGGAAGCCGCCTAGCCCTCCATGGCCAAGACCATTATCCGGTTTTCACACGCCACCTTCGGGTTCCATGACGTGCTCGCCTTGAAGGATATCTCACTGGAGGTTTCCGAGGGGGAGTTCGTGGGCGTCATCGGACCGAACGGGTCCGGGAAAACGACCCTCTGCCGGGCGGTGCTCGGGCTCCTGCGTCCCCTGGAGGGCAGTCTGCAGATTTTTGATTGCGCCTGCGAACAACTCCGGTGCCACCACCGGGCCCGCATCGGGTATCTCCCGCAGAAGGGAGCGCTGGATCGCAACTTCCCGATTACGGTCCTGGAAACGGTGATGATGGGCCGGTACGGCGTGCTGGGGTTGTTCCACCGGCCCAGGAAACGGGACCGCGAGATTGCGCTGGAAGCTTTGGTCAACGTGGGGATGCAGGATCACCGGGACACCGCGCTGGGCGACCTCTCGGGCGGCCAGCAACAGCGAGTTCTAATCGCACGGGCGCTGGCGCAGCAGCCACAGGTCCTCCTCCTCGACGAGCCCACCACCGGCATTGATATCACCACGCAGCACAGTGTGCTGGAGCTGATCCGACGGCTCCATCAGGAACTGGGGCTCACGGTCCTGCTGATCACCCACGACATCAATATGATCAGACCGCTCGTTGACCGGCTGGTCTTGCTGAAGACACGCTTGTTCGCCGCCGGGCCGCCGGACGAGGTGCTCAAGCCGGACCTGCTCAGCCAGGTCTACGGGAAGGAGTTGGTCATTACGGAGAAGGATCTGGTTATCGTCGAGGACTACCACCATCACAGATGAGGCTATAGCCCATCGCCCATTGCCTATCGCCTATGCTTGAAATGTTGTCATACGATTTCATGCAGCGCTCCCTCCTGGCTGCAATGCTGGTCGGCGCCATGTGCTCGGTGATCGGCGTGTTCGTCGTCCTTCGGGGGCTGGCCTTCGTCGGGGCCGGGACGGCGCACGCGGCCTTTGCCGGGGTGGCGCTGGCCTACCTAGTCGGGCTCCCGCCGCTTCCGCTGGCGATCGGGTTCGGGTTGGCCACGGTCTGGCTGACGGGGGTGATGGAGGAAAAAGGCCGGATGAAGCTGGATGTCTCGATCGGGATTCTCTACACCGCGACGATGGCGCTCGCCATTCTCTTCATCGGGCTCATGAAAGGCTATAACGCCGAGGTCTACGGCTACCTCTTCGGGAGCGTGCTGTCCGTCACGCCGGAGGAATTGGGTATCATCCTGGCCTTGAGTCTCCTGGTGTTGGGCGCCATCCTCGCCTTTTCGAAGGAACTGTATTTCATCGCCTTCGACCAGGAGATGGCCGAAGCCTCGGGGGTGCCGGCCCGGCGGATCTTTTACCTATTGCTGACGCTGGTGGCGCTCACGGTAGTGGTGTCCCTAAAAACGGTGGGGGCCATTCTGGTCTTCGCGATGGTGTTGATCCCGGCCTCCACGGCCTACCAACTCACCCACAGCCTCTCCCACATGACGGCCTATTCGGTGGGTATCGGGATCTCCTGCGCGACCGGCGGGGTGATGCTCTCCTACCTCTGGGACCTGCCCTCCGGCCCCGCCATCGTGCTATTGGCCACGGCGGTCTTCTTGCTCTCTGTGCTCCTCTCGCCCAAGCGGCTCAGGCGCGCCGGCTTAGCAGCATCGTAGAAGAGACGGGTTTCAATTCAGAGGACGATCTGGCCGGTATGACAGGATGGGAAGCCATCTCGCTCACGGAACTGCCGTTGGGTTTGCGGGGTCGTATTTTTCGCAGCCCGATGCCGTTTGGAGATTTTGATCCGCAGGGGTCGGCGTTGAACGCTTTCAAGAAGCAGGAGGTGTCTGTTGTCGTGGTGCTGGTCGGCGATGAGGAATGTGCGCGCAAAGCGAGGCGAGACCTTCGAGCACTCTATGCGCAGGAAGGCTTCAACGTGATCCATGTCCCCATCCTTGATTTTGCTGCGCCTGCAAAGGTCTGTCTCGACAGCGCCCTCACGGCAAGCATTGAACACGCCCAAGCTGGACGCCATGTGGCCATTCACTGTCATGCGGGGATCGGCCGCACTGGCATGTTTGCAGCCTGTCTCGCCAAGAGGGTTCTCGGCCTCTCAGGCAGGCAGGCGATCGAATGGGTGAGACGATTGATCCCGGGAGCGGTCGAGACCACCGAACAGGAACAATTCGTCCTCAGCGACTAACTTCGCTCAATTCAACCCAGCGGGTGACTTGCGGCCGAGCGCGTACGTCCGCCGGAGCGGCGGGGCCGGACTATCCTTTCTCTCTAGCCCTTCAACGATGGCGCTTCGGCTGGAACGGATGTGCGGCGAGGTTCGCGCCATCGCGCGCCTCATTCAAAGGGGTGGCCTGGCTGATCCCCTATTGCGCGCGTCCGGCGAGCACACCTTCCACCCCTGCCCGGAACGATCAATCCTGTGTGCGCGACGCGCGAGCAGGGGGGATTAGCCGGGCCGCCCCGCCCATCCTTCGTCTGCGGAGGCCATATGCCTCACTATTCCAACCGCGCCTGCCTCGCGCGCGCCCACACCATACCGGTCTGTTCGTCCGCGCTGAAGCCCAGCTTCCCGTAGAAAGCCTGCTTGTCGCGGGTGCAGAGCCAGAACAGCTCGACGCGCTTCAGATCGGGATGGTGCAGAATGCGCTCCATGATCTGGGTCCCGATCTCCTGGCCCTGATAGGCCGGATCCACGATCACGTCCCAGATCGAAGCCCGGTACACGTAGTCGGTCAAGACCCGCCCGAATCCGATCAAGCGCTCCCCCTCCCAGACCGACAGCGCGAGATCCGTGTTTTCCAGCATCCGGCTCGTCTCCTCCGCCGTCCGCCCCTTGGCCCAGGGCGCCCGCTCATAGAGTTGGACGAGGAGAGCGGGGTCAAAATCCTTTCGTTCTGAAAACCTGATCATGGTCTTGAGGGCGGAGGTTGCTTTGTATTACAGTACAGCCTTAGCTCATAGCGATGAGCTCAGAGCTTGAAGCGACAAGCTGCTTGCCGCTCGCACTCGGATGAGGGTTGCTTCATGCACACGCAGGTCCGGACCTGTCCCTTCTGTGGACGCCTGATGTGGGTCAAGGAAGACCAGGTCGTCTATCCTGATGAGAACACGATCCGCTACAAATGTCCCCACTGTCAGCAAACCGTCCAGTTCAAGCTGGTCTCGCAGGGCTCCAACGCCGCCGGCCCCAAGATGGGCCACTAGGACGTTGTGTCCGTTCAGTCCGTTAACGGACCAAACCGACCCAACCGACAAAACGGACCAAACGTTTAGAGTTCACAACCCCTTCCCCGCGCCCTCCAGTTCCGGCTGGTTCCCTGGTAAGATCCGATTCAGCGTCGCCCGGTATTCACTCATCCGTTTTTCCTCCGCCGGTGTCACCGCGATCTCCTTTTCCCGACGCATGCGGTCCAGATGATCCAACACGGTGAGTAGCGGCTGGATGGCGCTCAACAGCCGTCCTCCTTCGAAGGCTTCCAGGGATTCGAGGAATAGCTCATTGAACCTGCGGAACGCGGAGGTCCCCCCCTGCGTGCGGAATCGAAACACCGTCTGCTCGTAGGCCGCCACCACCTCCGGTGCCGGCTTGATTCCTCCGGGCATCACAGAAAGCGGGACCACCGTCGGCAGCTTTGCGCTATAGGCCTTCAGCGCCGACACCAAGCTGCCGATCACGTCGAGCACCTCACTTATCTCCACAGTCTCGGCCCTTCAGGTCGCTGACACATACCTGCCCCGCTTCCGTCTGTCAAGGGTCTCTCCCGATGGAGCCACGCGCCTTCAGGCTGGCCGCAGCCTGCACCGCGGCGTAGACCGCCTCCATGTCTGGTGGTGGTGGCGCGGTGAACTCCAGATATTTGCCGGTAGCGGGATGTAAGAGTCCCAGCTTCCGCGCGTGAAGCATGACGTGCGGGATCGTGACTCCTTCAAGCTCTCGCACCTTTGGCCCTCCGTACGTCGGATCACCCAGCACGGGATGACCGAGGGCTGCCAAATGCACCCGGATCTGGTGCGTGCGGCCGGTCCGAGGGAAGACCTCGAGCAGTGTCGCCAGCTTGCCGAGGCGCTCGGCCACCCGATAGGCCGTCGCCGCACCTTTCGGCCTGGCGGTGCGGGGCGAGAATTTTTTGCGCTCCTTCACATCCCGCCCGATGGGAAGATCGATTACCCCTTCCAGCTTTTTCACGGCCCCCCATGCGAGTGCCTCGTAGACGCGCGTGATGCTATGCTGCTTGAATTGTGCCGCGAGCGACCGGTGAGCCTGATCGGTCTTGGCCACCACCATCACGCCCGATGTCTCCTTATCAAGCCGGTGGACCAGGCCCGGCCGTTCCTTGCCGCCGATCGACGACAATGAGCCCCCGGCGGACTCAAAATGGTGCAGGAGCGCATTGACGAGCGTGCCAGACCAGTGACCCGGGGCCGGATGGACGACGAGGCCGGACGGTTTGTTCAGGACCAACAGAGCCTTGTCCTCATACAGGACATCGAGCGGGATCGCCTCAGGTTTCAGCTCGAGCGGCTCGGGCCGAGGAATCTCCAGGACGATCCGGTCGCCGGGTTTGACCTTTTGGCTGGGCTTGACCCGTTGGCCGTTAATCCGGATCTGGCCTTCTTCAATCAGCCGTTGGAGTGCCGAGCGAGAGAGCGCCGGCTCGCGGTTGGCGAGGAAGATATCGAGCCGCTTGGGCGATTCGCCAGACGTGACGAGTAGCTCAGTTCTTTCTTCTGCGTGATTCCTCAATCAAGCCGCTTCCATTTTTCCTTCGAGGTCATTCACGAGCGCCGAACAGCGTAAAAAAAGCATACTCCCAAGTTCTCAAGAAATCGATGGCCGACCGTGCACTGAGTTCAAAGCAAGGGCCACAT
>Ga0134077_10000272_pt1 | contig 11454 bp, 9 predicted proteins | sample 15_taG_5_FD_109980 | JGI IMG/M metagenome (GOLD analysis project Ga0134077, IMG submission 109980) | Grasslands soil microbial communities from the Angelo Coastal Reserve, California, USA - 15_D_Wat_40cm_5_24_1 metaG | ecosystem: Environmental > Terrestrial > Soil > Grasslands ... | reverse complement strand
GCCATAGGCCACCTTCCCCGCCAGCGTCAGCGCCGGCTTCACCGAACTATAATCCACCACGGCACTCTCGATTCGACTCTGAATATCCGCCGGGGGGCTCGGGGCTTTCTGGACTGCAGGCATCGCAGCGTTGGATGCGTTTGGCGCTTCGGTGCGACCACAGGCGGTCAGAGAGAAGCAGGTTAAGATTAAGGCTAAGGTAAGGGCCTGCACCTTCATGAAGTAATCTCCCGTCCCACCGCGCTTTCGAGCAGGAAGATATTGCGCTGGTAATTAAAGAGCGTCTCGATGTAGTTTTGCTGGATCGTGCGCGAGGTTCGAGCCGCATCCAGCAGATCAAGAATCGTGGCGCCCCCTTTTTCATACGCCCGCTCGACAATGGTGAAGACCAAGCGAGCATCCTCCAGGACACCGGCTCGATAGGCCTCCACCAAACGACGGCTTTCCAACAGGTTGCGGTATGAGATATCCACCTGGTTCTCTACCTGGATCAAGGTCTTCCTGAGGTCCGCATCGGCGACCTGCACGGACACTTCAGCCTGCAGGATGCCCCCCTGGTTCCGGTTGAACAGCGGCAGAGGAACGCCGAAGTTGAGGATCGTCATTTGCTGGTTATCCGGCCCTCGAGGTCCCTGGACCGAGTATCCACCAGCCACCGTGAGGTCCGGATACCGATAGGCCTTGGCCAGCCTCAACTCAGCCGTCCGCTGAGATTGGGTGAGCCGCTTCGCCCGGACGTCCGGTCTTGTTTCGGTCGCGAGCAGTTTCAGGAACGCGATATCGGGCTCGACGCGGTGATAGTCGAGCTCTGTGGTGAGTAGAAGGTCCGGGGTGGGCGAGATGCCCAACAAGATCCGAAGGTCGGCTCGGGCGGCGTTGCCCTCCTGAACCGCCTGGATGACCTGGGACTGAAAGTCCACCACCTGAAGTCGGATGCGAATCAGGTCAACTTCCGCGATATAACCCTTCTTGAACCGGATGGTATTCACCTCCATAATCCTGGTGAACCGGTCGCGGTTCTCCTCCGCCAGCGCCAGCCGTCGCTGAGCTAACTGCACCCGGAAGTAGGCATCCTTCACCGTAAAGCTCAGTTGCCGGATCGCGTCCTCAAAATTGGCCTCTGCCGATTGTGCCCCGAAGCCGGCGCTCTCGATCCGGTAGCCTCGTTTCCCGGCCATCTCAAAGAGCTGCTGCACCTGGGAGGCAAGTTCACTGCTTCGCCCAACCGTGTTCCCCTGAGTCATCGCGCTCAGCGTCCCAACCAAGAGCACAGGATTCGGAAATAGTCTGGCCGTGATTTGCTGGCCTTGGGCATAACTGATGCCGTATCGTGCGATCAGCAAGTCCAAATTCTGGCGGAGAAACAGGGCCAGGGCTTCATCCAAGCTGAGGCGCTGGAGCGGCGACGCGATGGTCTGGGCTTTCATCTCGCGCTCTTCAGCGAAGGTCGACCCGGGACCCATGAAGCCGAAACCCATGAGACAAGCTAACGCTGCCAGGATCCACCGCGTACGACGAGCAGCGCCCGCGCGAGCCCGGTGACTTGCTCCGGTCGGAATCACCTGTGCGCTCATGGCCTCAGACCTCCCCCACTCTGCTGGCGGCCTCCATGACCCTTTGTCACGTGCGGTCATTATACTGCTTTTTCAACGGACTTTGAAATATACCCTTTTCAACCGCCAGGGCTACCGGAGCTTCAGTTCGGTCCACGCCCGGTCATACAATTTGATCGCCTCCCCCACGTCGGTGATCCATTCCAGCCGGTCAAAGGTCGAATCCGGGGGATAGACAGCCGGGTTCTGGCGAAGCGGCGCGAGCACGAGCGGTTTGGCCTCCCGGTTTGAAGAGGCAAAGAGGAGACGATTGGTGGTGCGGGCGGCTACGTCACGATCTAATAAGAAATTGATAAAACGCATGGCCAACTCCCTATTCCGGGAGGTCTTGAGGACGACCAGACAGTCGGACCAAATGGTCGCCCCCTCCTTGGGAACCACATACTTGATGGACGGACGCTCGACCATCGCGCGGGCCACCGCGCCTCCCCAGCCATGCGCCAGGGCCACTTCACCCGACACCAGCAACTGGTCGTAGTTATCGCTGGAATAGGTTTTGACGAGGGGCTTCTGACTCACCAGTTTGGCCTTCGCTTGCTCAATGATCTTCGGATCCTTGGCGTTCGCCGACTGGCCCATCGCGCGCAGGGCCGCGCCGAACAGCTCCCGCTGGTCATTCAGCATGCTGATCCGTCCCTTGTACCGAGGGTCCCAGAGCACGGCCCAGCTCTCCGGCTCAGCGGGAATCACGTTGGAATCGTACCCGATGCCGACGGTGCCCCACAGGTACGGGATCGAGTAACGGTTCTCCGGATCAAACGGGAGGTGTTGCAGCCGTTCCTCCACCAGCCCGACGTTCGGGATCTTCGCCAAGTCCAACTCGGCCAACAGCCCCTGTTTGACCATGATCGAGACCATGAAATCCGACGGCACGGTCACGTCATAGCCGGTCGCGCCACTCTGCAATTTGGCCAGAAGCTCCTCATTGCTGCTGAAGGTATCCACGACGACCTTCACCCCGTTGGCCTTCCCAAACGCGTTGAGCAGATCCTCACTGACGTAGTCCGTCCAGGTGAAGTAGTGGAGCGTCGTGGCGGCGCGGCTGGTCGCATCGGCGCCGGTCTTCGGGGTGTTCTTGGGCACATCCTCCGGTGTCGGCTGGCACGCGCAGAGCATGTAAAATGTCAAATGTAAAATTAAGAAGTGAAAGATCGACCGTCCACGGTTTGACGTTGAAAATTGTGAATTTTCCATGTTTAGTTTTTCATTGAGCCTGTCCGTTGCAACAGCAGGGAGAGGCCGATTAAGGCCATGGACATCACGACCAGCATCGCCGAGAGCGCGTTGATCACGGGCGAGACTCCCGACCTGACCATTGAATAGACTCTCAAAGGCAGCGTGGTCGAACCGGGGCCGGCCGTGAAGAAGGTCACGATAAAGTCGTCGAAAGAAATCGTGAAGGCCATGAGCGCGGCGCCGATCATGGCCGGCATTAAGAGGGGGAGGGTCACGCGCTGAAAGGCCTGCCAGGGCGTCGCGCCCAGATCCCGAGCCGCTTCTTCCAGGCCAGGGTCCAGCTTGCGCAGCCGGGCCCGCACCATCACCATCACGACCGGCAGGTTGAACGCCGCGTGTCCCAGCGTGACCGTCACCAGGCTCAGCGGCAGCTTGATCGTCACGAAGAAGAGCATCAGTGCCACCCCCATCATGACCTCCGGCATCACCAGCGGGAGCAGCATCGCCCCTTCCACAACCTGTTGCCTTCGGAATTGGAAGCGCTCCAGGCTGACCGCCGCGCTCATCCCCAGCACCGTCGCAATCATCGTTGAGACAGAGGCGACGAGCAGGCTGTTCTGCAACGACGCCATGAGCGCCTCATCCGCGGCCAACGCCCGGTACCACTGGAAGGTGAACCCCTGCCACGTGGCCGAGAGCCGCGAGGCATTGAAGGAGAACAGAATCAGCACCCCAATGGGCAGGTACAGAAACAGCAGATCGGCAAGACTTACGCTGAGCAGCCACACCCGCCGTCCTCTCATGAACCTCCCTCCCCCGGATCCAACCGAATTACCAGACTGAAGGACGGCGGCCATCGCCCCGTCCACGGTCTACCTCGAGGTAGACCATCATTCCCAGTAGCACGAGCGCCATCAGCACGAAGGAAATCGCCGAGCCGAACGGCCAGTCCCGCACCACGAGATACTCGTGCTGAATCAGATTGCCCAGCATCATCGTCCTGGCTCCACCGAGGAGATCCGGGGTGATAAACGCCCCGAGCGAAGGGATGAACACCAGGATGCACCCCGCGATGACCCCGGGCTTGGTCAACGGAAGGATGACCCGCCAAAACACGTTCCAGGCCGAGGCATACAGGTCCCAGGCGGCCTCCACGAGAGAATAATCTAGCCGTGCGAGGGCGGCATAGAGCGGGAGCACCATGAAGGGAAGATAGCCGTATACCAGCCCGATCAGGATCGCCCCATCGGTGTACAGGATCTCGACCGGGCTGGCGACCAGCCCCAGATTCATCAAGACGGTGTTCATCAGACCTTCTGTCCGGAGGATGAACATCCAGGCGTAGGTGCGAACCAGAAAATTGGTCCAGAAGGGGATCATGACCAGCAGGAGCCAGATGCCCTGCCAGCGGAGCGGGGCCCGCGCGATGTAGTACGCCAGCGGGAATCCGAGCAGGAGGCAGAACGCGGTCGTGCCTAGGGCAAGCGCCAGCGAGCGGACGAAAATCGTGAGATACAGGGGATCGAGCAGGGTGGCGTAATTGGCGAGGCTGAAGGTCCATTCCACCCCGCCGTACGTCCCGCGCGCCGCAAAACTGATCACCAGGACCAGCAAAAGGGGGATGAAGAAGAAGATGCCCAGCCAAGCCAAGCTTGGCATGAGCAGCCAGCCGGGAAGTCGGGGGAGCGGAGCGCGACGGGGCATGTCGGTGGAGGAGTCGCTGGGGGTCACTCGGACAAGATTACTCCTTCGTCCGCGTTCCAGCGAACAAAGACCGCCTCGCCGTTTAAGAACCGTTTCTGTTCAGCGCCCGAGTTGGGGACCCGGACCTTCCAGAGAGCGCTGTTGGACAGACGGAGCAGGTAGTGCATCTCGCTCCCATTGTAGATCGTCTTGTCGATTCGGGCCGGAACGGTGTTGTCGAATCCGTTCCGGTGAACGTCCCGGGCCAGAGAAAGTCGCTCCGGCCGCAACACGACGGTCACCTGGCTCCCCTCGACGACCCCGCCCGGTCGTCGCACGAGGATCGTCGGGAGATCGGGCACACTGACGGTACACCGGGCATCCGTCATGGAGGCGATCCGGCCTTCCACAAGGTTGGACAGGCCGATGAAATTGGCCACAAACGCGGAGACCGGCGATTCATAGATGTCCTGGGGACTCCCGATCTGGAGGACGCGCCCATGATCCATGACCGCCACTCGGTCGGACATGGTGAGCGCCTCCTCCTGGTGGTGCGTGACATAGATAAAGGTGATGCCCACCTGCTCCTGGATCGCCTTGAGCTCGACCTGCATCTCCTGGCGAAGCTGCTGGTCCAGCGCGCCGAGCGGCTCATCCAGCAGCACCACGGCAGGACGGTTGACCAACGCGCGAGCCAGCGCCACACGCTGCTGCTCCCCACCGGACAGTTGAGACGGCATCCGGTCGTGTTTGCTCCCCAGCTTGACCATGCCGAGCGCTGCGTGGACTCTGGACTGGATCTCCGCCCGCGCGATCCGCCGCATCTCAAGGCCGAACGCGATGTTGCCGAAGACGGTGAGGTGGGGGAACAGGGCGTAGGATTGAAAGACGAGATTCACCGGCCGGAGATTGGGGGGCACCTCCCGCATGGAGCGTCCCTCGATCAGGATTTCTCCCTGATCAGGACGCTCGAACCCGGCCAGCAATCGTAAGGTGGTGGTCTTCCCGGACCCGCTGGGACCCAGGATGGAAAAAAACTCTCCTCTCCGAACCTCTAGCGAGAGATGGTCCACGGCGAGGACCGTCCCGTGGTACTTGACCACCTCCCGTATCTCAACGCTGTTCAGGCCCATGCTTCGTCACGCCTGACTCGTGACACGTGACTGCCCCTGCCGACCCAGTCTTGACGCCCGTTGAACGGTGACCAGTGACGTGTTACGGTTCCTGACTGGTGAGCTCGGCGTCGGGACCGGTTGCGCGCGCCCGCTTCCTCACGCGCAGCTTGGCCTGGTGTTCCTGCAGAAGCTCTCGCCGCAGGACATCCCGGTCTTCGGCCACGATCGTGACTAGGCGATCCGAGTCCTCAGCATGATCCCGGACCAATTCCGACAGCGTGCGAACCTGCCGCTCCAACCGATCCAGCCGCCAGAGCACATGCTGCAGTGCGGCCGGCATCTGGCTGTCCTTCGAAAGGCGCGGCATACGCTTGGCCTTCGTCGCGGCCAGCCCTTTGGGCATGTGATCCTCCCGAGTCAGTGCTGAGCGAATGGCAAATAGCGAGCAGCCAACAGCTAGTCGCTAGGCATTCCGAACTATTCGCTATTCGCTGCTTGCTGCTGACCCCTCGCTGCTAGCGGTTAGTATCGTCGCACCTGGCCGCGGTGTCAACCTCCGCCCCGTCCTTTCTATTTTCTTCCCAACCTGCTAAAATCGCGCCTCTATGCAAAACATCCTCGCCATGGTGCTGGCCGGAGGAAAGGGAGAGCGGCTTTACCCGCTGACCCTGCACCGGGCGAAGCCGGCCGTGCCGTTTGGGGGAAAGTATCGGATCATTGACTTTACCCTCAGCAACTGCCTGAACTCCGGCCTGAGAAAGATCGCGGTTCTGATCCAGTACAAATCCCACTCCCTAGACCGACATATCCGGAGGGGCTGGAATATCCTCAACCAGGAAGTGGGCGAGTTCATCGCCTCTATCCCGCCCCAGCAACGCATCGGTGAAGATTGGTACAAGGGGACCGCCGACGCGGTCTATCAAAATCTGTTCCTGATGGACAATGAACAGCCGGATTTTCTGCTTGTCCTGGCCGGCGACCACATCTACAAAATGAACTATGCCGAGATGTACGACTTCATGATCACCAAGCAGGCCGACGTGGTGGTGGGCGCGATCGAGTTTCCTCTGGCTGAGGCTAGCCGCTTCGGCGTGATCGGGGTGGATGACGAGTGTCGAATTGTGCGGTTCGATGAGAAGCCCAAGCATCCGATGCCGCTGCCGAGTGATCCCGCGCAGGCCTTCGTGTCGATGGGCATCTACCTCTTCAGAGCCGAGGTCATTCGTAAACAGCTAACTGACTCTCGTATTTCGACGCTGTTGTCGACCGACACGAAACACGAGAGCTTGCACGATTTCGGGAAAAACATCATCCCCCGCATGATCCAGAACAGCCGCGTCTTTGCGTTCAAGTTCCATGACGAGAACAAGAAAGCCGTCAAATACTGGCGAGACATCGGGACGCTGGACGCGTATTGGGAAGCCAACATGGACCTGGTTGCGGTGGACCCGCTGTTCAATATGTACGATCAGATGTGGCCGATCCGGACGTACCAGGGCCAGTTTCCCCCGGCGAAGTTCGTCTTCGCGGACGACTACGAGGGCGGTCGAATGGGGATCGCGTTGGATTCAATCGTCTGCGGCGGCTGTATCATCTCGGGCGCCCGCGTGCAGAACTCCGTGCTGTCGCCGAACGTCCTCGTCCAGGATCACGCCGAGGTCCGGGAGTCGGTCGTGATGGAAAACGTCGTGATCGGCGAACACTGCCGGATCAGGCGGGCCATCATCGACAAGGACGTGAACATTCCCCCCAAGACCGAGATTGGCTACGATCTCGGCGCGGACCGCAGCCGTTTCACGGTGACCGATTCCGGACTGGTGGCTATCTCGAAGGGGATGAAGTTGCATGCCTCCCTCCATCCATCCGGTTGACCTGATCGGGGCACTCCGCCACAAACACCTCACGCCAGCCATTGTGTTCCTGACCTCGCGTCGTGCCTGCGACGAGGCCATGCAGGCCTTCCAGCGAAGCCACACGACCCTGCCTCCCGAGCGCCAACACGCCATCACCTCCGTCCTGGACCAGTTGATCGCGCAATACCCGAGCATCGGCGAACATCCGCTTGTCCCCACGGTCCAGCGGGTCGGCGTCGCGGCACATCACGCCGGCCACCTCCCCTCATGGAAAATCGCCATCGAGGAGTTGATGCGCCAGGGATGTCTGGACGCCGTGTTCGCCACCACCACGCTGGCCGCCGGCGTGGATTTTCCGGCCCGCACGGTGGTGCTCACCCAGTCGAGCGTCCGCAAGACCAGAGACTTCACCGAGTTCACGATCAGCGAAGTCCAGCAACTCGCCGGCCGTGCCGGCCGGCGGGGTAAGGACCTGGTCGGCTTCGCGGTCGTCACCCCCTCGCCCTATATCGACTTGACCGTGATCACGAAGGGGCTGACCGGCCAGCCCGAACCGATTGACAGCCAGTTCGTCATTGCCTATCCCATGGTGTTGAACCTGCTCAAGGCGCATCCGCTGGAACAGATCCAGGCTATCCTCGCCAGGAGCTTCGCGCAATTTCAGCTCAACCGCCGGGCCGAGACGCTGGAAGGCAAGCTCGATGTCCTGCACGTCCAGATGGAACCCTACGGCCCACGAGTCTGCACGGACTGGATCACGCAGTGGCAGGTCTTCGAGCAGGCGCGGAAGCAGAAGGCGCATCGCATCCAGGTCAGACACCGCGAGCCGCCTGAGCCTGAGTTGGCAGCCCGCCTTCACTTCCTGACGCCCGGACGCGTGGTGGGGCTGCCGAAGGGCCGCGGCCTCGTGCTGCGGCAGTACCGAAGCCGCGGCCAGCGGAGTCCGATGGTGACCATCCTGCGTCCAGGCGGTGCGGTGACGGAGTGCCAGGCGAGCACGGTCACCCAGGTCTTCGACCGATCGTTTGAGGTGGCAGAAGCGCCCGTCTATCCCTGGTGCACGCCCAGCAGCCTGGAAGAATTGATCCGGCAGATGTCAGAGCTGCCCGTCCGGATCCCAATCCTGCCGATTCTCATGGAGGACCGCCAGAAGGACATCGCCGAGAGCCAGATCGCGCAGACGTTGAACGATGAGTTCCCCTGCCCGACGTGCCCTTCGCGCCCGGCCTGCCAGAAGGATCATGCCCAGGCCCTGCGTCTCCGCCAGGAAGTCCACCGTCACACGAAGACGGTCCAGGCGCTTCGCACCGGTCTGTGGCATCGCTTCCAGACGCGGACCGAGGTGCTGCAGCGGTTTGGATACTTGACGCCGACCTGCCACCTCACCGACGCGGGGGAATGGGCGCGACTGATCCGCATCGATCACTCGCTGCTCATTACGGAACTGATCCGCGCGGAGGCCTTCAGCGGCATCGAGCCCCAGATTCTGACCGGGGTGATGGCCAGCATCGCGCACGATGACGATCGCCCAGGCGCATTTCCGCGCCTCAGTCCCGGTCTGGCTTCGTTGCTCGGACAAGTCCGGCATCTGGCCGAATCGTTGGCGCCGCACGAGGATCCGCCCTTGCTTCGCGCCGATGTCGCCGCCTTGACGGAACGCTGGGTTGGTGACCCCGCCCTCACCTGGATCGGCCTGTGCCGCACCACGACCATGGCCGAAGGAGACATCTATCGGCTTCTGGCTCGAACCGTCGAATACTTGTCCCAACTCCACACCTTGAGAGCAACCCACCCGGGGCTGGCCGACACCGCCAGCCAGGCGATCAAGTTGCTCCGGCGGGGCGTCTTGGAAGAACTGCCGTGAGGCGTGAAGCGTTTAGACTGTTAAGTCCGTTAGGTCGGTTAGATCCGTTAACGGACAAAACGGACTCAACGGACCAAACTGAGTCACTAATTCACATTTAACGATTAACGAGCAAAAAGATGACCACTGACGAACTGGAACGATTGCTCGCGGAACAGCCGATGAGCCTGCTGCACCGGCTTGCACAAGGACGCGTCCGCCGGCATTTCCGGCTTGGGAAGCGGCATCTGATTGACGCGCTGCTCAGGCACGCGTCCGTGAACCGGGCTGGCCTGGAATCGGATCTGCAGGCGCTGATGCAGGGAGAAACGACAGCCGGGCATCGGCGGAAATCGGGGCCTCCGGCCCGGCATCAAGGTCGGCCCCATCAGGCCGAGAGACACCCGGCCAAATCAAGCGAGTCGGAGCCGGCCGAACCAGCGACCGACCTCTCGGCCCTCCTGGAGGGAATTGGGGTCCCTCCGCCTCAACCCTTTGTCCCGGACCCCTGGCAGGAAGAAGCCCTCTCGCACCTGACCACGACGGACGTCATCGTCAGTGTCCCGACCGGGAGCGGAAAAACCTATGTTGCGATCGAGGCCGCCCGGCGCGCCATCGAGGCGGAACGCACCGTGATTTATACGTCTCCGCTGAAGGCCCTCTCGAACACCAAGTTCACCGAATTCACGCGGCTCTTCGGTGCCGACCGCGTAGGGATTCTGACGGGGGACCGACGGGACAACCCACAGGCGCCGCTGCTGATCATGACGACCGAGATCCTGCGTAACCTGCTCTACGATGCGGCGGGGGGCGAGATCGACGTGCGATTGGACACCCTCGGATTATGCATCATGGACGAGTCCCAGTATCTCGCCGACCCGGAACGGGGCGTGGTGTGGGAGGAAACGATCATTTTCTGCCCGACCCAGGCCCGGCTGTTGTTGCTCTCCGCCTCAATCGGAAACCCCGAAGAAGTGGCCGCCTGGCTCACCAGCATACGGCCGATTGCCTGCCACCTGGTGCGCCATCACCGCCGGTCGGTCCCCCTGCGCGCCGGGTATCTCCACCCGAACGGAAAGCTGGTGCCGCTCTTCCGATCGGTGGGTATTCCCCACAGCCATGGAGGGTCACTGCACCCCGAGGCCAAACGCCTCTTCTCCCAGTATGAAGACGAGACCCTCCGGCCTCGATCCACCAGTCGGCGGGTGTCGTGAAAACCCCACAGACGTGGTTGATATGCGACTCCAGCCCAATGTAGATGCCCTGCTCTTAACCACTTAACCGAAGCAATTTCAATAGGTTGGAAACCATCATGGTGGGGCATCTGTCTTGCTCACTATCCTGATGCTGCGGTAAGGAAGGGAGAGCAGGATCGAGTCATGAAAAGACTTCTCTCAATCGTGAGCGTGCTTGTCCTCCTCGGTGGATGTCAAACCACCCAACCGGTGGCCAAGTCCACGGGTTTGGAGAACACCGCCTTCATGCGCCTGTGGACGACCTACAGCGAATGCCGGTCGAGCACGGACCTCGGCGCCACGCGTACCGCCGCCCGGCAGTTGAATCAGGCGGTCGCCACCCCAGCGTCCAACAAAGACTTCGTCCTCCCGTTGCCGAAACAGATTGAACGCCTCGTCTCAAAACCCCCGACCCGCCTCGCGGTTGACCCGAAAGCCATGGCTGCCGCCTGCACCCTGCACGCGGGACACACCGCGCTCAACGCCGGCCGGAATGATGTGGCAGCGGAAATGTTTCGGTCAGTCATGGATGGTCATCCGCAAATCGAATATGCGTACTACGTTGAACAGGCGAGACTCGGGTTTGCTCAGGTTGTGATCGGACCGCAAGCGTCTATCCAATCGCCTCCCAAACAGTTCGCAGACTGATCCCGCACCTGACGCGCGACCCATCACGCGCGTGAATCCAGCACCGCTCGGTACAACTCGACATACGCGCGCGCGGGTCGAGCCCAGGATACATCCGTGGACATCCCCGCCCGGATGAGCGAGTTCCATTCAGCCCGGTCCGCATAGACCCGCAGAGCCAACAACACGACCGACAGCAGGGACTCCGGCGTCGCCTGGCTGAACACGAACCCGGTGGCGCGACCCTCCCTGACCGCCCGGGGCGCATACGGCACGACCGTATCAGCCAGCCCTCCCGTTCGCCGGACG
>Ga0134077_10000259_pt1 | contig 11653 bp, 6 predicted proteins | sample 15_taG_5_FD_109980 | JGI IMG/M metagenome (GOLD analysis project Ga0134077, IMG submission 109980) | Grasslands soil microbial communities from the Angelo Coastal Reserve, California, USA - 15_D_Wat_40cm_5_24_1 metaG | ecosystem: Environmental > Terrestrial > Soil > Grasslands ... | reverse complement strand
TGGGTCGAGCAGCGCATCGGCCCGCTGCGCATCAAGACGACCTATGCGTTCCGCACGTTGCTCGATACCGGGGCGAAGCTCGCGTTCGGGTCCGACTGGACCGTCGCGCCGCTCGACCCGATCGCGGGGATCTACGCCGCGGTCACGCGCCGCACCCTCGACGGCAAGAACCCGAACGGGTGGGTGCCCGAGCAGAGGATCACGGTGGGCGAGGCCCTGCGCGCCTATACCGCGGGGAATGCCTATGCGACGTTCGCCGACAAGAGGCGGGGCACGCTCGCTCCCGGCTACGACGCGGACGTGGTGGTGATCGACCGCAATCTGTTCACGCTGCCGCCGGAGTCGATCAGCACGGCCCGGGTCGCGGTCACGATCGTGGGTGGGAAAGTGGTATACGAGAGGAGATAGGGACTGGCGCGCAGCGCGCCGCATCTAGCCCGAATACTTGAACCCGGCTTCTTGCAGGGTCAGCGCCTGGCCGCCGTCGTGCTCCACGCCTGCCTCGACGACTTCGCCAAGCACCAGCGTATGATCGCCGGCCGGGAGCGTGGCGACGACGCGGCACTCGACCCAGCCCAGCGCCTCGGCGAGGACCGGTGCGCCCGAGACCGGGGCCGGCTTCGTCTTGATCCCCTTGAGCTTCTGGGGGGCCGTGGCGGAGGCGCGCCCCAGCTTTCCAGCGAGCTCGCGCTGCCCTTGCAGAAACACATTGACCGCGAAATGGTGGGCGTCGCGGATCATACCGATCGTCTTCGACGTGTTCTCGACGGCCACGACCACCATCGGGGGCTCGAAGGATGCCTGGGTGATCCAGTTGGCCGTCATACCGTGCTCGTCGCCCCCGTGCTTGACCGTGAGCGCGTAGAGCCCATAGGGGAAGTGCCGGAGGACGGTTTTCTTCGCGGCTTCGTCCATGGGTGAAATATTGACCCGGGCCAACGGCGCGCCAAGTTTGACGTCATGGCCCGTCGTCCCCTTTGGGCGCTGGCGCTCGTTCCCGCTCGCCTCTTCGGCCAGAATGCGGCGTCCGATGTGCATTCCCCGGCGGCGACCTACCTGGAGCGATACCAAGAGATCAGCAACCTCGCGCCGCTGCCTGGGCGCGTGGCTGAGGTCAATCACCTCGTGCTCAGCCGTGACGTCGGCCGGCTCATCCTGGAGCGCGGGACGCTGTATCTGCTCACGCCTGTCGGCGGCCGGACGGTAGCTGCGCTGTTTCGGGGCGAGGGCCGGTTCGGGTTCGCGCCCGATACTCCCGCCGAGCGAGCCGAGCTGCAGCGGTTCGCCGGATCTCCCGTGCTCGAGGATACCCTCACTGAAGCGATTCTCATCTTCTCGGACTCGACCGCCGAACAACTCGGCGCGCTGGCATTCCGGCGGGCCGAAATTCCGGGAGAGGTCGGCGACCACGTGCACGACCTGATCGGCACCCTCAAGGGGAGCAACGATGGGGCCTTCAGCAGCGATGTGATCGGCCCGCTCCTCAGCGGCGAGCCGAGCGGGTTCTTTCTGGCGCGCGTGGAGCGCGCTCAGGGTGGGGCGGTTCTCTTCCAGATCAACCCGGAGGAGAGTGAGGCGGTGCGCCTGTACCGTCCGGTAAGCCGCCTCCGCTGGGGGAGCAATTGGGCTGTCGTCACGCAGTCCCCTCTGCAGCGGCCCTTAAGCGGCACGGGCGGGTCCTGGAGGTATCGCGAGCAGCTCGGCGTGCCGAGCTATCGCATGGATGTTCAGCTCACCCCAACGGCGGGTGCGAACCTCGATTTCGCCGCGAGCGCCACGCTCTCGCTGACGGCCGTCGAGCCCGTCGGACCGTGGCTCCTGTTCGGGCTTCACCCGAAGCTCCTCGTGGACTCGGCGCGCTGGAGCACCGGCGAGACTGCCACGGTGTTCAAGGCTAAGGACAGCGACGACCTGTGGGTACGGGCGGGCCGCCGGCTGCAGGCGGGCGACTCCGCGGCGCTGAGGCTGTTCTATCACAGCGCTGCCGGCGGCCTGATCGATCGGCACGGCGACTGGTTCTTCATCGACCCCGGCGCGTGGTGGTATCCCGTGAACCGGCAGGGCGAGAACCTCGCGACGTTCGACCTCACGTATCACAGCCCCCCCTGGTATCCGCTCGTCAGCGTGGGCGAGCGCACCGACTCCACCGTGGCCGACAAGGTGCTGACCACGCACTGGCTCACGCGGCTCCCGACACCCTTCGCCACGTTCAACCTCGGCGTGTTCCAGAGCTACCACGTGGCGCAACCGGACGCGCCCGCCCTGGATGTGCTCCTCTCCGAGGACGCCCATCGCCAACTCGCGCGCGAGCTCCTGGCGCGGGGCTACATGATCCCGCAGCAGAAGCGCATGCGAGAGAACGTGGCGGCGGATGTCTCGAACAGCCTGAAGCTGTTCACGAATCTCTTTGGCGAGTGTCCCTACCGTCACTTCTATGTCACGGAGATCCCGTACGATGAGGGCGTATCCTTTCCGGGAATGATCGATCTGTCCTGGTCGACCTTTCAGAACACCTCGCTCGACGGCTTCGACGAGTTCTTCCGAGCGCACGAGGTCGCCCATCAGTGGTGGGGCAACGGCGTCCACCCCGGCTCGTATCGCGACGCCTGGCTGAGCGAGGGGCTGGCCTCGTTCTCCGCTCTCTGGTATCTCCAGAGCGAGCGCAAGCGCAACGACGAGTACTTCAAGTTTCTCGACCAATACAAGGCCGACATCAAGGACGAAAAGGACGATGCGGGCCCGATCTGGATCGGCTACCGCAACGCCACGCCGAGCGTGCGACGCGGGTACGACGTGGTGATCTACGAGAAGGGCGCCTGGGTCTTTCACATGCTGCGCATCTTGATGCTCGACCTCAGCACGATGAAGCAGGATCGTTTCCTCGAGACCATGCGCGACTTCTATCAGTCGTACCGGGGGAAGCCGGCGACCACCGACGACTTTCGCGGTGTCGTCGAGCGTCACGCCGGCGTTCCGATGGACTGGTTCTTCGACGAGTGGGTAAAGGGCACGGCCATTCCCACCTATCACGTGGCGTGGACCAGCCAGCCCGCCGGGGGCGGGAAGTACACGATCCGCCTTCGGGTGACGCAGGAGCACGTGCCGAGCGACTTCCAGATGTTCGTTCTCGTGTCGGCGGACCTGGGGAACAACCGCTTTGCACACTTCCGCATCGGGGTCCGGGGAGATCGGACGGAGTACCAGAGTCCGCTCCTTCCCGCGGAGCCGAAAGAGGTCCTGTTCAACGACCTGCACGGGGTTCTGGCGGACGTGAAGACGGAGCGGTGGTGAGTCGTGCGGATGCCATGGCGGCGCTATCTTTCACCCCATGGCGACCCGGACCCACCCCAGAGCCAAGGCCGCTAAGGTCCTCTCGAAAGCGGATCTCCTCGATATCTACCGGGTGATGCTGCTGTCTCGCCGGCTCGACGACAAGGAGATCCAGCTCAAGCGGCAGAACAAGATCTTCTTCCAGATCTCGGGCGCGGGCCACGAAGCCGTGCTCGCGGCAGCGGGGAGAGTGCTCCGTCCCGCCTACGACTGGTTCTATCCGTACTATCGCGATCGCGCGCTCTGCCTCACGCTCGGCATGACCCCGACGGAGATGCTGCTCTCGGCGGTGGGAGCGGCGGAGGATCCTAACTCGGGTGGTCGACAGATGCCGTCCCATTGGGGCCACAAGGCGCTCAACATCGTCAGCCAGTCGAGCCCGACGGGCACGCAGCTCCTGCAGGCGGTGGGCTGCGCCGAGGCGTGGCTGCGCTACGCCCGCATCGCCGACATCACCGACAAGCCGATCCAGGGCGACGAGCTGGTCTACGTCTCGGTCGGCGACGGCACGACGAGCGAGGGCGAATTCTGGGAGGCGCTCAACACCGCGTCCAATCTCAAGCTGCCGGTGCTGTTCCTCGTCGAGGACAACAAATACGCGATCTCGGTGCCGGTCGAGGTGCAAACGGCGGGCGGCTCGGTGTCGAAGCTCGTCCGCAATTTCCCCGATCTGCTCGTCGAGGAAGTGGACGGCTGTGACCCGGTCGCCTCCTATGAAGTGCTCGTGCGGGCGGCCGAATACTGCCGCCAGCGCACGGGGCCTGCGCTCGTCCATGCGCACGTCATCCGGCCCTACTCGCACTCGCTCTCGGACGACGAGGTCCTGTACAAGCCGCCGAAGGAGCGCGAGGAAGAAGCGAAACGCGACTGCACGCTCACCTTCCCCAAGCGCCTGATCGTCGAAGGCGTAGCCACCGAGGCGGAGATCGAGCAGATCCGGCGGCAGGTGGACGAGGAAGTCAGCGTCGCGGCCGACATGGCGCTCGCCTCTCCCCAGCCGCGACCGGAATCGGCGCTGCGCTACGTGTACTCTCCGGACGTCGACCCGACCTCCGAACAGTTCGACACCGAGGACGACCCCCAGTTCGCAGGCGATCCCACCACGATGGTGGATCTGCTCAATGCATGCCTCAAGGACGAGATGGCGCGCGAGCCGCGCATCGTCGTCTTCGGCGAAGACGTGGCCGACGCCAGCCGCGAGCAAAACCTCAAGGAAGTGAAGGGGAAGGGCGGGGTCTTCAAGGTCACCTGGGGCCTGCAGCGCCAGTTCGGGAGCGAGCGCGTCTACAACTCGCCACTCGCCGAAGCCAACATCGTGGGCCGGGCGATCGGGCTCGCGACCCGCGGGCTCAAACCGATCGTCGAGATCCAGTTCTTCGACTATATCTGGCCCGCCTACCACCAGCTCCGCAACGAGCTCGCCACGCTGCGGTGGCGCTCGAGCAACGCGTTCAGCGCCCCGGCCGTCGTGCGAGTGACGTACGGCGGCTACCTGAAGGGCGGCGCCCTGTACCATTCGCAGACGGGGGCCGTTGTCTTCACCGCCATCCCGGGGCTGCGGGTCGTGTGTCCCAGCACGGCGCTGGACGCGAACGGCCTGCTCCGCACCGCCATCCGCTGCGACGACCCCGTCCTCTTCCTCGAGCACAAGCACCTCTACCGCCAGACCTACAACAAGGCGCCGAACCCCGGTCCGAACTTCATGATCCCGTTCGGCAAGGCGAAGGTCGTCAAGGAGGGGAAGGACCTGACCGTGGTGACCTACGGCGCCGTGGTGCAGCGCGCCCTCGTCGCGGCCAAGGAGCTCGAGGAGAAGGACGGTGTGAGCAGCGAGGTGATCGATCTGCGCAGCCTCTCGCCAGTGGACTTCGCTACGATCGCCGCGTCGCTGCAGAAGACGAGCCGGGTGCTCGTGGCCTACGAGGATGCTCTGTCCTGGGGCTATGGCGCCGAGATCGCCGCGAAGATCGCGGACGAGTGCTTCGCATGGCTCGACGCCCCAGTGAAGCGGGTGGCGTCGACCGACACTTTCGTCGGCTACGCTCCTGCGCTCGAGGATTTCATCCTGCCACAGGTGGAGGATCTCGCGCAGGCGATGCGCGAGCTGCATGCGTTCTAGCGCGGCGCGCGCTTACAGTCTCCTGTTTCTGCTGTCAGGCGCCACCGGGCTCGTCTACGAGCTCCTCTGGGTGCGCCTCCTATATCAGGCGTTTGGCTCCACGGTGCAGTCGGTGACGACGGTTGTCGCCGCCTACATGGGCGGGCTCGGCCTCGGTGCGTGGCTGTTGGGCCGCTGGGCCGACCGCCACGCGCGCCCCGCAGCGCTGTACGGCGGACTCGAGATCGCCATCGGGGTCTTCGGCCTCGTTTCGCCCCTCGTCCTGTCGCTCGCGCACCGGGTGTACGTCGCCGCGGCGGGCGCCTGGCAGCTCAGCGGCGCCGCCAGCGTCGCGCTGCGCTTCGGGCTCGCGGCGCTAGTGCTGCTCGTCCCCACGACCCTGATGGGCGGCACACTGCCGGTGCTCACGCGGGCGTTCATGGGCGCGGACCGCGCCGCGTTGCAACCGTCGCTAGGCCGCCTGTACGGTCTCAATACCCTCGGCGCTGTCCTCGGCACGGCGCTCGCCGGGTTCTTCCTCATCGAGTACGTCGGCATCCGAGCGAGCCTCTGGGGCACAGCGCTGGTAAACCTGAGCATCGGGGTCGTGGCGCTCCGGCTTCCCGATCCCCGGGGTGAGGCGCGGGGTGAATCGGCTGACCGCGGGCGAGAGCCCGGGGAGGCGCCGGCGCACGCGCTGCAACGTGTCGCGCTCCTGCTGCTCGCCCTTACCGCATTCGCCTCGCTGCTCGACGAGATCGCCTGGACGCGGGTGCTCGTCATGATCGTCGGCGGCTCGACCTACGCCTTTACCTTGGTGCTGCTCGTCTTTCTGCTCGGGATCGGCGTCGGCAGCGCCGTCGTGGCGCGGCGCAGTGCGCCGGCGCCCGAGGCCGCGGCCGATGTCGCGTTGGCGCAGGGGGTGACCGCCGCCGGGGCTGCGGCGCTGTTCGTCGTGTTCGGGCTGCTGCCGCGCTACATCATCGCGGTGTTCCAGGCCCAGTCGCTGGGGGCCACGGAGCGGCTCCTCGCCATGGGATTCGGTGTCGGCGCGGTAGTGCTGATTCCGGCGCTCGGCATGGGTATGACGTTTCCTCTCCTCACGGATCTCGTGGCCCTCCGCGATGTGGCGCGTGGGTCCGACGTCGGGCGCGCCTACGCGCTCAACACCCTGGGCAGCATCGCGGGAGCCGTGCTCACGGGATTCGTGCTGGTGGCGACGCTCGGCACCGATCGCACGCTCCGCATCGGCGTGGCGATCAACGCCTGCGCGGCCCTGACGCTCGCGGTTCTGGTGGCGCGTCGCGTCGCGGAGGGCTCCGAACAGCACCACCGCCTCCGCCTGCGGGTGATCGGCGCGGGCGGCCTCGCGAGCGTGGGGCTCGCCGTCGCCCTCGCCGCACCGCGCTGGAGCACGCGGCTCATCGATCTGGGCCCGAGCATCTACGCCCGACAGCCGATGACTGCCGGGGCGCGCCAGGACTTCCTCGAGCACCGCGGCGTGCGGCAGCTGGCGTACCGCGAGGGCTGGAACGCGACCGTGTCGGTGTGGGAGAGCGGAACCGGCCGCACGCTCAAGGTCAACGGCAAGGCCGACGCCTCGGACCACGGCGACATGGACACGGAAATCCTGCTCGGCCTCGCTCCTGTGGCCGCGCGGCCCGGCGCCACCGCGGCCCTGGTGATCGGCTATGGCAGCGGCGTCACCACGCACGTGCTCGCCGCCGTCCCCGGGATGGAGCGGGTGCGCGTAGTGGAGATCGAGCCCGCCGTGCTGGATATGAGCCGGTTCTTCCTGCACGTGAACGACACCGTGCTCACCCGGCCTACCGTCTCCGTCGTCGTAGACGACGCGCGGAGCGCGCTCCAGATCGACCGGGCGCGCTACGACGTGATCGTCTCCGAGCCCTCGAACCCGTGGCTCGCGGGCGTCGCGACCCTCTATACGCCGGAGTTCTTCCAGATCGTGCGGGCGCGACTCACGGAGGGCGGCGTCTTCTCCCAGTGGGTGCAGCTGTACCAGCTGCCGGCGGCCGTCGTGACGGGCATCGTGCGGAATCTCGCCGCCGTGTTCCCGCACGTGGAGATCTGGTTCAGCTCGCCGGGCGACGTGATGGTGCTCGGCTCGGCGCGGCCGCTCACGTACGACCGCGCTTGGCTCGGCCGGCTGGTGGGCGCCCGTGGCTCGCTCGGCGAGCTGGGCCGCGAGTATCTCGGCGTGGACCAACCCGCCGACTACTTCGGCCACCTGCTCCTCGGGCCGGCGGGCGTCGGCGAGCTGCTCAAGCGGCCCGGCGTGGCACATCGCGACGACCTGCCCCGGCTCGAGTTCGTCGCGGCGCGTCGCTTCCTCGACAGCCGGGGCACCGAGGGGGTGTTCGATTCGCTGGTCGCGATTCGCGCGGCGACTCAGGAAGCGGACGGCGCGTCCCCCTTTCTGTTCGCCAGAGCGCTCACCGTGCGGCGCGGTGATCCCGCTGCCCTGCGCTACATCGACGCCGCCCGCCGGGCGCGCCCTGACCAACCTCTCTGGACCGTCAACGCCGCCGCGATCTTGCTGGGGCTCGGCGACTCGACGCTCGCCGACACGGCACTGGGCCGACTCGTGAGGACGGGGCGCGACCCCGGCGCGTGGCTGCTCTCCGGGCTCGTCGCGACGCGGCGCGGACAGAGCGCCCGGGCTGCCGCCCTGTTGACTGGAGCGCTCGCAGCGGGTGCGGACACCGCGGAAGCGCGCGCCGGCCTCGCGGTGGTGGCGGCACGAGCCAAGGACTGGGCCCGCGCCGCGGCCGACGCGCGGGCGGCGTTGGTCGCTGCGCGCGGCACGTTGCGGCACCCCTATCCCCGGGAATGGCTTGGGGACGCGCTCACGCGCTTCGCGCTGGAGGGACCGCCCCGCATCGCCGACAGCCTGATACGGGCGGCCGTGACGGGTCGCGACGGCTGGTCGAAGCTCCACGAGTTTCTCGCGGTCGCGGCGCTGCGAGCGGGCCGCTGCGAGGAGGCCGCGCAACAGTTCATCCTGCTGCTCGAGTTCGGGATCGAGCGTGACGACGGCCCCCCGCTCGTGGCGCGGTGCCGGCGCGGCGAGGCGCTCTAAGCCCCGGGCTGCTCTCCCAGCGCTGCCCGGATCTCGCCGGCCGCAGCGATGGCGTGGTCGACGTCGCGCGACAGGGCGCGCGCCTGCTGCGTGGCGTGGGTGAGATCGTCGAGCACGGCGGCCACGCCCGCCGATCTGAGTCGCAGCAGATCGAACCGCACGTTCTGCATCGCGAGCACGCACGACTCGATCTGGTCTTCGACCAGTTGGCGGCGCGTCAGCAGGTCTGTGAGCGTCTGTCGCTGCCGCTGCAGCAGGTTGAGCTGGCGCTCGCGCTCCGGGCTGTCGGGCTCCCGCTTCGTCACCTCGATCTTGTCCTCGAGTCGTGCGAGCGCTCCGCGATCGACGGCGCCGCTCATCGCGTGCGCCGTCCGCGCCAGGTCTTCGGCCCGCTTGAGCAATCCGTCCACTGTGACGATAACGTCCGGGAGCAGCTTCTTTTCGGACTTGGGCACCCGCTCCATGATCTTGAGAATGGCCTTGCGGTCGTTCCGCGCCTGCTGCACCGCCGTCGCCAGGCGCCCGAATTCGTCCCCGGTGGCGGCCGGGAGATCGAGCGGCCGTGACCCCGCCGCCGCGAGCTGCGCCTCCGCCGACTCGGGCGCCGCCGGCCGGCGCAGCACGTCGCGCCAGGAGTAGCCCGCACTCCAGAGCCGCATGTAGAGCGGCAGCAAGCCGAACGCGCCCCATGGGACAGCCACGAACAAGGACCACCCATGCCACCCGGTCGCCGCGTCGAACAACAAGCACCCGCCGGCGACCGAGGCCCAGGACACAAAGCTCGAGCGCATCTTACGGACAATGTCCGCTTCGCCGGCAGGCGCCAGCTGCGCCGCCTCGCGGTGGCGCATCGGGCGACGTCCCACATCGGGGCTGCGGGGGATGGGGAGGGCGGGTGGGGGCGGGAACCGCAGTGCCCGCGGCGCCGGCCCCCCGGAGGGCCGCCGCGACCGGGACATGGTCGCGCTGCGGGCCTCGAGCGCCCGCCGTAGCGCGTCCGCCGTGGGCCAGCGGTCATCTGGGTCCTTCTCAAGGGAGCGCATCACGCAGGCCGCCAGATCTTCCGGGCAATCGCGGCACTTATCTGTGACGAGCGGTGCCAGTTCGGTGATGTGCTTCATGAGGATGCCCGGCACCGTCGGTGCGTGGAACGGCAGCTCCCCCGTTAACATCTGGTAGCTCACGACGCCCAGGCTATAGATGTCAGAGCGCCCGTCGATCTCGCGGTCTCCCGCGGCCTGCTCCGGGCTCATGTAGTGCGGCGTCCCGATCGCCACACCCGTGGCGGTCAGCGTCGCCGAGCCCGTGGTTGATGAGAGCGCTTTCGCAATCCCAAAGTCCGTCACGACCACGCGACCGCGGCTTCCTTCGAGGAGGATGTTGTCCGGCTTCACGTCCCGGTGGATGATGCCGAGCGCGTGCGCCGCTCCGAGCGCGTCCGCCGTCTCCAGCATGATGCGGCGCGCTTCCTCCGAGGGCAGTTGGCCGCGCCGCTTCAGCTTCGCCGCGACTGACTCGCCGTCCACGTACGCCATCACGAAGTACACGAGGCCGTCCGGACCTTCGCCGACCGAGTGGATCGGGACGATGTGCGGGTGTCACAACCGCGCCGCCGTCTCTGCTTCGCGCAAGAAACGGATCCTGATCTCCTCCCGAAAGGCGAGCTCGGGAGGTAACACCTTGATTGCCACCTGGCGCTTCAAGCGCTCGTCACGGGCTTTGTACACGACGCCCATCCCGCCGCGACCGAGCTCCCCCTCGACGGTGTAGGAGCTTCCCAACGCCTGGATCAGGCGCGCGGCGAGCGACTTGTCTGCGTCCGTCATCGGCGTCCGAGCGGTGTGGCCGCATAGATTTAGCCGTGTCGGCCCGACCGTGCAACCATCCAAACGGTTTGCACTTACGGTCGGCGCTGTCGGTGAGGTGGCGCCAAGCTGACGGCGGATGTCCTGATCACCGGTGGCTAAACGGCAGTTTCTGCCGTATTGACCGCTCGCGCTCGGAACGCGCGTGCGGGGCGGCGCGTTTTTCTTGTGGCACGGACGATGCTAACACGCTGGAGGGCATGAGGGCGTTGTTATCTCTCAACTGGACGAATCTATGTCTGAGCGCTTGACGCTCCCGGTGCTACCGCTCCGGGACATCGTGTTGTTTCCGGGCGTCTCCACGCCGATCGGCGCGGGCCGCCCGACCACTTTGCGGGCCATTGAAGCGGCGCTGAAGGGGGAGTCCCGCGTGATCTTCGCCGTCTCGCAGCGCGAGAACGTCGATCGCGTGACCCCGAGCGTGCTGTACACGACGGGGACGATCGCCAAGATCAGCCAGATCCAGCGTGGCCTGGGCGGCGTGCAGCTGCTGCTGCACGGGGAGAAGCGTGGCGCCGCGCTCCACTATCTCGACACGCAGGGGCATCTCGAAGCCGTCGTACGGGAGGTAGAGGACTTGCCGCCGCTGCGTCCCGACGACCCCGCCTTCGTTGCGCTGCACCGCGAGGCACGCGAGCGGGCTGGGGAGCTGGGACAGAAGTCCGGGCTGCCGGAGGAGGTCGTACGGCAGGTGCTCGAGGGCGTGACCGATCCGGGAAAGCTCGCCGACCTCGTCGCGGGTTACCTCGAGATCGACGCCGCGGAGCGCCAGGCGCTGCTCGAGACCCTCTCGGTCGAGGAGCGGTTACGCCGCGTGCTGGTGCACGTCCAGCGTCAGATCGGCGTGCTCGACGCCCAGGAGCAGATCAAGTCGCAGGTGCAGGAGGAGCTGGGTGAGCGGCAGCGGGAGCTGTTCCTGCGCGAGCAGATGAAGGCGATTCGCAAGGAGCTGGGCGAGGAAGACGAAGCGACGGAAGTCGAGGAGCTGCGGAAGCGCTTCGCGGCGCTGGAGCTCCCCGAAGCCGCGCGCAAGGAAGTGGATCGCGAGCTGGCGCGGCTCGAGCGGGCCTCCCGGGACTCGATGGAAGCCCAGGTGATCCGCACTTATCTCGAGACCATGGCGGAACTGCCATGGAACAAGCGGGCCGAAGAGTCACTCGACCTGAAGCGGGCGGGTGCGATCCTCGACGAGGACCACTACGGCCTGCAGGATGTCAAGGACGAAGTCCTCGAGTTCCTCTCGGTGCGCCAGCTGCGGCA
>Ga0134077_10000232_pt1 | contig 12105 bp, 15 predicted proteins | sample 15_taG_5_FD_109980 | JGI IMG/M metagenome (GOLD analysis project Ga0134077, IMG submission 109980) | Grasslands soil microbial communities from the Angelo Coastal Reserve, California, USA - 15_D_Wat_40cm_5_24_1 metaG | ecosystem: Environmental > Terrestrial > Soil > Grasslands ... | reverse complement strand
TAGCGGAACGTCCCTAGTGAAATTCTGCCCTCCCTTGATGCGGAGCAGACCGGCTGTCAGCCTGACGTTTATTTGGTCCTCCGGCCCGGGCACCTCTGCTACAAAAACCATCTCATCTTTGTTCTTTATCAGGTCGTAGACCCAGTCCTTCTGCTTCTCGATATCTCTTGACATCTTTCTATCTTCAGATCTTGCTATCAACTTCACTTCGCGCACCCAGTAGATCATAAGGCCGGACGCTGCTGCCAGAAAGATAAAGCCGACGCCTCCCTGCGAGCGTGCTAGCAACACGAACATCACCCCAATGAACAGTAGCGCAAGGAGCGGCACGATAAAGTCAACCGACCGGCTTGCGTACTTTTTCTTGTATCGAGCTATTCGGGGTCACTCCACGCCGGCATTTCCAAATGTAACTAGCACCGCAAGATTATAAATCCTTATACGATTTGGCCGCCCCACCGCTTGAAAAGGCCGTGGTCGATGTTGAACTGGTCTAGGACCTTGCCTACCACGTGGTCTATCAGGTCATTCATCGTCTTTGGTCTGTGATAGAACCCCGGCATCGCCGGCAGAATAACTGCGCCGGCACCAGCAAGCTTGATCATGTTTTGAAGATGGATTTTCGATAACGGAGCTTCTCTTGGCACCAGTACAAGCTTGCGCTGCTCCTTGACGCACACACTTGCAGCCCTTGACACAAGGCTGTCGTCAAACGCGTTTGCAATGCTGGCAAGGGTCTTCATGCTGCAGGGAACGACTGTCATGCCATCAGTCTTGAACGAGCCGCTCGACATCGGCGCGGCCATGTTGTCGTCTTCGTAGCATTTCGTGGCAAGCGACCTAGCGTAGTGGGCAGTCTTGTCAGTCTCTATCTTTATGTTCTTGGCGCCCCACTCGCTCATAATAAGGTGCGTCTCAATCTTTAGCTTTTTGAGCACTTCAAGCGTCCTTATGCCGTAGATTACCCCCGAAGCGCCGGTAATAGCCACTACTAACCGCACTGTTTATGATCGCCCCGTTCACTATTTAATGATGGTGGCAAGCATTTAATTACGAAAGAGCGCTTGTTGACGGGCATTGCTGACGGTCTTTGGCACGGTGGCCCTTGACACCACCCGCACGCCCTTTAGAACAGAGATCCGGATACTGGGCGGCGCAGCCACCTTTGCGTCCATTTCTTCAAGTATGTTCGCGCAGACATCGATTGTAGGAGTAGTGGGGTCGGACATGCCTGCCGACCACATCAAGGCGCTTATGTCAAAACATATCGACACAAAAGGCGTCGTCACCGTGCAGGGGGGCAAGACCTTCCACTATGACTCGACGTTTGATTACAACCTGTCAAACAGGACTGCGAACAAGACCGAGCTTGGAGTCGTGGCAGGGTTTGACCCAGTAATACCAGAAGAATACGTAAAGTCTGACTATGTGTACCTTGCAAACAACGACCCGAGGCAGAACATCAAGATCCTCAAGCGTTTCCAGAAACCAAAGTTGGTGGTGTGTGACACCATAGAATTTTGGATAAATGGCAGCCGCGATGATGTCGTCAAGATGATAAACATGGCAGACGGCGTTGTGATAAATGACAATGAAGCACGGCTCTTGTGCAAAGAAGTCAACTTTGCAAAATGCGCAAAAAAAATAATGTCATGGGGTTCGAAATTTGTAATTATCAAAAAGGGCGAGCATGGCGCTATTTTGTTTACAAATGATAATCAGGTGTTCCCAGCAGCCGCGTTTTTCCTCGACGAAATAGTCGACCCAACTGGCGCCGGCGACTCATTTGCCGGCGGCTTCTTAGGTCACGTTGCGCGCAGGAACAAGTTTGATTTTGCAACTATGAAGGAGGCGGTGATATACGGAAACGTTATGGGCTCGTTTGCAGTCGAAGACTTTGGAGTCAAGCGCCTACTGTCTATAACAAAAGACGAGGTCGAGGAGCGCTACAGGAAGTACCGCAATCTTGTGCAGTTCTAACATAGGATAAATAGTTGTCCGACTAACTGTTTGGCATGGGCTGGATAGAGAAAAAGATCATTGGCAAAAATGAAGTCATAATCATCGACTTTCCAAAGATGACCTGCTGCGTGAAATGTCGCTAGAAGTAAGATAGCATGGCAGTCAACCTTTCAAATGTAGAAGAGGCCATCATTTCGGAGCTCAAGGTAAGCGATGACGAGGCCAAGGTATTCTTAGCAATAGTAAAGAGGGGCAAGATGGACGCTGCAAAGATTTCTGGCGCGCTGGGCTGGAACGACGAGCAACGCGCGCTTGCGGCTGCAAAGTCCCTTGTGAGCAGAGGCATGGTAATTGAAATAACAAAAACCGAGTTTGAGTCACTTCACCCGCGGTTTGCGATCACCAATCGCTATCGGAGGCGCTGCGAGGAAGAAGATGTGCCCTTCAAGAAAAACCTCAAGGTCGACAACATCGGGATCGTCTTGGAAAAGTCATATGAAGATGCAAGAACTAAATAGGTGGCACCCTGCAAGAAGAATATCGTAATGACGACTTCAGACCCGACTGGCGGCGACAAGGTGGTCTACTTTGGGGTAATCAACATCAACGAGAACGGCAAGACTATGGGCTCGGTAGACATTTGGCGCAGCCTTTTGACAAAGGAATTGTTCTGCGAGGAAAAGCGCCTAGGCATTGAAGAAATCGTTGACTACATCGGCATGCCTAAAATCGACAAGGACAAAAAATGGGCAGTGGCGATAAGCAGGGCCAGGAAGGGTCATTTGAGGTGGCGGCTCGTTAAAATGATCAAAGATGGCAAGCTTGCATTTACGGACGCCGATGACAAACCAATTGAGGTAATAGTCAAGGATTTCAAGATCGCCGACCCTGAATGGTGGAGTTTTTTGGTTGAAGAAAATGTGAACCGCAACATGGAAGTGGCGGATGGGCCAAAGAAATGATGCACAAAGATGACGATGAAATCCCGGTTACGGTATTTGTGAAAAGCGTCAGCGGAAGTGCGGTGGCAAGCAAACTGTCCGGCTATTTCGTTGTGAAGGGTCAGGAATTCAGGTTCACCGCAATCGCGTTCGGCCGCATTGGCGGTCACAATGCAAGCGTCAAGATCGCCAAGACTACGATAGATAAACTTGTCAAGATGCACATCGATCCAGAACAGTTGCAATTAACGATTCAGCGGAAGCTCATAGAAGGTGACATTGTACTTCCGGAAGGGATCAAACCACCATCAGAGTAGCGCGCCTTCAAGTGCGTTGCCGCAGCTACATTTCTTTCTTGCAGCTGGGATCGCAGGCACGAGGTCTGCGATCAATTTCTTTGTCTTTTCAACATTCTTGGCAAGCGTCTCGATTATCTCGGCAGAGCTGACCGGCTTGTCAGCCCAGACGTCATAGTCCGTCACCGTTGCCACCGATATATAGCAGATTTCAGCCTCCCTTGCAAGGTTGACTTCGGGCACAAGCGTCATGCCGATTATGTCAGCCTTCAGTACGTCACGGAAGAACTTCGATTCAACCCTTGTTGAAAACCGCGGCCCTTCGATGCAGACGTAGGTCGCCTTATTGTGCATCGGAAATTTCAACTTCTTCATCCTGTCGATCGCGGTGTTGCGGAGCTCGGGACAGAACGGGTCTGCGACAGAAACATGGCACACCTGCCCGCCGTCGTAGAACGTATATTGCCTCTTCTTTGTAAAATCGATGAACTGGTCTGGGATTACAATGTCGCCGGGCTTGTAACCTTCCTGCAGGCTGCCGACAGCTGATGGCGCGATAATGCGCTTAACGCCAAGCTGCTTGAGAGCCCAGATGTTGGCCCTGCTGTTTATACTATGAGGCGGTATCCTGTGACCCCTGCCATGGCGCGGAATGAACGCAATCTTGATTCCTGAATACTCTCCGATTGTTACAAGGTCGGAAGGCTCGCCATAGGGAGTGTGCATTTTGGTCTCACGCTTGCTACTGAAAAGTCCCGGGTCGTAGATGCCGGTGCCGCCAATGATCCCAATGTCCGCGCTATTCGCCATGATAGGTCACCAGCGACTGGACCTTGTAGCCCATCTTGCGCAACCTGTCCGCACCACGCATGTCTGACAATTCAATAATGAATGCAAAGCCGGCTACCTTGCCGCCAAGCTCTTCTACCAATTGCGCGGCAGCAGCAGCCGTCCCGCCTGTTGCTATAAGGTCGTCGGCGATCAATACGTTTTCGCCTTTGCTTATCGCGTTTTGCTGGAGCTCCATCGTCGCACTGCCGTATTCAATGTCATAGGACCTTTTCAGGGTTTTGCCCGGCAGCTTGCCAGCCTTGCGGACCATCACTACGCCCTTGCCAAACTTTAGTGCAAGCGCAGTCGCTATGATAAAACCTCTTGACTCTATGCCAGCGACGACGTCTACCCTCGCTCTGCCGTAGCGCCGATAGAATTCGTCGGTGATATGATTGAGAGCGTCGTTTCTTTTGAAAACTGGGTTGATATCGCGGAACAGGATGCCCGGCTTTGGAAAATCGGGATAGCTGGTTACTATGTCGCGCAAGTCTAACTGCTTGGCTTTTGTTCCCACTACAGTAAGGCCATAATCTGGCTATAAAAAAGATTGCGAAGCATCATGCTTTATACGGTTGTGCAGCGAAATAATGACAGTGCCGACAGAGGAGCAAATGGAGTTCCGCGAAAGGGTAGCAAAGCTCAAGGACTTTAATGAGACCTTCGAACTGGTCAAGTCAGTCGTTCTGCAAAAGTTCAGGATGCACAGGGCAGGACTGAGCCTGATACTGCAAATGATGCCAAGCAACCTTGGCGCGTATCACATCTTGGGCTCCAATGCCATAGTTATGAACAGCTACCTCTTGGCAGCGGTCAGAAAAATTGCAGGTTCGACTGAAGAGTACAACTCGTACATGTTCATGGTGCTTGCGCATGAGTATCTACACAGCTTGGGCATCGTTGACGAAAACACTGTGCGCCAGATGACCTTTGAGCTGTGCAATTGGATGCTTGGCGACGAACACACTGCAACAAAAATGGCAAAACAAGATCCCTCTACAATATATCCGGAACTAAGATCGCTAATGCAGTCGCAGTTCAGCAAGGACTTCCAGGTTGTCAGAAACTTTGACAGGAAAAACCAAACATACATACAGTAGTTGCCTTCGGCCGAATTGTGTAAAAACTATAGAAAATGATCCTATTTTCTTACTAAATCACAGCTAAGAAAATATAAATAACATTCAAGTGCTAGTACTTTCACAGATGCCTATAAAGAACGGGGCAGAGTACATCCAGAGCCTTAGGGGCAGGAAGCTCGAAATCTACCTTTTTGGTGAGCTTGTAAAAGAGCCGGTTGATCACCCGATGATCCGGCCGTCGATAAACGCGGTCGCAGAGACCTACGACCTCGCTGTCGATGAGCCCGAGCTTGGGTCGGCCGAGTCTTCGCTGACAGGTACTAATGTCAACAGGTTCCTGCATATCGCGGAAAGCGCGCAGGACTTGGTTAACCAGAATAGGATGCAAAGGAAGCTTGGCCAGCTCACAGGCACATGCTTCCAGCGCTGCGTAGGCATGGACGCGCTCAACTCATTGTATTCTACGACTTTTGAAATAGACGGCAAACACGGCACGCAGTACCACAAGCGCTTGATCGAATTCATCAAGATGGTCCAGCGCGAAAACCTGGTGATTGGCGGCGCGATGACCGATGTCAAGGGTGACCGCAGTCTGTCGCCTTCCCAGCAGGAAGACCCGGACATGTTTGTGCATATTACAAGGCGCGACAGCAAGGGCGTCTATATCACAGGCGCAAAGGCCCATCAGACTGGCTGCATCAACTCGCATTGGATAATGGTCATGCCTACGATGCGATTAAAGGCCGAGGACAAGGACTATGCCATAGTTGGCGCAGTCCCTGTGGACGCGCCCGGCATCGCCTACATCTACGGTAGGCAATCGTGCGATACGCGAAGCATGGAGGGCGGCGAAATCGACGCCGGCAACGTCATGTATTCCGGCCAGGAGGCCATGGTGATCTTCAAGGACGTGTTCATTCCAAACGAGGTGATATTCATGAATGGCGAATACGAGTACGCCGCCATGCTTGTTGAGCGCTTTACCTGCTATCACAGGCGCAGCTACGTTTGCAAGACGGGCCTCGGCGACGTTCTCATAGGCGCAGCAGCAGCAATCGCCGACTACAACGGTGTAGCCAACGCTTCACATATCAAGGACAAGCTCGTCGAAATGACCTATCTTAATGAAGCAATATTTGGCGCAGGAATCGCGTCTTCATACATGTCCCACAAGACGTCATCAGGGAACTGGCAGAATGACGACATGCTGGCAAATGTCTGCAAACATAGCGTCACTCGATTTCCGTACGAAATTGGCCGGATGGCGCAGGACATTGCTGGCGGCCTTATGGTTACAATGCCCTCAGAGAAAGAGTTCCGCAGCTCGGTGACTGGACCGCTCCTTGAAAAATACCTGAAGGGGAGAAAGGGAGTCTCGACGGAAAACAGGATGAGGATTTTGAGGTTGATTGAAAATATGACACTTGGGCGAAATGCTGTAGGGTATCTAACAGAATCTATGCACGGTGCAGGATCACCCCAGGCACAAAGGATCCAGATCGCCCGACAGATGCAGCTGGAATACAAGAAAAAGGCTGCCAAGAGGCTGGCAAACGTTAAAGAAGGCGAAGCCGCAGAGACAGCGCTTGAACCATCAGAATACTTTGATAAGATATTTGGCAATAACGAAAAGAAGAAGAAAGCCAAATAGCCTTCACCAAGAATCGCTAGCGATATCAAGCTATTACTTTTGATTAATCTTCCGGTCAACTCGCGTTCAAAAAGGGTTATTTATCGGTTCAACGATAATTAATGATGTCTTACTTCGGGGTTATGTTGATTGAAATTAAATGAGGCTCAAATTGAAGATATTACTGGCAAGGTTTTCCGCACTATAATCAGCAATGGCAAGGATGGCATACTGCAGTCGGAGCTGTGGAAGGAGCTTGATCTGACGAGCCGCGACGGCTCTCGTGTGGCCATCCGCCTAGAAAAACGCTCGCTCATCCGGCGCGAAAAAATCCTTGAAAGTGGCCGATGGACCTACAAGCTGTTTGCCGTCAAACTGCCGGTTGACACCACAAGCATCGAACAGGCGCCCTGCTTGACATGCCCTGTCGAGCATATGTGTTCTCTTGAGGGCTCGTATAGCCCCACGAGCTGTAACTTAATCGAAGACTGGCTCATCAATTCCTTCGACAACAGCAATTCAAACAAGAAACCACAAAAGCCTTCTACTAAAAAATGAGACTTGCTGACGCGCGCAAAGACCAGTACCGCCGGCTGGCAAAAGACCAGGGGTACCGCGCAAGGTCGGCTTACAAATTATTGCAACTCAACAATTCTTACCACATTATCAAAAAGGGCAGCAAAGTGGTCGATCTCGGGTGCGCTCCGGGAGGCTGGCTGCAGGTAGTTACAAAAGAAGTGGGACAGGCTGGCAAGGTTGTCGGCATAGACCTAAAGCCTGTCGAGTCGGTTGCCGGTGCAACGGCGCTGAAGGGCAGCATCGAGGATGTGGACATGTTTGAGAAAATCGCCGGCATCTTGGGGAGCAAGGCCGACGTCATCCTGTCTGATCTTGCCCCAAACGTGAGTGGCCTGTGGGACATTGATCACGCGCGCCAGATCTCTCTCTCTGCAACCGCGCTCGGCTTAGTTCGTCAGGTCTTGAGAGTGGGGGGAAGCGCCGTGTTCAAGGTGTTCGAGGGCGATTTGCTGAACGAGTTTAAGGCTGATTTGAAGACTAGCTTTGGCCGGGTCCTCCTCAACAAGCCTTCAGCAAGCCGGCAGGAGAGCAGCGAGCTTTACATTGTCTGCCTTGACTTTAAGGAATAGCTCCTCTTCTAGACGAGGGCTCACTTTGTAAGATTATTTCAATAAACCAAATAACCCTCGATTAAAGTTGATTAAATTAATTAACCTGTAAACAATTCTGTAAAGCACTGACATCCAAATTGCCGCACTCTGATTTTGAGAAAAGGAGCCCAGAAGGCGCCAAGATCGCAAGCCACTCAAAAGAGGCTACGCACAGCAAAATTCTTGTATTATGCATAGACAGAGACGACGATATTGGTTCAAAGGGAGGAATTGAGACTCCGATTGTTGGTCGCGACGCGTGCATCAACGCAGGCACGAGACTCGCGATCGAAGACCCGGAAGACGCGGACTCGAACGCGATTTTTGGCGCGGTAAAGACGTATGAGGAGCTTGTGAGCAAGGGTTACACGGCTGAGGTCGCCGTAGTGGCCGGCAAGTTCAACAGAGGCGTTGAGGCTGACGAGAAGATCAGCCTTGAGGTGAAAAGCATACTTGAGAAATACCATGCTGACGGTGCAGTGATCGTGTCAGACGGGGAGGACGACGAGACAGTAATGCCTGTTATTCAGTCAAGGGTACCGGTGATCTCGGTTCAGCGCGTCATCATAAGGCACAGCAGGAGCGTGGAATACTCCTACGCGGTGCTTGGCAGGTATCTGAAGATGCTCGTTTACGATTCGCAGTATTCCAAATTCTTCCTTGGCGTGCCCGGCGTCCTGCTGGCAGCGGGTGCGCTAGCGGTCATTTTCGATGCCGGAAAGTGGATCACTGCCATCATATTGGCAATACTTGGCGGCGCGTTCATTGTCAGGGCATTTGACATCGACAAAACGCTAAGCTCATTTGGCAGGCTGACGCCTACTTCATTCATCAAGATATTCTCTATCATCGCCGGCGTTCTCATGATACTGGCAGCGATTGCAAACGGCATCTCTAGCATCCCAACAAACATGCTCAGGGAGGGCATGAGTGCGCTCGACGTCCTGTCAAACAGGGTCATTGTAGGCAGCTTTACCACTGGCACTATAACGCTGCTGTGGATAGGTATTGCTACAATCCTAGGCGGTGTCCTACTCAGCAACTGGTTCAGGGGAAGCGCCAGGACAATGTCAGATATCCTCCGTTTGGCTGTGCTTGCCCTACTCTACATACCTGTGCTCCAGTTCACGTCCGTGCTCACAGAGGGCACAAACCCATTCACGCTAATCTCGTCCCTCTTGATAGGACTTGCAGTGTCGCTTGTAGCCGCGACCTTCCTGTATCAATACTTCCGGAACAAAAAGGGCGGCAGCGAAGTTCTGAAACACTAATGTAAAGGCGCCTAGAAACGACAAGGCATGTCTCAGCACGGCGACTACGACCAACAGCAGCAAAAGTGGTATTGCGGTTACTGGATGACGCAGGAAGAATGGCTCGATATACATGATTATGCGCCGCCCACGCTCCAGCAGCAAGAAGACCAACCGGAAGAAGATGAACAGTAAACCTGCAAAAAACTTACAAATAGCCAGCTCAATCTCAAACTATTGGTAGACGAGCGGTCCGCCGGCGCAGTGGTGTTCTACATGGAGGGCAACGCGGAGCCGGAATACCTGCTCTTGCACTACACCTCAGGCCACTGGGATTTTCCAAAGGGCAACATCGAGGCCGGCGAGAACGAAAAGCAGGCCGCCACCCGCGAGATAAGAGAAGAAACCGGCATTACCGACGTCGAATTCCTTGACGGCTTTCACATGAAAATCGAATACAAGTACAGGCACGGCAAGAGGCTCGTCCAGAAAGAGGTTGTTCTCTTCCTTGCTCGGACGCGCACGCACCAAGTTACTCTTTCGCACGAGCACATCGGGTTTGCTTGGAGAAAATTTGACGACGCTATGCAACAGCTGAGTTTTCGTAATGCCAAGAACCTGCTATCAGCAGCCAGGGATTATTTGCAGCAGCGATCACTTGCGTACCGATAAAATCTTGTTTTGGATTTCTTTTGCAACCTTGTCCGGCTGCTTGGACTCTACTATCGACCTGCCAATTATCAAATAGTCTGCGCCGCTACTGACTGCCCGTGTAGCATCGCCGCCCTGCGCTCCGATTCCAGGCGAATATACAGGCAACCGCTTCGTTATCTGTGTTAGAATGTCAAGCTGGGCTGCGCCAACTACGATGCCGTCGGCCCCGGCGTGGACTGCCCTATCAAGAAACTCCCTATACAAACCTCGGCCGCCAACCTCGAGCCCAAAGCCCTCCTTTGCTCCGGGGTGGCTCATATAGACCAGCGCAATGACTCCTACATTTGATCTGTGTGCTTTTTGCGCAAGCGCCGCCAGCCCGCCCTTGCCTATAAAGGGGTTTGCTATCAAGGCGTCAAAGCCCATCCTTGTCAGGTGCTCGACCGCAACTTCGTTAGTGTTTTCAATGTCGTTCAACTTGATGTCCGCGATCGATTGCAGGCCGTACGAATGCAGGAGCTTATTTATCTGCGATATTTCAGATGCAGACAGCGGGAGGATAATGTGGAAATTCATCTTGACTGCGCAAATGTGTTGCTCTACGACGCGGATGGTTTTTGCTGCGAATTCCGACAGGTTACGCCTGTTTGCCGGCGGGTCGAGCGCTAGCACTATCGGGCTTTTCTTGGCGTCAGCTGCTCTGGCGATTCTTTTGCGAAATGGCCTAGTCATAGGTCTTTACCAGTGGGTGGTCCACTGCAAGCCTTATCACCTTGAGGTAGACGTAACCGTGCTCCTCCGGCCTTGCAGAGAATACTGGCTGCTCGGCCCTCTGACTCGAATAGCGCAGGAACGGCTCCCTTGGCTCTTGGTTCAGTGCAACATAGTAAAAGTATGATATAGTTTCATTGTCACTTGCGCTCATTGTGGCGCCAAGGAATATCTTGCCCCCGCGTCCCCTGAACAAGAACAGCGGCAGCGGCGGCTCCTCGTACATGGTCTTGTAGGCGGCAACCTTGGCAAGGCTCGATAAATCTTTCAATTTTATGACGGTATAGCCAGACTTTTTCTCAACCTTTGCAGACCTTGCAAGCGCGCGCGGAAATTTGTCCACCTTCAGGATTGGTGAGTAGACAAAAGTGGGGTTGTCTACCGAGGCGGCAAGTAAAACTTCTTCAACTCCGTTGCTTACCCGATAAGCAAGGTACTGGCCGTCTTTAGAGTCGCTCTCTGCGTAATAGATAACCGGTCTGCCGTTGATAAAGTCAGTCTGGGCCGCCAGCACTTCATGCTTGTTGAATTGAAGGGAAAATGTCGGCAGGGGTGTCCGCTCCAGCGCGCATACCAGCCTGCCGAAGTCCTTCAGGCCTGCCAATGCAATGTAGCATGGCGCTTTGAGCGGCAAATCGCAATATTGTTAATACGTGCAGTATTAAAGTCATCGCAATTTGGACAAGCTGAGCGAGCTCGTGGGAAAAGCCAAGGCAATTGTTGCAGGCGACCCTGACAGGACATCTATGTGGTGGGCATACGTTGCGTTGGAATATGCCATCATGGATCTGAAGCTGCGTTACAACCTGGAAGGAGAAGTCGCGCCGGAAAAGCTTGCAAAAAAAGCAATTGACATCATTGAAGCAAGGTCAATGCTTGCTGGGATCGACCTGTCGTCAGACAGGAAAAAGCTGCTCTACGACCTGCGATCATGCAGGGATGTTGTCAAGGCCCTTGTCGCAAGCTATGACCGGCGATCAACCACGTCGTAGAGTTCAGGCCCAGTGCCTATCAGGGCAACCTTAAGGCCTGTTTCGCCCTCGATGTTCTCAATAAAGTTCTTTGCTTCTGCCGGTAGTTTTGCATATTCGCGCACTCCGGCGCACTGGGAGTACAGCACGTCCATCTTGGTCACTGCCAGCTGCGTTGCGCTGTTAAGCCTGATAGCCTTTTTAGCAAGATCCAAGTCAAAAGGGGACGCCCTTCTCTGTCTGCCAGTCACGCTGCCAAACTCCTGCCAGCCGCGCTTTTTCGCTTCGTTTTCGCTCATTTCGTTCTGGAGCGGCCCGCCGCCGACGCGTGTGACGTACGCCTTGAATACAACAAGCACGTCGTCGACCCTTTTCGGCCCTATGCCAATATCTGAGCAGATGGCAGAAGCAGTAACGTCCTTTGAAGTGACGTATGGGTAGCTGCCGTGGAATAAAGATAGATATGTGCCCTGGGTGCCTTCTACCAGCACATTTTCGTTGTTTTCAAGGGCATAATTGACAGAATTGCTCACATCTTCGATGTAAAG
>Ga0134077_10000223_pt1 | contig 12249 bp, 13 predicted proteins | sample 15_taG_5_FD_109980 | JGI IMG/M metagenome (GOLD analysis project Ga0134077, IMG submission 109980) | Grasslands soil microbial communities from the Angelo Coastal Reserve, California, USA - 15_D_Wat_40cm_5_24_1 metaG | ecosystem: Environmental > Terrestrial > Soil > Grasslands ... | reverse complement strand
GGCGATCGCCCATTAATATGTTCGTCCGACGCGATTGGGCTCCTTGTTCACTGCCCTAAGGGTAGAGGTCGATCTGCTATCTGGCTGTCGGCCAGTCAAACCACGAGAGTACCTGTATCTCAGACTGAACAGACATACACTTCGCGTCCTTTCAGGGCATAACGTTCACTCGGTCACGCTGACATCGGAGTCGCTGTGCATAAGTTATTCCAAGGAGACAGTCGAGATCAGGCCTCAGGGATATATTGGGGTAGATCGTAATCTAGACAACGTTACAGTCGCATCAACAGACCATACTGTTCGAGCATTCGACCTGTCAAAGGTCACCAATATCAAGTCTACGTATCGTCTTGTCAAGAGTCATTTCAAGAGAAACGATACCAGAATGGCAAGACAGGTCTTCGCCAAGTATCGTCAGAGGCACCAGAACCGAGTGCAACCACTGCTTCACATTGTCACCAAGAGAATAGTTGACGAGGCCAAGACAAGACGGTATGGAATAGTCCTGGAGAGGTTGACTGGGATTAGAAGACTCTATCGCAGGGGCAACGGACAATCCAAAAACTATCGAGCGAGGATGAACAGTTGGAGCTATGGAGAGCTGCAGCGACAGATAGAGTACAAGGCGCGATGGGAAGGATTGAAGGTAATCTACGTTCCAGCTAGGAACACGTCTAAACAGTGCTCAATATGCGGGTACAAGACCCTAGAGAGCACCCAGCGAAAACTATGGTGTCCCAAGTGCGGCACCGTCCTAGACAGGGACGAGAACGCAGCTAGAAATATAGCTTCGGGAGGGCTGAGGTTCAGCCCTGACGGGCCTCCAGGTGAAGCAATGGTAGAGGAACGGGAACCGGAGAACGCAACCCTAATCCTCAAAGTCGATGGAGGCAAGTTAAGTCAACAACCCACAACTACAACAAGGCCAGATGAAGAAGACTTAACAGAACCAAAGAACAAGCATCTTGTTTACTCGGTTTCAAGCTGAACAGCCCTGTCTAGCAGCCCATCCAGCCACACGTCCCATCTTCGGCGGACAGCCCTCACTTCCCAACTCAAAGAGTACATGGACAAGGATGTAGTCCTGGCCGGCTGGGTTCACGACGTTAGAGTCTTAGGAGGAATCTCGTTCATCCTTCTCCGAGACATGGCCGGAATGGTCCAGGTAACGGCTCCTAAGGCAAAAGTGAGCCTGGACATCGTCAAGGAAATCAGCACTCTCCACCAAGAAGACGTCATCTTAGTCAAAGGCAAAGTTGTTTCGAGCAAGATCGCTAAGAAAGGTATCGAAGTCATCCCCGAACAGCTCGAAGTGGTGAACCGAGCCGAGACGCCGTTACCCCTTGACCCAAGGGGTGTCCAGAACACACTGCTGGAAACCAGGCTGAACTGGAGATTCCTAGATTTCCGCAGCGAGGAATCCAACGCCATCTTCAAAATCCAATCAAGGATCCTTCAAACCTTCCGAGAATTCTTCACCGCACGAAGCTATGTGGAGATACAACCGCCTGTAATCATTGCCTCGGCAAGCGAAGGCGGGGCCGAGCTGTTCTCTCTCAAATATTTCGAGAAAGACGCCTATCTCGCCCAGTCACCCCAGCTCTACAAGCAAATGTGCGCCATATCCTTCGAGAAAGTGTTCACCATTCTACCAGTTTTCAGGGCGGAAAAGTTTGAACAGCCCACACATCTCAACGAGGTCCGGCAGATGGACATCGAACAAGCATTCTCGACAGACGAGGATGTCATGAAAGTTCTCGAGGAGTTTCTCGCCGAATGCATCAAGAAGATCACCGAATCCAGCAACGACGAGCTGGAAAAAATCGGTCAGAAACTCGAACCATTGCACCTGCCTCTAAAGCGCGTGCAATACCGAGACGCAATCGAGCTACTCCGGGAAAACGGTGAGGACATTCAGATTGGAAACGACTTTTCTAAGACGCAGGAGAAAAGACTCTCCCAACTCCTGAAGGAGGAAGCATTCTTCATCGTCGGCTGGCCGTCAGAACAGAAAGCATTCTACGCTATGCCTAACCAAGATGGTAGGACCTCCAGAGCATTCGACCTCATCTATAGAGGATTGGAGATCGCGTCTGGAACCCAACGTATCCACATCCCAGCTCTGCTCATTCAGCAACTCAAGTCCAAGGGACTCAATCCTGAGAACTTCAAGTTCTACATCGACTCATTCAGATATGGTGCCCCGCCACACGCGGGCTGGTCCATTGGACTGGAGAGGTTGACCATGAAAATGACTGGTCGGGAAAATATCAGGGAAACCACGATGTTTCCCAGAGACAGAAATCGGCTAAGCCCTTAACGCGTGCTTGCAAGTCTAGGCAAAGGTCTCTGCTCTCTCGGCCAACACCCGAAAACGAGCCACTATCGGGTCCTTAGGAGTCTTGAGTGTCAGAACAGACCTGCTCAAAGCGCCTGAACCAGTCAAGCGCCTCCCATTGAGGATTGCATTCTCAAGGGGTTGTGCGATCAAGAAACCTCTTTGAGGCTCTTCTTCACCGTCGCTCTTTCCCTTAGAAGATAGTAAGTCGCCTGCCTTGATCTGAGACTTATCCTAGCAATTCCCTCAGTTACAAGCCGAATTAGCTTGGTTGGGTGCGTATCGACGTCGTGCCACTGCCACCCTTGACCGTCCGAGGAACCTGTTGATTCCTCATGAGCAACCGCCAACCGCAGGGTCTTTTCGTACTCAGGATACCGCCCGAGAAACAGCTTGACTTTGTCCGGGGAGGCCGCTCTTTCCTCATCCATCTTACTCTCCAATCACGCCCTTACCCCACATCTGGACAACATATGAGCGGAGATAAACCTACCTCGCTACCTTGTTAAGATTCCGCTCGACAAATCCTCCTCAGAATAACATAAGTTAAAGACTTATCCTTTTACTATGCGAGGTGAATCTCCTGCCCTGTCGAGGCGACGACACTCCTCCAACTCCCAAAACCATCCCTATGTAAGGAAAACATTGAAAAGTTCCGACCGCCCCCTATTTTCTTCAGACCATATTTGAGCCATATCGCACCAGAAGAATACCTGGAGAAAATCAATCGCTTTGTCTCCTTCTTAGACCCGGCGAACGTCAAGATTGTCACAGCGATGAGGAGATATGGTCTCCGAAACCTCCAGATCATATCCGACAAGACCAACATTCCTCGACCAACAGTCCACGCGAGAGTCTCTAAACTAGAAAAGGAAGGGCTCCTCCGAACTTGGATCCACCCTAACTACGCAAAACTGGGGCTGGTGAGAGGGATGGCATTGCTCACCACGAAACCGGGCAGAGAACTACTTGCTCCTGAGGCCCTGCGAGTTCCCGGCTACTGGTTGAGACTCATTCGTTGCATGGGTGAGTGCAACGGCTACTACTCGACTCATGCGATCCCTCTTGAGAAACGCTGGGATTTTGAGCAGTACCTTGAGAAGGTTGTCGCGTCGGGAATTGCTTCCGAATACCGTCTCCTATGGTTAGGAGAGGCTAGGTCACCACTCCCGGATTTTCGTTACTATGACTCCAAGAAGAAATCGTGGACATTCGATTGGCCGGGATGGCTCGAAGCCCTCGCCGCAAAACCCGGTCAGACCCAACGCAAGAACCCCTCAATTCCGGGTATGTTTGACAAGAAAGACTTGATCATACTGAAAGAGCTGGTCAAGGACGGGCGAACTAAACTGACTCACCTAGCGGGGCTGCTGGACATGACGGTCCCAGCTGTCAAGTATCGTTTCGACAATCTCGCTCGATCTGGGTTCATACAAGAATACGTAATCGACATGCTGCCATTCCCTCCTGAAATCTCAGACCTCTACGAAATGGTGTTGGATTTCAAGTCGAACGAGGGCTTATGTCACGGGGAGAAGACATTAAGTAGCCTTCCAATGGTTATGACCCTTTCCCGGGTCGAAGGAACCAATTCCATTGCGGTGAGAGTGTATCTACCTAGGACCCAGATGAACAACCTACTCACCATGCTCTCAGCACTTTCCCGAATCGGAGTGCTTACAGGATTCACCTACGTCTTGCTCGACCCTATGACCATCAGGACACAAACCTTCTCCTACGAGTACTACGAGAACAACACGGGTTGGCAGTACGACAATCTGGAATACTTTGAAAAGCTGAGGAAAGTGTCATCCGCTTTCGACAAAGAAGAAGGCATTCAGGCAAACTTCCAAAGTGCTCCCGTCCTGGGCTTCCAATAGCTCGATTCTAGCCGAACCGGTCCCAAGACCAGATGGCTTCTGACGAAAAAACGCTGCTACATCATCGTAACACTAAGGCTCTTCGAAGGTTGGAAGGTTACAGGAGGGGGTTCCGCCTTGTCGAGTGACGATGCAAGCTTGCGAAGAGCGCTAAGGTATTCATGGTTGTCATAGCGCCATCCCGACTTGTCCTCGAAGGCCTTGTAGTGGAAGGTCTGTGCTTGTATGGTCATGGGATCTAGAAGCATGTAGGAGAAACGATCTATTGCGCCTCCTCTGACGAGAGCTGAGAGCAAGGTCAAGAGATTGTTAACTTCTGTTCGAGGGAGGTAGACTCTGATTGTTATCGAGTTGGTCCCATTGATTCGTGAGTAGTTCAAGACGAATGGTAGCCGTTTGAACAAGTTCTCTTTTGCCATCATAGCCTTGTGTTCGCCGAAGTCCAATCGAACTTCATAGAGGTCCGATATCTCCGGTGGGTAGGGAAGGACTTGAATGACGTAGTCTTGTAGGAATCCTCGGCGGGCGAGGTTGTCGAATCTATACTTGGCTGCTGGAAGGGTCATTCCGATCATCTGCGAGAGCTCGGAGAGCTTCTTTCGAGCATCCTTCATCAGCTCTTTGAGAATCAATAGGTCGTTCTTGTCAAAGTCGTCTTTCGACGACTCCTTCTCCTCAGGGACATTCTGCGTCTTGCCCTTCGTAAACATGTTGAGCCATGCTGGCCAGTCGAATCTCCAGGCTCTCTTCTTGAAATCGTAGTATTCGAAATTGGGTATGTGAGAGTGGTAATCGCCGAGCCAGAAGATCCTATAGCTCGTGGCGAGGCCCGATGATACTATCTGATCGAGATACTGGACAAAGTCCTGCCTGTTTTCGACAGGGACGGCGTGCTGTGAGTAGTATCCGTTGCATTCGCCTGTGCATCTTGCGATCCAGAGCCAATATCCAGGAATCTTCAGAGCTTCGCTGGCGATCAACTCTCGGCCCGGGGTCGGGGTTAGTAGAACCATTGATCGGGCTAGTCCGATCTTGGCAAGGTTGGGATACGTCCAAGTGTCGAGCAGTCCCTGGGTTCCGAGCTTGTTGACGCGAGTATAGACAGTTGGGTATGGAACGCCGGATTTTCGGGCAATTGACTGAAGGTTTCGAGGTCCGAACTTTTTCATCGCGCCAATGATCTCGACATTCTCATCGTCTAGTAGAGACATTATCTGATGTATCCGCTGGAAATACTCGTCTGCCAAATGGTAGCTCAAGGTGAGGCCGGGTTACGGGAACTTTGGGGGTTATAGAAACTTTGGAGAGTGTCGCGATTTTGCTAGGGCCAGATTGAAGTTTAGCTTGGTCTAGTGAAGTTGGGACAACGATTGTAAAGAATGCAAAAGCCTATCGACGCCAAAAATAATTCCACTCGGTGCTGTGGTCCGCGAGCCTCTTTCCTGATTTGAAGAGCGCCTGGGATTCTATGATATGCCTGAAAGGATTTGGGCGGTTGCTAAATTGATCTAGCTGACAGGCTGAGGGGTGGTTCCTCTATCGTAGTTTTCGATACCTTGCAAAGCTCGGTCGATGACGCTTATCATGTTCTCAGCGAGTTCTGTGAATCTCTTGGTGAGTGGATCTTTCTGGTGTTCTAGAACGAATACTCCTCTGCTGAGATCTTCGAACACGTCCGAATTGAAGGGTAGAGCCGTTAGGACTTCGAGGTTGAAGAGGCTTGCTATTTTCTCTCCGATCTTCTTGGACTCCTTGTCTCCCACGCTACTGGGTATCATGTTGAGTATCAAAACCACGGGTTTCCTAAGCTGGCTCGCGACTTCGTTCATGACGCCGCTGCCGAACATGTCCTGGTGATCGACCCTGGACAGGAGGACGACCACGTCGCAGACCGCCATCGATACGATTGTGTCCTTTTCAATTCCGGGGTGGCTGTCGATTAGGATATAGTCAAGCTGGTATTCAGTAGCTAGAGCAGCGAGAACGGCTTTGAAGCGACTGAGGTTGAAGCCAGTGTCGACCATTTTGAGAATCTCTTCGAGCCTGTGCCCTGCCGGACAGAAGAGAAGACAGCCAGATTCTATGCCCAGTCGAGGGGTTAGATCGAGGACAGCATCGCTGATAAGGATGGAACTCTGCAGAACATCGTTTATTGTCGCCCTAATCTCTCCATCTGATATTCCGAATATAACATGCAGTCCTGGTCCTTCCAGGTCAAGATCGACAACGGCAACCCTCTTGCCTAGTCGAGCGAGTGTGACCGCGAGATTGGCACTAACCGTGCTCTTCCCGGTTCCACCTTTGAAAGATTGAACCGCAAGTATCTTCGCTAAGCCCAGTCACCAGTCCAGCATGCACATTCTCGGAATCAGTTCGAGTGTGCGACGAGAGCGACTCACTCAACTAAAGCTACACGTTACCAGGCAAGAGGGGAAACAGTAGCTTCCAGTTGCATCAAACGAGTAGTGAATGATTCATTCCTGATGAGCGCGAAAAGCAGCTGGATTCCATGACTGCTGACTGAGAATCCTGGTCGCGGTAAACAATGACCGGCTTCCATCTCAACCCTTCCCGCCTCTACCGCTCTTGCGTCGCGGGACTTCGAACACGATCTCGGTCATTTTTTTCCAGGACCTCTTTCTGTCTCAGGATGAACCCGGGCTTGTTTCCGCGAGATGGGCGTGTTTTCGGCTTGTCTGGCCTTTTACGACTCCCGTAGATTCCCCTAGGGACAAGCGTGGAAAATCATGTTCTAGAAATCGGGAAGCTTAGATTCGGAATCAGGGCTGATAATGGGCGAATTTCAATCGTAGGCACCCTGCTCGGGACAAAGCGCCGAGGCCAGCCACAATATTCTGAAATGTCCCTGAGACAGACACGAACACGCACACTCTTCAAACCAAGCCTCCGGTTGAGCATAGGGTAGGGTTCCGAAACCCCAAACTCGACCCTCCGACCATTACTCGTTTGGAAGATGTAACTTGACCCAGAGCGTAAAACCATTAATCATCAAACAATCAGCGTACCTCCGAGTTCCCAAAGACGTCGCAGAACTTCTAGACATAATGGGCGCGCCGACAGGTGCTGTCGAGCTCCGAATAGACGAAAAAGGCTGCGCCCTAGTCTACACCTTCGCTAAACCAACACGAGCCATCACTGAAGAGCCCGAACCAGTCGAAGTTCTAGTCGCGGCCCAATAAGCAATCCTCAGGAAGACACTGCTACCTCCCGAAAACGTAACGATTTTTTCCTCGCATTCTCTAAGCAGCCAAGGATATCGGTTTCAGAGACACCTCGATCCCCCCTTTCTTGATTCCAGCGAACTAGGGGGCGTGGGAGACTTGAAGAAGACGACCCTAGCCCGCAAGGAATGTGTTATGAATAATGGGATCGGATTAGCAACGGGTCGCGAGCACGCTGACAACTAGAGCGAGCACCATAGCTACCAAGATAGTCTGCACCATCGGCCCTGCGTCAGATTCCTCCAGAGTGCTAACTAAACTGACCGAATCGGGGATGGATGTTGCACGCATCAACTTCTCGCATGGAACCTACGACCAACACGTTCGCGTCATCAGAACGATTCGACAGGTCAGCGAACGTCTACACCGCCCTGTAGCGATACTCCAAGACCTACCTGGACCAAAACTGAGAGTAGGCAAACTCGCAAGCGAACCTCTTCGCCTTCAAAGACTCGACAGGATCAGCCTGACAACCAAGCCAACCAACGCCAAATCGAAGATACCAATCGCCTATCCTGACCTTCCCAAAGCAGTCAAGAAAGGCGATACAATATTCCTCGCAGATGGGACCATCAGGATCGAGGTCCTACGAGCCAAGAGAGACGAGGTCGAAGGACGCGTGATCAACGGTGGCGATCTGACGTCGGGAAAGGGAGTCAATCTCCCGAGACTCAGAATCCGTGTCCCGGCCATAACGAGTGATGATAAGGAGCACATCAAGTTCGGCGTGGAAAACAAGGTTGACATCATCGCGGTGTCCTTTGTCCAGAAAATCGACGACATAAAGACGGCGCGAAAGGTTGCCGAGGCCAACGGCCATGAGATATTTGTCGTTGCGAAGATAGAGAAGCGAGAGGCTGTTGATAACCTCGAAGAGATCGTTCAGGAAGCGGATGGGGTCATGGTTGCACGAGGCGACCTCGGGGTAGAGCTCAAACTCGAACTTGTCCCGATAATACAGAAGAGAATCATTCACGAGAGCAACAGGTTCGGAAAACCGGTGATCACCGCAACCCAGATGTTGGAATCTATGGTCTCTTCACCGACGCCGACCAGGGCCGAAGTTACAGATGTCGCGAACGCTATCATCGACGGCACGGACGCGGTAATGCTCTCTGAGGAAACGGCGATCGGCAAATATCCCGTGGAAGCGGTTCGGATTCTAGGACGCGTAGCTGAGGAGACGGAGCGATTCCTTCCAAAGGAGATCTCGCCTCAACGTCGAGCATGGTACGAACACGGTCAAGCCGACGCGTTAGCACTGGGAGCTTGCGAGACCGCCTTGCAAGTCTCAGCTTCGGCGATCGTCGCACCTACCCGAACAGGTAGGACCGCGCGTCTTGTGTCCAAGTATCGGCCTCCGCTCCCGATTGTTGCCCTAACGTCTCATCCAGAAGTGCAGCGGCAACTGCTCCTCTCCTGGAGAGTTCAAACTCTACTCACTAGAGAGTTCAGTACTAGCGAGGAGATTTTCCATGAGGCTTAAAGATCGGTGGTTCGATTGAAACTGGCGAAAAAAGGGGATAGAATCGTCATAATTGCTGGAGATCCTAAGGGCCCGTCTGGCAAGACGGAGATTCTCAAGGTCCAGACGATAAGCTAGTCTTCCGTCAATGCCGATTCGGTCCAAAACACAAATCTGATCTCCAAAGGCTTTATTGGTACCGATTCAAGATGAAACGCTTCCCTGCCAAGAGGACCCTTCATTGCGAGACCATCGACCTACAAACCCTGAGATGCTCAATACGATAAGTTATCTCAAACGCGCTGGCAGGCAACACCAAGCGCCCCTCTGGCTAACAGTCGCAAGCTTCTTGGGCAAATCACGAAGAACCAGAATCGTCCTCAACCTAGGACAAGTATCGAGACTAGCCAAGGCAGGAGACGTGATCGTAGTACCAGGAAAGGTTCTCGGGTCGGGAATCCCGAAAGAGAAGCTGACAATTGCAGCGTTCAAGTTTTCCCCGAGAGCTCTTGTGAAGATTGAGAAGGCCGGGGGAAGGTGCATCCCCTTGTTTCGACTTATCGAAGAGAATCCTCAAGGCACGAATGTTAGGCTTCTCCGCTAGAAACAACCGTAGAATTTCCCCGATTCGAAAGATGAAATATAGTCTCCTTCCGATTCTCCACTCGTTGGGCCGGTAGTCCAGCCTGGTAAGCAAGATGATTGCGCAGAACGGACGTCGCCCTCACACGGCGAAGGTCGTGGGTTCAAATCCCTCCCGGCCCACCACAAAGAGCTCCAAACCAGCGAGGAAAGGATGATAGAGTGGCCTCATTAGACATGTTTCTTCTCGACCTTCTGAAAGCAACAGTTGCCCTGTTTGTAATCGTGGACCCGCTGGGTCCTGTTCCCATTTTTGCAGGGCTGACCAAGACGATGAACCTTGATGAGAAGCGGAAAGTTTTCAGAACCGCTGCGGTTGTCGGGGCCATACTCTTAGCTGCTTTTGCCTTGATCGGTCAAGAAGTCTTGCTACTATTCGGAATATCTCTAGAGAGCTTCCAGATCGCAGGAGGACTGGTTCTACTCTTGTTATCGATTGAGATCATTTTCCGCGGTGAACGCATGGATAAGCTAACTCTTGTTTCTGCTGAGGAGACAGCCGTTTTCCCAATAGCATTCCCGCTACTTGTTGGCCCTGGAGCGATAACCCTGACCCTAATCTCGATTCAATCGTCCGGAATCATAGTTGCCCTTAGCGCCATTGTAATCGTCATGTTCGTAAGCTGGGTTGTCCTAAGACAAACCGACAGAATCTACCGCCTACTGGGTAAGACTGGAGCTGCGGTAATTGCGAGAATAATGTCCCTTTTCATAGCTGCCATTGCGGTGCAATACGTCCTTGCTGGAATACAGTTCTACTATCCTCCGCGATGATGTGTTCGGGAAAGTTTCGCTGGCTAGAGTTTGGCGAGACCCATGCGCTTTAGCTGCTTGTACATTAGGAAGACCACTAGAGCGATAACGATGAAGTAGATGACTTGCGAAATGAAGTCTCCATAAAGGAATACTGACGGTTTCCCCGAAACCGGAGATGTAACAGTCGCGTTTAGCGAAGCTAGATTTCCCGTAGGCAAGACAAGTCCTACTATGGGATTGATCAGATCTTTGACAAGAGAGTTTACCACGGCGGACGAGGCGACACCTATTACGAAACCAATTGCGAGACCGATCACACCAAAGGTCTGAAGGAAGTCGGTGAATTCTCCGACGAATCCTTTCTTCTTCTCCGTCGCTTTTTCTATCTTATCCATGAGAAAATTGTTCGGAGCCCTTAGCGCATATAACAGCTACGAATGACCGACATCTTTAGCCTTCAGGCCTCGTCTCCCAACCTTCTTTATCTTTGGGTGGATTGACAGCTCTCCCTTCGGCGTTGCTAGATCCTTTTGTCTCCCAGCCTTCTTCATCAACGGAAACCTTCTCCTCCCCAGGCTTTGTTGGAGGGCCTGAAGATTGATGTCGTTGTTTAGCAGCGTAAACGCCGAAAGCTGCTACCCCGAGAGCGATCACCAGGAAGGCGAAGTCCCCTGTATTACTGCTGCAATTGAAACAACCATAGCGACCGATTAGAACTTCTCCACTACCAAAGTTTGTCCCCAGAGCCACAGGCACAAACTTTGTTCCCCGCGCATAAACTGCTTTCATGCTCCATGAACCACTCAGAGATCTGAAGAACGAAGAACTCTCTCCACCATTCGAACCCGAAGATAGGGATCCGGAGAGAGATCTCACAAGCGACACGTGTTCGAAGAAGCTCGATGCTGAACCGATTGAAGCGCCCAGGTCAATGGTGCGACCTCTGAAGTAGGAAGCGCCTAGACCGATCGAGCCAGAAAATGATCTGAACAACGAAGTGTGCTCAGACAACATGGAAGCGCCACCCAGCGAGGCGCTGAGAGGCTCACTGAAACCCTTGCTCTGAGAAGTAGCGACACCAATGGAGTTGCTGAAAGACCTGAAGAGAGATGACTTTTCAGCGAAACTCGAGGCCATTCCCAATGAAGCACTCAGTGTTATGCTTGGACCCCTTTGCTGAGAGCTTGAAAGACCAAGTGAATCTGCGAGAGATCTGAAAAGCGAGAGATGCTCCAGGAAGCCCGATGCTGAACCTAGTGAGGCGCTTAGGGCCTTCGCGAGACCCTTTGCCTGTGAACCGGCTAGCGTCAGGGACCCTGAGAGAGACCTGAAGAAGGAGGTCCGCTCTGTAATGCCCGAAGCCGAACCAATCGAAGCGCCCAAGTTGACGGTGCGGCCTCTGAAGAAAGACGCTGAGAGGCCTATTGAACTGCTGAGTGATCTGAACAACGAGGTTTTCTCCGCAACGCTTGATGTTAGACCGAGCGAAGCTCCCAAGGATTTCGCAAGACCCTTGAACTGAGAGCTCACAAAACCCATAGAACCAGTCAAAGATCTGAACGCGGAAGTCTTCTCCGCGAAAATCGAAGAGGCCCCTAGCGAACTACTCAGGGTCTTGGCGAGACCCCTGATTTGAGAAGACGAAAGACCCAGGGCCATGGACACGGACCGGAAGATCGAGTTCTTCTCAGAAAGACTCGAGGCCGAACCCAGAGAGCCAGTCAAGATCCTCGCAAGTCCTTTGGTCTCGGAAGCAACTAGACCCAGAGTCGCGCTCGCAGACCTGAAGAACGAACTCTTCTCAGAGACGCTTGAGGCTGAACCAAACGAAGCGCTTAGGTTGACAGTTTGACCGTTGAAGAAAGCGCTGGCAAGACCCAGCGCCCCAGTCAGAGATCTGAAGAAGGAGTACCTCTTTGCAAGACT